>Ga0209704_1000089_pt1 | contig 15983 bp, 29 predicted proteins | sample PPLLaktember2015_FD_187258 | JGI IMG/M metagenome (GOLD analysis project Ga0209704, IMG submission 187258) | Freshwater sediment microbial communities from Prairie Pothole Lake near Jamestown, North Dakota, USA - PPLs Lake P7 Core (6) Depth... | ecosystem: Environmental > Aquatic > Freshwater >... | reverse complement strand
AGAAAGATACCAAATTTCCATAATTACCACCTACCACCAGATATATTTCCATCCATTATACATACAAAAAATATATACATTTCCATTACCAAATAAAAAAGGTTATCCATACTAATGAATAACCTTTCTTATTATAATATTTATATATAGATTTCTATTTTAAACTTAGACTACACTTAACAATATTTCTTTTTCTACCACATCTTTTACATACATCATAAAGTACCGCTGGTATGGTTCCTTTTACATTTATATCACCATCAACATATTTATAAAGTTCAATATCATCTTCCTTTATATCTTTCCCAAAGGATAATTTATCTTCATATTTATGTATTCCAAGTTTACATAATAAATTCATTTTTTAACTCTTTAATTTATCAATCTTATTTTGAATTTCATTCTCGCTTGACAAACCAACTATAACATCATGCAACTCTCCATCCTTTATAAGGAGGAATGTTGGTATACTTCTAACATTATATCTATTTATGGTTTGAAAATTATCATCTACATTAATTCTACAAAATTTTATATTTTCATTCTTTGTTTCTAAAGAATTGAACATTGGTTCTGCTGCCTTACACGGTCCACACCATGGAGCCCATAAATCAATTACAACAGGGGTGTTTGAATTTAACACCTCTTTTTCAAAACTTCCATCATTAACATCTAACATGTAATAAAACCTCCGTTTGCTTTTTTATTTGATTTAATAAACTTTCTCTTATCTCAAAAGGTATTGTCCATATACTTAAACTACCTTTAACCTGAAAATAGTTATCAAATTTTAATACATTCTCTAAATTCCAATGTATAGAATTTTTATCAGCCCATTCCGAAGTTGAATTATTAAAATTCTTTATAAAGAAAGAACCTATTATTTTTCCATTTTGATTATTGTAATATTCTTTAGATTCTATCAGGGTGGGGTGTGTTTTTGATAAGATATTATAAGCATTTATATCAATCGCCTTTGATATATGGATAAAAATTGGACCATCATAATTTGTTTTCCAAGAACGATTTTCAATATCTTTAATACCTTTGACTATAAGGTCAGCCCAGGGATTTTTTATTGATATTGCTTTTAATATTGGGTTTGTTACATTTTCATTTAAATACCTCAGATATTCACTATATCTAATACCGTTTAACATTTTTAAATACCTTTTGTTGGAGCGAGGTATGGAGTTGAACCATTCAATATAGGTGGAAACCTATACATGCTACCGTTACATTAAGACCCGCTTATGTTTTACTCATCATCGTTTTCTAAATACTTTCTAAAATACTCTCTCTTTTTACGATCTTTGTTTTCTCTGCCCTTAGCTCTACTGTCCCTTTTAGGAACACCTTGTTCTTCTTTTTTTGGTCCCTTGCCATCAGGTCCTTTACCATTTTTATTAGGCATATATATTAACTATCCTCCCATCTTTTCTGCTCCAGTATTCAACCATTTCATACTGTTTTGATTTAGTTTTCATTTCAACCGGCCACCAATATGGTGCATTCACATCATAACAATTTCCGAAAAATGTATAATAATATTTATAATCCTTTCTTAAAAGATTACATTTATGTGAAGTATGTAATTTGTCATTGCCAAACCAAGATGGTAATATAATCTCACCATCTATTGAATGAATTTGCATAGTATTATTTCTACCATTCTTTATCCATATTTGTATAGATAAATTAAGATATAATTTTAATGCATTTTCATAACCTTTCCACATTCTAACTGCTGGATGATTTGCCCATGTAGATTTTTTATTATCTGTAAGTATATTTAAAATCTGCATTGACTCAACTCTTTGTTTACCCAATCTCTTGGTATCAAGACACATTAAAGACTTTTCTAAATCTGGATATGGAAGAAATGTTTGCATTTTTAAACTTTCTTTTTAATGTTTTTATAAACTCATTATACACTATTTGCAAAAAAATGTAAACATCAAATTTTATATCTCTATATCTTTAAATATGTCCATCGTAATTTCATGTAAACCTTCAACACTTTTCATTTTTCTTAAACCTTTATCTTCAATAATCATTTTTGATCCGGTTTGTATACACTCTATATAATATAATCGTCTAAATTTTATGTCTAAATGTTCTCCTTTAAAAATAACCTTAAAATAATATTCTTTCAAATTTTCTAATAAATCTCTTTCGTTGCATCTCCAATTATGTTTATTTAAGTTATTCGCATCTAACCACTTATCATAATCTGGATAACGATGACCAGCCTCAACAACTTTCACATAATCACCAGTATTTATTGTATCTACATTTTTTATCATTTCATACCTTCAAATATATCCTTAATTATTGGGTGATATTTATCACTTAATAATTTTATTCCTTTATTATCTATAATAATTCTTGAACCATTTTGTACACACTCAATATAATACATTATTCTTTCTGGATTGGTATTACTTTTATGAAGAACTACAAAATCATAAATACCAATCTTTTTTTCCATTTTTTCCCAATCTCTATTCCATCCTATTAAACTCAAATCCCTTTCTATTAACCATTGAATATAATCAGGATATCTTCTACCAGGATTTGTAATTTTTACATAACTACCAACATTTATTTTATCCATTTTATATCCCTCATACTTTAAAATCTTGAAATATATCTTCTATTATCCTATGATAACTTTTTGAGTTATCATTGGTCATCTTTTCAATTAATTCTATTCCCTTTTTACCTATAATTATACGACAACCATTATCTATTGACTCTATATAAAAAAGTTCAGTTTTTTCTCTACTTCTATCCAAATGGGGGCCTTTAAAAATAACTTTATAAGTATGTCTTATATTAAATTTCATATTCCAATTTTCTTTACTCAAGTTATTTTTTTCTAACCATTTATCATAAATTTTATACATATATCCTGGTATTGTTATTTTTACATAATCACCTATTTCAATATCTATATCTACCATTTCCCACACCTTTTAAATGTCAAAATTAAAATCCTCAAATAAACCATTAACTATCGGATGATAATTTTTTGAGTTATCAACCTTTTTAAGACCATCTAAACTAACTACAACTACAGTTTTTTCATTTCTTGTTGATCTAATACAATAAATTTTAGGATTTCCATTATAATTTTTATGTATTACTTGAAAAATATGGTCTGAATCAAATCTAATAACATTCTCTTTATTTTTTTCTATAGTTGTTTTTTCCATCCATCCATATACATTATTAAGAGATTTTTCATCAATATCATCAAAATAATTTAAAGTATATAATGGATTTATAATTTTTACATAGTCGCCTAATCTAATATTTTGAAATAACTTCATACCTCTTTCATCTATAATAACTCTACAACCATTTCTTATTGATTCTATATAATAAATATCCATATCCAAAGATAGATGTCTTGCTTTATGTATAATTTTAAATGTGTCCGAAGGGTCCAAATTTATATTCCACTTTTTTCTATCTAATTTATTAACTTCCAACCATGATATATAAAACGAATATTTAGCACCAATATCAACGATTGTAACAACATCACCAATTTCCATCTAAATTATCCTTATTTGTGTATTTGATTCCAATACATTTCTTCTTTTAATTTTTTTTATTGTGTCTTCTGTACCACCAAGTCTATCAGGTGAAACACACGCTATAACAATAGAAGTTGATTCGGCCTCTTTTGCGACTAAAGTATTTCTATCATACATAGCTCTTACATACTTATTAAAATCAAAAGGTCTTGGTTTTTTAGGTCTATGTATTATTAACTGACCATTTTCTTCTGTCATATTAAGTTTTTCCGCTATAACCTCTGCAAATTTATCGCCACCTTTTGGACAACCACCAGAAATGATAATATCACCATCATCATACCATTTTTTAAATTCACTTAAAACTTGTTGATAGTCCTCAGGCGCATTTCTTCGTCTTGATCCTATTATAATTATTTTCTTTGACATTTCTTTTATCCTCATCTGGATCTTCAGGTTCAGATTCTTCTTCCATTATTTCTTCTAAAAGTTCTATAATTCTTTTTAACGCTGCATCACATTTAATTGTTGGATTTATGGCTATTTCATATACTTCTTCTAAAATGTTTTCTAACTCCTCATCTTCATTTTTTGTTTTCATATTATTAACCTGCTAAAATTTTTATTTTTCATATACATCAGATTGTTTATCCTGATAGGAGAATAATTTATTTTTTCAACAGATACATTTATATAAAGATTATCATTATCATACCACATAAAATGTCTTTTATTATGTATATGACCATGAATGTTTATTGATTCTTTAGGTAGGTCATATTTAGGTCTATGTGAAAATACAATCTTAAACCCTTCACAATCAACTATAAAAGGTTTATCTATTAATGTAAATCCAGCCTGATCTATCCATTTTCTACTTCTTTTATCGTGATTTCCTTTTAGTAGATATTTTTTACCATTCAGTCTTCTTGTTATTTCCATTGTTTTTTCTATATTACTAAATGACAAATCTCCAAGATGAATTACATAATCATTATCATCAACAAGATTATTCCAATTATTAATAATTGTTTCTGTCCAACCATCAGGTCTATTACAATATTTCTTTATGTTTCTATGATAAAAATGTGTATCTGATATTACAAACATATTAAGTATATTATCACAATTAAACATATCCGACTCTTTAAATTTATAACCATTATCACTTTTGTATATTTTCTTTAAATATACACTTCTTTCAATCCAATTCAGAATATCCCCCTACTCGCAGAGGTACAAAACCAGCCCTTTGCAATTTTAAATTTATCTCCGTTTCTTCCGGCATATCGTCCCATAAATCAAATTCAACAAAGTAAAGATTCCTTGTTATGTTTTTAATAGCCATAACACTTTTACCATTATCATCATAAACAACTCTTATTTTTTCAAGGTCTTTATTGTTCATTTCAATTTTTAGAACTTTTTTCTTACTCTTTTTATTTATAAAATTAAATGCATTTTGTGTTCTACATTGAAGTATAAAAGAATTTACTTCATTGATAAATTCTGTGGTTTTTAATTCTATAGGAAGACTACTATCTCTCCATTTATAATACATTCTTAACAGCGTATATTGCATATCCATAACATATTTTCCTTTTAAAGTTATTATTTCTCAATTTTTATATCCTATAATAACATATTTATCACCACTTGTAAACTACAAAACCCACTTCACAAAAATATTAATTCGTAAAGTGGGTTTATTAAATTTATGGTACCCCCGGTAGGAATCGAACCTACGACATACAGATTAGAAGTCTGTTGATCTATCCACTGATCTACGGAGGCAAATTTTTATAAAAAAATAACCACCTTATGAAAATTTTAATTTACAGGATAGTCTTCATACGATGGTTATCTTTAATGCGGTCGAATTAGTAGATTCGATCATTCCAATTTTTTAGTTTTTTTTGCAGTAACTATCCTTTAAAAATTTTATTATAATAAAATGATGGATTACAAGAATTTTACTATTACAGGATAGACCCTGTAACCCACCATTTTGGCTTCCATATTATGGAGTTTGTTTGCAGTATCTATCCTTATTAGACAACAACCTCATACTTCTTCAAAGTTTCCATCATTATATCAACAGGAGTGATGTTCTTTCCTGATAAAACCGATTTCAATATAGAAGGACTAAATCCTGAGATTAAACATACCTCCTTAACTAAAGTATATTTGTCATACATATCCCAAGGACTATTTTTGTATCCTGCGGTATTCCAGTATACAATCTTAGGTATTGAATAACCAGAATCAATCCACCTTTTTAATGACCCTTGTATACCATCTGTACCATCTGCGTTTTGAGAAAATTGCATATCAGATACAATTAACAACATTGTTGGCATAAGTCTTTGTGGAATACTGTTTTTAGTTGCAATTTCCAGAATCGTATTTAAAGCCTTATCAATTCTTGTTGATTCACAAGACCTGTTAAATATTTTTCTGCTTTTAATTGCTTGTGTAAATGAATAATCTCTCCAGTCAACAAAACGACCTTCAGAACCAAATGCGATAAATCTTTTATAAAAAATACTTTCTTCTGGAAGTTTACCAGAACAATACAGTGCTAAACTCATGGATACATCCATCGCTTTAATTGAACCGGAAATTTCCGTTTCCATTGACCCAGAAGTATCACATATACACATAACTTGTTCTCTTGATTCTTCCATCATATTTGGCAACGCATCAAATTGTGCATCAGCGATACCACCATCACCATTCATAGCAGTTCTAACACAATCATGTGGAAACAATGTTTCTGCATGAATTTTTACTCCGCTAGTAGGACTAATAAGGTCAGCCTTGAACTTTTCAAAACCATTTGGGTCATTCTTACCAAATGCATTAGTATAACGAGCCATTGCAACAGAAGGAACTGTGGAATAATTTATTTCACTCCACTTACCAGAGCACATTTTATATTCTACAATATGACCTTTTCGAATATTCGCCAACATTCTACGAAAATCACCAATTTTCATACCCAATACATTTCTAACCATGTAATCGTTTCTGTCAGCCCACTTCGCTGCGAGTACATCATTATTTCTAATGGCATCTGCCCATTTTGATGCAACAACATCACCAAAAGAAGTATTAAAAAGACATCTAAGGTCATCCCAACGACCATACTTGGGAATTAAATCCAAGTTCCACTCAACCACTTTTGGGTCTATGGAGGATATAAATTTAATACACTTTCGGAAAGTTTCACGATTTCCTGCACCACCACGACAATCTCTCATCCAAAAAAGAATCTTTAGCGTGGTTTCTCTATCTTGGTTATATGCTCTTCCTAAGAGTCCTTCAATACTTTCTTCATCACCGTAAAATGACTTTCGTTTATCAAACATTGAACCAATCTTTGAAAATAAATCCAAACACAAATCACCAGTAGTATTGTATGCTTCTGCACCTTCTTTGGTATAAGTAATCATTTTACAGTCTCCTTTAACATTTTATTTGTAACCAGAATGATATTATCTATATTCTTCAAAATATAATTTAGTTTGCGGTAATCATTCTTATAAAATAAATTTTTATCTTTTTCCCTTGTGATTATTTTTATAACCCCTATTATCATATTTATTGTTATGATGATTATACCTATTACAATGGTTATAAGAGTTATATCTATTATTATAATATCTATGATAATTTGGCACTACTCTATGATTATACCCTCTATATCTATATGGATTATAATATGTATAACGTCCAGGATAATATCTATTATATACTGGATAATCCGATCTATAATATAGACTCAAACTGTTACCGCTTCTATAATCATCTAACAATATAGAACCACCTATATAAATAGAGTCGGCGTATAAAGGTTTATATGACAACATCACAGCTAATAAAACAAACAAAAGTGATATTTTTTTCATAATACCTCCAAAATGGCGGGAGTGACGGGGCTCGAACCCGCGATCTTCAGCGTGACAGGCTGGTGTTCTAACCAACTGAACTACACCCCCATTTAAAAACAAACTCCTTCGTTCTACTAATCGTTCCTTTTACACCAAATTCTCACTTTTGGAAAGGATTACGACTTTTCAAACATTGATTAAGAAATATGAATCTTAATGTAAGTGAGATTATGTCCATTAAGTACATTTCTCAAACCTCATCCCAAGGAGATTAATTTAGGGAATTTCTTCAAACTCATTAAGAACATTATAACACACAAAAAACAACTTGTAAACTTTATTATTTTTTCTCTACAGAGTCACTAAATCTTTCTTTTGGAAATTTTTCGTGACGATTTTGAATCGCTTCTATAAACGCATCAATATGGTCATTTCCCTGTAGAATAAACACTTCTTCCGTTTGAATATATCCTGTAAGTAAAACAGTAAGTGCACACTTCAATCTGTCTAAAATTTTATTATACCACTTATCGGATTTATCACACCATTCAACATTCTTTATAAATTTCAGGTAAATACAATCCGCAAATTCACTATCATGTTCAATTTCCATTTTAATGGAGTGATCATCATACCCGCATGCACAATCAATTTTATATATTATTGAGTTGCTAAATTCCTGTATTCTCATTACACGATAACTAATCATATAGTCCACACTTTCTTTTTTAAAGTTGTTTTTGGTTGCCCCGTCAGGATTCGAACCTGAATTGAGAGGGTCAAAGTCTCCCCTACTGACCATTGTATTACAGGGCAATTAATTTTTCTCACTCATTAAAAACATTATAACAAATTTTCGGACCTATGTAAACATAAAATTTTTTATTTGGTACCGATGAGAGGACTCGAACCTCCACTGTATGCGTTCTAAGCGCATTGCCTCTACCAAATTGGACTACATCGGCTTATTTTCTTTCTCTAATTTCACCTATTATATTACAATGTTCACCAATACAAAAAAGTTTATTCATCAATTTTTCAACATTATATTGAGGTGTTATAAACACTAAACCAATACCATTGTTAAAAGTTCTTAACATTTCATTTTCTCTAACATTTCCCATACTCTGTATAAATTCAAATATAGGTTGTTTTCTCCAAGAATTTTTATATAATATAGATTTACAATTTTTTGGCAATAACCTATCTATATTATCAATTAAACCACCACCTGTTATATGAGAAATACCTGTTATTTCAATATTTTCACTTAAAACGCTTTCAATAATACCTGAATAAATTCTTGTCGGTTTTAATAACTCCTCACCTAAAGAAGTACCAAATTCCTTTATATAAGTATTAATATCCATCTGCAAATAGTTAAAGAAAATTTCTCTTACCAATGAATAACCATTTGAGTGTAGACCACTTGATGATAAACCTATTAATATATCACCTGCTGAAATTTTTGAACCATTAATAATTTTTGATTTATCAACCAAACCTACTGAAAACCCTGCAAGATCATATTCATTTTTTTTATAAAAACCAGGCATTTCAGCAGTTTCTCCACCGACTAATGAACAACCTGCTAAATTACATCCTTGAACTATACCTTTTATTATTTCTTCTGCTACACCTAAATCTAATTTTCCAGTTGCCATATAATCTAAGAAAAATAAAGGTTTAGCGCCTTGTACCGATATATCATTGACAACCATCGCTACTAAATCAATACCAACTGTATTATGTTTATTCATCATAAACGCAATTTTAAGTTTTGTACCAACACCATCAGTGGAACTTACCAATACTGGGTCTTTTACATCACCCAATTTTAGTGAATATAAACTTCCAAAACCACCAATATCACCTATTACATTCTTATCCGATGAGTTATTGGCAATTCTTTTTATAATATTGACAAAGTTATTTCCCTTGTCAATATCAACACCCGCATCTGTATATGTTAAATGTTTTTCATCCATTGTCTCTCTATCTTTTTGTTTTTCCAAGACCTTCTGGTTTTACAATCACCTCGTTCAATATCATCCCAAGGGTCTGGTAAATTAAGAAAACTTCTTTTAGCTCTGATAAATTCTTTATGCTCAAAAATCAGCGATTTTTCTTGTCTACAAGTATTTTTAGTTTTATACCATGATTTAAAATAACATTTCCAAGGATATTTACAACCTGTACCAGGAACAGGGTCAAATCTGTAATGAAAAAACAAATACTTATCCTGTGCAGATGAAAATCTACCAAAAAACAATAAATCATTATATTCCATATAAAAACCTCCAAGTTTATTTAACTAACTTAGAGGATATCTAAAGAAAAATAATTCATTCATTTTTTCTCCTTTTAATTTATTATTTTTTATGGAGCGGATGCTCGGACTCGAACCGAGATCAGAAGCTTGGAAGGCTCACATGCTGCCATTGCACCACACCCGCATTATTTATGGAGCCATCGAGAGGAATTGAACCCCCGACCAGTTGATTACAAATCAACCGCTCTACCTACTGAGCTACGATGGCTTATTATATACGAAAAAACGATATACACCTTTCATAATCACATCCAACACATTTATATCTTGTGCCATCTGGATCATATTTTTTCATTTTTGGGTCATTTTCCCAAATTTCTTTATAAGTCTCAAACAATCGTGTTACACACCCACTTTTCAATAAAGCAATAGAGTTTTGAATTGAAGCGTATTTTACCTTTTCACAAACCAATTTACATTTATCATCAAACAAACTTAAAACATCGTAAGCCTTAATCCAAAAACATGACTCGGCGTGTTTTCTTACTAACATATCATTTGATTTAAATTGTTTATGGGTTTTTATATAATTCCTCAACTCATTCAAAATTATTTCTTTATCATGATTTTTAATTTTCATTATATTCCTTTTGGCGGAAGGGACAGGAGTTGAACCTGCATGACTTTTACATCTACAGTTTAGCAAACTGCTGTCTTACCATTCGACACACCCTTCCAGTTATATTTTTATGGCGGAGGGAGAGGGACTCGAACCCCCAAGGCTTTTACACCCGACAGTTTTCAAGACTGCTTCCTCATCCAGCCGGGTTCCCTCCATATTTGTTAAAACAGTACCCTTGAAATTTCCAAGAAATAATGATAAATAACTGTTAAATAAATTAAAAAATTACTTTCAGGTATAAACAGAAATTCACCATTTTCGTGATTATAAAGCCAAATATAAGGATTGAACATTTTTACTCCTCTCTTTTTTAACATTCAGAATGACATTTTTTCATATTTCAAGTATGATTTTTAGGTTGCTGAAGTCATTCTTATCATTATGTTAAAATTAAAATTAATAACCAAGTAAGTATAAAACCCACTATTGCACCACCAACTACTCCCGAGCCAGGCAACCATATTTGATACCATTCGGCTTTCTTAGTTGCCCATCTATGAAATGCATATTCTATTTTTTCGTGTTTTCTCATTTCTTTACCTATAATAACACATTATATTTTGAATGTAAACATCAAAATTTTAAGTAAGTATGTTCAAAAAACTCTCTCTTATCATTGTTAAATAAAACATAACCTTTTTTATAGGCATCTTTCAGTTCATCATATTCAACCCATTTCCAATCAGATACTTTCAACGGATTAAAAACCAAACTAATACCATCCAATAAAGATTTTTTCATTTCTTTTTTAGTAAATTTTGACATTTTTAAATACCTTTCTTTTATGGTGGGCCCTCTCCGGATCGAACGGAGTTCTTTCGGGCTTCAACCGAACGCTATGACCACATCAGCTAAAGACCCACTGGTGGGTACCAAGGGATTCGGACCCTCATCTGCCGGATTAAAAGTCCGGTGTGTTACCATTGACACCAAGTACCCATAATTTTTAAAATCCTGTAATTGGTCGTTTGCAATGGCCCAATTCATTTCACATTTTCATATAAATTAACCGGTTAATTTATATGATATACAGGATTTAATCGTTGGCATACCATGTAGGATTTGAACCCACAATAACAGGGTTGGAGCCTGTCGTGTTACCGTTACACTAATGGTATATATTTAAGCTACTATTTTAACTTTAATTTCTTCATAATTTTCTATTTCTTCATCAATTTCAATTACTATAGAAAATAAATCTGATTTTATCTTTTTTGCATCCGGTAAATTAATCTTAATATCCTTATCTTTATAATTGATACACTCAAAAGTGCAACCTGGATTAAAAAAATTATTAAGTTCACAAAACTCTTTCATTTCCAATTTAATTTCTTTTGTAACAGGTCTTTCATATTCAAAACAATCAACAAGTTTATTTTTTCTATCATAAACATTGATAAGTGATTTTATTATCATTTTACCACCTTTGAGAAATATTTAAAACATCGTTATATTTATATTCTAAAGGTTTTAATGGTAGCGGTGCCCGGATTCGAACCGGGAACATTTTGTGTTTGAGACAAACGACTCTACCAAATTGGCCTACACCGCCTTATTTCTTAAAATCACTCAATTTCAACTTTGTTATTATTCTGTTACCTCTACAATCTTTTAATTCAACTTTTGGTTTTATCACCAAACCCTCTGGTGGTTCTTTTCTAAGACGAGAATCAAAACCATTCTTGCACATATCAACTGCTTTTGATAAAGGTCCAACTGCAACTAATGGTACTATTTTAATGTTAAGTGCAAAAGATGTTTCTACTAATGCTTCATGCGAAAACCATAACTCATTCCCATCTTTTGTAGATAAAACATCAAATAAAATAAAATCTACACCATCAGGAATATAAGTGCCACCTTTTTGAATTTTTGCTCCATATCCTTCACCATAAAAAGTGACAACTCTACCTTCACTCATAGGAAAATAATGTTTCATTTTATCAAGAGTAAACAATTCCTGAAGTTTTTCATACATACCAGGATACATTTGGGCATTATCAGTTTTACCACGAACCAATACTTTTTCATTATCCCAAATAACACGAATATTAGTTCCATCAACCTTTTCGGTCATTAACCAATCAATATCTTTTAATGCTTCAAATTCCCGTTTTGACCATTTACCTTCGGTGACAGGAACACCTCTACCCGCCTCAACCTCTCTTAAAAAAATGGTTTGTATTTTATGATATGTTTTCATATTTCACACACCTTTCTTTATGGAGTCGGTGAGAGGATTCAAACCCCTGATCACTGGGTTGCAACCAGTCGCCTTATCAACTTGGCTACACCGACCTGTTTAAAATTTCTTTTAATAGAATTAATGCACCTTTACTTCTATCAAAATTATCAAAATCACCTTTTATCTTTAAATTCTTGCCATCTGTAATTTTATAACCATAATTGCCGGTTTCACTTGAACCGGTACCCTTATTCCAAATTTTAATTTTAAAAATTTCTTTCTTAGCCTCTCTAATACCAAAAGGAATTATATAAGTTTTAGTTTCTAACATTTTAGACCATCCTTTCAGTATGAAAAGTTAATCAGAACTTTTTTTATGTTTTTGTTTACGGTTATACTTTTTCTTATCCTTGAAGGTAAGAGTTGGCTTCGCCACTGGTATTCTAATTGGCATTGTATCGCCATTTTTGTATTTCATCTTACCCTCCTTTAAATTGGTGGACCGAACAGGACTTGAACCTGCGACTTCAACCGTGCAAGGGTTGCACTCTCCCAACTGAGTTACCGGCCCGATATGTAAAACTATGAAATTGGTAGACCGAACAGGACTTGAACCTGTGACTTCAACCGTGTAAGGATTGCACTCTCCCAGCTGAGTTATCGGTCCTTAAAAATATATGAAACATATTGTTACATCTGTAAAGCCAGATAATAGCACTTACCCATTTGAGTAAGAGCCACCAATATGTTTCATATACATTGGTAGCGGCGCCGGGATTCGAACCCGGAAATCAAAGCTTATGAGGCTTGATTGGAACCTTCCTCACCGCAATAGACATATTACTTAATGTAAAGAATCAAAACCCTGCGATTTAAACTAAGTTCTTCTCCGAATTGAGTTGTTTCACCCATACCGATGGTTGAAATACGATCAGAAGAAATACCAAATTCAACAAGAGTATTCTTTACTGACTTAGCACGTCTTTCTGAAAGACCAAGATTATACTTTTTTGCACCTTCAATACTTGCATAACCTTCAAGTTTAAGAACTACATCACTATTGTCCTTCATAATTTCTGCAACATTACTAATATTTGAAATTTGATCATCACGAATAACATCACTATCAAAATCGAACATTACAGGTTCATTAACCCTAACAACAGGTGAATCAGGAACAACAGTTTTAGATTCTTGAACTTTAACGACACTTACTTCTGGACATAATGGTGTCTTATCTACATTTGTAGCGCCACCACCACAACCAATGAACATCAATGCGATACAAGTTACAGCAAATCCACTAAAAATTTTCTTCATTTTTCTTTTTCACAATCTCCTTATTTTATTTAACTAATAATGATGATTAACCTCCTTTTCAATTAAAGTTTTCAACCATCAAATCGTTATGGTGGCGTCTTTAGGACTTGAACCTAAAACCTTACGATTATCATTCGTATACTCTACCAATTGAGTTAAGACGCCACTCACCGATAGGTGTGTTATCCTTGTATTATCACACCGAGTTCCTATCGGTTTAATTGAGTAATGGGTGGGTTCCCCAACCACCTCCACATTCCAGACAAATAAGATTAAATACAAAGATATATTACTATATCTTTTGGAAGGTATTATATCTCATTGGACTCCATGTATCTCACACTGCGAGACCTTTTTGCTCCTATACCTGACGCTTCCACGCATCAACATTACTCAAATTTGGTGCCGGTGGCTGGAATCGAACCAACATGGCTTTCGCGGGAGTTTTACAGACTCTTGAGCCCACCACCTGCTCAACACCGGCTTATATTTGGCTCCGAATCCTGGACTCGAACCAGAATCTATTGGTTAACAGCCAATTGTTCTGCCATTGAACTAATTCGGAATATACATTAAATCAACTTCCACTCAATAATAGAATTTTTATCAACATTCTTGATTTCCTGAGTTTTTGAATCCAAACACATAGTAAAAAACATCTTTGCGTTACTTCTACTTTCATCACTTTTCAAGGTTTTCAAGAATTGATTACAAAGTTTATCTGCCACATTAATCTGTTCAATAGTTTTACAAGATTTAATGACGCTTTCAATTTTCTTTACAGAATCAAATATAGTCATTTTGATTACCTTTCGTTTTTTTATTTCATTATATCACACTCAAAAAAACTTGTAAACTTTAATTTGGGGTGAAGTATGGGGATCGAACCCATTCATAAAAGAGCCACAATCTTCTGTGTTCCCATTTCACCAACTCCACCATGGTTTTACTGGTTGGTGTGGTAGGAATTGAACCTACGACCCCCTCGTTCGTAGCGAAGTACTCTATTCCTCTGAGCTACACACCAGTTTTGGTACCCCGAACGGGATTCGAACCCGTAATCTCAAGCGTGAAAGGCTTGCAACCTAACCGTTAGTCCATCGGGGCAAATAAAAAGGGGATTTCAATGTAAACGCTGAAATCCCCTTCATCTGAATATTTTAGATGGATTTCAGTCAATCATGATTTTCACTATAATGTATAAATTTAATATTTCTCATAATTCTATTTATTTTTTATATTAACATTTTCTGATAAAAATGTAAACTTTTTATTTTATATGGTCGGGAAGACAGGATTCGAACCTGCGACCACACGGTCCCAAACCGTGTGCTCTACCAGACTGAGCTACTTCCCGTATTTTTTAATTACTTGGTTGAATTTTATCCAAAATCTGTTTTGCTTCGTTAATACCAATACCCGTATGGTGTCTAATTTGCCTAATAGCAGGAATCTTACCCGTTTTCATAATATCTATAACATCCTGCGATTCCGTTACACCAATGGTAATACCTCTCTCTTTACATTCATTAATAAGGGTTTGAACAATATCTCCACGAACAAACCCAAGTCTCTTACATGCTAAATAAAACATCCCGGGATTATCAGTCAAAATCTTTTTTGCAACTTCGGCAAGTATATATTCTTTATTATCCCAGTTTTCAACCAAAATATCAAGGCATTTTTTATCCCAATTATTATCAGCCATTTTATTTTTCCTGTGATTTTATTTATTTATTTAACATTGTAAATTACAAGTTTATACTTATCAACATAAGCAGCCTTACCATAATACTTAGGATGCATGGTTGACTTGACTTCCAGCCTTTTGTTGGTTCTACTTTTCCAACCATTGATATAAAAAAGCATATTATTCAAAATTTCATGTTTCCGATAATTAGAAGCATCTTCCTTGATTATATCTTTATAGCAATTTCTTAATCTTTCAAGGCTTTTACCTGCATTTTCATGTTCAAGAGTTTTTATTTCATTATTAATAAAATTCACAATTTCGGGAAGAATCTCATTTTTCAAATCCCGCTCAAAATTTTCATCCTCTTTCTTTTGAACAGAATCCAAAAGTCTT
>Ga0209704_1000083_pt1 | contig 16611 bp, 8 predicted proteins | sample PPLLaktember2015_FD_187258 | JGI IMG/M metagenome (GOLD analysis project Ga0209704, IMG submission 187258) | Freshwater sediment microbial communities from Prairie Pothole Lake near Jamestown, North Dakota, USA - PPLs Lake P7 Core (6) Depth... | ecosystem: Environmental > Aquatic > Freshwater >... | reverse complement strand
TTCCGATCTCGGTCGTGGCCAGCGCGTACCGGCGGCGGGAGATCCTGCATCCGCTCGACGGTTTCGGCTTCCTCGCTCCCGCCAAGGAGCGGCCCGCGGTGCTGGGCACGCTCTTCTCGAGCACCATGTTCGAGAATCGCGCGCCGACCGAAGTCGCGGTGCTCACCACGTTCGTCGGAGGCCGGCGCAACCCCGATCTCGCAACGGCCAGTGACGCCGAGATCCGGGGCGCCGTTCAGGAGGAACTTGCGCGGCTGCTGGGCGCGGGGGCCGATCCCATGTGGAGCGAAGTCACCCGCTGGCCGCGCGCGATTCCCCAGTACACGATGGGGCACCTGCCGCGCATCGCCAAGGTCGAGGAAGCGGAGAGATCGATCCCGGGCCTGTACTTCTGCGCGAACTATCGAGGAGGCGTATCGATCGGTGACTGCGTGAAGGCCGGGCACGCAACGGCCGAGCGGGTCGCCGGCCACCTGGGCGGGGGAGCGGGCACGGCGTTGCCTGACTGAACGGCCGCGGTGAGGCTGCCAGGTCCTGCTCCCCTTGATCGCGGCACGAGCGCTACACGCTGCCGGGTCGCGTGGCAGAATCGCTTTCGAACGCGGGGCCGCGTTTCCCGCAGCGAGCCTCCATCACCGAGGTGTGTTTGGCGTCCACAGTAATTCCTCTGCGTCAGGCCGCCGTCGAGCGGTCGTTGCGCCAGGCGGCGTTCGAGAACGCCGCGGTACCGATCCTCTGCGTCAACGCGGTCGGACAGATCCTTGCGTTGAACCAGGAGGCGGCTGCGCTGGCGACCGGCGAGCCGCCTGTTGGCCGCAGCCTCGCTGAACTGCTCGCCTATTCGACGCACACGGCCTTTGCGCGTCGCTGGACCCGGCTGTGGCTGCGCGCGGCGGCCAGTGACCGAGCCCGCGTGGAGGCCAAGCTGCCGCTTCGCAGCGGCCGCCTGCTCGTCGCGTCGATCACGATGCGCCTGTTCCGCTTCGAGCAGGACCAGTTCGCGACCATCGTGATCACTGAAACGCACGTGACGCGAGCCGCGGCTCGGGGTGTGCGGGCGGCCGCGGCGCGCGCGCGCGCCCTGGCCGAGCACCAGACCGAGCTCACGGTGGTCCTGAACCCGGATCGCCGCGTGATCTACGCCAGCGCCGCCCTCGAGGCGATCACCGGCGAGCAGGAGAAGGACGTCATGGGCTCGCCGTTCGAGTTCATCCTCGACCAGCCGTCGCGCATCGAGTTTCGCCGCGCGGTGGACCGCCTGCTGCACGAGCCGGCTGGCCACGGACAATCGACGCACCTGCAGCTGCGCACCCGGGCTGCGCTGACGGGCAGCGGCCGCAGCATCTCCTGCGCGCTCGCCAACCGGCTCGACGATCCGAACCTGCGCGGGCTGGTTCTGACGGCGCGGGATCTCGGTCCGGCCGAACGGGCACAGGCCCGGCGGCTGCGGTTTCGCGAACGCCTGCTGGAACTCGCGATCCAGCCGAAGTCGGACTTCACGCAGGCGCTTTCGACCATCCTGCGCACGGCGGCCGAAGTGCTCGATGTTGGCTCGGCCAGCTTCTGGCGCCTGAGCCATGACCCGGACGTGCTGCGCTGCGAGGCGCACTTCGACAGGAAGAGCGAGCGGTTCCAGCGCGAGTGGGTCGGGCGCGAGTTCTCCTCGATGCGCTTTCCCGCCTATTTCGCCCCCCTGAACGGCCGCCAGCCGGTGATCGTGAATGACACGCGCACCTCGAAGCTGACGACCCTGTTCTCCGGGGATCCCGAGTGGTCCCACGTGCGCGCGGTGCTCGACACGCCCGTGCTGCTCGAAGGGGATGTCGTCGGCGTCCTGTCCCTCCACCACCACGAGGGCCGGTACTGGGACGAGGACGAAGTGAGCTTCGCGAACGCCACCGCGTTGATGCTCGCGCTTGCGGTCGAAGCCGCGCAGCGCCAGGAAGCGGAGACGCGCATCGAGCACCTCGCTTGGTACGACGGGCTGACCGGGCTGCCCAACCGGAACCTGCTGCGCGAGACGATGCGCGACATGATCATGACGGCGGCCAACCGCAAGCGGCGGATGGCGGTGATGCTCATCGATCTCGATCGCTTCAAGGACGTCAACGACACGCTCGGGCACCTCGTTGGCGATGCCCTGATCAAGTCCGCCGCGGAAATGCTGCGCGAGACGGTCGGCGACACCGGGGTCGTCGCGCGGCTGGGGGGCGACGAGTTCGTGGTGCTGGTGAGCGAGTTCGTGCACCGTCAGGAAGTCGCGCTGCTGGCGGCGCGCATCGCCCAGGCGCTGCACCGGACGGACCTCGTTCCAAACATCGACACCCAGGTGTCCGCCTCGATCGGCGTCGCCCTGTTCCCGGAGCACGGCAGGGACATGAGCACGCTGCTGAAGAACGCCGACGCCGCGATGTACCAGGCGAAGCGCGACGGCCGCAACCAGTTCAGCTTCTTCAACCCGATTCGTTACGAGCGCGCGGCGCGCGAGGTGCAACTGGGCATCGAACTGGTCAAGGCGCTGCAGGGCGACTGCAGTCAGTTTCTCTGCGAGTACCAGCCCCAGCTGGAGATGACGAGCGGTCGCGTCGTCGGGCTCGAGGCGCTGATCCGCTGGAACCATCCCGTGCACGGCATCCTGACCCCGGACCGTTTCATCGGCGTGGCGGAGATCAGCGGCCTGTCCGAGCGGATCACGCGGTGGGTGCTGAACGAGGTCTGTTCCCAGATCAACCGCTGGCGGCGCGTTCGCCCGGACTTCGACGTGCCGGTGTCGGTCAACGTCGCGGGCCGCGAGATGGGGTCGACGGCGCTGCCCACGCTGGTCCGCTCGGCGCTCGCGAAGCACGGGATCGATCCTCACCTCATCGTGCTCGAGATCACGGAGCGCACGCTCGTGAAGGAGAGCGACGTCGACAACGACGTCCTCGCGGAGCTCGCGGCGCTGGGCGTGGGCCTGGTGCTGGACGACTTCGGGACCGGGTACTCGATGATGGGCTACCTGAAGCGCATGCCCATCACCGCGCTGAAGATCGACCAGTCGTTCATCGAGGGCATCCCGGGCGATGCCGACAGCCGCGCGATCGTGCACGCCATGATCGCCGTGGCGAAGCACTTCAAGCTGAAGGTCGTCGCCGAAGGGATCGAGTCGCTCGAGCAGGTGCAGTACATGCGGGACATCGGGTGCGACTTCGCGCAGGGCTTCTTCTATTCGCGGTCGCTGACCGCCGGCAACATCCTCGAGTACCTGGAGCGCTCGGGCACGGCCTGAGCCTGCGTCGCCTGCGGTCGGCCCTCGTTAAGATCGAGGGGAAACGCAACGAACCACGCGAGGAGGCGCAATGAGCTACGAGAACATCCAGGTCGAGATCCGCGAGCGGGCGGGGTTGATCACCCTGAACCGTCCGAAGGCGCTCAACGCGCTTAACGACAAGCTGATGGATGAACTGGGCGCGGCGCTCCTTGCCTTCGATGGCGACGAGGCGATCGGCGCGATGGTCATTACCGGGAGCGAGAAGGCGTTCGCCGCGGGAGCCGACATCGGCGCGATGAGCACGTGGTCCTACATGGACGTGTTCAAGTCGGAATACATCTCGCGCAACTGGGAGACGATCAGGCGCATTCGCAAGCCTGTCATCGCCGCCGTCAGCGGTTACGCGCTCGGAGGTGGCTGCGAACTCGTCATGATGTGCGACATCGTGATCGCCGCGGAGACGGCGCGTTTCGGGCAGCCCGAGATCAAGCTCGGAATCATTCCTGGCGCAGGCGGCACGCAGCGCCTGCCGCGCGCCGTCGGCAAGGCAAAGGCCATGGACCTTGTCCTGAGCGCGCGGATGATGGATGCGCGCGAGGCTGAGAGCGCAGGTCTCGTGTCACGCGTCGTCGCTGGCGACAAGGTTCTCGACGAGGCGCTCGCGACGGCGAATGCCATCGCGGCGTTCTCGCTGCCGGCGGTCATGATGGCCAAGGAAGCGGTCAATCGCGCCTACGAAGTCCCGCTCTCCGAGGGCCTGCTCTTCGAGCGACGGCTCTTCCACTCGCTGTTCGCGACCGAGGACCAGAAGGAAGGTATGACCGCGTTCGTCGAGAAGCGCGCGCCGCGTTTCAGGCACCGCTGACGATCGCATTCGGTGCGTCCGCAGCTACAGGATCCTCGGGCGCGATCGTCGTGCAGCGAGTCGTGCCGCCAGATCGCGCTGCGACAAATCGAATCGGTGTGGCACGCCAGCAGTTGCGATGCGGGCTCGATCGGATCCATCGCAAATGGAAGCGCGGGGCGGGAGTTCCGCTCTCACGAAGCTTCGGTGAGAATCGTCGCAAGTCGTTGACGCAAAAGGCGTCCATGGAAAGTCGAGGGGGCCCTCCATGTTTCGCCCCGGAGGGCTCGCTTGACAGGTCTTTTGCAGGGCCCCATAATTCCGCTTCTTCGCTGCTTGCGAACGGTTGCACCGCAATAACGGTGCCTGCGAGTAAGCCAGCAACGCTCTTTAAAAACGAAACAGCCGATAAGTGTGGGCGCTTAATGAGGGCGCAACCGGCACGTGAAGTCTCACGACGAAGCGCGCCGGCATGCTCAAACCATAAGTGCTCACGCAAGGAAGAAGAGGAAATCATCCCGATGGCAACATCGAGATGTCCTCGATTCCAGCGAGAGGAATCAAGCACACAGAATCGAACTGAAGAGTTTGATCCTGGCTCAGATTGAACGCTGGCGGCATGCCTTACACATGCAAGTCGAACGGCAGCACGGGGGCAACCCTGGTGGCGAGTGGCGAACGGGTGAGTAATGCATCGGAACGTGCCCAGTAGTGGGGGATAACCAGTCGAAAGACTGGCTAATACCGCATACGACCTACGGGTGAAAGCGGGGGACCGTAAGGCCTCGCGCTATTGGAGCGGCCGATGTCTGATTAGCTAGTTGGCGGGGTAAGAGCCCACCAAGGCGACGATCAGTAGCTGGTCTGAGAGGACGACCAGCCACACTGGGACTGAGACACGGCCCAGACTCCTACGGGAGGCAGCAGTGGGGAATTTTGGACAATGGGCGCAAGCCTGATCCAGCCATGCCGCGTGCGGGAAGAAGGCCTTCGGGTTGTAAACCGCTTTTGGCAGGAACGAAACGGCGCAAGCCAATACCTTGCGCTAATGACGGTACCTGCAGAATAAGCACCGGCTAACTACGTGCCAGCAGCCGCGGTAATACGTAGGGTGCAAGCGTTAATCGGAATTACTGGGCGTAAAGCGTACGCAGGCGGCTTTGCAAGACAGGTGTGAAATCCCCGGGCCTAACCTGGGAACTGCATTTGTGACTGCATCGCTAGAGTCTGTCAGAGGGGGGTGGAATTCCACGTGTAGCAGTGAAATGCGTAGAGATGTGGAAGAACACCGATGGCGAAGGCAGCCCCCTGGGATGAGACTGACGCTCATGTACGAAAGCGTGGGGAGCAAACAGGATTAGATACCCTGGTAGTCCACGCCCTAAACGATGTCTACTAGTTGTCGGGGGGTAACTCCTTCGGTAACGCAGCTAACGCGTGAAGTAGACCGCCTGGGGAGTACGGTCGCAAGATTAAAACTCAAAGGAATTGACGGGGACCCGCACAAGCGGTGGATGATGTGGATTAATTCGATGCAACGCGAAAAACCTTACCTACCCTTGACATGCCACTAACGAAGCAGAGATGCATTAGGTGCCCGAAAGGGAAAGTGGACACAGGTGCTGCATGGCTGTCGTCAGCTCGTGTCGTGAGATGTTGGGTTAAGTCCCGCAACGAGCGCAACCCTTGCCGATAGTTGCTACGAAAGGGCACTCTATCGGGACTGCCGGTGACAAACCGGAGGAAGGTGGGGATGACGTCAAGTCCTCATGGCCCTTATGGGTAGGGCTTCACACGTCATACAATGGTCGGTACAGAGGGCTGCCAACCCGCGAGGGGGAGCTAATCCCACAAAACCGATCGTAGTCCGGATTGGAGTCTGCAACTCGACTCCATGAAGTCGGAATCGCTAGTAATCGTGGATCAGCATGTCACGGTGAATACGTTCCCGGGTCTTGTACACACCGCCCGTCACACCATGGGAGTGGGGTCCACCAGAAGCCGTTTGCCTAACCGCAAGGAGGGCGGCGACCACGGTGAGCTTCATGACTGGGGTGAAGTCGTAACAAGGTAGCCGTACCGGAAGGTGCGGCTGGATCACCTCCTTTCTAGAGATAGCGCTTCGATTTAGGCGTCCACACTTATCGGTTAGTTTCTTGCGGCAGCGAGTGGCGCAGGGTGGCGAGGTGTCGTTTTTGAATGGCGTCGCGCAGCGCCGGGCCCTGACGATGTATATGCGGAGGGTCTGTAGCTCAGCTGGTTAGAGCACCGTCTTGATAAGGCGGGGGTCGTTGGTTCGAGTCCAACCAGACCCACCACACTCCGTGAAGTGCAGAACCGGGGGTGTAGCTCAATTGGGAGAGCGCCTGCTTTGCAAGCAGGAGGTCATCGGTTCGATCCCGTTCACCTCCACCAGCCTCCTGAGTCCAAATGAAAGCGCATGACGTGCGTTTCCGTTTGGTTTCGGCCTGTTTTGGCTAGAGCCAAATCGCTGTTTCGATCTTTAACAATTCGGAAGAAGCAAAGCGTTTCAATCCTGCGCCTGGTGATGAGCCGGGAGAGGGTTGATAACGGGTTGTGATTGCATTCGAGCTCTCAGCAACAACTGAGAACAGCAACATGGTCACTTGAAATAGCGTGGCGCGCCGCAAGGCAGCACCGTTATAGGATCAAGCGACTAAGTGCATGTGGTGGATGCCTTGGCGATCATAGGCGATGAAGGACGTGGCAGCCTGCGTAAAGCTGCGGTGAGCTGGCAAACAAGCGTTATAGCCGCAGATGTCCGAATGGGGAAACCCACCCGCAAGGGTATCCCGTGCTGAATACATAGGCACGTGGAGGCGAACCTGCTGAACTGAAACATCTAAGTAGGCAGAGGAACAGAAATCAACCGAGATTCCGAAAGTAGCGGCGAGCGAAATCGGACCAGCCTGTGCGTTTTAGCTGTTGTTCTAACGGAACGTTCTGGAAAGTGCGGCCATAGTGGGTGATAGCCCCGTACGTGAAAGAACAGCAGTGGAACTAAGCGCACGACAAGTAGGGCGGGACACGTGAAATCCTGTCTGAAGATGGGGGGACCATCCTCCAAGGCTAAATACTCATGATCGACCGATAGTGAACTAGTACCGTGAGGGAAAGGCGAAAAGAACCCCGGGAGGGGAGTGAAATAGATCCTGAAACCGCATGCATACAAACAGTAGGAGCCCGCAAGGGTGACTGCGTACCTTTTGCATAATGGGTCAGCGACTTACATTCTGTGGCGAGCTTAACCGGATAGGGAAGGCGTAGCGAAAGCGAGTCCGAATAGGGCGTCCAGTCGCAGGGTGTAGACCCGAAACCAGATGATCTATCCATGGCCAGGTTGAAGGTGGGGTAACACTCACTGGAGGACCGAACCGACTACTGTTGCAAAAGTAGCGGATGAGCTGTGGATAGGGGTGAAAGGCCAAACAAATCTGGAAATAGCTGGTTCTCCCCGAAAACTATTGAGGTAGTGCCTCGCGTATCACTCCAGGGGGTAGAGCACTGTTATGGCTAGGGGGGCATGGCGCCTTACCAAACCATGGCAAACTCCGAATACTTGGAAGTGTCAGCGCGGGAGACAGTGCACCGGGTGCTAACGTCCGGACACGAAAGGGAAACAACCCAGACCGCCAGCTAAGGTCCCTAATATCGGCTAAGTGGGAAACGAAGTGGGAAGGCTAAGACAGTCAGGAAGTTGGCTTAGAAGCAGCCATCCTTCAAAGAAAGCGTAATAGCTCACTGATCGAGTCTTCCTGCGCGGAAGATGTAACGGGGCTAAGCCGATAACCGAAGCTGCGGATGTGCCGCAAGGCACGTGGTAGGGGAGCGTTCTGTAAGCCTGCGAAGGTGGCTCGAGAGGGCTGCTGGAGGTATCAGAAGTGCGAATGCTGACATGAGTAGCGTTAAAGAGGGTGAAAAGCCCTCTCGCCGTAAGCCCAAGGTTTCCTGCTCTACGTTCATCGGAGCAGGGTGAGTCGGCCCCTAAGATGAGGGCGAAAGCCGTAGTCGATGGGAAGCAGGTCAATATTCCTGCACCGATTTCCAATGCGATGGGGGGACGGACTGTTGAAGATCATCCGGGTGTTGGATGTCCCGGTTTCCGATCGTAGGTGGCCAGTAGGCAAATCCGCTGGCGTATCACCGAGGAAAAGGATCGAGTGGCGTTAGCCGCGAAGTGATTGGATGTGGTTCCAGGAAAAGCCTCTAAGCTTCAGTTGGAAACGACCGTACCGAAAACCGACACTGGTGGGCGAGCTGAATATGCTCAGGCGCTTGAGAGAACTCGGGAGAAGGAACTCGGCAAATTGACACCGTAACTTCGGAAGAAGGTGTGCCTTTGTAGCGTGATGGGAGAGACGCCCAAAGCGTGAAGAGGTCTCAGAGAATCGGTGGCTGCGACTGTTTATTAAAAACACAGCACTCTGCAAAGACGAGAGTCGACGTATAGGGTGTGATGCCTGCCCGGTGCTGGAAGGTTAAGTGATGGAGTGCAAGCTCTTGATCGAAGCCCCAGTAAACGGCGGCCGTAACTATAACGGTCCTAAGGTAGCGAAATTCCTTGTCGGGTAAGTTCCGACCTGCACGAATGGCATAACGATGGCCACACTGTCTCCTCCCGAGACTCAGCGAAGTTGAAATGTTTGTGATGATGCAATCTACCCGCGGCTAGACGGAAAGACCCCATGAACCTTTACTGTAGCTTTGCATTGGACTGTGAACCGATCTGTGTAGGATAGGTGGGAGGCTTTGAAGCGGGGCCGCTAGGTCTCGTGGAGCCAACCTTGAAATACCACCCTGATTTGTTTGCGGTTCTAACCTGCGCCCGTCATCCGGGCGGGGAACAGTGCATGGTAGGCAGTTTGACTGGGGCGGTCTCCTCCCAAAGGGTAACGGAGGAGTACGAAGGTACGCTAGGCACGGTCGGAAATCGTGCTAATAGTGCATAGGCATAAGCGTGCTTGACTGCGAGACTGACAAGTCGAGCAGGTACGAAAGTAGGTCTAAGTGATCCGGTGGTTCTGTATGGAAGGGCCATCGCTCAACGGATAAAAGGTACTCTGGGGATAACAGGCTGATACCGCCCAAGAGTTCATATCGACGGCGGTGTTTGGCACCTCGATGTCGGCTCATCTCATCCTGGGGCTGTAGCCGGTCCCAAGGGTATGGCTGTTCGCCATTTAAAGAGGTACGTGAGCTGGGTTTAAAACGTCGTGAGACAGTTTGGTCCCTATCTGCCGTGGGCGCTGGAAGATTGACGGGGGCTGCTCCTAGTACGAGAGGACCGGAGTGGACGCACCTCTGGTGTACCGGTTGTCACGCCAGTGGCATCGCCGGGTAGCTATGTGCGGAAGAGATAACCGCTGAAAGCATCTAAGCGGGAAACTTGCCTGAAGATTAGTCTTCCCGGAGGCTAGACCTCCCTGAAGGGTCGTCCAAGACCAGGACGTTGATAGGTCGGGTGTGGAAGCGCGGTAACGCGTTAAGCTAACCGATACTAATTGCCCGTGAGGCTTGATCCTATAACCGTGCTGCCTCCTCAGTGAGTTGAGGCGCGAACGCAACCATAATCGCTACGTGATACGTGGCCTTTGCTTCTTCCGATTGGATCTCTTGACTGCCATCGCCTGGCGGTGGCTGAGCAAGAGGTCAACCCGATTGCCTGATGACCATAGCGAGTTGGAACCACCCCTTCCCATCCCGAACAGGACCGTGAAACGACTCAGCGCCGATGATAGTGGGATGTATTTCCTGCGAAAGTAGGACATCGTCAGGCTAGCTCTCCCGAACGCCCCGGTGCACTCGCACCGGGGCGTTTGTCCTTGTGCTTCGTGTTCCGGGCCTGCAGCCATCTCGCCTGCAAGGGCCGTGCGGCAAAGCGAACCTATACTCGGCGGCAATCCATTGCGGCCGGGACACCATGGAACGCTTCACCATTTCTCTCGATGACGATCTCGCGCACGAGTTCGATCGGCTGATCGAGCAACGCGGCTACAGCAACCGGTCCGAAGCGGTGCGCGACATCCTGCGCGCTCACCTCGATCGGTTGCGCGAGGAAAGTGACGCGCGCGCGCACTGCGTCGCGAATCTGTCCTACGTCTACAACCACCATGAGCGGGATCTGGCCGAGCGTCTCACGCGGCTGCAGCACGAGCATCACGACCTGACGGTGTCCACGATGCACGCTCACCTCGATCACGAGCACTGCATCGAGAGCGTGATCCTGAGGGGCAAGGCGAGCGAGGTCCGTCGGTTCGCCGATGCGATGATCGCCGAACGAGGCGTCCACCACGGGCAGTTGAACCTGGTCACCGTCGAGCATCATCCGCCCGCTGCCCACACGCACGTGCACCTGAAGCCGCGTCATTGACGTTGAGCGCCGGGCGGCGCCTCTGCGCGGTGGCGCGCACCTCAGCGCGACTCATCGCGGGCTGGCCGCTGTCGGCGCCTCGCGGCCCGGGCCGGCGCTAGGCACCATCAGGCAGATCTTCGCCCTTGTCTCGTCAGGACTTGAGGTATCTCAGAAGTCCGATATGATGATTTTGAAATACTGCATACGTATGTCGCTGCGACGGGAGCCATGGGTGGCCGCGGCAGCAACGAGTTCCACCGCGGGTGGACCGCAGGCAATCTCTGGGTCAGTTGGGGGCGACGATGCACATGGCCGACGCACTTCTTTCGCCCGCGGTGGGCGCTGGAATGTGGGCGCTGAGCGGCCTCGCGCTTGCGTACAGCGCCCGTCGCGTTGAGGCGCAGGCACGGGACTACACCGCACCCTTGATGGGGGTTCTCGGTGCCTTCGTCTTTGCCGCTCAGATGATCAACTTCTCGATTCCGGCAACCGGATCGAGCGGTCACCTCGGGGGCGGCCTGCTCCTCTCGGTCCTGCTCGGGCCACACGCGGCGCTGATCGTGATCGCTTCGGTGCTGACGGTGCAGGCGCTGTTCTTCGCCGATGGCGGCCTGCTCGCGCTCGGAGCCAACATCTTCAACCTCGGTGTGCTGCCTTGCTTCGTCGCCTACCCGTTGATCTATCGCGCAATCGCCTCTGCTGGCGCATCCGATTCCCGCGTTGTCGCCGCGACGCTTGCGGCGGCCGTCGCGGGTTTGCTGCTGGGCTCGCTCGGCGTCGTCTTGCAGACCGTCGCCTCAGGCATCACCAGCCTGTCGTTCAGTTCGTTCGTGACTCTCATGGTGCCGATCCATCTTGCAATCGGCATTGTGGAGGGACTTGCCACGTCGGCGTTGCTGCTTTTCATTCGCCGCGCCAGGCCCGACCTGCTTGACCGTGCGGCGGCGCCCCGTACGTTCGCCGCCCGGTTCCGGCCGCTGTTCGTATCGCTTGCGGTTGCTGCTGCAGTCACGGCGGGAATGCTCTCGTGGTTTGCTTCAACGCAGCCGGATGGGCTGGAATGGTCCGTTGACAGGGCCGCTGGCATAGCGGGCGTGACTGCGCCTGGGCCGGGAGTGCACGGCTGGCTTGCGCGGGTGCAGGAAGGAACATCGTTTCTCCCGGACTACGATTTCGCAACGAAGGCACATGCCTCCGATGGAGCGGCCGAGCCCGCGTGGCCGAACGTGAGCGCGGGCACGTCGGTGGCCGGGTTGACCGGCGGAGGCATCACGCTGGCGCTGGTGTGGCTGGTCGCGTGGCTGATCCGGCGGCGACATCAGATCGAGTCCCGACGCAAGGCTGAATGAGCCGTATCGACGTCGCCCTGCGTGACCTGCGGTCGCTCGACGACCTGGCGCGGCGCGACAGTCCACTGACTCGACTCGACGCACGCGCTCAGGTCATCACCACGCTCGTGTTCTCCGTGGTCGTCGTGTCGTTCGACCGTTACGCCGTGTCCGCGCTCCTGCCGCTGGCCCTGTACCCGATCTCGCTGGCCGCACTCGGCGACTTGCCGGCAAGGCCGCTGTTGCGCAAGCTCGCGATCGCAGCGCCTTTCGCCTTGCTGGTCGGCCTGTTCAACCCGCTCCTGGACCGCGCGCCCTTGCTGACTCTCGGCGAGTTCGCGATTGCCGGGGGGTGGGTTTCGTTCGCCTCGATCATGCTGCGCTTTGCGCTTACTGTCGGCTCAGCCCTCGTCCTGATCGCTGGAACCGGCATGCATGAACTGTGCGCGGCGCTGGGCCGCCTCGGAGTGCCGGGCGTCTTCACCGCCCAGTTGCTGTTCCTGTTTCGATATTCCTTCGTGCTCGGCGGCGAGGCGTCCAGCATGATGACCGCCTATGAACTGCGATCGGGCGGACGCAGGCCGGGAGTGAACGACTATGGCAGGCTTGCGGGCCACCTGCTGCTTCGTGCGTTCGAACGGGCCCAGCGCATCCACCGGGCCATGATTGCGCGTGGATTCGATGGCGAACTGCGCAGCGCAACGTCACGGATCTGGACGCGGCGCGATACGGTGTTCGTCCTCGGCTGGTGCGCGTTCTTCCTGGTGGTTCGCTGGGTGAACATCCCACAATGGCTTGGGCAGGCGGTGACTGGTCAGCTGCCGTGAGCCACCACTACGTCGAGGTGCGGCGCGTCACCTACGCCTACCCGGACGCAACGCTGGCGCTTCGGGATGTCAGTTTCCGTATCGAGCACGGCGAGGCGGTCGGCATCGTCGGCGCCAATGGTGCCGGCAAGTCCACACTGCTTCTTCACCTGAACGGATTGCTAACTCCGACCGAGGGCAGTGTCGTCATCGGCGACATCCCGGTCGCCGCGGAGACGCGCGAACAGATTCACAGGTCGGTTGGCTTCGTCTTTCAGGACGCCGACGATCAGTTGTTCATGCCGACCGTGCTGGACGACGTGGCGTTCGGACCGATGAACATGGGCTTGTCGCAAGCCGAGGCGCGCGCACGCGCTCAGGCGGCGCTGGACCTGGTGGATGCTGCGCAGCTTGCGACGCGCGCGCCCTACAGGCTCTCCGGAGGCGAGAAGCGCTCAGCGGCCATTGCCGGGGTGCTGGCCATGTCGCCGTCGATCCTCGTGCTCGACGAGCCTTCGGCGGGGCTCGACCCTGCAGCGCGGCGGCGGCTCATCGCTTTGCTGTGCTCCTTTTCGCACACTCGGATCATCGCGACACACGACCTGGACCTTGTTCTCGACGTATGCAAGCGCGTGCTCGTGCTCCATGGGGGCAGGCTGCTCGCCGACGGTGCGCCGCGCGACATCTTCAACGACACTGAGCTGCTCGCAAGTTGCCATCTTGAGGCGCCGCTGTCCTGGCAGCGGCGGTCCTGACAGCGCGACCGGACGCGGATCGGCCGGTCTTCCGGTCCTTCACTTGTCCTGAGGAGTCCCGGAGAACCCGGGGATCTGGAGGTGGGAGCCGGACGCCGCGGGAGATGCAGCGCCCGGTCCCTGGGGAGACAACTCTTGCGCGCAGCTCAGTAGCAGGTCCCGAACCAGCCCTTCGGCATTCCGGATTCCTCGCTGGCGGCAATTTCGGCCGGCTCGATCTTCAGCACTTCGATGGTGCGGTCGAACGCCATCGCGAGCCACGACGCGGCCCCTCCGGCCGGGATCAATTTGTATTGGTCGTCGTAGCGAACCGGGTTGGCGAGAATCGCGCTGGCAGACATCTTCAACTCCTGTTTGGCTGGGCCCAAATTCGAACCCGATGGAGCACACTGTAATTGCACTTACCAGAGTGCACAATCTGTCGTCTTGGAACAAGATATGTGATTGTCTGGAACAAATAGGCGAAGTGTCCAGGTGAGGAAGTGCCCGGTTCCGTCCCGTCGGCCATTGGCGTCTGCTTTGGCAGGTTGACGTGTCTCCTGTCGCTCCGGTGGTGCGCTCGGGCGGACTTGCATCCGCGGGCCATTTGAACTGGGAAAGCGTAAGATCCTGAAAAATGGAACAGCATATGTGAACGGAAAGAACAAATGAACGGGGAACGCGCAGACGAGATGACGGTCTTCGTGCGGGCCGTCGAACTGGGCGGATTCTCCGCGGCGGCCCGCGCCCTGGGGCTGACGCCGTCGGCGGTTTCCAAGAGCATTTCCAGGCTGGAAGACCGGCTCGGCGTTCGACTGCTGAACCGCACCACGCGCAGCCTGACGACCACGCCGGAAGGCGAGACGTTCCTCGAGCGCAGCCGTCGGATACTGGCCGACATCGAGGAGGCCGAGCAGGAGATCACGCGCTTTCGAAGCGCCCCGCGTGGACTGCTGCGCCTGCATGTCAGCGTCGCGTTCGGGCTGCACCAGCTGCCCCCGGTGCTGCCGAAGTTCATGCAGCGCTATCCCGAAGTGCAGATCGACATCGCGATGGGCGACCGCGAGCCGGACTTCGCGGAAGAAGGGATCGACCTTGCGGTTCGGAGCGGCGACGTGGCCGACGAGAGCCTGATCGCGCGCCGGATCTGCCTCATGGAGCGCGTGATCTGCGCCGCCCCGTCGTACCTGAAGCGGCACGGCGTGCCGCGCACGCCGGACGATCTCCTGCAGCACAACTGCATCCTCGTTTCGACGCACCCGCCGGTGTGGCCGTTCGATGCGCCGGACGGTCCGCGCGGGATCAGGGTGCGTGGCAACGTCACGGCGAACAACGCGGAGACCGCTGTCCAGCTGGCGATCCTGGGCCTGGGCGTGGTTCGCCTCGGCGACCTCCTCGTCGGCGATCCATTGCGCAGGAAGCAGCTGGTGCCGCTGCTGACGCATGCGCACCACGTCGAGCCGGTGCCGATCCACGCGATGTACCTGCCTGGCCGCCATCGTTCGCCCAAGGTTGCCGCCATGGTGGATTTCCTGATCGAGAATTTCGGCCACGCGCCGTGGCGCCTGCCAGTGGCGCGCCCGGCCCCGCGGTCGCGCGCCGCGATCGCGTGACTGCGCGACAATCGTCGCCCATCTGATCCCGGGAGCTCTCGTGCGCGCTGCGCGCATCTTCGGATTCGCCCTGGCGTTGTCCGTCGTCGGCGCCATCGCCCTCTTCCTGTGGTTCCGGCAGGCCAGCCAGCCGTCGCACGAAGGCGCGATCCGCGTGCAGCGGCTGCAGCAGCCGCTGCGCATCGAGCGCGATGCGCACGGAGTCCCGCACATCGTCGCCGCGAGCGAGCAGGACGCCGCGTTCGGGCTCGGCTACGCGCATGCACAGGACCGCCTGTGGCAGATGGAGATGAACCGGCGTGTGGCGGCGGGGCGGCTGTCGGAGATTCTCGGACCGGCGGCGCTCGACACCGACAAGTTCCTCCGGACTGTCGGCATCCGGCGCGCGGCCGAACGCATCCATGCCAGCCTCGACGTGGAGAGCCGCGCGATCGCGGATGCGTACTCCGCCGGAGTGAACGCCTTCCTTGCGACCCGCAGCGGGCCACTGCCCGTGGAGTTCCTGCTGACGCGCGCCGCCGCGCCCGAGCCGTGGACCGCGGTGGACTCGATCGGGTGGTCGCTGATCATGGCGTGGGACCTCGCTCGCTACAGCCAGGCGATGGAGCTTCGCCGCCTGGAACTCGCACAGCGTTTCTCGCTCGCCGAACTGAACGACATCTACCCGCCGCAACCAGGGGACAGCCCGCCCGCGACGGCCGACTACGTGGACCTGTATCGCCTGATGGGGCTCAGGCAGGCCGGCGTGTTCGACAGCGCACGAAGGCTTGCGTCGGCCGCGCACGGGATCGCCTTTGGCGCCGGCGACGACGTCGGTTCCAATGGCTGGGTCGCGGCAGGAAGCCGCACTGTCAGCGGCAAGCCGCTGCTCGCCAACGACCCGCATCTCGGACTCAGCACGCCATCCCTCTGGTACTTCGCGGCGCTGTCGGCCCCCGGCCTCGAGGTCATCGGGGCCACGCTGCCCGGCGTGCCCGGCGTGCTGATCGGCCACAACGACCGCGTCGCGTGGGGCTTCACCAACACCGGCGTCGACCAGCAGGACCTCTACATCGAGCGCCTGAATCCGGACAACATCGACGAGTACGCCACGCCCGAGGGGTGGGCGTCATTCGCGCAGCGCACCGAGATCATCGGGGTCAGGGGCCAGGCGGACGTCGAACTCGTGGTCCGCGAAACGCGACACGGCCCGGTGATGTCCGGCCTGGTCGCGACGGACAGGGCATTCGCGCATCCGAAGTTCGTCCTGGCGTTGCGCTGGTCGGCGCTCGAGCCAGACGACACCAGCTTCGCCGCGATCCGGGCGCTGAACAAGGCGCGCTCGGCGGACGAGGCGGAGGCAGCGCTCGGGCAGTTCCAGCTCGTCACGCAGTCGGCAATGTTCGCCGACGTGGATGGACAGATCGGCATGGTCGTTACCGGACGGATCCCCGTGAGGCGCCCGGACAACGACTTGCAGGGCATCGCCCCGGCTCCAGGCTGGGACGCGCGCTACGACTGGAGCGGGTATCTCCCGTTCGAACAGGTCCCGCGCGTTCGCAATCCCGCGTCGGGCCTGATCGTCACCGCGAACAATCGCATCGTTGGCCCCGAGTATCCCCACCACCTGACATTCGACTGGTTCCTGCCGTACCGGGCGCGGCGCGTCGAGCAACTGTTGCAG
>Ga0209704_1000077_pt1 | contig 17142 bp, 11 predicted proteins | sample PPLLaktember2015_FD_187258 | JGI IMG/M metagenome (GOLD analysis project Ga0209704, IMG submission 187258) | Freshwater sediment microbial communities from Prairie Pothole Lake near Jamestown, North Dakota, USA - PPLs Lake P7 Core (6) Depth... | ecosystem: Environmental > Aquatic > Freshwater >... | reverse complement strand
ATTAAATGAATCAAATAGGTTTTTGGGGTAATCTGGTGATGCGTCTTTATAAAGGCTTTCTACTTTTACAATCTTCCAGATCATGCGCAATTAGCTACTAAACGAAATTATTATCAGGCCAGGATGAATAAGCTATGAACATGTTGTTCGATAAACACATTACAAATAAACGACTGATAAATAGATAGATTTAGCAAGTTATTTTGTTTTTAAATACAGTGATTCGAAAAACTATTGTAGTTTTATGATGATTTTAGAAATTGATTAGCGGATTCTGCGATTTCTCTTGAATCAGAATGTAGGAAATATTTTTTATGCCCACCCCTATTTAATTGGAATGGAATGACAGCAATTTTAATCAGAATATATAATAAGTTATGTTACTGGATTCCTGGTTTTCGCAAAATCAGCAGAAAATGGATGTATCAGGCTATGGGCCGCTTAATGAAAAATGATGAATGGACTTATATGAATTATGGTTACGCCAATTTATCTGGTAATGATAACATTGCAGTACTCGACAAAACGGATGAAGGAAACCGACTTTCATATCAGTTGTATAACCATTTAGCTGCTGAAATTGAGCTGGAAGATAAGCAGATTCTTGAGGTAGGCAGCGGCAGGGGCGGCGGTGCCTCAATGATCAAGAAATACCATAAGCCGGAGAAAATGGTTGGGCTTGATTTTTCCGGTATAGTTGTAAAAATATGTAACAGGAATCTAGGTACCCCTGGTCTCACTTTCGTTAAGGGTGATGCAGAAAAAATCCCATTCAGTGCCGAGAGTTTTGATGCGGTTATAAATGTTGAATCCTCTCATTGTTACCATTCCATGAACTGCTTTCTTAATGAAGTTATTAGAGTACTCAGACCAGGTGGTCATTTTCTTTTTACTGACTTCAGGAAGCCTCACGAAGTTGAGGAACTCGAAAGTCTAATCTCAGCTTCAGGACTGGAAGTACTTAAGAAAAGAGATATTACTCCAAATGTTATCAAAGCTCTTGATGAGGATCATGACCGCCGGATGAAGATTATTTCACAGAATGTCCCAAAGCCCTTTTTAAATCAGTTCCGAGAGTTTGCGGGAGTTAAAGATTCAGTGGTATACAAGCGGTTTGAGAAAAGTGAATTGATCTACCTGAGTTTTATAATGAGGAAGCCACTTTAAAAGCCAGTGCCCCTAACTTTTACGAAACCCATTTAAACCATCCTTAATGCAAGTGAGGTTCTGGGAAGTTCAGGAAAAGTGTGAGTGTGAGAGCGGGAGCGAGGAAAAAAGGGCAAGAGCTCAAGTTCGAGCTCACTCGCTCTCACTCTCACTCTCGTTTCACCCTCTGGAGCTTTTAGCGAAAGAGGGCTCTTTTTCAGTACCCGGAGCGGGACTTGAACCCGCACAACCATTATAGTCACAGGATTTTAAGTCCTGCGTGTCTACCATTCCACCATCCGGGCCAAAGAAATTTCGGATTTCGGATTTACGATTTCGGCCCCGATAGCTATCGGGGTATGATTTCGGAACCTGAAATGAACTTTACAAATAAATAAAGCGTAAAAATAAAATTTTACGCTTTATTTTGAGCGGGAAACGAGACTCGAACTCGCGACCCCGACCTTGGCAAGGTCGTGCTCTACCAACTGAGCTATTCCCGCATTTCACTGCCGTTTACCACGACAAAGAACTTTTTTGCTTACGCGTTGCAAATATAGAGCATATTTTTCTTTCTCCAAAAGTTAACGAAAAAAAATCAGCAGATGGTAAAAGATTGATGAAGGTTCAACATATACTGAAATACCAGTCTTTCGCCGGCCGGTATTAGTTATCCTCTGGAAATATGGAATATATTGGATTCATAAGACAAAATTTTTTGGCTGTGCTCCTATAGCCTCCTCGATTTTTAAAACATGATTCATATTCAATACATTACAAAATAATTCAAAATTTCAATTGAAAATATTTGTTGGTGACAAAAATATTTAACATTTTTGTCAAACTGTTTTGTTAATATTTTTTCTGGCTTTATATATGAAAGAGAGTAAGACAAAAGAAGCAATAAAGTCTGCTGCTAAGAACCTCTTTTTTAAAAAGGGGAATATCCATGCCAGTACACAAGATATTGCGAACGAGGCTGGTGTGAACAGGGCTCTCATTCATTATTATTTTAGTAGTCGCCAACAACTGTTTGAGGTTATACTCAATGATGCCTATCAGAATATCACAAAACGTCTTCATAAAGCAGTTTCTTCTGACTCATCGTTCAAAGAGAAAATTGAGAACTTTATAAACTATTATATTGATGAAGCCATTGAATTTCCATTTATGGAGAGTTTCATAGCCTCCGAATTCAACAGGTATTCTGAAGTTCACTTTGCTTTAATAAGTAACCCAACAACAAACTCAGTCATGGAAGGTTTCTTTGCAGAACTTCTGCTCGAAATGAAAAAAGGAACTATCCCATCAATGCAACCAGAACAGTTTCTGATTAATATTACTTCGATGTGTTCATTCCCCTTAATTACCAAGCCACTCATTCAAAGAACTTTTAATATGAATGATGAAGCTTACCTTGAGTTCATTAAGAACAGGAAAGTGGAGATATTAAAAATGGTCTTCAAATAATATTTTTTTTAATCTGTTATTAACAATATTGTTAAACTTAAATGATAATTTTTATGTGCAATACAAAAAGTAAAAAACCAGCATTAAAACAGATATGGAATAGGGTAAAACACTTCCTGAATTTCAGGTCTGCCCTTTTATTATCATCCGTGTCGGTTATGATACTTGGAGGGCTCCGGGTTGAAGCCCAGGATGCTAAGGAGATAATAGCCAGGGCCGATGCCAAATCAAGAGGCAGCTACCTGGAACAGGAACTCCGTATGACTATAACCAGACCTGAATGGGAAAGAGCGCTTACTATGAAAAGCTGGTCGAAGGGAACTGAATACTCATTAGTTCTTATAACAGCACCTGCAAAAGAAAAAGGACAGGTTTTTCTTAAGAGGAAAAAGGAGATGTGGAACTGGATCCCGGCAATTGAAAGGCTTATTAAAATTCCTCCCTCGATGATGATGCAATCGTGGATGGGATCGGATTTTACAAATGATGACCTTGTAAAGGAATCCTCAATCGTACATGACTATACCCAGTCACTAATGGGAAATGAGACAATCGATGGAGCAACTTGCTGGAGAATAGAGCTGGTTCCGAAGCCTGATGCCCCGGTTGTTTGGGGGAAAGTGATTTCGTGGGTTGACAAAAACTATAATCAGAGGAAATTAGAATACTATGATGAAGAAGGTGATCTTGTAAATACGATGTATCTGTCTAAAATAAAACAGATGAACGACAGGGAGATACCGACCAGGATGGAAATGGTTCCAGCGGGAGAAAAGAATAAACGTACTGTTGTGGAGGTATTATCTGCCATCTATGAGAAATCAATTCCAGACTCCTATTTTTCGATTCAGAACATGAAAGTTGTCAGATAATTATTACTGAATATTTATAAGTTATGAAGAAAAGCTTATTAATGGCCTGGAGGAATCTCTGGAGGAACAGGAAAAGGACAATGATCACCATTGCATCAATCTTCTTCGGTGTGCTTATCGCAACTTTGATGTCGTCGATGCAGGATGGATCTTACAGCTCGATGATAAAAAATGTGGTAAGGCTTTATTCGGGTTATATCCAGATCCAGGAAAAGGACTATTGGAAAAACAAAGTGATTAACAACAGTATTGCCATCTCCGATTCTCTGAATTGTGCAATCAGTCAGATAAAGGAGATAACTTCCTATACCCGAAGGCTTGAGTCGTTCTTACTGGCTTCATCAAGGGAGTTTACAAAGGGATCCAGAATAATTGGGATCGATCCTGAGGCTGAAAATCAAGTCACTGAACTTGAAAAACGGTTAAAGAACGGCAAATACCTGAGAAAAGGAGATGATGGAGTACTCTTGTCTTCTGATCTGGCCCGATACATGAATATTGAACCTATGGATACAATTGTTCTGATTGGCCAGGGATACCATGGGATGAGCGCTGCGGGCAAATTCCCGGTCCGCGGGATTGTTAAGCTGCCAAGTCCCGATCTCGACAAACAGACTATATACATGGATATTGGTGCCTGCCAGGAACTGCTTTCCACAGGTAATCGCATTACATCAATTGTCGTTATGGTGAATGATCACATCGATATCCCGCCTGCAGTCTCAAATATAAAATCGACAATTTCATCTGAGTATCGCGTAATGACCTGGGATGAAATGCAACCTGAGATACTCAGGATGATAAATTCAGATAAACAGGCTAATACAGTACCAAAATTGATTTTATATGTAATAATTGGTTTTGGGATTCTCAGCACCGTAATGATGATGACAATGGAGCGCCGGCGGGAAATGGGCGTTCTTATTGCAATTGGAATGCGTAGGGGCAAATTGGCATTTGTATTATTCCTGGAAATCCTGATTATTGCCTTTGCAGGTATTGCATCAGGCTTCTTAGGAAGTTTGCCAATGATCTCTTACTTCTATAACCATCCGCTGCAATTGCCGGGGGAGACAGGACAGGCAATGGCAATTAAAGGATTTGATCCGTATATGTACTTTTCATGGGCCCCTCAGGTTTTTTACGAGCAGGTTATAATAATCCTGACGATCTCTTTGGTAATATCTCTTTATCCTGTTGTTGTTACAGAAAATTAAATGTCAGGAATGCAATTCACAGCTAAAATAAGTTTAATATAATACTCTAATAAAATGCTTATCTCTATATCGTGGCGAAATGTCTGGCGTAATAAGCTTCGCAGTTTAATTATCATATCTGCCATTGCGGTTGGTCTTACTGCAAGCATTTTCATGACATCATTTTACAGGGGGATGGCCAATCAAAGAATCGAAAAAGCCATCAGTACTGATATCGCACACATTCAAATTCATAACAACAAATTCAGGGAAAATAATGACATCAACATGTATATCCCTGATGCAGTTGAAGCAGCACGTAAAACAAGCAGCATTGATTCAGTAAAAGGCGTCTCGGCAAGAATAATCAACTATTCGGTAATAGCTTCTGCCGAAACATCCGCAGGGATCAAGATATCAGGAGTTAACCCTGAAGAGGAATCGAGGGTAACAGACATCCAGGACAGGATAACTGAAGGAACCTACCTGAATGAAGGGAAAAAGAATCCTATACTAATCAGTAATATACTTGCTGATAAACTAAAAGTCAGACTCGGTTCCAAAGTTATCCTGACCATGCAGGATAGAAACAATGGCATTGTTTCAGGAGCTTTCAGAATTACCGGGCTGTTCGATACAAAAACAAAAAGTTTTGATGAATCGATTGTTTTTATAACATACTGTGATGCTTCCTCACTGATCGGACTCCCTGCCGGAGCTGCACATGAAATTGCAATCAGAACCACCGGCAATGAGCAGATCAAAAATGTATATGAAAAAGTATTATCGGACCACAATGGTTTAGAGGTACTCACCTGGTCAGAGTTGAGCCCTGAACTTTGGTTCCTTACCGAAACAATGAATTATCTCATGTATGTATTGTTTGTGATCATACTTATGGCGCTGCTTTTCGGTCTTGTCAACACAATGCTTATGGTTGTGCTTGAAAGGAAAAGAGAGATAGGTATTTTGATGGCTGTGGGGATGAACAAGGTAAGAATATTTACCATGATCGTCTTTGAAACGGTTTTCCTTGCTCTTACCGGAGGCCTTTCAGGAGTCCTGGCAGGCACACTTATCTCTAAATATTTTGAAACGCACACGATAGACCTGTCAAAGATGGGTAATTCCATAGAAGATATGGGATTTGATTCTCTTGTGAATACCTCTGTAGATCTCAGATTAATTTTAATAGTAACAATACTTGTTTTTCTGACAGGTATCCTGGGATCTCTGTTTCCTGCCTTCAGGGCTTTAAAGAACAATCCGTCTGAAACAATAAGAACTGAATAAATTATTAAAACATGGCAATAATTGAAATTAAGGATCTTTCGAAGATCTATGATGGCTCCCAGATAGAAGTAAGGGCTGTCGATGGAATTAATCTCACATTCGAGAAGGGTGAGTTTACTGCAATAGTCGGTCCATCAGGTTCAGGAAAAACGACATTCCTCAACCTTCTTGGCGGGCTTGACGATCCAACAGCAGGAGAAGTTATAATTGACGGTGTAAATATTGGAAATCTTTCTTCAGGCAGAATAATTGATTTTCGTCTCCGCAACATCGGATTCATTTTCCAGGCTTATAACCTGATTCCGGTGTTATCAGCTGAAGAGAACGTTGAATTCATTATGGAGTTACAGGGAAAGACAAAAAAAGAAAGAAAAGAACGCTCCAATGAACTGCTCGAAGCAGTTGGCCTGGCCGAAAGGAGATCCAGCCGGCCTGCCAAGCTTTCAGGAGGGCAGCAACAAAGGGTAGCTGTTGCAAGGGCACTTGCTTCCAAACCGAAGTTTGTTCTTGCTGATGAACCAACCGCCAATCTCGATTCCAGATCGGCTGAAAACCTGCTTGAGATCATGGAGAAACTGAACAAAGATGAGAATATAACCTTTATTTTCTCAACTCATGATCCAAGAGTTGTACGCAAGGCAAGAAGAGTCATTACACTTGAGGATGGGAAGGTAATGAAGGATGAAATCCGTTTAAATTAAGCCTTTATAAGCAGAATGACAAAGCTCAGGATACTCCTTACTGTTATTTTCCTCATTGCCATTTCACTCACACCTGTCCATGGTCAGAAGGAAAAGGGATCTTCACTGTCTGCAAAAGGATACTTGAAGTTCCTTCAGACCGGATTGATACCCAACACCGGAGGAGAGGTTATGTACGACAACCTGTTTCATAACCGGCTAATCTTCAAATGGTTTCCGGGTTCTCATATAAATGCCGGAATTGAGGTGCGAAACAGGTTTTTCTACGGAGATTTTGTGAAGAAAATTCCCGGGTACATTAGTCTGATTGATATGAACAAAGGCTATTTTGATGCATCCGGAATAATTGTAAAGGACAGCTCATACCTCCTCCACTCGGCAATCGACAGAGCCTATATCGATATTATTTTCGGGAAGTTCCAGATAAGAGCAGGCAGACAAAGAATAAACTGGAGCCAGAATCTTGTATGGAACCCTAATGATGTTTTCAATGCATATTCATTTTTTGATTTTGATTATGAAGAAAGGCCTGGAGTTGACGCCATCAGAGTTCAATACTATCCGGGAATGACCTCATCAGCCGAAATGGTTTATGAATTTGGAAACAATATTGAAACTACGTCTCTGGCTGGTTTGTACAGGTTCAACAGTGGAAATTTTGACCATCAGTTTCTTGGGGGCTATGTAAAAGATGATTGGGTGCTGGGCACAGGGTGGTCAGGAAACATTGGAGGAGCAGCCTTCCGGGGCGAACTGACATGGTTTTATTCCAACAACGACACCCTGTCCCAGCGGTCAAATTTCGTCGGTGCCGTTTCCAGTGATTATAACTTCACAAATAAGCTGTATTTACACCTCGCAGTTTTGTATAACAATAATGGTTCTGTGGTAAAAGCGCCATTGTCCCGAAACCTTTTTTTCACAAACCTGTCGGCGAAGAATCTCACCCCTGCCAGGACAGAATTTCTTGCTCAGCTGACATATCCCGTCACTCCGCTTGTTAATTCAGGACTATCAATTATCGTAAATCCGCTTGACCATTCATTCTTTGTCGGGCCCTCAACTTCGATCTCTCTCATGAACAACCTTGAGTTATTCATTACCGGACAATTTTTCTCAGGTCCCGACGGGACCCAGTATGGTGACATCGGAAACCTTCTTTACTGGAGAATAAAATGGAGTTTTTAGCAAATATTATGCATGTATGAAGAAAATTGTCAAAAACTTATGCATTGCAGGTTACACCCTGATTGCCCTTGTTGTTTTAATTGTTTTGTCGCTTTTAATCTTTTACTCAATCCTTGATTTCAGAAAAGACAAAGAGATAAAAGAATTAAGTTCACGAACATCTTCAGGGCTTATGTCAGGAGAAACCTTTACTCTCACATCAACTGATTCCTGTCTTAATCTGATTCCTGTGCCAAGGAATGTGAAGTTTGAGAGGGGTACTTATACGCTCCCCACTCAGATTGTATATTCAATTGTTGACTCACTCCAATCGTTTGTATCCGGGTATTTTTCAGATATTCAGGGGATAAGTTCCCGCTTTTCTAAAAACGGAGGGAATATAATTTTCAGGTATAAAGCTGATTTACCTGTTCAGGGGTATACCCTGTCTGTAAACCATGATAATATTGTAATTGAATACAGCAGGCGTCAGGGACTGTATTATTCACTGGTAACCCTGAAAGTACTCAGGGAAAACTATTCTGGCATTCTTCCATGTTGCACAATTGAAGACTATCCGGATCTTGAAGCCAGGGGAGTAATGCTCGATATAAGCAGGGACAAAGTGCCTGCTATTGAAACACTGATGAGCGTTGTTCAACTGCTGGCTGATCTAAAGTATAATCATCTGCAACTGTATATTGAAGGATTCTCTTATGCTTATCCTTCTTTCGGAGGTCTGTGGCAGAATAAGGAAACACCAATAACCGGTGATGAGATAAGGAAACTCGATGCATTTTGCAAATCCAGATATATTGACCTGGTCCCTAATCAGAATACCCTGGGCCACATGATGGCCTGGCTTGCAACAGATGAATTCAAAGACCTTGCTGAATGTCCAAATGGATATAAGGCACTGGGATTAATGAGCATGAAGGGAACTTTAGATCCCAGCGATCCGCGAAGCATTGAATTAGTAACCAGAATGTCAGATGATCTGCTTCCGAATTTCAGCTCCCCACACTATAATGTTAACCTTGATGAGCCACTTGAGCTAGGATTGGGCAAGAGCAGAGAACTTGTCAAAAAGAGAGGTGAAGGTCAGGTATATCTCGATTATATGCTCAAAGTTCATAAAATGGTTACAGAAAGAAATAAGAAAATGATGGTCTGGGGTGATATAGTGATGAAACATCCTGAACTGCTTCCGGTGATTCCGAAAGATATAACCATACTTGACTGGGGATATGAATCGAGCTATCCATTCGAAAGACATTGTAGATCTCTCGGGGAAGCAGGTATTTCATATATGGTTTGCCCCGGAACAAACAGCTGGTCCAGTATTGCAGGAAGAACTGATAATATGCTAAGAACAATTGAATCCGCTGCTGTCAATGCGACAAAATACGGAGCAAAAGGTATGATCGTTACTGATTGGGGGGATCTGGGCCATTGGCAGTATTTGCCTGTGAGTTATGCAGGATTTGCCGCCGGAGCATCAATGGGCTGGAACAGCAATAGAACCACCAATATTCCGCTGGGCAGCTTTTTGAGCAGTTATGTTTTCAGGGACAAAAATTCACTAATGGGAAACCTGGTGATTGAACTCGGAAGGTATTGCAGTTTTGAAGAGAAACCCGTAGTGAATATGACTACAACATTTATGTCGTTTCAATTAGGATTGTGGGACAGGTTGGTAATAGATGCCATCTATTCAATGATAAACAAAGGCGTATTTGAAGTAATGAATGATCACGCACATGAAATGACTGATTATTATAAGAATAAGATGAACAACAGACATCTTTTTGACTATGAAGGATTAAATCTTTTCCTTGACGAAAAAGAAGCAACTCTCTTAAAATGCCAACTTAATACTGTTGATGGTCAGATGGTTAAAGATGAATATTTTAACACAATCCTTCTTATAAGAACAGGTGCAATGCTTCAGTATTATATTGAGAAAAGGGCAGGGATGGATACCGAAACGGAGAAAAGTACTCTTTTGTCAATAAAAGAATCATGCATGAAATATCTGGATGAAAATCAACGGCTGTGGAACCTGCGCAACAAACCGGGAGGCTACGAAAGAAGTATTCAACCCTTAAAGAAATTAATAAGCCAGATTGACAACAGGTTATCGGTTTTGGGAAAACCCTGGTCAGTAGGGCTAAATGACGGATTCTTTAACAAACTGAAGACCGCAGGGATAGTTGTGCTTTTAAATGCTATGTAAGTCAACCATCAACTTTTAAAAATATCAAAAAGACCAACCAATGAAAAAACTTTTGAAATCAATCCTGCTGGTAATTTGTTCTCTACTTGGAATAGCTGTAATCATTGTTTCTGGCATTATCCTGTACGTAAATATTTCAAACAGCAGGATTGCAAAGAACAGTCTGAAACTTGCCGGTCCCGAAGTGAAAACAATATCTGTGGACGGAATTACCATCAGGGACCTCAACAAGAACGGGAAACCCGATCCATATGAGGACATAAGAAAACCTGTTGATGTGCGTGTAAATGACCTTGTTTCACAAATGACAATTGAGGAGAAAGCCGGAACCATGTTTATAACCATGATATCCATGAAGAAGGATGGAAGCATTATGGTAAAACCATCATTTGCCGACCCCCAGTCACTTGTTTTCCCCGGAACCCTGGAAATGACGTATGGAAAACTCATGAATCATTTTAATGTTACTTCTGCTTCTGACAGAAATCTAATGCCTGAATGGCAAAACAAAATGCAAAAGATGGCAGAGCGGACAAGGCTTGGGATACCGGTATCACTGGCTACTGATCCCAGGAACCATTTCAGCATCAATCCGCTCACAGCAATCTTTGCAGGAGATTTTTCCATGTTTCCTGAACCACTTGGCCTCGCTGCTATCGGAGATTCGCTGGTCATAAAAGAATTTGCGGAAATTGCCCGTCAGGAATATTTGGCTGTCGGAATCAGAGTAGCCCTCCATCCTCAGGCGGACCTGGCAACCGAACCCCGATGGGGAAGGATCTTCCATACGTTTGGAGAGGATGCTATACTGGCTGCAAAACTTACAGCAGCATATATCAAAGGATTCCAGGGTGATACAATAGGGCCAAACAGTGTTTCATGCATGACCAAGCACTTCTCAGGCGGTGGCCCCCAGAAAGAAGGGATTGATCCGCACTTTCCGATCCAGAAAGGACAGACCTATCCGGGTTACAATTTTAAATACCATCTTATCCCTTTCGAGGCAGCATTAAAAGCAGGTACAGCTCAAATAATGCCGTACTATGGCGTCCCGACCGATCAGACAAATGAAAATGTGGGTTTTGCATTCAATAAAGAAATAATAACAGGGTTACTCAGGGACAAATATAAATTTGACGGAATAGTATGCACGGATTGGGGAGTGATTAATGATGCGAAAATCCTTGGAATGGTTTTACTCCCGGCAAGAGCATGGGGTATGGAGAAGGCAACTCCTGAAGAAAGGATTATTAAGGCAATAAATGCCGGTGTCGATCAGTTTGGCGGGGAAGCTGTGCCGGAGTTGTTGGTAAAACTTGTAAAAGAAGGGAAAATATCTGAGTCAAGGATTGATGAATCAGTGGTCAGAATCCTTAAAATGAAATTTAAACTTGGGCTTTTTGACAATCCATATGTTGACGCATTTAAAGCAAACAAAATAGTGGGCAATGAAACGTTTATGGCAAAAGGTCTTCTCGCGCAAAAGAAATCAATTGTCTTGCTTAAAAATGATACTCTTAAAAATGTTCCCGTATTGCCATTAAAGACCGGAATTAAGATTTATATAAAAAATATTGATAAAACTATCGCAGGGAAATATGGAAGTATTGTAAGTAAGCCGGAACTCGCTGATGTAGCTATAATCAGACTTAAAGCGCCAAGCCAGTTGCTTCCTGGAACAGGGAATATGGGGAAATTTATACCTGCTGGTGATCTCGATTTCAAGGATGGTGAAAAAGATGCTGTTTTAGGTCTTATTCAAAGGATTCCAACGATAGTCGATATATATCTCAACAGACCTGCAGTCATCCCTGAAATCGCAGAATCATGCAAAGGCCTCTTTGTAAATTTCGGGGCTAATGATGAAGCTTTTCTCGAAGTAGTATTTGGAGGGTTCAATCCTCAGGGTAAGCTGCCGATCGAATTGCCCTCTTCAATGGATGCTGTGCGAAAACAGAAAGAAGATGTTCCCTATGATTCAGAAAATCCATTGTTCAAATTTGGATATGGGCTCCATTATTAAAAGAGAAAGATTTTCAAAGTTTTCTCAATGATCACAGGCAAATTATTAAGAAAACAACCGGTACGCTGTTGTACAAAAAAGGCACATCGTCAAAATCAACCTCTTGATCCTCTCCAATATTTCAGGGATTAAAAAACCAAACGCTATTCTAGCTTTAATTCCGCTTTCATGTAATTATCCCTATTTCATAGCCAGACTTCAGGCTTCAATTTACGAAGATTTCCGTCAGCTGATAAAAGCATGACCTGTACCTGTTGCCCATCAAAATTTTTATAAACCGGAATATAAAACGTCAGGTCCTTTTCTGCTGCGCCGTAATGCTCCCAGTTGGAGTAAGGGAAAGATGGTGCGCGATCGTTTGCTGCGATAATTTTTCCATCAGCGATCATCAGGGCAAAAACAGTTTCTTCTTTGCATTTGGCCGGAACGGTGACTGAAGGATATGCATAACTAAATATAGCGGTTACCAGCTAAGATTTCGTAAAGTAATCAGGCGGGTTTTAATATCGCCGCTGAAACTGCATATTTCCTGTATTTTTCTTCCGGAAGTTGTATCCCATTTACCTTTGGTTCGATAGACAAGAATGTGGTTAACGGGCGTTTCTGATTGAACTTCAATATTACGCTTCGCATAGAGAGGAGTTTTTTTAATCATGCTCATTTCATGTGTAAGGAATTGAGTATATTTAACCTGTAATGACACTTTTAAAAAGGTTAACAGAAAACTATGAAGAAATTCTTTTTAACAGGTTTGATCATCACAGCTACCTTCTGTTCTCAAATATCTTTTGCCCAAAAAACACTCCGTGCTTTCCGGATGGAAAAGCCATTGAAAATTGATGGGATTTTTGAACCGGAAAAGTGGACCGGAGCCGACAGTGCAGCTCAGTTTGTACAGATGGAGCCCCAACCGGGAGAACCCTCTTCTGAAAAAACGATTTGTTATTTTGGTTATGACAAAGATAAGATTTACGTCACCTTTCTATGTTACCAGAGAAGTCAGGTCATTGCTAAAAACCAAAGTCGGGATGCGTTGAGCAAAAACGATGATATTGTGGCGTTAATTCTGGATACCTACAATGACAACCGGAGCGGATACACTTTTTTTGTCAGCCCCTTAGGGACCCAAATTGAAATGAAGGTTAATGACGATGGCAAAAACATGGACCTGAACTGGGATACAGAATGGAATTGTGCCTCAAAAATTTTCGATTGGGGATGGAGCGCTGAATTGGAAATCCCGTTTAAAAGTCTGAAATATAAAAAGGGAACAGAAACCTGGGGAATTAATTTTGGAAGGATCATCAGATCCAATTCTGAGACGAGTTATTGGTCGGGAAAATTGACTGAAGACTTCCGGATTTCGCAGGGAGGTAAATTGAACGGTATAATAACTTCCGGATCTTCCAGGCTCTCCATTTACCCTTACCTTTCGGTTTTCAAAACAAACAACAGTAAGCCGGATGCCGAAATAGGGGGAGATATTCAGTGGCAAATCGGTTCAAATGCTTCGCTTAATGCAACCGTAAATCCCGATTTTGCAACGGTGGAAGCTGATCAGCAACAAATTAACCTGACCCGTTATGAACTGAGTTATCCGGAAAAACGTCTCTTTTTCCAGGAAGGGAACGACATGTACAGCACCAGGATAAAGACTTTCTATTCAAGGAGAATTCAGGATATTGATTACGGTGCACGGCTCACGGGGAAAATCGGAAAAACCCAGTTTAACCTGTTGAATGTCAGATCGCCGGAATTATCTTCGGAAAATCCGGCTGCTTTTCTGACTGCTGCCAGGGTTAAGTTCGATTTTCTGAAATCATCATCGCTGGGTGCAACACTGGTTGATAAAAGCTGGAACAATGGTTTCACCCGCTCCTTAAGTCTTGATTATGTAATGAACCTTGCTAAAACATGGCAATTAACAGGGCAGCTTGTGGCGAGTGCTCCGGGCAATTTTTCAGATCACAGTGCCGGATACCTCAGGGTTGCCCGGGAAAATAATATTTATCATTATCATGTACGTTACACGCAAATCGGATCAAAATTCCGGGAGACTGTCAACCAGACCGGTTTTGTTACCGATGACAACCGCCGGGAAATAGACAGCGACGTAACCTACATTTGGTGGTTGAAAAACAGTTCCCTGAAATACATTGATATGCAAAGCAATAATAATATTTTCTGGAGCTTAACGGGAACTTTGCGCAGCTGGTATATTACTGATGCCGTAAACTTCTATTTTAACAACAGAATCAATCTTCAATATGCGTATAACAATGAATATAAACTGTTTGAGAAGGATTTTCACAACCATAAACACACATTTGATCTTGGCTACAATACGGATGAATGGAATCATGCCTCGGTGAGTTTTTCTACCGGGAAAAACTTTGACAGGGATTTTACACTTTTTAGCGGTGGTGGAAGGGTGAAATTGTTTCAGAAACTTTCTCTCAGTTACTCCGCTGACTTAATAAAATTCAAACCTGACCTTAATAACAGCTCCACGGTGATTAATGTGTTGACTGCCAATTACAATTTCACCAATGATTTGTGGCTAAAACTATTTACCCAAAACAGTTCCCGGAACGACAAAATTTACTTTTACGGATTATTTGGCTGGCGCTTCAAACCACCTTTCGGAGCGCTGTACCTGATTTATTCTCACGACGAGTATCTCGCCACTTCAGGTTTAATAAATTCCAATAACTTTTTTCTGAAGCTCACCTACCCGGTTGCAATATTAAAATGAGGAAAGAGCTCCCGGCGCTGATCAGTCACCTATGGTAAACCTGCCTGTCATACAATCACTTCCGGATGTTTCAATTTTGTATAAATAGATGCCGGGACTTAAATTACCTCTTTTAAACACGTATTGATGCTCTCCGGGTACAAAAAATCCTAAGTTTTCCGAAACCAACCTTCTTCCCTGGTGATCGAACACCGATAATGTAAGCGGACTGTTCTTCCCGATCTTAAAATGGAGGTTGGTGGTTTCCCGGAAAGGGTTGGGGTAAACAGTGCAGCTTATGAAACCTTCAGATCCAACCGGTTTTATTTCCACACCGGTATTGATCCTTAAATCAACAAAATGCAATTCGATGCCATAGTCTTTCCCGAGATTGCGGCTATATTGTTTATCAGAGGAATTATTCCAGCTTTCCATTACCCCAAGGCTTTTACACCTGATATGATCACGTTCCGGATCATAGAATGTTTGTGAGGGAGGATTATCCGCTTTTGAGGATTCAATCAGGTATTTTTCCGCATATCTGATATCCGCCATATCCGGCCACTCATTTCTCAGAAAATCGAGTCCAACGGCATCCACTGCAACCGCATCCTGCGAGATATAAAGGCTTGCAGGCCAGCTATTGTTGAAAGGCGGCATTTTCCATCTCAGATTCGGAACTCCACTGACAGTTCTTGAACCATAAAAACCGTCAATCATAAACAGCATCGTTTTTTCACCCAAATCTTTATGCCCAAGGTAGTCGGTGAAAGTCATATAGCGGTCTTTGCCGGTGGCATCCGGATTAAAATTGTTATGGGCATTTTTTGAAGGAGAACTGTAAATACTTGTGGCTCCATAGAAATTCTTTCCGCATAAAGTGACTCCCTGCCCAGAATGGCCTTTCAGCAGAGCCATATTGATAAGATAATCAGCTTCCACCGCGCAGGTGGCTATCCCCTTTGCAAGTGCGCCATTGTCAACTGAAAAGGGAATTGCATTGTCTGAATATGTTGCTTTGGTCCTTCCATTTCCTCCGATATTGTCTACGAAAATTACATCAGGGAATTCTGAATGGCATTTTGTGTATAAATTATTTGTTATAAACCGGCTCGCATCAAAGACCGTGATTTTATTTTGCGGGACTCCGGCTTCCTTTACCAGGCTTCGCAATAAAGAGAGAACCAATTGTGGAGTTGCATTAATATTGGCAGAGTTTGTTTGTGATGAAGTGTTGTTCTGGTTGATTTTCACCGCAATCTTCTGATGGATCGAATAGCCTGCGATTGCATTTCTTTTGGTTAAATTAAAATGCCTGAAAAGGGTATCCCATGCCTGTGATTCCGTTTTTTTACCGGAAAGATGGATTAGAGCATTGGTCAGCATTTTATCACTTTCTGTTTGTGGTGTATTTGTTTCATCCCACCAGTATCCTGTTTTCCCATCATATTTAGCCACTGCCGGATCGAATACCCAAACAACCCTTCCGGGAAAAATCCCTCGCCCGATACCCGTCGGATCATTTGAAACCGTTGTGTTTTCAATGGCAAAAGCCGGAAAGTTTTCCTGGCTGATAAAAAGAAATGTAAAAAAAAGTGCAATGATCAGGAAAGTTGCAGCGAGAAGGTATCGTGACCTCCGGAAATTTTTCTTCGCCAAACGATAAGCCGCTGATGATCCCAATAAACCCGACAGGTATAGAACCAAACCAGACATGAAGGGCGCGGCAGCCTGCATGCAGGGGTATGCGGCCCGCTGAGGCTTCGGAATAACTCTTATCAGGAACCAGATTGTTGTTGAAATGCCGATAAAAATCAACCCGAATCTGTAGGTAAGGTTATTTTTCAGGAAAGATTTCAGACGGCCATACAAAAAATAAATTTTCATTTTCGTTTTGTCCGGTAAAACACAAAGATAAAAAATAAAAAAGATGATCAACGACCACCGCCCCCCTTTTCACCACCGTCCCATGTTTGTACCGCCGCCCCGGTACGGGGCCCATAGCGATAGATGATCAACGACCACCGCCCCATTTCCATCGCCGCCCCGGTACGGGGCAAATTATGATGGTCGTTTCCCGAATATAAATGATATTGCACCCCTTTGGGGTGCGTTCCCGTGTTGTACGGGAATTCCGTTTTCTAACGCTATGGCACCCGTACGGGGTGCCACCGAATAACGCCACCCCGCGGGGGCCATCACCAATAAATATAACACCACCGCCCCCTGTTTTCACCGCCGCCCCGGTACGGGGCCCATAGCGATAGATGATCAACAACCACCGCCCCGATAAGGGGCCCATAG
>Ga0209704_1000071_pt1 | contig 17511 bp, 16 predicted proteins | sample PPLLaktember2015_FD_187258 | JGI IMG/M metagenome (GOLD analysis project Ga0209704, IMG submission 187258) | Freshwater sediment microbial communities from Prairie Pothole Lake near Jamestown, North Dakota, USA - PPLs Lake P7 Core (6) Depth... | ecosystem: Environmental > Aquatic > Freshwater >... | reverse complement strand
CCATATCCTGTGAAGGAACGGTTATCGGGGCTCCATTGGCCGGGTTGAGCAGGTTGTGTGAGGAGAGCATCAGCAGCTGTGCTTCCAGAATGGCAGCATTGCCCAGCGGAAGGTGGACGGCCATCTGGTCGCCGTCAAAGTCGGCGTTAAACCCCGTACACACCAGTGGATGGAGCTGAATGGCCTTACCCTCGATCAACACCGGCTGGAAAGCCTGTATGGATAAACGGTGGAGTGTTGGGGCACGGTTCAGCATCACCGGATGGCCTTTAAGGACATTTTCCAGAATCTCCCAAACCACAGGGTCTTTTCTGTCGACTATCTTCTTGGCTGATTTTACAGTTTTTACAATACCTCTTTCAATCAGCTTTCTAATTACAAACGGTTTATAAAGTTCCGCCGCCATTTCTTTGGGCAGACCACATTCGTGGAGTTTCAGTTTAGGCCCTACCACGATTACGGAACGTGCGGAATAATCCACACGCTTGCCGAGCAGGTTCTGGCGAAAACGACCCTGTTTCCCTTTGAGACTGTCGGAAAGAGATTTCAGCGCCCGGTTGTTCTCTGTTTTGACTGCGTTCACCTTTCGTGAATTGTCAAACAGGGAATCCACCGCTTCCTGCAACATCCTTTTTTCGTTTCTCAGGATGACTTCCGGAGCTTTAATTTCGATGAGCCTTTTCAGCCTGTTGTTCCGGATGATCACTCTTCTGTAGAGATCATTGAGATCAGAAGTGGCAAAACGGCCTCCATCCAATGGCACCAGGGGGCGAAGATCCGGAGGAATCACCGGCACCACCTTTACGATCATCCATTCCGGACGGTTCAGGTTTTTGCTGGCACGGAAAGCTTCAACCACATTCAGTCGTTTCAACGCTTCATTTTTACGTTGTTGTGAGGTTTCCGTACCTGCCTTATGACGGAGATCATAAGATAACTCATCCAGGTTGGTTCTGGCCAGAATCTGGTAGAGTGCTTCAGCTCCCATTTTTGCGACAAACTTATTGGGATCTTCGTCATCCAGGTATTGATTGTCTTTGGGGAGGGTATCCAGAATATCGAGATATTCTTCTTCCGACAGAAAATCAAGTGATTTAACACCATCGGCAGCTTTGACGCCCGGGTTCACCACGACATATCTTTCGTAGTAAATGATCGAATCCAGCTTTTTGGTGGGTAATCCCAGCAGATACCCAATTTTATTGGGCAGTGACCGGAAATACCAGATGTGGGCTACCGGCACCACCAGTGATATATGGCCCATCCGCTCGCGGCGGACTTTCTTTTCAGTCACTTCGACGCCACAGCGGTCGCAAACGATCCCTTTGTAACGGATGCGTTTGTACTTCCCGCAATGGCATTCGTAATCCTTTACGGGGCCAAATATTCTCTCGCAGAATAAACCGTCCCTTTCAGGTTTATAGGTTCTGTAATTGATTGTCTCCGGCTTAAGAACTTCTCCGTGCGATCTTTCCAGAATTTCTTCAGGAGATGCCAGGCTGATGGAAATTTTGGCAAAATTGCTTTTTGCTTTATTGTCTTTTTTGAATGCCATACAAACTAACCTTTTTTGTTTTCTAAACCTTTTGCGTTAATCATGGAAACTACTCCATTCTGACGCTTAATCCCAGTCCCCTCAGTTCATGAAGAAGTACATTCAGGGATTCGGGAATTCCCGGCTGAGGCATCGGTTCCCCTTTGACAATCGCTTCATATGCTTTTGCCCTGCCCATGACATCATCCGATTTCACGGTAAGGATTTCCTGAAGGATATGAGAAGCGCCAAATGCTTCCAATGCCCAGACTTCCATTTCTCCGAACCTTTGTCCTCCGAATTGTGCTTTTCCTCCAAGCGGTTGCTGGGTGATCAATGAGTATGGACCAATAGAGCGGGCGTGCATTTTATCTTCCACCATATGTCCCAGTTTCATCATGTAAATGATTCCAACGGTAGCCGCCTGGTCAAACGGTTCACCTGTTTCACCGTCAAACAGTACGGTTTTTCCATACCTCGGAATACCGGCTTTTTCAGTGTAACTGGTGATGTCATCGAGGGTGGCACCGTCAAAAATAGGGGTGGCAAATTTCACGCCCAGTTCACGGCCGGCCCAACCCAACACGGTTTCATAAATTTGTCCGAGGTTCATACGCGAAGGCACCCCCAGCGGGTTCAAAACGATATCTACCGGAGTGCCATCTGCGAGGAAAGGCATGTCTTCAGCGCGAACCACCCGGGATACGATACCTTTGTTACCGTGTCTCCCGGCCATTTTGTCGCCGATCTGAAGTTTTCGTTTCTTGGCAATAAAGACTTTGGCCAACTGAATGATTCCGGCCGGCAATTCGTCGCCAATGGTGACGTTGAATCTTTCCCTGCGGGAAACCGCTTCGGCCTCCTTATACTTGACGATATAGTTGTTTACAACCCTGAAAATCAAATCATTCTTATCCTTGTCGGTGGTCCACTTTGACGGATTGACGATAAGATAATCGATTTCCTGTAACTGTTTCAGGGTAAATTTAACCCCTTTGGGGATAACTTCGGTTCCATAATAATCCTTAACGCCCTGTGAAGTTTTTCCGGAGACAAGTTCAAATAGTTTCTCCTCGAGTTTATAGCGAATGGCGGCTACCTCTTTGTTGAAGCGGTCATCGATCTGATCGAGGAGCGGCTTGGTAGACAATTTGCCTTTTTTGTCTTTGGCCACCCGTGAGAACAGTTTTTTATCAATGACCACACCATTCAGGGAAGGAGAAGCTTTCAGGGAGGCATCTTTAACATCGCCGGCCTTATCACCGAAAATCGCCCTGAGCAGTTTTTCTTCCGGAGAAGGATCAGATTCCCCTTTAGGGGTGATTTTTCCTATCAGGATATCACCAGGTTTGACATTGGCTCCGATCCGGATCAGACCGTTTTCATCGAGGTTACGTGTAGCATCTTCGCTGACATTCGGAATATCAGAGGTAAACTCTTCCACACCCCTTTTGGTATCCCTTACCTCGAGGCTGTACTCATCCACATGCACGGAGGTAAAGACGTCTTCACGTACGACCCTTTCAGAAACCACGATGGCATCTTCGTAGTTATAGCCCTGCCAGGGCATGAAAGCCACCATCAGGTTACGGCCAAGGGCCAGTTCTCCGTTTTGTGTGGCATATCCTTCTGTCATAACCTCCCCGGCTTTAATGCGCTGGCCTTTCACCACGATGGGTTTAAGGTCAACTGTGGTTCCCTGGTTGGTTTTTGAGTATTTGGGGAGCTGATAGGTTACCAGTTCCGGATCGAAGCGGACAAATTTGTCGTCTTCCGACAAATCGTATCTGACAACAATCTGATGAGCATCTACATATTCTACTACTCCATCGTCTTCTGCCTTGATGAGGAGTCTGGAATCACTGGCCGCGCGTCCTTCCAGTCCGGTACCCACAATGGGAGCTTCCGGTTTCATCAACGGTACCGCCTGACGCATCATGTTTGATCCCATCAGGGCGCGGTTGGCATCATCGTGTTCCAGGAAAGGGATGAGCGATGCAGCGACTGAGGCTATCTGATTGGGCCCTACGTCCATTAATTGAACCATTCCGATCTCTTCCAACGGGTAATCCCCGTCTTTTCTGGCCTTCACCCTCTGGCTGATGAATTTTCCGTCAGCACTTATGGCAGCACTGGCCTGTGCGATGGAAATCCCTTCTTCTTCCTCTGCGGTGAGATAAGTAACACCCTCGTTCGACAGGTCAACAGCTCCGTTTTGCACTTTACGGTAAGGAGTGGCAATAAAACCAAGTTCCGTAATTTTGGCATAAACGCAAAGGGAGGAGATGAGCCCGATGTTGGGGCCTTCCGGAGTTTCAATCGGGCAGAGGCGTCCATAGTGGGTAAAGTGGACGTCACGCACCTCAAACCCGGCCCTTTCGCGTGAAAGACCTCCAGGTCCCAGGGCCGACATTCTGCGCTTATGGGTCATTTCCGCAAGCGGATTGGTCTGATCCATAAACTGAGACAGCGCATTGGTACCAAAAAAAGAATTAATAACAGAAGAAAGGGTTTTCGAATTGATCAGGTCGATTGGTGTGAACACCTCGTTATCTCTGACATTCATCCTTTCGCGGATGGTTCTGGCCATCCTGGCCAACCCGACACCAAACTGTCCGAACATTTGTTCCCCGACGGTACGCACCCTCCGGTTGGAAAGGTGGTCAATATCGTCCACGTCCGTCTTTGAGTTTACCAGTTGGATCAGGTATTTAATAATCTCGATGATATCTTCCCTGGTCAGCACCCGGGTTTCCATGGTCATGTGGAGGCCCAGTTTCTTATTGATCCGGTACCTTCCCACGTCGCCCAGGTCGTATCGCTTATCTGAAAAGAACAACTTATCAATAACGTCCCTGGCAGTTGCTTCATCCGGGGGTTCTGCATTTCGCAGTTGCCTGTAAATGTGCAGCACTGCTTCCTTTTCAGAGTTACAGGGGTCTTTCTGAAGGGTATTGTAAATGATGGCATAATCCTGCTGATTCTGGTCTTCCTTGTGCAGCAGGATGGTTTTTACACCCGCATCAATAATTTCATCAATATGATCATCTGTGAGGATGGTTTCGCGATCAATGATTACTTCGTTTCTTTCGATGGAAACCACTTCACCTGTATCTTCATCCACAAAGTCTTCCACCCATGATTTCAGTACACGGGCAGCTAATCTCCGGTCGACTACTTTTTTCAACCCGGTTTTGGAAACTTTGATCTCATCAGCAAGGTCAAAAATTTCCAGAATCTCTTTATCACTTTCAAAACCTATTGCCCGCAGGAGGGTGGTAACCGGAAGTTTCTTCTTTCGGTCAATATAGGCAAACATCACATTATTGATGTCGGTGGCGAATTCTATCCAGGATCCTTTAAAGGGAATAATCCTGGCAGAATACAATTTCGAACCGTTGGCATGTACACTTTGTCCGAAAAACACCCCCGGGGAACGATGGAGCTGTGAAACGATTACCCGTTCTGCTCCATTGATGATAAATGTACCTTTGTCGGTCATGTAGGGTACGGTTCCGAGGTACACATCCTGAACTACCGTATTAAAATCTTCATGTTCCGGGTCGGTACAGGAGAGCTTTAGTTTTGCTTTCAGGGGAACACTGAAGGTTAATCCTCTTTCGACACATTCCTGAATGGTATAGCGAGGAGGATCTACCTGATAGTCAAGGAATTCAAGAATAAAATTATTGCGGGTGTCCGAAATGGGAAAATTTTCCTGAAAGACTCTGAACAAGCCTTCATTTTTTCTGTTTTCCGGGGTGGCTTTTAACTGAAAGAATTCCTTGAATGATTTGACCTGTACTTCGAGAAAGTCGGGGTATTCGAAATTGGATTTTGTGGATGAAAAACTAATCCGTTCGTTCGTGTTATTAATGAACATGTATTAATACAGGTTAAGTAAAAAATAAATACAAATACAAAAAGGTTTAGAAGCCCGCTCCCGCGGGATTCTAAACCATATCACCCATAAAGGGTTTCACTTACTTGATTTCAACCTCTGCTCCGGCTTCCATTAACTGGGCTTTCAATGATTCTGCCTCGTCTTTGGAAACTTTTTCCTTCACCGCTTTGGGGGCTGCGTCAACCAATTCTTTGGCTTCTTTCAGGCCAAGGCCTGTCAATTCTTTTACAAGTTTTACAACTGCAAGTTTGGATAAACCACCATGGACCAGAACCACATCGAATTCAGTCTGGACGGCTTCTTCGGCAACTTCTGCTGTGGCGGCAGCGGGACCGGCTACTGCAACTGCAGCAGCGGCGGGTTCGATACCATACTCATCTTTCAGAATTTTAGCCAATTCGTTAACCTCTTTAACAGTCAGGTTTACTAAGTCTGCTGCAAGCTGTTTTAAATCTGCCATTTTATTTGTATTTAATTATTGTTATCAAAAAATTATTCTTTTTCTCCGAGTGTTTTGAGAACACCGTGTAAAATATTACCACCCGACTGCAGCTGAGAAAGTACAGTTTTGATGGGTGATTGCAGTAAGGCAACAACTTCGCCAATCAGTTCTTCCCTGGTTTTGACGACCAGGAGAGCATCAATCTGATCATCTCCGATATAGATGGATTCCTGGACGAAAGCTCCTTTTAAGAAAGTCGTTTTATGTTGTCTTTTGAAATCCTTCAGGAGTTTTGCCGGACTATTACCGGTATCGCAGAACATCACCGAAGTGTTTCCTTTTAGAACATCGTAAAGACCAGTCACATCCTTGCCGGATTGTTCCATAGCTTTACGCAGGAGCGTGTTTTTAACAACAACCAGCTTAATATCCTGTTTGAAGCATTGTCTGCGCAGATTACTGGTAGCACCAGCATTCAGCCCGCTAAGATCAGTAAGATAAAAATGGTTGTACGATTTTATTTGTTCTGTTAAACTATTGATTACAGCTTGTTTGTCGGAACTTTTCATAACAACTACATTTAGTCAGCAACTGACTTGGGTTCAACTTGGATACCAGGGCTCATTGTACTGGACAGGTAAATGCTTTTGATGTAGGTTCCTTTGGCAGCAACAGGTTTCAGTTTAATAATGGTGCTCACAAACTCACGGGCGTTGTCTTTCAGCATATCAGGGCTGAAAGAGACTTTGCCTATACTGGTGTGCACTATACCAAACTTATCAACTTTAAAGTCAATTTTTCCCTGTTTTACTTCCTGGATGGCTTTACCGATGTCCATGGTAACGGTTCCGCTTTTCGGGTTGGGCATCAATCCACGTGGTCCGAGGATACGTCCCAAAGCGCCAATCTTGCCCATTACCGGTGGCATGGTGATGATAACATCAACATCTGTCCAACCTCCTTTGATTTTATCGATGTACTCATCGAGACCTACAAAGTCAGCGCCTGCATCTTTGGCTTCCTGTTCCTTATCGGAAGTAACCATTGCCAGCACCCTGACTTCTTTACCTGTACCATGGGGTAACGATGCCACACCTCTAACCATCTGGTTAGCTTTTCTGGGGTCAACACCGAGCCGGATATCTATGTCCACGGAAGCGTCAAACTTAGTAAAGGTAATTTCCTTCACCATTGCAGCAGCTTCATCTATGGTATAAACTTTGGCCTTGTCAAATTTTCCCAGTGCGGCTTTTTTATTCTTCGTAATTCTGCCCATTGTAAAAAATTTAATTAATTATTGAATGGAGAGTTCCCTTCGACGGTGATCCCCATACTTCTGGCAGTACCGGCAACCATCCTCATTGCTGATTCTACAGTAAAGCAGTTCAGGTCAGTCATTTTGGATTCCGCAATTTCCCTGACCTGATCCCAGTTCACTGATCCCACTTTTTTGACATGGGGTTCAGCCGAACCTTTCTTTGCTTTGGAAGCTTCAACCAATTGAATCGCCACGGGAGGCTGTTTGACGATAAAATCAAAAGATTTATCCGCATAGACTGTAATGACAACAGGCAGCACTTTCCCCGCAAGGTCTTGTGTCCGGCTGTTGAAAAGCTTACAGAACTGCATGATGTTAACCCCTTTTGATCCTAAAGCTGGTCCTACCGGAGGTGATGGATTTGCAGCACCTCCTTTAATCTGTAACTTAATTAATGCAGTAATTTCTTTCGCCATTGCAAATATTTAGAGCGTTTTTCTACTCCTTCTCAACCTGTAAGAAACTAAGTTCCAAAGGAGTTTTTCTACCAAAAATCTTCACCATCACCTGCAGCTTTCTCTTCTCCTCATTGATGATTTCAATGGTTCCGTTAAAGCCGTTGAATGGTCCGTCGATTACTTTTACAGTTTCACCTATAATGAAAGGCACGTTCAGTTCTTCACGGGTATCGGCCAGTTCATCCACTTTACCCAGAATCCTGTTCACCTCGTTGGGACGCAGAGGAACAGGATCTCCGCCCTTTGTGTCGCCCAGAAAGCCGATAACATTCGGGATGTTCCGCAAAATATGCGTAACTTCCCCAACCAGCTGGGCTTCAATAAGGACATAACCAGGATAAAAGTTTCTCTCCTTGCTGATTTTCTTTCCGTTCCGGATCTGATAGACCTTTTCCGCCGGGATCAAAACCTGTGTGACAAAACCCTTAAGATCGCCCTTAGCGATTTCGTTTTCCACGTACTCCTTCACCTTCTTCTCTTTACCGCCAATAGCGCGAAGGACATACCATTTATTACCAGAATCGCTCATTGCACCTTCAGGAGTTCATTAATAAAATAACCCATAAATAAACTTCATCATATTCTCAAAAGAGATATCCATGACGAAAATTACGAGCGCTATAATAAAGGAAGCAACCATCACAACCAAAGCACTGCTTTGCAGTTCTTTCCACGAAGGCCAGGTAACTTTATGTATAAGTTCATCATAAGCCTCCAGAATATATTCCTTGATTTTTTTCAGCATAATTTGATACTGTGTTTGCCAGATGGTAAGAGTTGAACTTACATAAAAACTCCCGTTTTGAGTTGCATCTGAAAATAGTCCCGGATGGTTAATCCGGGACTATTTCAATATGGATAAGATGAAAAATCTAAAATTAACTGATAATTTCGGTAACCTGACCAGCGCCAACGGTACGACCACCTTCGCGGATAGCGAAACGGAGACCGATGTTAAGGGCAACCGGATAGATCAGTTCCACTGTGATGGAAACGTTATCACCGGGCATAACCATTTCACGTCCTTCCGGCAAGGTGATTTCACCGGTAATATCCAGCGTACGCAGATAAAACTGTGGACGGTATTTGTTATGGAATGGGGTGTGACGACCTCCTTCTTCTTTTTTCAGCACATAAATTTCAGCTTTGAAGAGGGTATGAGGTTTGATGGAATTCGGTTTTGCCAGAATCTGACCACGTTTGATCTCTTTCTTATCAACACCACGAAGCAATAAACCTACGTTATCCCCTGCCTGTCCGTCGTCCAGAATTTTCCGGAACATTTCCACTCCGGTACAAACTGTTTTACGACCTTCGGCACCCAGACCAATAATCTGCAGTTCGTCGCCGGTATGAACCTGACCAGTTTCAATACGACCGGTAGCAACTGTTCCGCGACCAGTAATGGAGAAGACATCTTCCACCGGCATCAGGAACGGTTTGTCCTTGTCGCGCGGTGGTACAGGTATCCATTCGTCAACTGCTTTCATCAGTTCAATCACTTTTTCTTCCCACTGAGGTTCACCGTTCATGGCGCCAAGGGCAGAACCCTGGATAACAGGAGAATTGTCGCCGTCATACTTGTAAAAAGTCAACAGATCACGAAGTTCCATTTCCACCAACTCCAGCAACTCCTCATCGTCGACCATATCCACTTTGTTCATGAAAACAACGACACGGGGAACGTTTACCTGACGGGCAAGCAGGATGTGCTCACGGGTCTGTGGCATCGGACCATCGGTTGCAGCACATACCAGAATTGCGCCGTCCATCTGGGCAGCACCGGTAACCATATTCTTGATATAGTCGGCATGACCCGGACAGTCAACGTGTGCATAGTGACGGTTCTCGGTTGAATATTCAACGTGGGCAGTGTTGATGGTAATACCCCTTTCTTTTTCTTCCGGAGCATTATCGATGGCATCAAAAGTCTTGATTTCTGATAGACCTTTCTTTGCCAAAACCATGGTGATCGCAGCAGTCAGGGTTGTTTTTCCATGGTCAACGTGGCCAATCGTGCCAATATTGACATGTTCTTTGTCCCTTTTAAAATGTTCTTTTGCCATAATGAGAATTTTTTAATTATTTAAATCATCTGAGCCGAAAACGAGAATTGAACTCGTGACCTCATCCTTACCAAGGATGCGCTCTACCCCTGAGCTACTTCGGCATTTCCCGGAATTTACTGAAAAACAGCTTGTCCCGATTTTGAGCGGGAAACGGGATTCAAACCCGCGACCCTCAGCTTGGAAGGCTGATGCTCTATCGACTGAGCTACTCCCGCATGCCTTTGAAAAAACCGTGCAAAGTTATAACTATTTTCAATATTCACCAAGTCAAATTTGTGAATATTAAATTATTTTGATCTAATTTTTTCTTTGTGCCTTTTCAGCTGACTCCGTATAGCATCCACCGCTAAATCTGTAGCTTCTTCAAAGGTATCGGCCTGCTTTTTGGCAAAGAGGTAATCTGTAGCCGGAAGGGAAATTTTTATCTCTGTAATTTTATTATTGGCAGTTTCAGGCTTTTCCACCTTCAACAAAACCTCAGCAGCAATGATCCCTTCAAAGAAAGTATCCATTTTGGAAACTTTCTTGTTTACGAAGTCAACCAGTTTCTGGTCGGCTGTAAAATGTACTGAATTTACCTTAATGTTCATAATTGATCCTTTTTATCCCCTTGGGTGGGCTTGTTGATATGTATTGTGCAATTTTTCGAATGTGGTGTGCGTATAAATTTCCGTTGCTCCCAGGTTGGCATGCCCCAGCAGCTCTTTAACAGCATTCAGGTCAGCTCCCTTATTTAACAAATGTGTCGCAAAAGTGTGTCGCAATATATGAGGACTCTTTTTCTCCAGTGAGGTTACCAGGGCCAGATATGTTTTCACAATTCTGTAGATCAGTTTGCCATAAGCGGGTTCTCCCTTGTCTGTCAGCAAAAAACAATCACCCGATTCTGGAAAAGTTTCATTTCTGATTTGCAGAAAGCGTTCTATTTCAGGTTTCAGACTCCTCGAAAACGGGATGATCCGCTGCTTGTTCCTTTTCCCGGTTACCTTTATCTGATACTGGCTGAGATCAACATCTCCGGTATGGAGATTCACCAGTTCATTCAGCCTGACCCCGGTCCCATACAAGAGGGCGATGGCCATTCTGTCCCGTTCTCCCCGGAAATCGTGAGCGAAAAATCCGTCGTCCAGCAAATGATGAAGGCTCTTTTCCTCCACAAAACAGGGGAGCTTCTTTCTGATCTTCGGAAGCGGTATATCATGCACAGGAGTGGCAACAACCAACTCCATTTTCATCATATACCTGAAAAATGCCTGCAACGAAGAAACTTTACGGTGAACTGTCCTGGGTGTAACTCCATTTTCCATCAGGTGCACCACCCACTCCCTGACCATCTTCCTGTCGGCAGTGATTAACTCAAATCCGGGACATTGTTCATTACCGAAGCGAACAAACTGGCTGATGTCGTTCTCGTAGGCTACTGAAGTGTGAGCCGATCTGCGTTTCTCATACCTCAGGTAATGAATAAATGATTCCTGGTGGTTCATCCGTTAATTTCTCCACTCTGGACCGGAATCGCAAACACCAGACTAATCTTCCTGACGTTGCAACCCCTGAATATAAACTGCCTTCTTCAGAACGGTTCTTCTCTTGACCGAAGGTTTTGTGAATACCTGTCTTTCCCTCAACTCCTTGATCACGCCTGTCTTTTCAAATTTCCTTTTGAACCTTTTTAAGGCTCTTTCAATGTTTTCTCCTTCTTTTACCGGAATAATAATCATATCTGTTCCTTTTACTGTTTTTTGAAATGAGGCGCAAAATTAATAATAATTCAAAGCTTATCAAATTTAACACAAATATTTAAATGTTTTATCCCCCGATCAGTTAAAAGTTAATAAAAATCACTGACAACTGAGATAATAATTCAGCTTTCTGTATTGAACGGTATCCACTATCCCCGACATCAGCAGAACGGTGTTGTCTGAAAAAGGACCATTGGCGCTTCTCCAATCGACAATACTCCCTGCCAGTTTTCCACGGATGTAAGGATGGCGGCTAAGCTGGCTATAGCCTGCAAAATTGATTCTGACGGGCACGACCAGAGAAGCATCCACCCTCACCCTGCCTGCCAGCCCATCGAACCGTTCCTGAGTCATTCCATAAACTTCATGCAACTGATCCAGGGAAAAGAACCCACCAAGCAGTGCACGGTACCTTACAATCCGCCCGGCAAAAACCGGCCCTATCCCGGGCAACTTTACCAGTTCGGCCGAATCAGCTACATTCAGCTCCACAACACCCACTTCCTGCGTTGTAAAGGAATGCCCGGAAGAGGCTTCAGGTGCCTCTGCCCGAATGCTCTCTCCTTTTCTGTAAGGTAGCCGGTTACTGCGCTCCTTCGGTGGGGATGGCTGTAAAGGTTCAATCCTGACATAAGGGATCACCAGGCTGAAAAGAGAATCGGTCATTCCATATAGCCTCCCGATATCTTCCGCCTTCCGGAAAACGCCTCCCTTCTGCCGGTACCGTTTCAGATTGGTTATGATTTTACCGGGGATATCGAGACTGTCAAGACCAGCCTCACTGATGGTATTGGGGTTAAAAAGAAACATGCGCTTCCCCTGAGCACTTTCTTTCACCAACTCCGGCTCCCGGGATTCCGGCCAACCGGCAAACATCGATGGATCGGCAGGATCCCTCAGGTGGATTTGCCCCGCCAGGATCCGTAAAAAAACAGCCACAAGCAGCAGGCCAGACCATACCAGCAAGCCCCTCCTTTCCGATCGGGTAAATGTAAAATAATCATCAAGAATTTGCCTGAATCTCTCTCTTTCCATGTGTCCGGGAATCTGTTAACCCTCAAATATAAGAAAAAAGATGGAATCAGGCAATAAAAATACATCAGAATGGATAACCTATGGCAAAAGATAAGTTAAAATCATTACCCGTTAATTTCCGCGTTCCCCATATCCATCCATGGTGCTCCTCCTGTGCCGGATCCCTGACTTTTATGCCCATATCGAGCCTGAAAATAAAATAGTCGAAATCAAACCGGAAACCCGTTCCTGTTCCGATGGCGAGTTGTTTGAAAAATGTTCCGGGTTTAAACTGTGCACCTTTACGGTTGTCCTTTTCATTAACGGCCCAAACGTTCCCGGCATCCAGGAAGAAAGCACCCTCCAGAAATTTGATCAGTTTATAGCGGTACTCAAGATTCCCCTCCAGTTTAATATCTCCCGACTGGTTGGGATAAGATCCTTCCGGTGCCCTGTAGGTACCCGGACCAAGGGACCGTACCTGCCAGGCCCTAATGCCGTTGGCCCCGCCGGTAAAGTACTTTTTCTCAAAGGGAAGCACATCAAAATTGCCGTAGGGAAAACCTATCCCTGCAAAGAGCCGGCCAACCAGAGAGTTGTATTTATTCAGCCAATAGCCTTTCCTCCATTCAATGTCACCCTTTAAATACTGGGCATAACGGGTCTTAAACAACTCATAATAGCTTTGTGGTTTCAGCCCGGTAGTATCCTGCACAACCTTCTTTTCTGCTCCTGTCAAAACCGAAAGCAGGCTTAACAGGTTACCCGATGATTCAACGGAAAAGCGTACAAAGGAATAATTCTCCCTGGTACGGATGGGTTGGTTGTTGTAAATGTAAGTATAGTTATTGGCCAGGATTAGGTGATCTGTAAAGCTCCCCTTTATGTACAAGTCAAATATGGAATTGATGAACCCGGGGTCAAAACTGGACAGATTCACCAGGTTGAAGTCCAGAAGATTCCATCTGTGCTGAACAAATGAGGAGGTTTTCCATTCATAGCCCAGTTTGAGGGATGAAATGGTCCTGGTATAATCGGGACGACGCTGAAAGTTATAACCAAGGGTAAACAAAGTCTTGGGTAGTATATTACCAAAGGATGGGAAAAGACTTCCGGGGCCGAACAGCCTGGGCAGTGTAACAGTCGCTTCCACACCCAGCTCCCGTGTGTTGAAATCAAGAGATTGCCCCCCCATGATGGCCTGCTGTCGTTCCATGGCCCCCTTGATCCTCATGTTCAGTATTTCTGCACCATGAAACAAATTTCGATGCGAATAATTCAGGTTACCGGCTATTCCCAGGTTACCCGATGTGTTGGTCCCTTCAAGGTCAAAAGAGACGGCCTGCTTGTTCAGAGGTGACAAATCAATAAAACAATTAAGTACAGAGGAATCCGGAAATGCTGATTTTTCCTGAAAATAGATGTTGATAAACCGGAATTGCTTCAGTCTGTTTAAGGCCTCAAAGGTATTTTCTGCATGAGCTACAGTGTAAAGTTCAGATTTCAGCATCTTGTTCATGCGTGAAAATAGATTTGGCTTATAATAGAGATTCTCAGGGTATATGAGCGTTTGTTTTGGAAGGAGAAAGGTATCCGACTCGTAAGGCGCAGTCCCGCTTTTCAGGATATTAAAGTAATAATGGCCAATGGAATAAGGCTGGTAGATCCTTCCGGAATCTTTCCTGCTGGCTTCCGGAAGACGTATGAAAACTGTCAGATCACCCTCTCCCCTCTTTTCAGTGGTATCCGCTTCGATGTACAACATAGGTTTTGAAAAGTGGTAATAACCTTTATTCTTGAAGAAATGAATGATACTGTCCCTTTCATTGTCCAACAACACCATATCGAGCGGAGAGCCTGTTTTTAAACGCTCCGGAACATACTCCTGCCGGAACAGGTTTCGTATGACTGTATCCTCAATCTGGTAATTCACCTGGTCGATCTTAAACTGGGGACCTGCCTGAATCAGGAATTTGAGGTCTATCTTCCTTGAATGATCACGAAGGCGTGAATTTACTTCCACCTTTGCATCGTAAAAACCTTTGTTGTGGAGATAGGTCAAAAGCTGTTCAGCAGATTGATCTGCCAAAAAAGGATTATAAACCTGGGGAGGTTCTCCGGTGCGTTTGAGCCAGTTTTCTTTACCTCCGGGTTTGGATAGGTTATACAACCATAAGTGAAACTTTAAAAAGCCTAGAATCCGGGTATTTTCGCGTTGCCTGACAAAAAGATAAAGCTTGTCCTTCTCAATATCCGGCTGATCCACCTTAATCTTAACATCATTTAGAATGTATTCATTTTCAGGCACATACTTAAGCGTCGAACATGCTCCAGCCAGAAAAGCAATCAGTACAGGGATAATTACCCTGACCAATTTAAATATCCTCCGCTCTTTTTCCATCTGGAATTCTTTACTGTTTACAAAAATAATGAAGTGTTCTTTGCAAAGTCGGTATATTTGGGTTTATCTTTAAAAAAAACATTGACGATGCTCACAAAGAACAGAATCAGGGAGATTGTTGCCCTGGCCGACAAAAAAGGGAGGCTGGAAACCGGTCTGTTCATGGCGGAAGGAAAAAAAATCATCACCGACCTGCTGAATTCCACTGTTGCGGTGGAGTTCATATACACTACGGCAAACTTCACCCAAGATTTTACAACATTATGCCCGGGTAAGGACGTGGAAATTACCGAAGTTTCGGAAACAGAGATCGGAAAAATCAGTCAGATGAAAACCCCTCAGGGATGCCTTGCGGTGTGTAAAATTCCCAGGTACCCCTTACCTGCAGAAACAGGATCAGATGACCTGGCCTTATGCCTTGACGACATTCAGGATCCCGGCAACTTCGGGACGCTGCTGAGAACGGCCGATTGGTTTTGCATCAGTGATGTTTTCTGCTCTCCGGGAACAGTCGACACCTATAACCCCAAGGTGGTTCAGGCCACTATGGGAGCCATCAGCCGTGTCAGGATACATTATCTTTCTTTGGCGCCTTTCCTTCAGGAGCTGAAAGATAAACACATCCCCCTGTTCGGCACGTTTTTGGAAGGAGAAAACCTTTATTCGGCCAACCTTCCGGAGAATGGCGTAATCGTCCTGGGTAATGAAGGGAAGGGGATAAACGAAGAACTGGCCCCATTACTGACCCATAAATTGACCATTCCCGGCTTTTATAAGGGAAAGAGTAAACCTGATTCACTGAACGTATCTATAGCCGCTTCCATCATCGTATCAGAATTCCGGAGGCAACACCATTTCAAGCAGGAGGGAGCAGGCCGTTCTCTTACTCAAAGTGGAAGCATAGTGTAAATATCCTGGAGTGAAGTGATCGTAGGGCATCTGAATAATAATGACGCTGATCAGCGGTACCGGGATTGTTTCCCAACTGGTTATTCAGCCCGAAACTGGCTTTCGCCTCCACTGAAAAGCGGAAAAACTGGAAGTAATAATCCCACCCGGCGCCAATTTCCGCATAATAACCTATAGGAGTAAGGCCTACAAGATCCTCTGTCGCGGTTTTGGAAATGTCGATACGCATGGCCGTTCCCATCATGATGTAAGGTCGTCCGTTATTGATCCGGTTGGCTTTATACTTTACATGAAACGGTAAATCGATGAAGGTGGATTTAATGGAGTAAGAATAACGTGTTTCCTGGTAATCAAACAAGTTATCTAAAACCGGGATATTATAGGTCAGATCTCTTTCCCCGAACGACATTCCGGGAAGGAATCGCAGATCAAGCGAATTGGTCAGCCTAAGATTGGTGATGATCCCCACCGAAAACCCGGGAATAGGGTCCGACACATCTGCCATGACCACATCGTCTGGGCCAATCTGTTTGGGATCCAGTTGCCAGACCTCAGGCTTAAAAAGAGGGTTTGTGCCTATGGGCAGATAATTTCTGATTCCGAAATCAAAGGTGTTGATCCCTAATGTGAACCCAAAATGAAGCACTTTATCATCAAAGGTGGTAAGATGATTCAATTTCATCTTTTGAGCAACCGAAAGGTTGCCTGCACAAAAGACGAAGAATAAAACCGGAATGGCTATAAGCTTTTTCAAAATCACCATTAAGTAACAGAAATATGCCGGATTTATTGCGTCACCGGGTTAACTTTTATGCCTCGGTAAACAGTGGCAATCCCCCCCGACAAGGGTTTAAAAAGACATTGGCTGAAACCGGCGTTCATCAGAACCTTCAAAAATTCCTCTCTTTCAGGAAAAACGCTGACGGATTCCGGAAGATAACTATAAGCCTTCCGGTCACCGGAGATCAAACCACCAGCCAGGGGCAAAACATTCCTGAAATAGAAATGATACAATTTTCTCAGCAGGAAGGATTTTGGCTTGGAAAACTCAAGTACTAAAATGACCCCATCGGATTTCAAAACCCGGTAGGCTTCCTGAAGTCCTTTGGATAAATCGGAAAAATTCCGGATTCCAAACGCAGAGATAACCCCTGAAAAAGTGTCAGGATCAAAAGGCAGATCTTCCGCACAGGCAGAGAGAAACTTAATTTTTCCCTGTAATCCTAGTTTCTCCACCTTTTTTGTCCCGACAGCCAACATTTCAGAAGAGATGTCTATTCCAATAATGGATCCGGGATTCAATTTCATGGCAGCCACGGCAAAATCACCAGTGCCGGAAGCCAAATCAAGAATGGTTTCGGGAGCATCGATCCCAAACATCGAAACAGCTTTCTTCCGCCAGTATTTATCACTGTTTAAAGAAAGGAAATGGTTGAGGAAATCGTATGTTCCGGCAATGTTGTTGAACATACCGGCCATCTGTTCATTGGTTATTGAATCAGCCTTCCGCATTTTATGGAATCATTCAGCAGGAGAATTCATTCTTCCGATGAAACCAAGAGACACGTCATCTATCCTGATTTCTCCCTTCGTTACATGACCCAACATGAAAAAGGGTATCTTTAAATCAGAAAGCAAATCGACAAACTCATCCTCCTTATCCGGATGGATATCTACCAAAACTCTTCCCATGGATTCACCAAAAAGGAAAGCATCCTTA
>Ga0209704_1000070_pt1 | contig 17557 bp, 17 predicted proteins | sample PPLLaktember2015_FD_187258 | JGI IMG/M metagenome (GOLD analysis project Ga0209704, IMG submission 187258) | Freshwater sediment microbial communities from Prairie Pothole Lake near Jamestown, North Dakota, USA - PPLs Lake P7 Core (6) Depth... | ecosystem: Environmental > Aquatic > Freshwater >... | reverse complement strand
GCCTTCGCCAGTGCCTGGACCGTGGCCTGCGGATCCGCGGTGTCGTACTCGGGCTCGACGTTCCACAGCAGCATCGCCTTGCGGGGCTGTTCGACCATCTGCCGCGCGCCGAGTCCGCCCTGCCGGGGCAGCGCGCCGACCAGGTGCGCACCGACCGTGTTGCCCGCCTCGGTCAGCACCCCCAGCGTCGCGCCGGTCGCCTGCGCGATCCACTGCGCCCACGCGTGCAGCCGGGCCGACTGCGGATGCTGCACGGCCGCGTTGCCGAGCAGCACCGCCTTGCGCTCGCCCGACAGCAGGCTGCGCGCGATCTTCTTCGCGGGCTCGCCCGCGGTGACGCCGCTCGCCGGCACCGGCAGGCCCTGCTGCTCCGCGATCGCGACGGCGATCTCCGCAAGGGCCTGCACCCATCCGGCCGGGCGCGCGATCATCTTGTTCGCGACCGGCATCAGCAGGTCGTCGTCGACGCCGTGCACCACGGTCAGCTGGCAGCCGCGCTTCGTCGCGTGGCGCAGGCGGACCGACAGCAGCGGCTGGTCCTTGCGCAGGAACGAACCGATGAGCAGCGCGCGGTCGAGCGTGTTGATGTCGGCGATCTTCATGCCCAGCCACGGCGCACCGGCGCGCCGGCCGTCGAGGGTGAAGTCGCCCTGGCGCAGCCGGAAGTCGATGTTGTCGGATCCCAGCCCGCGGACGAGTTTCGCCAGCAGGTGCAGTTCTTCCAGCGTGCCGTGCGGCGCGGCGAGCGCGCCGATGGCGGCGGCTCCATGCTCCGCCTTCACGTGCGACAGCGCGTGCGCGACGTACTCGAGCGCGACGCTCCAGTCGACCTCGCGCCACTGGTTGTCCTGCTTGATCATCGGCCGCAGCAGGCGGTCGGCGGCGTGCAGGCCCTCGTACGCAAAGCGGTCGCGGTCCGACAGCCACTGCTCGTTGACGTCCTCGTTCTCCAGCGGAAGAACGCGCATGACGCGCTGGTTCTTCACCTGGACGATGAGGTTGGCGCCGACCGAGTCGTGCGGGCTGATCGACTTGCGGCGCGCGAGTTCCCACGGCCGCGCCTCGTAGCGGAACGGCTTGCTCGTGAGCGCGCCGACCGGGCAGAGGTCGATCATGTTGCCCGACAGTTCGGAATCCACGCCGCGGCCGACGAAGCTCATGATCTCCGAGTGCTCGCCCCGGCCGGCCATGCCGAGCTCCATCTGGCCGGCGATCTCCTGCCCGAAGCGCACGCAGCGCGTGCAGTGGATGCAGCGGGTCATCTCCTCGGCGGAGATCAGCGGGCCCATGGACTTGTGGAACACGACCCGCTTCGGCTCGGCGTAGCGGCTGCTCGAGCCGCCGTAGCCGACGGCCAGGTCCTGCAACTGGCACTCGCCGCCCTGGTCGCAGATCGGGCAGTCGAGCGGATGGTTGATCAGCAGGAACTCCATCACCGACTTCTGTGCCTGCTTCGCCCGGTCGGACTGGGTGCGCACGATCATGCCCGGGGAGACGGGCGTGGCGCACGCCGGCAGCGGCTTCGGCGCCTTCTCGACCTCGACCAGGCACATGCGGCAGTTGGCCGCGATGCTGAGTTTCTTGTGGTAGCAGAAGTGCGGGACGTAGATGTCCAGCCGGTTGGCGGCCTCCATCACCATGGAGCCTTCCGGCACTTCCACCTTCCGACCGTCGATCTCGACTTCAACCATGGATCACACGTACTCCGGCACCAGGCAGCGCCTGTGCTCGACGTGGTGCTCGAACTCGCCGCGGAAGTGCTTGATGAAGGAGCGCACCGGCATCGCGGCGGCGTCGCCGAGCGCGCAGATCGTGCGGCCCTGGATGTTGTCGGCGACGGAATTCAGCAGGTCGAGATCCTCGGGGCGGCCCTGCCCGTGCTCGATGCGGTGGACAAGGCGGTACAGCCATCCGGTGCCCTCGCGGCACGGCGTGCACTGGCCGCACGACTCCTCGTAATAGAAGTAAGACAGCCGCTCGAGGCAACGCACCATGCAGCGCGTCTCGTCCATCACGATCACCGCGCCGGAGCCGAGCATCGACCCCGCCTTGGCGATGGAGTCGTAGTCCATGTCGGTGGCCATCATCACGTCGCCCGGCAGCACCGGCATCGACGAGCCGCCCGGGATGACCGCCTTGATGCGGCGGCCGCCGCGCATTCCGCCGGCCAGTTCGAGCAGTCTTGCGAACGGCGTGCCGAGCGGCACCTCGTAGTTGCCGGGTGCCTCGACGTCGCCGGAGACCGAGAAGATCTTGGTGCCGCCGTTGTTCGGCTTGCCGAGGTTCAGGAACGCCTCGCCGCCCTCGTTGATGATGAAGGGCACGGCGGCGAACGTCTCGGTGTTGTTGATCGTCGTCGGCTTGCCGTACAGGCCGTAGCTGGCCGGGAACGGCGGCTTGAAGCGCGGCTGGCCCTTCTTGCCCTCGAGGGACTCGAGCAGCGCGGTTTCCTCGCCGCAGATGTACGCGCCGTAACCGTGCGACGCGTGCAGCTGGAACGAGAAGTCCGAGCCCATGATGTTGTTGCCGAGGTAGCCCGCCTCGCGCGCTTCCTCCAGCGCTTCCTCGAAGCGCTCGTACTCGGCCCAGATCTCGCCGTGGATGTAGTTGTAGCCGACGCTGATTCCCATCGCGTAGGCCGCGATCGCCATCCCCTCGATGACGATGTGCGGGTTGTAGCGCAGGATGTCGCGGTCCTTGAACGTGCCCGGCTCGCCTTCGTCGGAGTTGCATACGAGGTACTTCTGGCCCGGGAACTGACGGGGCATGAAGCTCCACTTGAGCCCGGTCGGGAAGCCAGCGCCCCCGCGGCCGCGCAGCGCCGACTTCTTCACTTCGGCGATCACGGCATCGGCCGGGATCCCGTCGGTGAGGATCCGGCGCAGCGCCGCATAGCCGCCGCGTTCCTCGTAGTCGCGCAGCCGCCAGTTGTCCCCAGTCAGGCCGGCGAGGATCATCGGCTTGACGTGGCGCCCGTGGAAACAGGTTTGAGCGGTCATCGCCTTACTTCGCCTGCCTCAGTTCGCCGAGCAGCGCATCGAGCCTGTCGTCGCTCATGAAGCTTTCCATGCGCTCGTTGTTCACCAGCAGCACCGGCGCGTCGCCGCAGGCGCCGAGGCACTCGCCTTCCTTCAGCGAGAAGCAGCCGTCCGCGGTCGTCTCGCCGAAGCCGATGCCGAGCTTCTCCTTCAGGCGCGCGGCGGCGCGGTTGGCGCCCGACAACGCGCACGGCAGGTTGGTGCACAGCGTGATCTTGAAGCGGCCGGTCGGCTCGAGGTTGTACATGCCGTAGAAGCTCGCGACCTCGTACACGGCGATGGCCGGCATGCCGAGGTAGTCGCCGACTTCCTCGATGACTTCCTTCGACAGCCAGCCGAGTTGCTTCTGCGCGATCGCGAGCGATGCCATCACCGCGGAGCCCTTGTGCTCGGCCGGGAACTTGGCGACCTCGCGGTCGATGCGGCGATACGACTCCGGCGTCAGCAGCAGCGCGCTCTTGGGCACCGCGCTCATCGATCGATCTCCCCGAACACGATGTCCTGCGTGCCGATGATCGCCACCGCGTCGGCAATCATGTGGCCGCGCGCCATCTCGTCGAGCGACTGCAGGTGCGGGAAACCGGGGGCGCGGATCTTCAGGCGGTACGGCTTGTTCGCACCGTCGGCGATCAGGTAGATGCCGAACTCGCCCTTCGGATGCTCCACGGCCGCGTAGGCCTCGCCGGGCGGCACGTGGAAGCCTTCGGTGAAGAGCTTGAAGTGGTGGATCAGGTCTTCCATCCCGGTCTTCATGTCGACCCGCGGCGGCGGCGCCACCTTGTGGTTGTCCGTCATCACCGGGCCCGGGTTGGCGCGCAGCCAGTCGACGCACTGGCGGATGATCAGGTTGCTCTGGCGCATCTCCTCGACGCGGACGAGGTAGCGGTCGTAGCAGTCGCCGTTGCTGCCGACCGGGATCGCGAAGTCGAGGCGGTCGTACACCTCGTAGGGCTGCTTGCGGCGCAGGTCCCACTCGATGCCGGACCCGCGCAGCATCGGACCCGTGAAACCCATCTGCAGGGCGCGCTCCGGCGAAACGACGCCGATTCCGACCAGGCGCTGCTTCCAGATGCGGTTATCGGTCAGCAGCGTCTCGTACTCGTCGACGTACTTGGGGAAGCGCTTCGTGAAGTCCTCGATGAAGTCCAGCAACGAACCCTGGCGGTTCTCGTTCAGCCGCTTCAGGTCCCGCTCGTTGCGGTACTTCGACGCGCGGTACTGCGGCATGGACTCCGGCAAGTCGCGGTAGACGCCGCCCGGCCGGTAGTAGGCGGCGTGCATGCGAGCGCCCGACACCGCCTCGTAGATGTCCATCAGGTCCTCGCGCTCGCGGAAGGCGTACAGGAAGACCGCCATGGCGCCGACGTCGAGGCCGTGCGCGCCGAGCCACAGCAGGTGGTTCAGCAGGCGCGTGATCTCGTCGAACATCACGCGGATGTACTGAGCGCGCACGGGCACCTCGACGCCGAGCAGCTTCTCGATCGCCATCACGTACGCGTGCTCGTTGCACATCATCGACACGTAGTCGAGACGGTCCATGTACGGCACGGACTGCAGGAACGTGCGCGTCTCGGCAAGCTTCTCGGTCGCGCGGTGCAGCAGTCCGATGTGCGGGTCGGCGCGCTGGATCACCTCGCCGTCGAGTTCCAGCACGAGGCGCAGCACGCCGTGGGCCGCCGGATGCTGCGGCCCAAAATTGAGCGTGTAGTTCTTGATGTCAGCCATGCTCTACCGGCCCTGCCCGTACTGGTCTTCCCGGATCACCCGCGGGACGATCTCGCGCGGCTCGATCGTCACCGGCTGGTAGACGACCCGCTTCTGCTCGGGGTCGTAACGCATCTCGACGTAGCCGGAGACCGGGAAGTCCTTGCGGAACGGATGTCCGACGAACCCGTAGTCGGTCAGGATGCGGCGCAGGTCCGGATGGCCTTCGAACACGATGCCGTACAGGTCGAACGCCTCGCGCTCGTACCAGTTGGCGCAGCTCCAGATCTCGCTGACCGACGCGACCAGCGGGAAGTCGTCGTCCAGGCAGAACGCGCGCACGCGCAGGCGCCAGTTGTGCGTGATCGACAGCAGGTGCAGGACCACCGCAAAGCGCGGGCCCTCGTGGCTGCCCTCGCCGTACGAGGCGTAGTCGACGCCGCACAGGTCGATCAGTTCGGCGAACGCGAGGCGCGGGTCATCGCGCAGCGTTCGCGCCACGTCGAGGTGATCGGCGGCCTTCACGCGGAGCGTCACCTCGTCGAGCGCGACGCTGACGTCGTGCGCGCGGTCGCCGAGGACCGTCTTCAGTCGTTCGACCAGCGTGTCGAGGCGGCTCATGTCGACGATCGTCCCTAGCGCGCGATCGTGTTGGTGCGGCGGATCTTGTTCTGCAACTGGATGATCCCGTAGATCAGCGCCTCGGCCGTGGGCGGGCACCCCGGCACGTAGATGTCGACCGGCACGATGCGATCGCAGCCGCGCACGACGGAATAGCTGTAGTGGTAATAGCCGCCGCCGTTGGCGCACGAGCCCATGCTGATCACCCAGCGCGGCTCGGCCATCTGGTCATAGACCTTGCGCAGCGCCGGGGCCATCTTGTTGCACAGGGTTCCGGCCACGATCATCACGTCGGACTGGCGCGGGCTCGGCCGGAAGAAGATGCCGAAGCGGTCGAGGTCGTAGCGCGCCGCGCCGGCGTGCATCATCTCGACGGCGCAGCACGCCAGGCCGAACGTCATCGGCCACAGCGAGCCGGTCTTCGACCAGTTGACGAGCTTGTCGACGCTCGTCGTCACGAAGCCTTCGTTGAGTACGCCTTCGATGCCCATCAGTACTCCCGCCGGGCCGCCCCAAGGGAGTACTGCGCCCCCTCGGGGGGCAGCGAACGGATGTGAGCGTGGGGGTCCATCATCACTCCCAGTCCAGGGCGCCCTTCTTCCACTCGTAGATGAAGCCGACGGTGAGGATCCCGAGGAAAATCATCATCGACCAGAAGCCAACGCTCCAGGCTCCGAGGTCCCCCAGCACCACCGCCCACGGAAAGAGGAACGCGATCTCGAGGTCGAACAGGATGAACAGGATCGCGACGAGGTAATACCTGACGTCGAACTTCATGCGCGCGTCCTCGAACGCCTCGAACCCGCACTCATACGGAGACAGCTTTTCCGGGTCGGGCTTGCGCGGACCGAGCAACGCGCCCAGCAGCATCGGTGCAGCCCCGATCAGCAGGCCGACCAGGATGAAGAGCAGGATCGGAAGGTAGGTCTCGAGGTTCACTTTGACCGTCTATCCAGCCATTAACAAAAACGGCAGCGGCCTGCCTCCTTTCGAGGTCGCGGACGCACTGCCGGTCTTCGCCGCTATGGCGGCCTGTTGTTGCCCTGGTGCCGACGGTGAGACTCGAACTCACACGGCTTTCGCCGCCACCCCCTCAAGATGGTGTGTCTACCAATTCCACCACGTCGGCCGGGTGCAAAACCGCTTGGATTCTACTCGATCCGCTCGCGCGATCCGCCTCTCCCTGAGTGGGTAAGGTGGGTCCCGCGCGGCTTACTTCGGGATCTGATCGGAGGACTTCGCAGGCGCCGGCGTGCCCGGTGCCGAAGGAACGCCCGCCGGTGCGGCCGGCACGCTGCTCGCGGGCGCCGAACCCGGAATCTGCGAAGCGGGCGACGGGATGTCCTTCGGCGCAGGAGCCGATGGCGTGCCCTGCGGAACCGACATCACGCCGCCGGCATCGGGCGCGGGACGACGGACCGCCGTGCCCGTGTAGGCGAGGCCGAGCGTTGCGATGAAGAACACGGTCGCCACCGCGGCCGTGCTGCGCGAGAGGAAGTTGGCCGAACCGGTCGCACCGAACAGGCTGCCCGATGCGCCTCCACCGAACGCGGCGCCCATGTCGGCGCCCTTGCCGTGCTGAAGCAGCACCAGGACGATGATCGAGATGGCAGAAACCACCTGCACGACGATCAGCAATGTAGTCAACCAGGTCATGAAGACTCCTCGAGTGTTCCTATGTGCGGACAGCCGCGCAGATGGCAAGGAAATCGGCCGCATTCAGCGACGCGCCGCCGATCAGCCCGCCATCGATGTCTTGCCGGGAAAAGAGCTCGCTGGCGTTCGTCGCCTTGACGCTGCCGCCGTAGAGGATGCGCAGCGCGGCGGCGGCCGACTGGTCGCGTCCGGCCACCTGCGCGCGCAGCGCCGCGTGCACTTCCTGGGCCTGCTCGGGCGTGGCGTTGCGGCCCGTGCCGATCGCCCACACGGGCTCGTACGCCAGCGCACCGCTCGCCAGCGCCGCGGGACCGATCGCGTCGAGGACCGCGGCGAGCTGCGCCCCGACCACTTCCTGCGTGCGCCCGGCCTCGCGGTCCGCGAGCGTCTCGCCAACGCAGACGATCGGATGCAGCCCCGCCTGCAGCGCGCGTGCCGCCTTCGCGGCGACGACGGAGTCCGTCTCGGCGTGCAACTGGCGGCGTTCGGAGTGGCCGACGATCGCCCACCGGCAACCGACGTCGGCCAGCATCTCCCCGGACACGTCGCCCGTGAACGCGCCCGCGGCGCGCTCCGACACGTCCTGGGCTCCCAGTTCGGCCGGAGTGAGCGAGCGACCCAGCGTGCAGAGGTAGACGAACGGCGCGCACACGACGACGTCGCAGTGAAGCGACACCGCTTTCGGCACGAACGAATTCACCCAGTCCTCGTTCGAGGCGAGCGATCCGTTCATCTTCCAGTTGGCCGCCACCAGCGGTCGCCGCTTCGACATCATCCGTTCCCCTCCACTCGCTCACCGGCAGACGGTCCGACCGCGAGCACGATCTTGCCGATGTGCTGGCTCGATTCCATCAGCGCATGCGCCGCGGGAGCATCCGCCAGCGCGAACGTCCTGAACAGCATGGGCTTGACGCGCCCGGCCTCGATCAGCGGCCAGGCCACGGCGCGCAGCCGCTGCGCGATGGCGGCCTTGAACGCGACCGAACGCGGACGCAGCGTCGATCCCGTCACGGTCAGGCGGCGGCGCAGCAGCGCCGACATGTCGAGCGTCGCCTTGGTACCGCCGAGCAGGGCGATGATCGCAAGGCGGCCGTCGTCAGCCAGGCAATCGATCTCGCGCGGCAGGTAGTCGCCCGCCACCATGTCGAGGATCACGTCGACGCCCCGGCCTTCCGTGGCTTCCTTGATCTCCACCGCGAAGTCTTCCGTGCGGTAGTTGATCGCCCGCGCCGCGCCAAGCTCGACGCAGGCACGGCACTTGTCGTCGCTGCCCGCCGTGGCGTAGACCGTGTTGCCCATCGCATGCGCCAGCTGGATTGCCGCGACGCCGATGCCGCTGGTGCCGCCCTGCACGAGCAGCGACTCGCCAGGCGCAAGGCACGCGCGGTCGAACACGTTGCTCCACACCGTGAAGAACGTCTCGGGCAACCCTGCCGCTTCGGCGAACGTCAGCCCGCGGGGCACCGGCAGACACTGCTCGGCCGGAGCCGCGCAGTACTCCGCATAACCGCCGCCCGCGACCAGCGCGCACACCGGGTCGCCGACCTTGAACCCGCTGTCGCCGAGGTCACCGCCCTCGATCCACCCGGCGACCTCCAGGCCGGGGAGGTCCGACGCGCCCTTCGGCGGCGCGTACCCGCCCTTCCGCTGCAGCACATCCGGCCGATTGATGCCAGCAGCCTGGACACGGATGAGCACCTCCCCGGCGCCGGCGACCGGGGTCGCGCGCTCGGTGAGTTGCAGCATGTCCGGCCCGCCGGGCCGCAGGATCTCGACCGCTTTCATTCTTTGCCCGGAGGGGCGCAGCGCGCCCCTCCTTTGCGGCCCTACTGTTGCTGCTGCGCGGCCTGAGCCGGCGCCTCGCCCGCAACAGCCTTCATCGAAAGGCGGACGCGACCCTTCTCGTCTGCCTCGATGACCTTGACCTTCACCGCCTGGCCTTCCTTCAGGTAGTCGGCGACGGCATTGACGCGCTCGTTGGCGATCTGCGAGATGTGCAGCAGGCCGTCGCGGCCCGGCAGGATCTGGACGATCGCACCGAAGTCGAGCAGCCGCAGCACCGTGCCGTCGTACACCTTGCCGACCTCGACCTCCGCCGTCAGCTCCATGATCCGGCGCTGCGCTTCCCTGCCCTTGTCCTGGTCGACGCTGGCAATGATGACGGTGCCGTCGTCCTCGATGTCGATCTGTGTGCCGGTCTCTTCGGTCAGCGCGCGGATGACCGCGCCGCCCTTGCCGATCACGTCGCGGATCTTCTCGGGATTGATCTTCATCTTGATCAGGCGCGGCGCGAAGGCCGACAGTTCACCGCGCGAAGCGCCGAGCGCGTCCTGCATCTTCTGCAGGATGTGCATCCGGCCTTCCTTGGCCTGGGCCAGCGCGACCTGCATGATCTCGCGGGTGATGCCCTCGATCTTGATGTCCATCTGCAGCGCGGTGATGCCGTTGACCGTGCCGGCGACCTTGAAGTCCATGTCGCCGAGGTGGTCCTCGTCGCCGAGGATGTCCGACAGCACGGCGAACTTGTTGCCGTCCTTGATCAGCCCCATCGCGACACCGGCAACGTGCGCCTTCAGCGGCACGCCGGCATCCATCATCGCCAGGCAGCCGCCGCAGACCGACGCCATCGACGACGAGCCGTTCGACTCGGTGATCTCGGAGACGACACGCAACGAATACTGGAAGTCGTCGTAGCTCGGCAGCACCGCGAGCAGCGAACGCTTCGCCAGGCGGCCGTGGCCGACTTCGCGGCGTTTCGGCGTGCCGACGCGACCGGTTTCGCCAGTGGCGAACGGCGGCATGTTGTAGTGCATCATGAAGCGCTCGCGGTACTCGCCCATCAGCGCGTCGATGATCTGCTCGTCCTGCTTCGTGCCCAGCGTGGCGGTGACCAGCGCCTGCGTCTCGCCGCGCGTGAACAGCGCCGAGCCGTGCGTGCGGGGCAGCACGCCGAGGCGGATCTCGATCGGGCGGATCGTGCGGGTATCGCGGCCGTCGATGCGCGGCTCGCCGTTCAGGATCTGGCCACGCACGATCTTGGCCTGCAGGTCGAACAGGATCGCGTCGACCGCGTTGTCGTCGGGCCGCGGCTGGCCGCTCGCGGCCGCCTCGGCGTCGAGCGCCGCGGAGACCTTGACTTCGACGTCCTTGATCTTCTGGGTGCGCGCCTGCTTGTTGCGGATCTGGTAGGCGTCCTTCAGGTCCTGGCCGGCGATGTGGATCAGTTTCGCGGTCAGCGCCTCGTTCTGGGTCGCCGGCTGCCAGTCCCACACCGGCTTGCCGGCGTCACGCACGAGCTCGTGGATGGCGTTGATCGCCGCCTGCATCTGGGCGTGGCCGTGCATCACGGCGCCCAGCATCACGTCTTCGGGCAACTGGTCCGCCTCGGACTCGACCATCAGCACGGCACGCTCGGTGCCGGCGACGACGAGGTTCAGGCGCGACGCCTTCAACTGCGTGGCGGTCGGGTTGATGATGTACTGCCCGTCGAGGTAGCCGACGCGGGCGGCGCCGATCGGGCCCTTGAACGGGATGCCGGACAGAGACAGCGCGGCCGACGCGCCGATCATCGCCGGGATGTCGGGATCGATCTCCGGATCGACCGACAGCACGTGCACGATCACCTGCACTTCGTTGAAGAAGCCATCGGGAAAGAGCGGCCGGATCGGACGGTCGATCAGCCGGCACGTCAGGGTTTCCTTTTCGGACGGACGCCCTTCACGCTTGAAGAAGCCGCCCGGGATGCGGCCCGCAGCGTACGTCTTCTCGATGTAGTCGACCGTCAGGGGGAAGAAGTCCTGGCCCGGCTTGGCTTGCTTGCGGGCGACCACGGTCGCCAGCACCACGGTGTCGTCCATCGAACATACGACGGCACCGCCCGCCTGGCGCGCGATCTCGCCCGTCTCCAGCGTAACGGTGTGTGCACCGAACGCGAACTTCTTGGTTACCTTGTCAAACACTTGTCGTTCCTTTCGTGTTGAGCGCGGCCGCACGATGGACATCCATCTGCGACCCGGCACGCCGCGGTATCGACGACTCGGCCCGCGCTCGTTCCCTGCCGGCGGGCCTTACGTCCATATCGCAGCGCGCAGTTCTGGCGAACATGCGGCAACAGCCCGCGTGGATCGCTCCGCGCAGGCTGTCTGCTTTCATGTCCGGGACATCGACTACTTGCGCAGTCCGAGGCTGTCGATCAACCCCTTGTACGCCTCGGGGTTCTTGCCCTTCAGGTAGTCGAGCAGCTTGCGGCGGCGGCTGACCATCTTCAGCAGGCCGCGGCGTGAATGGTGGTCCTTCACGTGGGCCTTGAAGTGGTCGGTGAGTTCGTTGATGCGGGCCGTCAGAAGCGCGACCTGCACTTCCGGCGAGCCGGTGTCCGCCTTTGCACGCTGGTACTTGGCGACGATTTCCTGCTTGTTGATGTCTGCAACTGCCACGGTTTTCCCTTTCAGATGAACACGCGGACACGGAAGGATGGGCCGTGCCGTGAAAGCCCGCGATTATAGCCTCTTTGAGCCGGCGGCCAGGCCCGCCCGGTCCGCACCAGGCCGGGGCGTCAGGACGACGGCCAGGTCATGCGGCAGGTCGTCGCGCGGGCGCTCGCCGAGGGGCGGATGGCCAGTTCCGGGCGGAAGCCGAACCCGCTGCCTTCGACGTCGAACTGCACCCCGGGCGTTCCACTTTTCTGCATCACCGAGACGACCAGCGGCCCGATCAGCTGGTGGTCGGTCGCCCGCATCGAAACCGTCCCGAGGGGATTGCCGTCCGCCGGGCCGTGAGTCATGCCCGACAGCGCCCGAGCCACGGCCAGCGACTCGGTGGTGCCCGCCCGTTCGATGGCCCGCGCCAGCATCTCCACCATGACGACCGAACGTGCCTGGAAGTAGTCGTCCCTCGCCGCCGGAAAGCGGCGCCGGAACTCCAGGTAGACGCGCTCCATCGACTCCGGCGGGGCATTCGGGTGCCACTCCGCGACCGCCCGCACGCGGCCGCGCCCGCTTCCCCGATCGCGGCCGGGGCGCCGAGGCCGTTTCCATAAAAGGTGTAGAAGTTCGCAGTCAGCCCGGCCTCGCGCGCCGCCCGGACCAGCAGGGTCAGGTCGTTGCCCCAGTTCCCGGTGACCACCGTGTCGGCTCCGCTTGCCTTGACCTTCTCGATGTATGGCGCGAAGTCGCGGACCCGCCCCACCGGATGCAGTTCCTCGCCGACGATCCGGGCATCGGGAAGTCGCCCGGAGATCATCCGGCGCGCGTTCTCGGCGACCTCGCGGCCGAAGCTGTAGTCCTGGTTCAGCAGGTAGACGCTCCGGACCGATCGATCCTCGGCCAGCGCCTCGACCAGTGCCGCCATGCGCATCTCGACGTGCGCGTCGACCGGAAGTGCCACGGGCTGCACCGCTCGTTGGTCAACGCCGGGTCGACGGCCGAGTAGTTCAGGAACAGCGCGCGCTGGTCGGCGTTGCGCTCGTTGTGACGGTTCACCGCCTCGATCAGCGCGGCGGCAACGGCGGAACTGTTGCCCTGAAGAACGAACGGCACCCGCTGGTCCATCGCGCGCCGGAACATCAGGAGCGCCTCCTCGACCTGCCCTTTCGAGTCGAGCGTCAGCAACTGCAGCGGGCGGCGCCCGTCGGGCAGCGTCACGCCGCCGCGCGCGTTGATGCGTTCGACCGCGAAGACCAGGTTGCGCGCGACCGCCTCGCCGGCGTTGGCGAAGGGCCCCGAGAACGCCTCGATCATCGCAAGCCGGATCGGGGCACGCGCGCTGGCCGCATCCTGGGCCCATGTCGCCGCCGGCGCGGCGAAGGCCGTCAGCAGCGCGGCGACCGCTCGCCTGCGACCCGCGAACCGCGCCGCGCTCAAGGCGTGGTGGACGTCTGCGGGTTCAGACGCTCCGTCGTCGTGTACAGCTTGTTCAGCGCGTTCAGGTACGCCTTGGCGGAGGCCGCGATGATGTCGGGGTCCGCGCCGACGCCGTTGACGATGCGCCCCGCCCGCGACAGCCGGACCGTGACCTCGCCCTGCGACTCGGTGCCCGTCGTGATCGCGTTCACCGAGTAGAGCACCAGTTCGGAGCCGCTCTTCACCTGGCTCTCGATCGCCTTCAGCGTGGCGTCGACCGGGCCGTTGCCCTCGGCCTCGGCGTGCAGTTCCTGGTGCCCCACCGACATCACGATGGCCGCGTGCGGGCGCTCGCCCGTCTCGGAGTGCTGCGACATCGAGATCAGCTTGAAGTGCTCGTCGTGCGGCGTCACCGCTTCGTCGGAGAACAGTGCCTGGATGTCCTCGTCGAATATCTCCGCCTTGCGGTCCGCCAGTTCCTTGAAGCGGGCGAAGGCGGCGTTGATCTCGCCCTCGCCCTCGACCGGAATGCCGAGTTCCAGGACGCGCTGCTTGAACGCGTTGCGCCCCGACAGCTTGCCCAGCACGATCTTGTTCGCATGCCAGCCGACATCCTCGGCCCGCATGATCTCGTAGGTGTCACGCGCCTTCAGCACGCCGTCCTGGTGAATCCCCGAGGCGTGGGCAAATGCATTGGCGCCGACGACCGCCTTGTTCGGCTGCACCGGGAACCCGGTGATGCCGGACACGAGCTTCGACGCGGGGACGATCTGCGTGGTGTCGACTCCGACGTCGAGATCGAAGAAGTCCCGACGCGTGCGCACCGCCATCACGACCTCCTCGAGCGAGCAGTTGCCCGCTCGCTCGCCGAGGCCGTTGACGGTGCACTCCACCTGGCGCGCGCCGCCGATCATCACGCCGGCGAGCGAGTTGGCGACCGCCATCCCGAGATCGTTGTGGCAGTGGACACTCCAGATCGCCCTGTCCGAGTTGGGAATCCGGGTGCGCAGGTCGCGCAGGAAGTTGCCGTACAGCTCCGGCACGGCGTAGCCGACCGTGTCCGGGATGTTGATGGTGGTCGCGCCCTCGGCGATCACCGCCTCGAGCACCCGGCAGAGAAAGTCGGGCTCCGACCGGTAGCCGTCCTCGGGCGAGAACTCAACGTCATCGGTGAACTGGCGCGCGAAGCGCACGGCGAGCTTCGCCTGCTCGAACACCTGGTCGGGCGTCATGCGCAGCTTCTTCTCCATGTGCAGCGGCGACGTCGCGATGAAGGTGTGGATGCGGCGCGACTTCGCCGGCTCGAGCGCCTCGGCGGCGCGCGCGATGTCACGGTCGTTGGCGCGGGCGAGCGAACACACGGTCGAGTCCTTCACCGCGCCCGCGATCGACCGCACCGCCTCGAAGTCGCCGTTGGACGACGCCGCGAAACCCGCCTCGATGACGTCGACGCGCAGCCGCTCGAGCTGCTTGGCGATGCGAAGCTTCTCTTCCTTCGTCATCGAGGCGCCGGGGCTCTGCTCGCCGTCGCGCAGCGTGGTGTCGAAAATGATGAGGCGGTCGGTCATGGGGGGCTCCAGGGTGCGGAAAACGTCCTCGTCTGCCAGGCTCCTGGCTCTGGCAGCGGTACGACTCGAATTGTCGGTCGGGGGTCAGCTGCGCGCGCGGCGCAGCAGGTGCAGCAGCAGGCCCAGGGGGGCCGGCGGGCACGGAAGGAATGCGGTGACGAAGAGGTGGTGCATGAGCGCCGGACTATAGGCGGAAACGCGGGCCGCAACAACCGCGCGCCCGCGTCAGGCCGCCTTCGGTGGCTCGGGCGGCGCCGGCTTCGCCGGGTTCGCCTCGCCGCGGAACCAGCGCCAGGCCCAGTAGACGTAGCCCGAGAACGCGTAGGCGCAGAAAAGCGTGAACAGCGCGATCGGGGGGTCCGACGACACGACGAAGATCAGCGCGATCAGCGCGACCAGGACCCAGAACGGGACGCTGCGGCCGACGTGGAAGCTCTTGCCGCTGTAGAAAGGCGCGCTCGAGACCATGGTGAAGCCCGCATAAACGGTCAGCGCGAAGGCGACCCAGGGCAGCCACGTCTCGCGGATCGGGAACTTGTTGTCGATCGCCAGCCACACGAAGCCGGCGATCAGCGCGGCCGACGCCGGACTCGGCAGTCCCTGGAAGAAGCGCTTGTCGACCACGCCCAGGTTGGCGTTGAAGCGCGCGAGCCGCAGCGCCGCGCCGGCGCAGTACACGAACGCCGCCGCCCAGCCCCACCGGCCAAGGTCCTTCAGGATCCACTCGTACATCACCAGCGCCGGCGCGACGCCGAACGAGGTCATGTCTGAGAGCGAGTCGAACTGCTCCCCGAACGCGCTCTGCGTGTTCGTGAGCCGCGCCACCCGGCCGTCCATGCCGTCGAGGACCATGGCCGCGAAGATGGCGATGGCGGCCAGCTCGAAACGATTGCCCATCGCCTGCACGATCGCGAAGAAGCCCGCGAACAGCGCTGCCATCGTGAACAGGTTGGGCAGCAGGTAGATGCCGCGGCGCCGCGCGGTCGGCGGCGCCTCCGCCGCGAGCGGTGCGGCCGCGGGCAGGCCGTAGGGACGCGCCTTGCGGCGACGGAATCTCATGCGAGCTCGGCCAGCACGGTGGTGGTCGCGTGCACGACGTCACCGACGGCCACCTTCGGGCGCGCGGTCAGCGGCAGGTACACATCGACGCGCGAGCCGAAGCGGATGAAGCCATAGCGCTCGCCGCGAGCGAGGCGCTGCCCGACCTTCGCGTAGCACAGGATGCGGCGCGCGATCAGTCCGGCGACCTGCACGACCGCAATCCGCTCGCCGTCCGCGAGCCGCATCACCATCGCGTTGCGCTCGTTCTCGCTCGAGGCCTTGTCGAGGTCGGCGTTGACGAACTTGCCGGCGCTGTACTGGATGAGTTCGACGGTCCCGTCGACCGGAGCGCGGTTGCTGTGCACGTTGAACACGTTCATGAACACGCTGATCAGCAGCGTGTCGCGTTCCGTCAGCGGGTCGCGCACCTTCTCGACCTTGACGATGCGGCCGTCGGCCGGCGACAGCACCGCATTCGGCTGGGTCGGCACCGCGCGCGGCGGATCGCGGAAGAACTGGATGACGAAGAGCGCGACCAGCCACAGCGGCACCGACCAGGCGAAGCCGGCCACGGCCCAGACGATGACGGCCACGGCGAGCGCGCCTGCGATGAACGGCCAGCCCTCGCGGGCCAGGATGGGATGCGGATAGTTCAAGGGCAATGTCCCTGAAGGATCAGGGACATATGGTATCGGAACGGGTCGCCCCGGCGCTCAGGGAAGCAGGCGCGCCTTGCCGCTCACGGTCAGGCGCTCGGTGGAGCGCCCGGACTCGAAGCTCGGCGGCGGCGCGCTCGCGTCCGACGCCATCATCGGCGCCTGCCGCATCATCATCGGCTGCGGCCCGCCTTCGCGCACGCCGAAGTTCACCTCTTCTACGCGCAGCCGCGCCGGCGAGCTGCCCATGGCGCTGGCGGCGGACGCGAAGCGCGTGTTGAGGTTTGCCGTCGCCATCTGGATCAGTTGCGCGTCGACCTTGTCCCGCGCGGCCCTCGACAGGCGGAAGTCGATGCCGCCGAGCGCGAGGTAGGACTGCACCGACGAGACGGTGCGCGGCAATGCGGCCAGGTCCTCCGTGCGCAGCGTAACGCCCTGCCGCACGCGCCAGCCGACGATCGAGCGCGCGGAGCCGCTCGAGTAAACCGGATAGCTGCTGTAGCCGGACGTTTCCACCTGGGCTTTCGGATCGGCGCGCTTCAGCGCGGCCGTGCCGTCGCCGACGCGCTGGTTCACGAGTCCCTGCGCCTTGGTCAGGTCCGCGTCCTGCGCTTCGTAGAAGAAGCTGGCGACCGCCTCGTCGTTGGCCACCTCGATCTCGGCCGCGCCGGTCATCAGGATCACCGTGCCGGTATTCGGCGGCGCGATGGGCGGCGTCTGCGCCGCCACGGGCAGGGCCATCATTGGTATCGAACACGTGATCAGGGCCATCAATCGCTTCATCGGTGTCCTTCCGAACGGTGGTGACCGCACTGTAAACGCAGCGCGGCCGGCGCCGGGGTCGATCCCGGGCCGGCCGCGACTGGAGGAACCCCTCGACTTACCGTGCCTAGTTCTTCGACTGGTCGACCAGCCGGTTGGCCTTGATCCACGGCATCATCGCGCGCAGCTTCTCTCCCACCTGCTCGATCTGGTGCTCGGCCATCAGGCGACGACGCGCGTTCAGCGTGGTCGCTCCGGCGCGGTTCTCGAGGACGAAGCTCTTCGCGTACTCGCCGGTCTGGATGTCCTTCAGCGCCTGGCGCATCGCGTTCTTCGTCTCCTCCGTGATGATCTTCGGACCGGTCACGTACTCGCCGTACTCGGCGTTGTTGGAGATCGAGTAGTTCATGTTGGCGATGCCGCCCTCGTAGATCAGGTCGACGATCAGCTTCAGCTCGTGCAGGCACTCGAAGTACGCCATCTCCGGCGCGTAGCCCGCCTCGACCAGCGTCTCGAAGCCGCACTTGATCAGCTCGACGGTGCCGCCGCACAGCACGGTCTGCTCGCCGAACAGGTCGGTCTCGGTCTCCTCGCGGAAGTTGGTTTCGATGATCCCCGCCTTGCCGCCGCCGATCGCCGCCGCGTACGACAGCGCGAGCTCGCGCGCCATG
>Ga0209704_1000067_pt1 | contig 17588 bp, 17 predicted proteins | sample PPLLaktember2015_FD_187258 | JGI IMG/M metagenome (GOLD analysis project Ga0209704, IMG submission 187258) | Freshwater sediment microbial communities from Prairie Pothole Lake near Jamestown, North Dakota, USA - PPLs Lake P7 Core (6) Depth... | ecosystem: Environmental > Aquatic > Freshwater >... | reverse complement strand
CTGCGCCCTCGTCCTGGTCGCGGCGTACCTCCCAGATCGAACGTGGTGCCGCTCCAAAGAACTGCGAGCCGAAGATCGACGTCTTGCCCGTCGTGTTCTTGGCCTGGTGAGCTATGACTAGCGACGTGACGTTTAGCGAGCGGAGTGCCTTGTAGAAGTCGTTCGCCGGTTGCGGGTTGTTCAGGTCGCCGCCGGCCGCGAGACCGAGCGAGTCGATGATGATGAAGTCGTGGCCGTTGCGGCGTATCAGTTCCTTCACCTGTTCCGAGTCTTGGACGAGTGGAAGGGCGCAGCGACGATAGCTTGCCTTGGCTGGCGGTAGGTTCATCCCGCGCCTGAGCTTGGCCCAGCGACGCGCGAAGCTCCCGACGCTCGACTCCCAGTCTAGGTAGAGCGGTGCCTGGATCTTGTGGCGTACTTCGAGCCGGTAGTTCTCCTGGCCGGTCATGAGGATGTAGGTGAGCAACGCCGCTAGATATGACTTGTTGACACCGATGTCGCCATAGATGACGGTCGGCTCGTTGCGCAACAGGATCGGGAAGAGAAGGTACTCCAATTCCTTGGGGTCGACTTCGCTGTCCACCTGTTGAACGGGCTCGCCAGTCTCGACGTACTCGATGACGCTTTCGGAGAGCTGTTCGAGGATTGTCGCCCACATGCCATCGGGTAGCGCGGCGACCTTCGACAGTCGATTCTCCCACGTTGCGCGTGTCTGGACCGCCGCGAAGTTGAGTTGCCCGGAGGTGAGACGAGCGGGGACGCCTGGCATGGTCCCGGTGAACCTAACGAAGCCGGTCACCGAGCCGTCCGACTTGTGCGACTGGAGCTTGGTCGCCATAGCGCGGATACCAGGCGGGCACCAGTCGGCGCGGAGCGTCGTACCGTCAGCCTCGATCACCGGAGCGAACACGGCAACGCCGCCCATCGCTGCCTGCAGCCGCGTCCCGTCGAGTATCTTCTGGGCTTCCGTCGCTACGTCGCGGATGTCGCGGGCCTCGTCATGGGCAAGCTCTTCGATCCGTGCCGTGGCGGAAATAAGAGCCCGCCGCGTAGCATTTCCCTTGACGATTGAGACGTAGTGATCGAACCCGGCATCGGTAATCTGCTTCGTAGCGAGGTCGCCGAGGCGTACCCGCCCGCCTGCATCCTCGGTCTTGCCCATCGACTCCAGGCGGTTGGCGACGGCGATCACGTCAGGCAGCGTCCCGTCGTTCACGAGCAAACGTATCGCCTCGAAGACGACGCCATTCTTGACGGTCAGGAAATCGGTCGAACCTAGCTTGCATACGTTCTCAGCCGCTACCTCAGGCCAGCCGAGCAAGCAACCTAGAACGGCCTCCTCGGCTTCAAGATTCGACGGTAATGCTTGGACTGTAGCTCTTGGTTTGCCTGCCATTCGCCCTCCTAACGGTGAGGTTGGCGGGACCGAGAACCGCCGTTAGACGGCTCTCGTGCGAGCCCGGCCCTCGGCCCGCCGTGACTATCATACAACATCCGAGACAGGCTCGAACAGCGGGATGTCGACGATGCTTTCAGCCTTGCGGATGTTTTGGCAGCCGGTTTCCCAGTACGAGCGCTTCAACTCGCAGCCCCAGAATCGCCTGCCTAGCTTCACCGCCTCGTAGCCCTCAGACCCGATCCCGGCGAATGGCGACAGGACGATGTCGCCCTTGTTCGACCACAACCGGATGCATCGTTCGATCGTCTCAAGTTGGAGCGGGCAGATGTGGCGCTCGTCCTTATCCTGAGTCGCCTCGCGGGCATTGAGTGTGTCAGATTCCTTGATCCCATACCAGATCGGACGCGCCCACTCTATCCACTGATCGTTCGTGATGTCCGGGTGAACGACCTCGCCGTTCTCGCCCGGCTTGCGGAATAGCACGATGTAGTCAGCTAGCGCCGGACGGCTCCACGTCGAGTCCTTCCGCAGCTGCACGAAAAGGAGCCCCTTGCTGTGTGTTCGGATTGCTTGGGCCTGTGGGTCTTTATCAATGCAGACCTCACCGTGGTAGATCCAGCCTCGGTCGATGAAGGCGCGGATCACGTCACCCCGGAAGTCCTGCATCCCGATCACGCCGTGCGTGACTATCTTCGTCGTGAGTTGCTGGACGTGGACGGCGCAGTTGCGGCCCGGCTTCGTCACCCGAAGCAGGTGGTCGATGATGTACGTGAAGTGATCGAAGAACTCGCTCTTCGTCTTCGAGTTTCCGAGGTCGCGCTCGCTTGGGCTGTACGTGTAGAGGGACTGAAACGGAGGAGAGAAGACGGAGAGGCCAACGGAATCGTCCGCGACCCGCGCCATAGTCTCGACGGAATCCCCGAGCACCATCTCCCAGCCGTCGTGCCGCACAGTGTCCTCAGCATACTCTGCCCGCGCTTGTCCGTCTGTGATCTCCGCTCGCTCAAACTCACGGACGTGCTCCACCAGCCGTTCGCTCATCTTGGTAGCCTCCGCATCCTTGCGTTGCACATTCTCCCATACCTCAGACTCCTGCTTGCTGACCACAATCAGAGCCGTGACAGGTTCCGTCTGCCCGAAGCGATAGCACCGCCGAACACACTGGTAGTACGACTCCCACGAATCTGAGATCCCGATGAACGCCATGCGGTGACAGTTCTGGAAGTTCATCCCGAACCCGCCGATCTTCGGCTTCGTGACGAGCACGCGGAGCGACCCATCCTGGAACGACTCGAACGCTGACTGCTTCTCTTCCAGCGAGTCGGACCCTTGGACGTTCACCGCACCGGGGACCGCCGCTGCCACGGAATCGGCCTCTGCGTTGAGGCCGCACCACAAGATCCACTGTTCCGGGCTGGCGTTGACGATCTCCGCCGCCTTCGCTACACGGTCGGAGGATGTTGCCCGGCGTACGCGTGAGCGATCAGCGATCCCCTTCATGCCGAGATGGAAGAGAGCCCCGTCAGTTACCGCGTCCGATTCCACCCAGAGTGGAGAGATCGTGAGTGGAGGAAGATCGTAGCCAGAATCCGAGTATCCAAGGTCGCTCGGCTTGCGGACGCTCATCCCCCAGGACGCGAGCCACTTATAGAACGGCTCTTCCGCGTGCCCTTTCAAGCGCCAGCCGTCCTGATCGTGAACGAAGAAGGAAGCCAACATCTCGGGGCGCGACATGATCCCCAGAAACTCCGCGTGGTTAGCGATCTCCGCGATGTCATTCGGGGCCGGTGTCGCCGTGCAGCACAGGCGATACGGCGTCTCTGCGAACATCTCCGTGAGGAGTTTGCGGGTCTTCCCATCGAGGCTTTTCAGGATGCTTGATTCATCCAGGACGATTGAGCGGAAGTCGCCTGCGTCGAACTCAGTCACCATCTCATAGTTCGTGATGTTCACTCCGTCCGATAAGTCGCCGCCTGACCTCGTATAGTAGACGGGTACGCCGATCTTCACCCCCTCGCGTACCGTCTGCCGTGCCACTGATAGTGGCGCAACGATCAGGCAACGGCCGCCGATCAGCCGCGCCCATTCAAGCTGCATGAACGTCTTGCCGAGCCCCGTGTCCGCGAAGATCGCCGCCCGCCCTTTCCGAATCGCCCATCGCGTGATGTCGCGTTGGAATGAGAAGAGCTTGGCGTTGATTTCCGCCGTCGTCACCTCGGGGCCGAGATTCCTGACGATAGATCCCTTGCGCGCAAGGAACTCCCTATAGCCTTCCACCACGTCCTCCTCACGTTACGCCTCGACTTGCCTAACCTCGCCGATCGGCAGACGCCCGTCAGGCGGGGATGTCGGCGCGCCCGGCGTCACGTCGATGAACGGGTCCGGCTGCCCGAGCTTCGCGTCCTCGACCTCGAACGCCCGTGCGAGCAAGGCATCCTCGGCAGGCGTGAGCGGCATCAGCTTCGTCGCGGCACGGACGATCGTCTTCATCACCATTGCCGAGTAGTCGGTGCGCCACGGGCCATCGTCGGCCTTCTTCGACTTCATGCGTAGGCGTTCAATCTCAGCCTGGTTGAGAACGAGGTGCCGCTGTGCTACGGCGTGCCCGTCGATCACGTCCCACCAGACGGCGTATCCCGCCTTGAGTTCCTGCCGGTTGTCGAAGCCGATGACGCCGCTGTACTTCGGCTCGTGGTCGAGGATCGTCTGGAGTCCGCGCCGGTACGTGAACGGATCGTCACGGTGAACCAGCCCGACCTCGAAGCCCGCGACCTTCTTCGACCTGTAGCAGATGTCGAGTAGGCCGCGATAGCCAGCGACGAACGTTGCGTCACGCGAGCCTTGCTTGTTACGGAATGATAGGACGTGCCCGAGATTCATCAGCCCCGTCGGGAGCAACTTCAACGCGGCGGCATCCTCGAGCGCCGTGCGGAAGCTTTCGACGGTACACTGCTTCAGGTCGGGATTGCGGCGGACACACGCTTCGGCCATCGCAAGCAGACGGCCCGCGGCCTCTTCCCCCTCGCCGTAGATTTGCGTCAGCTTCGGTTTCCACACCCGGAGCAGATCCCCGAGGTTCCGATCGCTGTCGATCACTGCCGGTCTGACTTCCATCACGCCTCCTCGACTTGAACGTACTCGACCGCGTGCCCACGCGTCATGGCCCCGGTCTGCTCTAGCTCGGTGAAGACAGCCTCCTTGAGTTGGGCCTTCTCGCCACGTTCGGCTTTCGACGCGACGAAGGATTCTACGTCCGACTTGCCGAGACTGACCATGGCGGCGAGTTCGTCGTCAGTGATCTGCCCGAACCGCTCGCGGAGGTACGGAAGCACCCGCTCAGGCTTGAGGCTCGGTCGCCCCGCACGCGAGACGAGCTTGATATGCTGCCCGCTCGGCATCGGGATGTCGCCGCCCATGGACTTGACCGCATCGGTCGCCATGCGAAGGTGCTCCTCGCAGAGCTGCTTGAGGAAACGCGCCTGGACGATCGAGCGCCCGAAGCCTGCCGGATCTACTAGCTGCCCGTTGAAGGGCACCAGATCGGCCCTACGCTCGCTCGTGAGGACTTCCACAGCGGCGAGCATCAGGTCGCGGCGTCCGGGGCAGGCGGCGACACGCGGGCAGTAGCGGCACGCCTCGCCCGGTGTGAACGTCTTGCCGTCCCAGCGCGTAACGGCTAGCTCGATCTCGCGCAGGATACCAAGCATCGCCAGGCTGTAGGAGATCACGCTCGCTTCCGCCGATCTGAGCCAGGCGAGGATCACAACCACGCGGTGCGGCGTCTGCCCGATGAAGTGCTGCACCCCGAGTTCCGCATAGCCTTGCATCTGCCGGATGTACCGCGAGTCCTCATCCTTCTCGCCGGTCTTCCAGTCGATCACGTAGACGGTAGGCTCGCCGCCTTCGGGCGAAACGAAATCGAGCACGTCAGGCCGCCCGGTCAGCTCGACACCCTCCGCAATCTTCGTCCCAAGCTGGACCTCTACAAGCGGGAACTCGCTCAGGAACTTGCGGTACTCACGGAGGAACTTCATGCCCTGGTAGCCGAGGATACGCACGTCCTTCTCATCCGCGCCGTAGGCTTCGGCGTAGGGCTTCACATCGGGCAACTCGCGGTAGTGATTCTTGACGACATCGGCCATGAGGGCGTGAACAGCGATACCAGTCTTCGTCGCCTCGGTCGGTTCATGGTCGATCAGTACCGTATCGTTCTCGGTGTGCGCGCTTGCCGGGCACGCGAAGAGACGATCAAGCGAACTGCAACGGACCTTCACGAATCCTCCTTCTCTGCTCCCTTTACACGCCCCTCTTTGATGATCACCGACACCTCTTCCCCTTCCCCGACGCGCTCAATCCAGACCTGCGCCTCGGCTGCGGATGCCATCGCGGCAATAGTCGCCAGGTTCGCATCGTCCAACAGGCTCCCGTCACGGATGAGCAGCACCTTTAGACTCGGATTCAGCGCGAGCCCCATCGCGAAGGACACACGCAGTTGCTCCGCCGACGATGCCTGATCGAATGGGAGCCCCTTGTATAGGACTCCGCCGTCTCCAAGATCGAGCCCCTCGATCGGCATCTTCGTGGCTTGAACCAGCGCCACTCGCTTGTCGCGCAGCTCTGCCAGCACCGCCTCGGCCTTCTCGTGCTCTTCGGCGAGCGCCTTCACCCGCGCCTCGGCCTTGGCGTAGTGCTTGTTGGCCTCGACGCGGCGGTTCGTCTCCTGTACGGAGTTGATCTGCTCGGTGATCTTGGACACGTCGCGCGCCGGTTCCTTGTTCTCGAACGCTTCCTTGAACTCGTCCGTGTTCTCCTTCGCCTTCTTGGCCTCGATCTGCGCCGCCTTCAGCTGCTCCTCGAGACGCTTCACGGCCGCGTTCGCTTCGGCTTCCTTCTCGCGCTTGTACGCCAGCGTGTCCTTCGATTCATCGAGTTCGCGGTTGTACTCCAGGTCCGCGTCACGGCGCCGGAGAAGGGCCTGCACGTCGACCGGGTTGTCCGGCGCGTCCGCGAACCGCTCACTCTCCTCAAGCCCCGCCTCGGCTTGCTTGACTGCCGCGCCGATCGTCTTGCGTGACTCATAGGCAGCGGAGATTTCCTTATCGATCGCTACAGTGTCCAACCCCGCAACCTGGCGCAACACCATCACCTGTTCCTCCGGCCGCATCCGGGTGAACTCAAGCGGATCGAACGAGAGGTCTCCGACTAGGCGGTCGAGTAGCGCCTGTGGTGACGAGATCGGGCCGCCTCCGGCCTCCGTTACGATGATCTCCGACTTCACCTCTCCCGTCTTCGGCGAGCGCGTGAACGTGCGCACAACCTTCATCTCTCCGAGATCGACGGACACAGACCCCTTCTTCGTCCCTTCGCGGAGTGGCTTTGCTGGGCACAGCCGCTTGCCGCCGATGGCGTAGGCGATAGCGTCGAGCACAGACGTCTTGCCCGCGCCATTCTGCCCGCCGATCACAACGACGTCGCCCTGAGGCGTGATGTCTACAGCCTCAACGCGCTTCACATTCTCAACTGCTAGATTGACGATCTTCACTGTTCCTCCTCCATTCCCGCGATGTAGCCGCGATAGGCTTCCGTCTGCGCGTAGGACTCAAGCGCTCGCTCGATCAGCGCCTTGTACGTACCGCCAGCCGCCTTCCACTCCCGCAGCGCCTCCGCCGCCTTGCCGTCCGCAGCGAGCCGGAACCCGCTGATCCACACGAGCCCAGCGCCTAGGCTAGTTGGTTTCATCTTGCCTCCCTGTCCCGCCGCAATCCTGGCACACGCCCTCGCCGTCGCCGACCACGCCGCGCCACTCGTAGCGCACGTTGACGACTCCGGTACCGTTGCACGTCTCGCACTTGTCCATGCTACCTCCCGAGGTCTTCCCGCAACGTGACTTCGCGGCCAGCCTCCGCGCCCGCTTCGGCCTGAGCCTCACGCGCACGGTCTGTGAGATAGCAGGCAACTGTGTTGAAGTTCCCCGCACCTTCCGCGATGTCGAGGAGTCGATTGCGCGTGTACTCGTCCCCGGTTGAGTCAGCGATCAGCCGCGCCTGCCCGCGCACAGAGAGCAGCTTGTCGCGCAGCATCTCAAGCATCTTGATCTCATCGGAAAGGCTCACTTTCCCAATCAGACGTAGTGGCATCACGCCTCCTTGACGATCTCGAAGTCCGCCCTTGTGAGATCATGGCGCAACTCGCACATAAGCCGCACCGCGTTCTTTGCTTCCTCGATCGAGGAATAGGTCGGGCGCGTGAGACTTGCCCAGAGTAGACCACCGCTCATCCTTACGATCCATCGCTGCATCTCCATCACCTCACCGCCAGTATACAGATATATATCGCTGTGTCAAGGGGGAGAAAGAGCAAGGCGGGGACTAGCTAGTCCCCGCCCGCAAGGAGGCGCCCGCAGTGGCGGTGTGCGGACAGTGAGTCAGCGCTCTATCCTACCACAAAGAGCGGGGGCTGCCTAGTCGCCCAGACAGCCCCACGCAAGGAGGTGATGGTCGGCTCAGGGAGCCGATTTCTAGCACTCGTCAGGCAGCACGCCGATGCACCATGTAACGCTCGGGTAGATTGTACCCATGAACTCGTTCCGCGCCTCAAGCGTGAACGTCATGATGATAGCGTTTTCCGGGATCGTCGGCTGCTCCCAGTCGTCGCCCCCGCCACAGCCACAGCCCTTGTCTCCCGCATCCCGTGGGTAGGGTACGGACACCATCGGGATCGGCGTCTTCTCCCCGCTCCACAAGGCCCAACAGGCAATCGGCTGCGCTATCGCTAGATCCTCGATCAGCGGCAACCACTCGCCCCAACAGTAGGACCAGTCGTTATTGCAGTCGAACAGGCTGATCTTCTCGCCCGTGTCAGTCCGGTACGCTGTCAGCCGGAACTCCGTCACGCCCGCGCCGGGGGAGATCCCCGTGATCTGTACAGGCGTCCCGTTGCTACACCCGCGCTCACGATACGGGATGTTGAAGCTGACCTTCTCGTGTTCCTCCACGAGGATCGTAGCGAACGCCGGGATGCGTACAACAGGCTCCTCAACGGTGATGATGAGCGTCGCGCAGTACGAGTTCCCTGCCTGGAGTACGACGATCGTGTACGTTCCCGTCTTCGTGTACTCGTGCCAGATGGGCGTCTCTTTGTCGAGGACTAGACTGTAGTGTACGTCTTCCGATCCGTCGCCGAAGTCGACATAGACCTCGCCCTTGCCGGTCAGCTTCCACGCCGCTGTCACGTATCCCGATTCGCCGACGATCTCAAGCGTCTGCATCTCAGGCGTGATCGTTGGAGCGACGTAGAGGAAAAGGTCACAACCTCCTATGAGCGCCAGCGTAGCCAGCGCCGCGATGATGATGAGCTTACGCATGGTCCCTCCTTTGAGCTAGATGGGGACGCCAGGCGGCGGTGTAACACCCAGCGTCCCCGCTCCTCGGCCCGAGGAGGAAACTACTCTGTACCTCCTGTCGTTCCCGGGAGGTTGAACTGAATCTCGACGCCAGCCTTCGGCATGATCGTGCCGGAGCCGCCGACCTCAAGCTGTAGGTATCCGGTGATTATCTGCCACGACAACTGCGCCCCCACGATCAGTGAGAAGTCGTCGTAGTAGAGTCCGGTCTCCTGCCAGTTGATCCCCAGCTCGCCGCCGAACCGTCCCTCAACGATGGACTCGGAACCGAGTCCGCTTAGGTACGGATTCCACAGAGCGGCAATTGCCCACGGCCCGTAGAACGTCCCGAGCGATTCCTTCTCCGCGAGGATCGTCCACGTGTTGAAACCCCAGCCGAAGTCGACCGAAACCGCAGCGCCCTGGACAGGCTCGACGCCGAACCCGATCACGGGACCGCTCGCCATTACCGCCCCGGAGAGGGCGACAACCGCAACCAACGCGATGAGTAGTCTCTTCATGTTCTCCTCCTATTCAGGCTTCTTGTTCCAGAACTTCTCGAACTCTGCAACTCTGTACCCGTTCCCCGTCGCCTTGAAGATCCATTCCCCGACCCAGACAACCGCTGCATCGGGCAGGAAGATCACGAGGTCATCGAGCACCCAGTAGGCCGCAATCGCTACGATCACGAACCCCTTGCGCAGAAACGCTAGCAGAAGGTTTCGCATGTGCTACCTCCTCCGAACCATTGTACTCATCGGCAAGCCTTTTCCGAATCGTCGTCGAGGACATCGGTCACACGGCGGCGCTTGCCGGTACGCTTTGACATGACCGCAGAGACGATCTTCTCTATGGTCTGCTTCCCCATGCCGTTCGATTTCGCCGTCACGACAGTCAGCGTCGTGATCGACTGATCGAGTCGCTTGATAGCGGGCTCCAGTCTGATGAGAACGAACAAGGCGACGAAGCAGGGAAACCCGATGTCCCTGATGATGATGATGGCTGTTTCCATAGCCCGCTCCTTTGCTAGAACCCTGCGGCTTTAGCCCCAGGCGTTACCGCGATTCCGCGCCACTGTGCCGACTCGTAGGGCTGGTAGCTCCACACGAGCGACCCCGACGAATTGATCTTCCGCACGATGTTCCGCACCGATACGCCCGCGACGTACCAGGTGCCGTAGACGTTGCCGAACATATCGACAGCACAGCCGATGGCGCAGGCGGTCCCACCGGGGATGTAGTGCCACGTGTTCGCGCCGGTCGACAGGTTGAACTTGTAGAGCCCGCACGCTGGCCCGGTTGCGCAGTAGCCGTAGCCGTCGTGCCCGACGCGGACGTTGTAGACAGCGGTGGAGATTGCGCCGCCCGAGCCCCAGTAGACGTAGCCGCCGGTACTGATCTTGAGCAGGTAGCCGCCTGTCGTGCCGATGTAGAGCGACGTTGGGCTCGCCTCGTCAATGCCGATCCCAGCGATATCCCCATAGGTGCTCGTGTAGATCTTCGTCGCGTTGCCGTTCAAGGTCACGATCGAGTAGACAGCGTCGTAAGCGAAGCCTGTCCCCGCGTAGAGCCGTCCAGCGCTGTAGTCGACGGCGAGTGCGTAGACCGAGTAGCTGGCCCCGAGCGTCCTCGTCCAGACTTCCGCGCCTGCGGGGGATAGCTTCTTCACGACGCCGAGGAAGTCGCCGGAGTACACGTAGCCGTCAGCGTCGACGCAGACCGAGAGGACCGTCGTACCATGGCCGGTGAACGCCCACTGGAGCGTGCCTGCGAGGTTGTACTTGCGCACGCCGTCAGCGCAGGCCCAGTATGAGTTGCCGTCTGAGTCTACCGCTACGTCATTCGGATCGGTGATCCCGCCGCCGAACTTCGGCCAGCCTGCGAGGTCGGTAGGTGTATCGTCGAGGCCGTAGAGGTAGTCGGAGAACTGCTCACAGGCGAAGATGTACTTCGCGCCGACTGGGATCGTCTTCCACGCGCCGCCTACCTTGACATAGTTCGACGTGACCTGCTTCCACGCGCCGCCTACCTTCGTGTACTCGGCAATGACTGGCTTCCAGACCCCTCCAATCTTGGCCCACTTTCCAGTCGCCATATCAGACCTCGTACATCATGTAGACGTCGCCGTTGTTTCCTTCGGTGGTGGGTGCGACGGTGCCGAAGATCACGTTGCGGAATCTGGCTGTTGTGTAATCGACGTCGACATGCCCTACCGCGCCGCCCGTCATCGTCCCACCCGCTATCGGCAGGAACGGCCCCGTCCCAAGTGCGGTGATCTGTGCCTGAAGTGCCGTGTCCGCGTCCGTGCGTGCGGTGCCTTCCGTCGTCACTGTGGCCTTGATAGCGATGTCGTCTTCGGCGCTTGGCGCGACGACCTTTGCGCGTCCGTAGGCGTCACGGGCCATGAGGGCAAGCGGCGTCGCGGCGGACACAGCGCCATGGATGCCCGTCGTGAGGTCCATGTGTGAAACCTTGATATAGAGCAGGTTCTCACCGATCGCGTTCAGGTGCGTATCGGCTACCCCGTCTGCTGCTGTCCAGTCAACCTTCGGCGCTGTCCATGCCATGATGGCCTCCTACACGTACCCGTTAGCAAAGATGCTCATGACGCCATTGGCGGACGGAGAGTACGTCGCCGCCACGCCCGTCTGATCCCCCGCACAGAACCATACCCCCGCTCCGCCGTAGCCAGTCACCTCAATCGTCCCGCTTGCCCAGTAGCACCCGATATAGTCGCCCGCCGCCACAGCTAGGCTGACGGCGAATGTCTGTTTCGATCCAGCGGTTACGGTTCCGATTGTCGCTACCGCGTGCGGCGTGAACGTCGTCCCGCTCTTCGTGAATGTAGTCACTTTCACTCCCGTTGCGGTAGTGCGGAAGTACAATTCGATGGAGGTCAAAGTCCCGGAAGCGTTGGCCGGATTGCCCTCATCAACTCTAGTGTACCCAGCCGCACCCGCGCTGACTCTGGCGATGGCTCCAGGGCCAACATCGAGAGCATAGGTCGGAACGTAAGAGAGTGCGCCGACTGTAGAGACAATACCAGTGATCTCTTTCTTGTGCGTTGCCTTGCGGGCGACGGTAGCCACCGTGGCGACAGTTCCAACCGCTAGTCCCTTCTTCGCTACGGGCTTCCACGATCTCGTTGCTACCGTCCCGACCGTCGCCGTGACCGTCTTCGAGGTCATTACCCCCAGCCGTTGCGCGGTCACGACGATCTCTAGTCCGCCGTCGTATGAGATGTCCTGTCCGACAATGCCGAAGTGCGCCGTCGTCCCCGCTGTCAACGAGTCGGGGCACTTGACGCGATCGCCGAGCAGTTGCGCGATGTTGCCGCGTGCCCGCATCACGATGTCGCGGCGCGGGTTGCGGTAGGTAGTCAAGATCCCGTCGGCCACTTCCTGCGCCCGCGTCTCATCCTGCCAGAACTCTGAGGTGATCGTTTCCGAGAGCGTCTGCTTGCCATTCTGCGCGATCGAGGCGGCGTCCTGAGCCGTCACGAGTTTCCCGCTTACCTCTTCTAGCACCTTGCCGCGTACCGTCGTGCTCGTCACCGTCTCATCACCGACGCCAGCATTCGCGTAGGTCACTGAGATTCCCCAAGCGTAGGCGGTGTACGCGCTCACGGTGATGTCTGCCCCGCCAACGATTGTCGGAGCGGTAACGTCCTTGCACGGTGACGAGATGTAGTAGTGGAGCTTCGTCACGCTGCTCAGGGCGGGGACCGTGAAGACTTCAACGTCCGTAACGATATCCTGTTCGACGCTTAGTTCACGCGGTGTCGCTCGCGCCTGCACGTAGTTCACCATCTGCGACCACTGAAGCGGATGGTCGATGTCGAACACGTTACCCGACGTGTACTCGAACGGATTGAGACTCGGCGCGGAGTAGACCTCAAGGACGATCTTGCCGTCACGGTTGCAGTAGCACTGGCCCATGCACGCGGCGGCAATCTTGCGCAGGCACTCACGATGCGAGACAGCATCGAACCAGGCGTAGGGTACGGTGATCGCAGCGAGTGCCGCGTCAATGTCCCAGTCCGCCGAAGTCAGGCCCGCGTCGGTCATGATGACGATGGCAAGCTCTTCCAGCGTCTTCGATTCGTAGACGGTGGACGTAGAGAACGTGGTCGACTGCAAGCGGGCGAGCATGTCCTGACCGCTTACCTCGGCCCAGATCTCCGAATCCGGGGCGGACCAATCGCGTGAGTAGAACGTCCCAAGCGGATACCAGCGCCGCACACCGGACGGGATAAGGTCGACGCCGAGCCAGGCGGTGATCGCGCGGTTGTTCAACAGCAGGCCATTCAAGCGGCTCGCCGTGTTGCCTGCGTCGAACGTACCGTCGATGTTGTTGAGACGGACACGAATCTCCGAGTTGGCGAGGTTGCCTTGCGGGATGGTGGTCCCCGTGAACTCGCGTTGCTCAGTGACGTTGATGTCAACGAGTTCGCCGTCTTCGCTCTCGTACGTCTCTTCAAGCGTCGTGAAGAACTGTGCGATCTTGACGACGGAATCCCCGCGACTCCACTTCGTGATCTCTAGCACCTGCTTGGCAATTCCGGTATGCGCTGGCGAGAGCGGCGTCGAGTAGTAGTAGTACGCGTTGCCGACAACCGTCTCGGTGTGCTGTAGCACGTTCGAGGCGTTGTAGAGCTTGATCGTGAAGTCGACGGGGTACTCGTCGAGCTTGTCGTCGCCGACAACGAGCAAGTCGGAGACGGTACGGGCCGCGTGCGTCAGCGTGAGCTTAGGATAGGTCGGCACGAAGGCGTGCGTCACGAAGTCCGATAGCTGTGTGCCCCACCATCCAACCGAGATCGACTGATCGCCGGGCAGCGGATGGAAGGTACCGTCGAGTATGTTGCGGTGCAGCGAAAACCACTTGTACGTCTCGGTTGTCACGTTGTCAACGGTCTGATCCGTGTAGGTGTAGTCGCCAACGGCATCGGCGGAAGTCGCCACGCCTGCGGAGAAGTACGGGTCCGTGTAGGTGATGCGGACTTTTCCGTAGATGTGGCGGATGGTCTGATTCATGGCGTAGACGATGTCGTAGAGGAAGTCGGAGACGGTAGCGACGGTGGACACGACGGCGGTGACGTGTCGGAAGGTCTTACGCGAGACGCTGGCGAGAGTGGACACGCCGCCTGTGACAACTTGGACAGCGGTCGACAGGATCGTGGCAACGGTCGAAACGGTAGCCGTGGCGACGTGCTTGCTTGTCTTCTGGAGAACGACGCCGACCGTGCCGACTGCCGCCATGATCGTGCGCCAGATGTTGACCGGGCGGATCGTGCCGACTGTGGCGACAGTTCCCGTAACGTGCTTGCCTACGGTGATCGGGCGGATGCTGAGCCCGATGGCGGTAGCCGTGCCCGTGACGTGCTTGCCCGTCTTCCGCTTGACCGTGCCCACTGTCGAGACAACCGCCGTGGCGACTAGCTTGTGCCATACCATCCCACGGAGTACCGAGCCGACCGTGGAAACCGTGGCGGCGGCGACGTGCTTGGCCGTGGATCGAGCAACCGTCCCCAGCGTGTCGACCGTCGCCGAAATCGCCCGCTTGATGTTGCGCGGCGTGATTGATGCGACCGTCGAGACGATGGCGGTTACGTGTTGGCCGGTCTTGCGGGTGACAGTGCCAACAGCTTCTACCGTAGCCGTAGCGACTACCTTGATCCAGCGATAGAATCTGCTAGGAACCGTTGCTACCGTCGCGACTGTCGCCGCCGCGACATGCTTGGAAGTCGCCCGCGCTACGGCACCGATCGATCCTACGGCCCCGCTAATGGCTCGCGTGACCTTGACCGGCCTGATAGACGTCCCCACCGCCTGGACGGTTCCGGTGACGTGCTTGCCAGCTTCGCGGGGCACCGAACCGACAGTCGCTACGGTCGCCGTCGCTACGGTCTTCGTATAGGTGACGCCAAGCGCGGGTCCTTTCGATCCATACCTCGTTGTCCCGTAGCGGTTGTGTCCGAACACGCTATCCCACTCCCGTCAACGTGAGGTGCTCGATGTAGTTGAAGTGGCAGAAGTAGTTGTAGTCGTAGGGGGCAGGCCCGAAGTCCGGTTCCCAGGCGGCGTCTCCGATCGCGTTCACCGTCACGTCGTCCTTGTCGGCGGATCTGATCTCGTCCGCGCTGAGTAGGTTCGCTCCGTTCGTGCAGTACACGCCCGCGAACGGATCGAACATGAACCAACCATCCGAGGCGTCTAGAGCGATCACGGCATGGCTGTTCATCGTGATCCCCGGGATGTCCGCATAGCGGCGCAGATTCGTCTTATGCACATCCGCCGCTGTGAAGTTGCGGGTCGAGATGGCGAGATAGGCGTAGAGAAGCTGCGCCATTCCGCACATCACGGGCGCGTCTTCATTCATCACAAGGTCGAAGCATTCAGACGGCGTGTGCGATCCGCTCCAGATCGAAGAGGGTCCGTTGTTGAGGAGGTACGGCGCGAGAACTTCCTGAACCGCGATGGCGTTCTCAAGCGCCACAGATGGCGACTGATCTGGCGTCGCCTGTGCTTTTGTGATGCTAGGAAAGAGATCGCGGATCGCCGCCTGTTCACTCGCCGTGAGTTCGGCCATACTCGTCGTCGAGTAGCTTGTCGTCCCAGGATCGGATAGCTCGAACGAGCAACGCCCGATCAGGACGTAACCATACTGCTGGACGAATCCGTACCGCTCAAAGAGGACACGCTCAGATTGGCGTAGGATCTCAATCTCACCCACGTACTCCTGTGAATCGTCTGCCGCGACCGCGTAGACCGTTGCCTTGTTCACGTCGTTGTACGCCCCGCCGTGCAGCGCCCACGGCATTTCCTCCGCGAAGTCGTAGAGAACTCCCGTATCGAGGACGGCGCGATACCAGCCAGTGGGGAGGCTGACCGTGACAGAATCCTTGTCCGTCGCCATGGCGAGCGTGATCCGCGTCTGCACGAACGCATCGGGCGGAGGAACCCAGATCCCTCCGCCTAGCGCCGTCTCTGCCCCGTAGCGATCCCGCCCCCAGACACCCATAGAGCCTCCTAGCTCTGATCCTGTATGAACGCGAAGCCGTCCGCCACGATTGCGGCTGTATCAGACGGGGTATCAGGGTTCGTGTTTGTCGTATTGTCTGTGTAGGTGATGAAGGAACCGAGTTGCCAGCCGCCAGATGCGGCTCGCACGCCCGTTGCGCAGTGCCGCACCTGGAGACTCGCCACGTTGACTGTCCCGCCCGATGCGACGTACACGCCAAAGTCGCTCGACTTCGCGCCGTAGGCAACGCCGCCAGTGACAGTGACGAACGATCCGGTCTGGCATGTGAGCCCGTATCCGCTCGCTGGGATACGGAAGCCGCAGTACCAGATCATCGCCGCTGACGAGGTCCCGCAACTGAAGGCGTAGATGTCGTCGAATAGGCAGTTGGTGAACGTCAGGTATGAGAAGCCGTTGAGGTCCACGCAATTATAAGCGTCAGAGCCCGATACCGTGAACCGGATGCCCTCGAAATAGACGTTGCGGCAGCCAGACGCAGACACCGCGCTCACTGTGTCGCCGTCGATGACCACGAGGCCCGTGAGGATGTAGTCGGTCCCGCTGGCCGGGTTCGTGTCCCACGTCGCCACCGTGACGGTATTGTCGGATTCGTCTGAGTCGGTGATGTCGCGAATCTGCCCGGAGCCAGTGTCCTTCCATAGAATGACCTGCCCGCCATTCCACTGATCGTCCGCGGTGACGTGGGCGGCTTCCACGGTGATGGTCGTGGCCGCGCCAGCCGTTGCCTCACCGCGACAGTGTAGAGCCACGTCGGACGTGTTCATGGCTCGGATCGTCAGCGACGCCAGCACGTTGAACCGGCTGAGCGGAGTCGTCAGAGATTCCGTGTACGTTCCATTCATCACATTGATGTAACAGGCGTGCGCAATCGTGATCGGCAGCGCGTTCAACGCGCCAGTGATCGTCAATTTCGGGCTTCCTGACGTTCCTGCATTCCCGTCATTCCCCGTCTTCGCAACGTAAAGCGTCACGCTCGCGCTCGTGAACGTGCCAAGGTAGGAAGACAGCGCCGCTGCTGTCAGTTCCTTGGCCTTCGATCCCGTCGTGCCATCGAAGCCCACCGGAGCACCGTCCGTCGCGCTGGCTGGCCCCGTGATGAGTTCCGAAACATCCTCGGCCATCACAACCCGCGATACGATTGAGCCGCTTGTGAACGTGTACGCAGCGTCCGTCTCAACCACGCCAAGCGTACACGGCGTCAGGCCGTTTAGATCGTTCGTCGCTACGGAAGTGTACTCGTACAGAACCCAGTGAGTACCATCCGCCGTCTCGACACGGATGTACCCTCCACCGGAATCAAATGCAGCGGCAGAGACGAGGTGAAGATGGTTGTCTGTGCCGTGGACGAAGTTCGATGTCAACTCGTCCTGTACTTCGTTCAAGACTGCATACGGTTTCGCCATCATTCACCCCCGAGGGGCCTGCCCAAAGACAAGCCCCGAACGCCCCGACTACGCCGGGTTCGTGTACTGGACCTTGCAGGTGAACTCAATCGAGTCGCCGACGTTCACGTTGATGACATCGAACGTCGCCCGCAAGTACAGATACCCCGTCGTACTCGTTAGGTGGTTGAACAGCCCACACTCCGTGATCGCCTTGCCTGCACCCGCACAGGTGATCGTGCCTACTACCTGATACGTGTCGCCCGTGGTAGTGGTCGTCTCTACGGTGTCCGTGCCAACCGTGCGAGCTTCCGCGCCAGGCGATTCGAGCACCGTATTGATCGCCGCAGCGGGCGTCGTCCCAATTCCCCAGTGAACCCAGT
>Ga0209704_1000066_pt1 | contig 17680 bp, 20 predicted proteins | sample PPLLaktember2015_FD_187258 | JGI IMG/M metagenome (GOLD analysis project Ga0209704, IMG submission 187258) | Freshwater sediment microbial communities from Prairie Pothole Lake near Jamestown, North Dakota, USA - PPLs Lake P7 Core (6) Depth... | ecosystem: Environmental > Aquatic > Freshwater >... | reverse complement strand
CGCGGCTGCGTGTGTGTGTGTGCACGGTCTGCAAACAATTTATTTTTATTTTATTTTTTGTTATACTCGGCTCATGTTTGAATCGCTCCCATTCGCGCCTCGTCAAGTTAAAGCTACCGAGTCACGGCTACGCAGCATCTACGACGCTGCCCGTGCAGGATTGCGCGGCGACGCGTTGGCGTTTGCAGCAGGAATGTTGCCTGTCGAGTACCGACAACTCACGCAGCTTGACCCAGTAGTGGAACTTGCAGAACAGAAAGGACGCGCAGACTCCGAGGTTGAGATGTCTACAATCATGCGTAACGCAGCCCTTGCTGGCGACGCTAAGATGGCGCTAGAGTTCTTAAAGCACAAACACGATTGGGTTGCCAAGCAACAAGTCCAGGTCGATGTGACGCAACAGATCAGTATCATCACTGCTTTAGAGCAGGCTCAACAGAGGCTCACAATAGATGCAGACGACGCAATATACAGCCCAAGAAGAGATGACTCTAATGAGCCGTCTCTGGTCACCCGCAATCAAGGATGATCCACTAGCGTTTGTCTTGTTTACGTTTCCTTGGGGTGTGCAAGGCACTCCCTTGGCTAACTTTACTGGTCCACGCAAGTGGCAGCGGGAAGTGTTAATTGAACTCAGAGACCATATTAAGCAAAACAACGGCAAGGTAGACTTTGATACGCTTAGGATGGCAACCTCTTCTGGTCGAGGTATTGGTAAGTCTGCGCTCGTTTCATGGCTTACCATCTGGATGCTCTCCACACGGATTGGCTCGACCACCATCATCTCAGCAAACTCTGAGTCTCAATTAAGGAGTGTCACTTGGGCAGAGATCACTAAGTGGTTGGCAATGTCTTTGAACTCCCATTGGTTCGAGGTGAGCGCCACCCGCCTCATGCCGGCTAAGTGGATTACAGAGTTGGTCGAGCGAGACTTAAAGAAAGGCACACGCTACTGGTCGGTAGAGGGGCGCTTGTGGTCGGCTGAGAACCCAGACTCTTATGCTGGTGTCCACAACTATGATGGCGTGATGGTGATCTTTGACGAAGCCTCTGGTATTGATGACTCTATCTGGGCAGTGACTTCTGGCTTTTTTACTGAAAACACCCCGAACCGCTTCTGGTTGTCTTTCTCCAACCCACGACGCAATACTGGCTACTTCTTTGAGTGCTTTAATTCCAAGCGTGACTTCTGGAAGACTAAGATTGTGGACGCACGCACGGTCGAGGGCACGGACAAGGCGGTCTATGAGCAGATCATTGAGGAATATGGTGCGGACTCGAGCCAAGCAGCAGTGGAAGTCTATGGCTCCTTCCCCTCTGCTGGTGATGATCAGTTTATCTCTAGTCTCATAGTAGACGAGGCGATGAAGCGTGAGAAGTACAAAGACTCTAGCGCCCCCATTATCGTGGGGGTTGACCCTGCGCGGTTTGGGAGTGACTCGACCGTCATTGCCATCCGTCAGGGACGCGACATTATTGCGATTAAGCGGTTCAAAGGTGATGATACGATGACCGTTGTGGGGCATGTCATTGAGTGTATTGAGGAGTATGCCCCTGCGATGGTGGTGGTCGATGAGGGTGGCGTGGGCGGAGGCGTGGTTGATCGCTTGAAAGAGCAGCGCTACAAGATTCGGGGGGTGAATTTTGGTAGTAAGAGCAAAAACCCGATGATGTATGGCAACAAACGGGCTGAAATGTGGGGAGAAATGCGTCAATGGTTGAAAACTGCGTCGATTCCTAGTGACAGGATACTAAAAACTGATTTAATATCGCCTATAATGAAGCCGGACTCTAAGGGTACGATCTTTTTGGAGTCAAAGAAGGATATGCGTGCTCGTGGTCTAGCCTCACCAGATGCAGCAGATGCGATATGTGTAACTTTTGCATTCCCTGTGGCGCATAGAGAGACTACAGTAGTTAAAGTAAGAAGTTACTCACAAAGTGGCATGGCAACTAGCTGGATGGGATCGTAATGGCTAAGAAATCGGTGTCATTATCTGTCGGTCGAGGCGAGAAGTTACCCGCAAAGCAGGGGGCTGGGCTGACCGCCAAAGGGCGTGAGAAGTATAATCGCGAGACTGGATCAAATTTAAAAGCACCAGCACCCAACCCAAAGACCAAGGCTGATGCAGGACGCAAGGCGTCCTTTTGTGCAAGAATGGGTGCGGTTGCAGCCAACGCTAAGGATGGCGAACGTGCTAAGGCTTCTCTTAAAAGGTGGAAATGTTAAATGGCTACTAAACCTGGACTATACGCAAATATCCACGCCAAACGAGAGCGTATCAAAGAAGGCTCTGGCGAGAAAATGAATAAGGTGGGGTCAAAGAACGCCCCCACCGCTAAAGATTTCAAACAATCTGCTAAGACGGCTAAGAAGAAATAACTATGCCTTTAGTTAAATCACCCACTAAAGAAGCCTTCCGTAAGAATGTGAAGGCTGAAGTCAAAGCCGGAAAGCCCGTCAAACAAGCCGTTGCAATCGCTTACTCTGTGAAAAGAAATGCTAAAACCAATAAATGACAATATCGTAGTCAAACCTGACCCTTTTGTTCAAAGCGGCCTTATTATTATGCCTGAAGAGGATATGCGCACAGGCGTTGTGGTCGCTGTCGGTCCAGGCAAGAAGGGATCGAACCGCCCACTAATGGTGTCGGTCGGTGACCATATCATGTATAGTGGCACAATTGACCAAACCTTTGACGGTTTGCTCATTATGAAGGACAAGGATGTTCTGGGGACAGTATGAAAGATAAAGACATCATCTCGGTTGCCAAAAGCCGCTTCACAATGGCTGTATCAGCGTATTCTGAGAGCCGAGAGGATGAGCTAGATGACTTGCGATTCTACGCCGGAAGTCCTGACAATTCCTGGCAATGGCCAGCCGACGTGCTTCAAACCAGAGGCTCCGTCCAAGGTCAAACCATCAACGCCCGCCCCTGCCTCACCATCAACAAACTCCCCCAGCACGTCAGACAAGTTACTAACGATCAACGCCAAAATCGACCAAGTGGGAAGGTAATTCCTGTTGACGACAAGGCTGACGTTGAAGTGGCTGAAATCTTTGACGGGCTGGTGCGTCACATTGAGTACATCTCTGATGCGGATGTGGCGTATGACACGGCGTGTGAGAATCAGGTGTCCTATGGCGAGGGTTATATTCGTCTGCTGACTGAGTACTGCGACGATAACTCCTTTAACCAAGACATTAAAATTGGTCGCATTCGCAATTCGTTCTCAGTCTATATGGATCCCACCATCCAAGACCCGTGTGGGTCGGATGCGCAGTGGTGCTTCATTACTGAAGACCTGACCAAAGAAGAGTATGAGCGTCAGTTCCCTGATGCGCAGCCTATATCGTCAATGATGCAGCAAGGTGTGGGCGATGCTTCTATCTCGCAGTGGGTAAGCGAGAATACGGTTAGGATTGCTGAGTATTTCTATATTGAGCATGAGAAGGCAACACTTAACCTGTATTACGGTAATGTGAGTGCCATGAAAGGCTCGGTTGAAGATCAAGACATGGTCATGCGTGGCATGAAGCCAATTCGCACCAGAACTGTTGACATTAAAAAGGTCAAATGGTGCAAGATCAACGGTTTTGAGGTGCTTGAGTCCCAAGATTGGGCGGGTGCATCTATTCCTGTTGTGCGGGTGGTCGGTAACGAATTTGAAGTCGATGGTCGCATTTATGTCTCTGGTATTGTGCGTAACGCTAAAGATGCGCAGCGCATGTATAACTACTGGACTAGCCAAGAAGCTGAGATGTTAGCCTTGGCGCCCAAAGCCCCGTTTATTGGCTATGGTGGTCAGTTTGAAGGCTACGAGCAGCAATGGAAGACAGCTAACACCACCAACTGGCCATATCTGGAAGTTAACCCTGATGTGACCGACGGTGCGGGCGGTGTATTGCCCCTGCCACAACGTGCGCCCCCGCCGCTCCCCCAGACTGGCTTAATTCAAGCCAAAATGGGCGCAAGTGACGATATTAAGGGCACGACTGGTCAGTATGACTCGAGCCTTGGTCAGACCTCTAACGAGCGTTCTGGTAAGGCAATCTTGGCGCGTGAGCGTCAGGCGGATGTCGGCACATACCACTATGTGGATAACTTAGCCCGTGCTGTGAGATATATCACACGTCAGATCGTGGACTTGGTGCCTAAGATTTATGATACCGAGCGCATTGCTCGTATTATTGGCATTGATGGCGAGACAGACATTGTTAAGGTTAACCCTAACCAACCGATGCCGGTCAATAAGATTGTGGATCAGCAAGGCATTGTGCTTGAGAAGATTTACAACCTTGGTGTGGGCAAGTACGATGTTTGCGTGACGACCGGTCCGAGCTACATGACCAAGCGTCAGGAAGCTCTGGAAGCGATGGCGCAGCTCTTGCAAGGCAACCCCCAATTGTGGGCGGTTGCAGGCGACTTGTTTATTAAGAACATGGATTGGCCTGGTGCGCAGGAGATGTCCAAGCGCTTTGCCAAAACGATCGATCCTAAGATCATGGAAGGTGGGGATGACTCACCTGAGATGCAGGCTGCGAAGATGCAGATGGATGCGATGAATCAAGAGATGGAGCAAATGATGCAGATGCTCCAGAACGTGTCTAAATCTGTTGAGGTTCAAGAGCAGCAACGTGCGGATTATGAGGCTCAGATCAAGGCGTTTGATGCCGAGACTAAGCGTATCTCTGCCGTACAAGCTGGCATGACTTTTGAGCAGATTCAAGACATTGTGAGCGGCACTATTGCGGCTGCTCTTGATACTGGGGACTTGATTGGTGGTGCGCCACAGCGTCAGCCGTTTGAGATGCCTATGGAACAACCACCAATGCCTGAGCAGGGTATGATGCCGCCTCCTGACCAAATGATGCCGCCACCGATGGAGCAACCACAATGAAATGCGCAGAATTTGTAGGTATGTTTTTCTTAGCACGGGATGTCACGCACTCTGTACATTTGAACACCCGCAATTATTCTAAGCATAAAGCACTGCAAAAGTTTTACGAAAACATCATTGATTTGGCGGATAATTTTGCTGAAGCCTATCAAGGCAAACATGGTTTAATTGGTCCAATCGGACTACAATCTGCTAAGAAGACCACAAATGTTCTTGAGTTCTTAGAAGATCAGGTCAAAGAAATTGAAAAGTGCCGGTATGAAGTGTGCGACAAAGAAGATACGCCACTTCAGAATTTGATTGATGAAATTCTGGCACTATATTTTTCCACGCTGTATAAACTTAAATTTTTGGCGTAAGGCTAAATTATGCAAAAGCAAATTACTTCTATTTACGGCTATCAGCAGATCACTAGCCTTACAAGTGCCACAGGATTGACTGTACCGGCAAGAGACATTTCTGGTCTAGTTGGATCACCGGTCACTGCGTACATTCGTTGCGAAACACAGGGTGTGCGTTGGCGAGATGATGGCGTGGCTCCCACTGCCTCTGTTGGCTTTCCTTTGTCCCCAGGCGACGTGCTTGTATACGACGGTGACTTGAAACGAATTCAATTTATCGAGCAAGCTGCTTCCTCCAAACTTAACGTGGCGTACTACACATGAAAATTTACCCATCAATAGGTTTTGGTGGGGTCTTTAATGCCTCCGCCTATCAGCTTAGTGCTGACGCAATTATCACCGAAGCAACAACAGCTAGAACGCTGTCTGCTGCGGATAATGGCAGGATTATTTACTGTACGTCTGGTTCAGCCACCACAATTACTTGCGCTGCCGGACTTGGCAAAGGGTTTAGTTGCACAATTATTCAGGGCGGTGCGGGTAAGGTAACTGTAGCGGCGGGTGGACAAACACTTGTTTCGTATTCAGGACTTTTAAGTACAATGGGTCAGTATGCTGTTATTTCTGCTATTTGTCCTGTTGCTAATACTTTCTTACTTGCTGGTAATTTGGGAGTCTAAGATGACTGTAACCCTTTCTCCCGTTGGCGGCGCAGCCGGTCAGTTTTTTGATAGTAATGGCGATCCATTAGCTGGCGGAAAGCTGTACACATACGCCGCTGGTACGACTACGCCTGAAACAACGTATACCAGCATACTTGGTCTTACATCTAACCCAAATCCAATCATCCTAAATTCTGGTGGGCGTGTGCCTTCTGAAATTTGGTTGACTGACGCAATAGAATACAAGTTTGTTTTGCAAACTTCTACTAACATATTGATCGGCACTTGGGACAATATTACTGGCATCAATAGCGGTCAAGACGCAGCTAATATTTCTTTTACTGGATTTAAAAATCAAGTAGGTTTTGTATCAGATTTAGCTGATGACGATGGTTCGGATTGGATTGGTTTCGACCCTGCTAGTGCAAATGCAATTGCAAGATCAGCGCAAGACAAAATGCGCGATTCGGTTAGTGTTAAAGATTTCGGCGCAACGGGCGATGGCGTGACAGATGATACTGTTGCGATTAATGCTGCGTTTGCCTATGCTGCTACAGTTCAAGGCTCTGTAATTTTACCGTCTGGAACGTATAACATTTCTAGCCCGATATCTATTTATAACGGCGTCCGTGCATTTATCGGAAATGGTGGCACACTCTTTTCAACGACAGCAAATGGATATGTAGTTCTGGCAGGAATTGCGTCTAGTAGACCAAGCAATGTTTCTAATTGTAAAGTTCAAGGTATTAACTTAAATGCTAATTCTTTAGCGACTTCTGGAATTATATGCCAAAACGTAAACAATTGTTTAATTGAAGGAAACCATCTTTATAATTTACCTTTTGCAGACGCAAACGGAATTTTACTAAGAACGTATAAAGCTGGATTGGCTAATTCATTTTCTAATATTGTTAGCAATAATATTATTTCTGGTGCTGTTGCAAGTAGCAACGATCCTGGCGGTACAGGCATTGGTGTTGATGTATTAAATGCTGATTTAAATTATGGTTCAACAGGAACATCCACTCCTTTAGATTATTGGAAAGCAACTTTTACCGCTGCTGATGCTACATACAAAAGTATAACTAACGTAATAGCAAACAATTCTGTTGTTGGTGCTCTTTACGGTGTATCGCTTTCCGCAGGGTCTTACAACACTGTGACGGGAAACAGCCTTCAGTCTAATATTCGTGGCATTTCGGTACAAAACTGTAGCGTTGGAAACGAAATAGTTGGAAATAGTATTTTTGAAAATCAATCTTCCGGTATTTCTTTAGCTTACGGTTCATCAAACAATAATATTGACGGAAATAATATTTATTCAACTAGATCTGCTGGCGAAGGACAGTTGCAAGCATATGTAGGATGTCAAAACAATAAATTTTCTAGCAATAAAGTTGTTATGGCTGGTGCGTCAGATCCTCAATACATGATGTATTGCGCTGTAATGTCTGGCGGCAATGAGTTTATAAACAACTCAGTTCAAGGCAAAGTAAATAGAGCAATGGTTGGCGTTGAAAGCACTTGGAATACTGCAACCACAAATCCAGCTTCAAGAGCATATAGCAATCCTGCTGTAGGATCAGGATGGGCTAATGCTGGTATGTCTTTAGTGTCGGTGGTTGGAAATACTATTGGTAGTGCAAATGTTTCAGCACCAGCAATTTTCTTTTATCAGGTAACTCAAGGAACTGTTTGCAGTTTATTTAACTGCAATATTGGAGACAATAGAGTTACAAATGCAGATCAAAATTATCAGCTTGAACTTGCGGAAGATACTTCTGGTAATTTAACTAATTTTATTTTGTTAAACAATAATTTTTTCTACAATCAAGCAATACCAAGTGTTTTTCCTTTAGCAAGAGGCAGAGCGCACTTTGCTAAGTGTATGGGTAACGTGATGTTTAATGACTTAAACATTGGCTATGAATTCCCAAGCGGCACAACAACACCCAGCGTTGCAACACTAGACCTTGTGTCTACTGCTGCGTATGCAACTGCGACAACCATTACAAATTTCACTAATGGTATGCAAGGGCAAACCATATTAGTCAGATTGTCTGCTAACACAACTATTCAAAACAATGCTTCTGTTATATTAAAAGGCGGCATAAATATTGTGGGAACTTCAGCTAACGAATATGTTACTTTGTTTAACAGAGGTAGCGGTGTTTGGGTTGAGCAAACAAGAAATTTTTAACAAACTAAAAACCATTACTTAGGTGACAGTATGTCAAATGTAAAGATTTCAGAGTTACCTGTAGCTACGCTGCCGTTAACAGGCGCAGAAGAATTGCCCATTGTGCAGGCTGGTGTAACTAATAAAGTTTCGGTTTCTAATTTATCTTCCGCAACAAAGATTAATAATTTTACTGGTAATGGAGCTACGGTAGCATTTACATTGTTGGCAAGTCCTGCAAATGAAAACGCAACAAATGTTTATGTTAACGGCGTTTATCAGCAAAAAAACACTTACACTGTTTCAGGTACGACCTTAACTTTTTCTCAAGCACCTCCGACAACTTCAACTATAGAAGTTTCATATCTATGATTACTCCATCATACGGATTGACCGCAACAGAACGAGTGCTGCCCAGACTAGCGTTGGATTTTACAACTGCTATTCTTGATTCTCGTGTGACGTTTACTCGTTCAGGAGACACGGCAACTGTTACTAATTCAAGTGGTGTCATTGCGGCGATTAACGCTAATTTACCTCGTTTTGATTTTGACCCGACAACGCTTGTTTGCAAAGGTTTGCTAATAGAAGAAGCTCGTACTAATTCTTTGTTAAATAGTTTACTTGATGGTACTGACTTAGCTACACAAACGGTTGTTGTTACCGCTGCGGCTAGAACGTTATCATTTTATGGCAATGGCACAATTGTTTTATCTGGCGCACATTCTGCTACCGTTAACGGCGCTGGAGCTTACCCAGCAAGAACTACGTTAACTTTTACTCCATCAGTAGGTGCATTGATTTTAACTGTAACTGGTACGGTTCAATTTGCACAGTTAGAATCAGGTGCATTTGCTACTTCATTTATCCCCACAGAAGCCACAACAGTCACCCGCAATGCTGACGTAGCAACAATGACGGGAACAAACTTTAGTAGCTGGTATAACGCTAGTGAGGGTGCTTTTGTTGTAAACGCACAAACAGCAAGACAGGTTGCAATTGCCGCTACTGGAATTGTAGGAATTAACAACGGTAGTATAACTGAACAGATTAATTGTTTTTTTCGTGGGGTTGGCTCAACTGGTGCAAATATTTTTTCTAGCTCTGCTTCGCAAATGGATCAAGCTCCGACAGGTGTAGTGTCAGCTAATACGTTAATTAAATTAGGTGTTGCATACAAACTAAACGACGCTGTTTCTTACGGACAAGGAACAGCACAAGCTACAGATACTTCAGTAACCGTACCTACTGTTAGCCAATTGCAATTTGGTGTAATTCAAGCTGGGCAATATTTAAATGGTTGGATTCAAAAGTTTAATTATTGGCCACAGCGTATTTTAAATGCTGAAGGTCAAGCATTTTCCAAATAAGGAACAGTTATGAGTTTGACAAAAGTAACATATTCAATGATTAACGGTTCTGTTGCTAACGTGCTTGATTATGGTGCAGTAAGAGACGGTGTAACGGATGACACAACAGCTATCCAAGCGGCTATTGATGCTAACCCAGGCAAAATAATTTTTATGCCTAGAGGAACATACCTTTCTTCTGGCGTAAGTATTTTGACAAACAGCACTAAGTTAGTCGGAGAAGGAATGTCATTCGGCGGGACAATTATTAGACCGTCAAATACAACTGGAAATGACATCACCTTAATTGGTCAACAATCAGGCGTATACAGCATACTTATTCAGCCTAATGTTAAAAAAACAAACGGTTACGGCGTTTATGTTACAAATAATGCGTTTAGATGCGTTGTAGAATCTGTAAGTGTTGTTCAAGGTTTTAACGGTATCGGAATTGTTAACGGTACACAAACACGCATAGAAAATTGCCAAGTAAGATATTTGCTTGGTGTACATGGTATTTATTTTAGTGGTACAAATACTGGCGGATACGTTGGCTCTTACCGAGCCATGATTAACAATTTTGAAGCTGACAACCCATATCCTTTTTCTCCACAAATTGCCGCAGTAAAAACATGGGCAAGCTCTACCGCTTTTTTACAAGGTGACATAGTTAACGTAAATGGCGTAATTTGGCAATGCAGCACCGCAGGAACGACTGGCGCAACAAGCCCGTCTGGGTATCCAGGCACTACGGCACAAACGGTATTTTCCGAGTCTGTTGTAGATGGAACGGCAGCGTGGCGTTTTGTTTGTCTTAATACATTATTCTGGATTGTTCAAGACAGCTATTCGTATTCTTTAGTTATAAACGAAGCTGCGTTGTTGAATGGCGCAAGAGGCTTTGCACAAATTGATTCTGCTGCTACTGGCACTAGTTATCCGGTATGGTGTTACGCATGGGATTTAGAGTGCGATCATAATTTTCTTGGCGGCGTGACTCAATTTGCTGGCGAAAATATAGTGCTTAATGGGTCTTGGCTTGGCTCTACTTTAAACGGTAACGGATTTACGGCAGGCTCTTCAGGTCGTGGAGAAATATATATCGGGGCTGGCACTCGAATAATGGGATGTGCTTTTAACGGCGTTGATATTAACGCAGGCCCAACTGCGATTATTATTGACGGATGTTTTATTGGCATAAATAGTAATGCCGCTGCCGCTACATATCATGGCATTTCCGTTCAAGCAAATGCGTCAAAATTCCAAATTACAAATAATAAAATAGGAACGTTGCCAGCAATTGCTGGAAACTTACAGGCGTATGGTATTTTTATAGCCATAGGGACATCAAACGAATATATTATTTCTAACAACAATTTAATTGGAAACACCACGGGCGGGATGTTAGATAACGGCACAGGAACTACTAGACTGCTTTCTAACAATATTGGGTTTGTTTCGCAAAGCCAAGGTCTTGCAGGTGTAACCGTTGGAAATTCAAGTGTGGTTGTTACGCATTCTTTATCAAAAACACCACTTCCAAGTGGGATTACAATTACAAACGCCGCCCCTTTTGTAGGCGATTCTTTTTATCTTGATACAACAAGTGTTACGTCAACACAATTTACGGTGCGAACAAATTCCGCAGTAGCTTCAGATCAATTTTTTGCGTGGACAGCAAGAATCTTTAATAGTTAAAAATACTATGGTACGGAGCGTTTGAAGCCCGTGGGTGGGATAGAAAGTCGATGTTGGATTGGGTATTGCCTACAACAGTCACGATAGCAATTGCACTAATTAAGTCTTATACTGTATATAATTGAAGTAATCGTACTGGTGCGTTCACCAGGGTTTCTTAGGAAACAAAAATGTCAGACGAAGTAAGCCAAGCGGAAGTGCCCGCGCCGGAACTGGAAGCTACGGTAGCCCCAGTATCTGAAGTACAAACGCCGGAAGTAGACCAAGAACAGCAACCAGCTAAGACCTTTAGTCAGGAAGAACTGGACGCAGCGATTGGAAAACGGCTCGCAAGAGAGCAACGTAAGTGGGAAAGAGAGCAGGCTCAACGGGCGCAGCCCCAGATGCCAACTTCTACTCCCGTAGCGCCAGAACAGTTTGAATCGACCGATGCGTATGTAGATGCACTAGCAACGCAAAGAGCCGAACAACTTTTGGCACAACGAGAGCAGAATAAGCAACAGGCTGAACTTTTAGAGTCGTATCACGATAGAGAGGAAAAGGCACGGGAGAAGTATGACGACTTTGAACAAGTCGCCTATAACCCAAACCTTCCGATCACTGACGTGATGGCTCAGTCGATTCAAGCATCTGATATTGGTCCCGAAGTGGCTTACCACTTAGGCGCTAATCCGAAAGAAGCTGAACGCATCGCCCGCCTATCACCAATCTTGCAGGCTAAGGAAATTGGTAAATTGGAAGCTAAATTAGCTGCCGATCCACCAGTTAAGAAAACATCTAATGCGCCATCGCCTATTAGCCCTCTCACCGCCAGAAGCTCGGGTTCGCCCGCATACGATACAACTGACCCACGCTCTATCAAAACGATGAGTACGTCAGACTGGATCGAAGCCGAACGGCAGCGTCAGATTAAAAAGCAGGAAGCGCTACGCAACCGCTAACTTACTTTTAGGAAATTATCATGGCTAATAGCCTTCTTACCATTGACATGATTACCCGTAAGTCTCTCGAAATCCTCGAGAACAATCTGGTACTCACACGCAACGTAAACCGCCAGTACGACGACTCCTTCGCTGTTGAAGGTGCCAAGATTGGTTCAACCCTCCGTATCCGCCTGCCCGATCGTGCGCTGGTAACTGACGGTGCTGCCCTGCAAGTTCAGGCAGACAACGAACAGTTCACAACGCTGACTGTGTCCAGCCAAAAGCACATTGGTGTTAACTTCACCTCTGCCGAACTGACAATGCAATTGGATGACTTCGCAGAACGTGTTTTGAAGCCTCGCGTTTCGCAGTTGGCATCTTCGGTTGACGCCGACGTTGCGACTTCGTACAAAGGCATCTACAACACAGTCGGCTCACCAGGTACCACGCCTGCAACTTCCTTGGTTCTGTTGCAAGCTAACCAGAAACTTAACGAGTTCGCCACTCCGATGGATCAGCGCTACGCAACAGTTAACCCTGCTGCCAACGCCGGTCTGGTTGAGGGCATGAAAGGTCTGTTTAACCCAACCGGCACTATCAGCCGCCAGTTCAAGAACGGCATGATGGGTGAAGGCATCTTGGGTCTGGACGAGATCAATATGTCTCAGTCAATCAGCAACCACACGAACGGCGATTGGGGCACTGCCATCACTGTGACGTCCACCGTTGCAACTGAAGGTCAAGCCACTCTGCCAATCAGCTTCACTGGTTCGAGCAAGACATGGAACGTGGGCGACGTATTTACCATCGCCGGTGTGTTCGCTGTTAACCCACAGACACGTCAATCGACAGGTAGCTTGCAACAGTTCGTTGTGACTGCTGCGGCAACTGGTTCTTCGACAGCTACTCTGGACATCAGCCCCGCTCTGTACACAGCCGGCAACGCCTTGGCTACTGTGTTCTCTTTCCCACAAGCCGGTGCTGTTGTGACGATGGTTGGTTCGGCTACTGTTAGCTACCCACAAAACCTGATCTACCACAAAGATGCCATTAGCTTCGCTACGGCTGACTTGTTGTTGCCACAGGGCGTGGATATGGCAAGCCGCCAAGTCCACAACGGTATTTCGTTGCGTATCGTGCGTCAGTACGACATCAACAACGACCGTCTTCCTTGCCGTATTGACGTGCTGTATGGCTACAACGCCATCCGTCCCGTCACTGCCGTCCGTCTCTGGGGCTAAATCAGTGGGGGCTTCGGCCCCCATTCGTAATTTATTTAAAGGAAATTTATCATGGCACTTTCTAATGGCACAGGCGGTTATCAGGTCGGCGCAGGCGCAACTGACGAAGCAATTATGTTCGTTCAGGGCGCACCTACTGCATTGGCTGCCGCAGCAACCGCAACGGCTGCACAACTCCAAAATGGTCTGTTTACTTTTGACGGCGCTGCTGGCAACCTCACATTGCCAACAGTTGCTGATTTAGAAGAAGGCATGCCTAGCGCACAAAAAGTCAATTCTGCATTTGACTTCTTTGTTGTCAACATTGACGCTGCTGGTTCTGATACAGTCACTTTGGCTGTTGGCACTGGTTGGTCTATCGTTGGTGTTGCTGCGGTAACTGTTAATACTTCGGCTCATTTCCGTGCGCGTAAGACTAGCGCCACGACTTGGACTGCATACCGCATTAGCTAATGTAACAACCCCGTCCTTCGGGGCGGGGTTTAACTTTTTTTGGAATTGATAAAGGAGTTTTAACATGGCAAATAATAAACCGATTGGCGTAGCATACGCTGATCCTTTGCTTGATTCTGTACAAGTTGGTACCTCTAACGCGCCTATTGAAATTAATACTTCAGGCGTATTAAATGGTGCTTATGCAACAACTTCAGCCGCTTCAGGCGACACCCGTCTTAACTTTAGCCGTTTAACCTTTACCTCTACAGGTTCAGGCGAAACTGCACGTTTCTTGACCCGTGTAAATGGTGCTAACGGTGCTACTGCTGGAACTATTAACGGCGCTCACATTAGCTGCGCAGTTAACACTGGTGGCACAATTAGTGGTGCGGCTAACGCTTTACGCGCAACTATCGGTGGTTCGTCTACTAACCCAGGCGGCACACTTGCTGCGTTGCAACTTGATTCCGATATTGCTTCTGGCGGCACTTGGTCTAACGCATCTTTCTTGCGCGTGACCAACTCTGGCACCGGCACACTCGGTAATTTTGCGGCTTTTCCCGCAGCAGCTACAACAGGCGTATTTCGTGCAGCCGTTGGTATTCCAGCAGCCACACATACTATTCCTGTGACTAGCGGTGGTGTAACTTACTATATTATGGTTTCTACAATCGCCTAATATGATAATTACAAAAGAGTTTTTGCTATCTGAAATCTCTGACTTAGAGGCTGAATCACAGAAGGCGCAAGTCTTCTTGGTTCAGGCTCAAGCTACTATTTCAGCATATACGTTGCTTATAAAGAAATTAGACGAGCCAACCGAAAATGCAAATCTATCTTAAACACCCAATTCATGGTACTAAGATTGCCACCATGAGTCTGGAAGCCGAATATGATGAAACAAACGGCTGGGTGCGGTACAATCCGGATACGCCTGAAGTTGAAATAGCGGAGCCAGTTAATACGCTAAAACGTCGTCGTAAAACTACGGAGTAAACATGGCCACAACAGCCAATGACCAGATTAACAGCGCTCTGCGCTTACTCGGCGTTTTGGCTGAAGGCGAGATTCCTTCGTCAGAAACATCGCAAGACGCTCTTGTTGCGTTGCAGCAAATGATTGACAGTTGGAGTACAGAACGTCTGGCTGTGTTCTCGACACAAGATCAGGTCTTTTCTTGGCCACCTGGTGCTATTGAGCGAACGCTTGGTCCAACCGGTAACTTTATTGGCGATCGTCCTATATTGATTGACGATTCTACATACTTCCGTGATCCTGCGTCTGGCATTTCTTACGGTCTTAAACTGATCAATCAGCAGCAATACAACGGTATTGCGGTCAAGACTGTGACCTCGACCTACCCGCAAGTCATGTGGGTCAACATGACTTACCCAGACATTACGATGACGGTCTATCCAGTGCCTACTAAGGTGCTGGAGTTTCACATTGTTTCTGTTGCGCCATTAACATCTCCCGCTACGTTGACGACAGTGTTGGCGTTTCCACCAGGCTATTTGCGAGCATTTCGCTACTGCTTGGCGTGTGAATTAGCTCCTGAATTTGGTATCGAGCCATCGCCCACAGTCATGCGTATCGCCATGACATCTAAGCGAAACTTGAAGCGCATCAACAATCCTGATGACATCATGTCAATTCCTTATTCGATTGTAGGCACTCGCCAGCGCTTTAACATTTTTGCCGGTAACTTCTAATGAAGACGCCTATCTTAGGCTCTGCGTACACTGCTCGTAGCGTCAACGCTGCGGATAACCGCATGGTGAATTTGTTTCCAGAAATTATCCCAGAAGGCGGTAAAGAGCCTGCGTTCTTGCAGCGCACTCCAGGTCTTACAACACTTGTGACGCTTGGTAGCACACCAGAAGAAGTGCGAGGGTTGTGGACGTTAGGTAACTTCTTGTACGCCGTATGCGGCAATACGTTCTATAAGATTACAACATCTTATGTTGCTACTGCTAAAGGCACTGTAACAGGCACGGGTCCTGTTAGCATGGTAGACAATGGCACTCAGATTGCTATTGCTGCAAATGGTCCAGGCTACATCTACAACACAGCGACAGACGTATTTCAAGCCATTACAGACCCTGATTTCCCTGGTGCAGTGACAGTTGGTTACCTAGATGGCTACTTTGTGTTTAACGAACCAAACAGCCAGAAAATCTGGGTGACTACGCTATTAGATGGATTGACAATTGACCCGTTAGACTTTGCTTCTGCCGAAGGTTCACCTGACGGCGTGGTTGGCATTATTGTCGATCACAGAGAAGTATGGGTGTTTGGCACTAACTCGGTTGAGGTCTGGTACGACGCAGGCAACGCTGATTTTCCGCTTCAGCGGATTCAAGGCGCGTTTAATGAGATAGGTTGTGCAGCGCCTTATTCTATCGCCAAAATGGACAACGGTTTGTTTTGGTTAGGCAAGGATGCCCGTGGGCAAGGCATTGTGTACCGTGCCAATGGTTACACTGGTCAGCGCATCTCTACTCACGCAATTGAATGGCAATTGCAGCAGTACGAGAATATGGCAGATGCCATTGGCTACACCTACCAACAGGATGGTCACAGCTTCTATGTTTTAATTTTCCCTCAAGCCGATACGACTTGGGTGTATGACGTAGCCACCCAAGCATGGCATGAACGCGCAGGCTGGGTCAACGGTCAATGGACAAGACACAGAAGTAATTGCCAAGTATTCTTTAATGGCGAAACCATTGTCGGTGATTTTGAGAATAGCAAGTTGTACTCCATGCGTCCAGACGTATATGCCGACGCAGACTATCCGCAACGCTGGTTGCGTTCGTGGCGGGCGCTGCCAACAGGTCAAAACAACCTTAAGCGTACCGTTCAGCACAGTATGCAATTGGATTGCGAAACAGGCGTAGGCTTAAGTGGCATCTCACAGTATGAAACAAATTACTTACTTACCGAAGACAATGATTTTTTACTAACAGAGTCTGGTGAGTATTTAATAACTGAAGGGTTTGTGCAAGGTGCCGTACCTGAAGTGATGCTGCGCTGGTCTGATGATGGTGGTCACACTTGGTCGTATGAGCATTGGCGCAACATGGGTAGGATTGGTCGCTACGGGCACAGAACGATTTGGCGCAGGCTAGGCACCACGGAAAAGCTGCGTGATCGGGTGTATGAACTTAGCGCAACTGATCCAGTTAAGATTGCCATTATGGGTGCAGAACTTCTCTTAAGTGGCACAAATGCTTAACATCACCAACATCACGCCACCAAGAGTGCCGTTCTTAGATGAACGCACTGGCATGATTTCGCGTGAATGGTATCGGTTCTTTTTTAACCAGTTTGAAAAAGTAGGCAACAGTGCTTCTTCTTTAGAAGATTTGCAGCTTGGACCAGTTGAAACAGACTCTTTTGCTTTTGAAATAACCAAAGACATTACGCAGTTTGCCATTCAACCGGCACAAGATGGCGTTGTTGATCAGATTGCAGAGATGCAAAAGCAGATTCAAGCGGCAGAACTTAGCTCTGAGGGCGCTGTCATGGCGCTACTAGCGCAGATTGCTGAATTGCAAAAGGAAGTGCAAGGGTTAGCCGTATCCCCTCCTGTGACGCCCCAGTTAAAACGGGCACGGTACGGGTCGTTTTTTGATACCACCACGCAGCTAGGCACAACCATTAACACGGCTAAAGCCATTACGTTTAACACGACTGATCTTAGCAACGGGGTGTACCTTGGTACGCCGACCTCACGGGTATACGTCGATACGCCAGGGATTTACAACTACGATCTGTCGTTTCAGCTAGATAAGACTAGCGGCGGCGTAGGTAACTTTTACATTTGGTTTAGGCTTAACGGCGTGGATGTTGCCAACAGCGCTAGTTATATACAGATTCAAGGCAATAACGCTGAGATATTTTCCTCGTTAAATTACTTTTTTGATTTAAACGCAGGGGATTATGTT
>Ga0209704_1000064_pt1 | contig 17817 bp, 30 predicted proteins | sample PPLLaktember2015_FD_187258 | JGI IMG/M metagenome (GOLD analysis project Ga0209704, IMG submission 187258) | Freshwater sediment microbial communities from Prairie Pothole Lake near Jamestown, North Dakota, USA - PPLs Lake P7 Core (6) Depth... | ecosystem: Environmental > Aquatic > Freshwater >... | reverse complement strand
GTAGCTCGCGGCGGAGTCCTCGAGGAGTAGCTCGTCGGCGTCGGCCGGCGAGGCCTTCTCCGTCAGGGCGTGAACCTCGCCCGTCTCGTCGTCGTGGATCGCCGAGGCGTCGAAGTGGTCGAGGTCGGTGATGTCGGCCTCGGCGTGGGTGTGGCCGGTAGCCGAGAACACGGAGCCAAGAGCGGTCTTCACGTCGCCCCACGTCGTGCGCTTCTTGGCGTAGCTCGCGGCGGAGTCCTCGAGGAGTAGCTCGTCGGCGTCGGCCGGCGAGGCCTTCTCCGTCAGGGCGTGAACCTCGCCCGTCTCGTTGTCGTGGATAGCGTTGGTATCGGTGAGTCCGCCCATGTACGTCTTGAGGTCGGATAGGGCCATCCGCTTCTTGGCGTAGCTCGCGGCGGAGTCCTCGAGCAGGATCTCGTCGGCGTCGGCGCCGCTCGTCTTGGCTGCCACGGCGTGAATCTCGCCCGTCTCGTCGTCGTGGATTGCCGAGGCGTCGAAGTGGTCGAGGTCGGTGATGTCGGCCTCGGCGTGGGTGTGGCCTGTGGCGGAGAACACGGAGCCGAGCGCGGTCTTCACGTCGCCCCACGTCGTGCGTTTCTTGGCGTAGCTCGCGGCGGAGTCCTCGAGGAGTAGCTCGTCGGCGTCGGCCGGCGAGGCCTTCTCCGTCAGGGCGTGAACCTCGCCCGTCTCGTCGTCGTGGATTGCCGAGGCGTCGAAGTGGTCGAGGTCGGTGATGTCGGCCTCGGCGTGGGTGTGGGCGGTGGCCGAGAACACGGAGCCGAGCGCGGTCTTCACGTCGGCCCACGTCGTGCGCTTCTTGGCGTAGCTCGCGGCGGAGTCCTCGAGGAGTAGCTCGTCGGCGTCGGCCGGCGAGGCCTTCTCCGTCAGGGCGTGGATTTCTGCGGGGACTGTTTCCTCGAAGGCTCTTTGGTAACGGCGGGAACCCCATCCGAACACGGTCGACCATCTCCCTTCAATGCTTTAGCGGCTGTGGCGGCGCGGCTTCTTCGGCCGGATACGGTCGAGCCACTTGCGGCGCTTCGGGCTCCGCGGCGATCCGACCTTTCCGTATTTCTTCCCTCTGCTCACGGTGTCCCCCTTTGCTGGCTTCCTCTGATCGCGTCGAGGGTGGCCTTCACGTAGGCGACGTCGGTTTGCACCGTTACCATGTCGTCTCGTATCTCCTTCACCTCGGAGCGCGTCTCCTTGGCGGCCTCGCGCGTGTCGTTTACGGATTGGAGCACCCCGCCGAATGTCGCGGCGAGGGTGCAGATTGTGACGAGCAGGGCGACAAGCGCGGAGATCCAGCCCGGCGAGACTTCGCTCGCTCTTCGGCGGTCTGGGCCTTCGTAGTCCTTCGTCGTGACGCAACGGCGCGCGGCGGTGGGTGTCCTCATCTGCGGAACATCCTCCAGGCGCCGTAGAGGGCCACGGCGTAGGTTAGAGCGACGTAGGCGGGCAACGCTAGGCGGCTCCCGCTCGTCTCCCATCCCATGCGGACGAGGAAAGCTCCCCCGTCTTGTAGCGTGGCGGGGTCGACGGATAGAACGTGTCGGCGGAGTAGCTCTCCGAGGTTCACTCTGCGGCCTCCTTCGTTGATGTCATGGCGCGTGCGAGCATGATCCCGGCGAACACTCCGACAAAGGCGACGCCGGCGAGAACGTAGTTGTTCGCCTTGCTGTGGGCCGTGTAGCGTCCGACGAGGAACGTCGCGCCGGCGCCGATGCCGGCGAGTAGAACTCCCCAACCCATCTCGCCACCTCCTAGCGCGCGTGCGCCGGTCTTTGCCAGTCGGTCTGCCGTCCGCCTGGGTCCGAGTTGACTGTCGTTTGCGCGTTCTGCGCCCACAATGTCGCGGGGTCGGTGTGCTCCGAGACGTACTCCGAGGCGTCGCGGAACGGTTGCACCCATGCTCTATCGAGCGTGTCGCGCATCGAGCCGAGTAGCCTCTTTGTCGGGGCGACTAGGTACCGATCGAGGTCGCCGCCGATCGTCGGGGCTGTCTCGTCTTCCTTCTCGAGAAGCCCCATGATGATAAAGGCGGCGCCCACGGCGCCCACGGCGAGAACGGTCACGAGTTCGACTTGGTCGGCTCTGGCTGTCACGAGGCGCCCCCCATGATGCGTGGAACGTTGTTGAATCCCGTGGCGGGGTTGTCGCTCTTCGCCGGCGCTGTGATGCGCGCCCACAATGCCTCGACGGCCTTGTACACGAGGGCGGCGATGAATGCGGCGGCGATCATCTGGAGTAGCGGCGCGGCCGGCCTGGTCTCCGTCGTCTTGGGGTCCATCTTCCCCGTCCTCCCTTCGCGCAAGTTACCGATCGCTGCCTTGCGCCTCTAGAGCGTCCTCACGTCCGGGCGGCTCCACGGCGTGTTAGCGGTAGTGAATGCCGAGAACTTCCGTAGGGCCTCGGGGTTCACGTCGGCGAGGTACTCGAGGGCCTCGTGGCTCTTGCCGATGTAGTCTCCCGTCTCCATGGCCTCGGCTTGGAGTTGGTCAAGGTGCGCCGCCTGCTCGGCGGTCAATACCTCCGTCCGCGCGTAGGTGTGGACGGTGTCGTAGTATCCGCCCGGCGTGTGCTTCAAGGCCTCATTGACCACACCGGCGCCGAGGGCGAGCCCCACGCCGGCACCGATCACGGTCTGTGCTGCCGGCGAGAGCACTCCGCCGAGAAGCCCGGTTGATGTTGCCGCGGCGGCCGGCGCGGCGCCGCTCGGCAACGCTGGCACGCTCGCCGGTAGGGCTGGCGTCGTGCTCGGCGTGGTCCCCGGCGTCGTTCCTGGCGTCGTCCCCGGCGTTGTCGGGACGTTCGAGAATGCCGATTGTATCGCCGCAATCAGGGCGTCCAGGGCTCCGGCGCTGCCGCCCGGCGTGGTCGGAGTCGTCGGCGTCGTGGTGGGCGTCGATCCTCCGAGGCTCTTCACCCATTCGGCAATCTTGGTGAAGTAACCGCGGCGGTAGGCGTAGTACGCCCCGCCGCCGAGGATCACGAGCCCGGCAACCTTCGGCCATAGAGAACGTCTCGAGGCCACAGTCCCTCCCTTAGCGGATGTAGAGCGCCCCTGTGCGGTTGTACTCCCGCAGTCCGGCTGGAACATTCGGCGACGCCGGCGCGCTTTGGCTCGCCGAGCTCACCGCGGCCGATATGAGGTTCTCGACGTTGATCCTCCGCCGCTCCACTTCGTTAGAGATCGTCGCCTGTAGGCCGATTCCCCCGAGGGCGCCGAGGAGGTCTTGCTTCGCTTCGGCGAGTTTGCCCTTGACGTAGTCCATGGCCTGACTAGAGAAGAGCGATCCATCTTGGTTGGCTGCTGGTGTGGCGCCTTCTCCGCCGTTGGTCGGCAGTGGCGCGTCGGGCTCCTTCAGTTTCCCGCGCGCCCATGCGACCACCTGGGGGCCGACGGCGAGGGCTAGGGCGGCCACTCCGGCGACGGCCAAGAGAGTGATGATCGTTCGTGATCCGCTTTTCGTCATGGTTACGAGTCCTCCTCAATCGCCCAGTGGAGCAACTGCCCACTCGCGGCGGCTATACAGTAGATGCTGTACACGTTCTTCAGGCGCAGATTTTCACGGGCTCCCGGCGCGAGGGGAAAGCCCGTCGCCGTTGTGATCCCTGCGGCCGTTCCGATGTAGACGGGCACAGTGTTGTTGTCGTCGGCGAGTAGGGCGATCGAGCACCCGTCGAGGACTGGCGTACTCGAGGCGGCGATCCGCTCCGCCGAGACGGTCGGCGGTTCCTTCCGCCCGAGCGTGAGAATGTCGTGATTGGCTCCCGCGGCGAGGATCGCTTGCAAGTAGTCGAGCGCGCCGTCTGCGACGAGAGTCCCTTGCAGTAGGTCGATAATTGTCGATTGGTTCTCGGCCGTCGCCGAGCCCGGCGTCGGGCTCGCGTTCGCCGAGACTTGGCCCGGCGTTATGACGTAGCCAGGGCCGGCAACCTTGAGCACTAGGCGTTTGCCTGCCTGGTCCTTCGTGTTGACGATCCAGGCCGTGTCCCACCAATCCTCACTCGGCCACGTTTCGCCGGCAAAGTGGTCGAGGGCGATCGCGTCCGGGTCGTCTCGCTGCTTCGTCTTCTGGAGGTAAACGGCGTTTTCGTCTCCGTCGTAGTAACACACTGCATACGAGGCGAGGGGCGAGATAAGCACCTGTCGCGTCCCGGCTGCGTCGAGGGTAACGGTAATCCTCTGCTGCCGCATGTCAGTCGCTCACCACCTTCACAACGAGGAACACGGCCGCGGCTGCCGCGGCGCCGATGAGTAGCCACGTCCACGGGTGAGAGGCTTGGCGGGGGCCTGTCGTCACGTTCACGCTCGAGGCGTAGGGGCCGATCTCCGTCGTGATGACGCCGCCCGTGCGGATGAAGCCTAGAACGGCGCTGGCTACGTCGACGAAGGACTGCAATCCTCTCTCGTGCATCCCCTGGCTCGTTGTCTCGTCCATCTCGCCCCTCCTAGTGAAGGATCAGATACCCGCCCACGAGTAGAGCGGCGGCGCCGACAACGAGGAGCCCGATCGGAGCCGAGGCGCCGGCGGGCGCAGTGGTGTCGGCTTCTGAGACTCCAGGCTCGAGGCTCGCCTGGTACGCTTCTAGGGCCGCATAGATATCCGCGATATCTCCCGGAAGTGTGTTCGCCGGCGGTGGCGTTGTGTCTCCGTTGGCTTGGCCGTTGTTCTGGTTCGCCGCGTCGGGTGCCGTTGCCGGCGTTGTCGCCGGCGTCGTGGCTGGCGTTCCTGGGCTCGGCTGCGTCGGTTGCCCTGTCTCGGCCTGTCTCGCAATTTCGATGTACGTCTCGGTCACCGTCGGAACGAGGCGGCCGAGGTCAAACGAGCCGAGGAAGCTCGGCGAGGCGACAAGCTCGCGCGCTGCCTCGGCGCGTAGTTGGTCGATGATCGCTCCGGCGTTCTGTCCGCTCGTGTTCTGCACTCCTGTCACGTCCCCGAGGAATGCGACTTGCTTCTCCGGCGTGTCGAGGATGCCGGCCGACACAAGTTGAAGCGCGACGGCGGCCTGCCTGTCGGGTGAGAGGTCGGAGAATTGCACGAGGGCCGGCGACTCGGCGGGGACTGGCGCGAGGTCGAAGATACGCTGCCCGGTGGGCGTCGATGCGTAGGCAATAGCGGCCTCGGCGAGCGATGCGGGGACTTCGTAGGTCACGGCGCCGAGCACGGTCAATCCGAGGACGCTCTGGTTCGCTTGCTCTTGCTGCTGCTGCGATGCGGCCTGTATAACGGCTTGCGGCCGCTCGAGGTTCTGCGTCGGCGCCTGCCCGGTGTTGGTGGCGACAACGTCGAGCGGCGCCGTCGTGGCCGGCTTTCTCGCCATCTCGGAGAAGGTCGCGTCTACCGTTTGGCGCGTCGTCGGTTTCGTGGTCTTGGCCGGCGTCGTGGTCTTGGCCGGCGTCGTGGTCTTGGCCGGTTTCGTGGTCTTGGCCGGCGTCGTCGCTCCGATGACTGTTTGCCGTGCGGCGAGGTACTGCTTCGCCACGCTGGCAACCTGGGCCGGCGTAAGTTTCGCCTGCTGTGCGGTCGTCAGGGAAGAGAGGTACTTCTTGGCAGCGGCAACGGCCTCGGCGGGCTGTAGCTGCCCGCCGAGGGCGTTCGTGTATGCCGCGATCAGTTGAGAGGGCGTCGCCGGCACGGTTTCCCCCTTACTGGATCGTCACGTATTGCTGCGCGACTGCTCGAGCGTACTCCTGCGGCGACTTGTCGCGCGGCGTGGTCAGATACCTCATGGGCACGATGCGCGCGGGGATTTCGACGTCCGAGAATGGCAAGTCAACGCTCCCGCTCGTCGCTCCGGTGGCCGTGGCGACAACGAAGGGCGCGTTGATGAGGCATTCGATGATGAAGTTCTCGGTGAGTGCCACTCCCCAGGTGATCGGGAGCCCATCTCGGTCTTGGTTCCCCGTCTCGAGCTGCATCAGGTTCCGCGAAAGGATGTTCCTCGCGAGCGTCCCCGCTCCCCCCGGCGCCTTGACGCGAATCACGATCTGCGCCGAGTAAAACGGCGGATAGCAGACTCGGTGCGCTGCGGCCGAGGCGTCGCTGATCGTGATCGAGCCGGCGGCGCGGTTGTCGACGTGATCCTGCACGGCGCTGATTGTGCGCTTCGTTCCATCCGTTTTGAGGGCGACGTGCTGGAGGATGCCGTCGGCGATCTGTGCGTCCGAGGCACTCAGGAACCGGGAGATTGGGTATGTCGTCGCGAGGACTTGCGATCCGGTCCCGCCCGGCGTGATGTCTTCCGCGGTGACGATGCAGAAGTTCGGCTTGGCCTGCGGGTCGCAGTAAAGCGCCTGCCCCCGCGGCACGATGAACGTTAGAAAGGGCGAGAGGGAGTTGGCGACGTTGTCCTGGACAATCACGTTATCCGCGTCCCATGTGTGGCGACTGAGTCGGATCGGGTCTCCTAGCAGTGTCGGCATGTTCTGTGCCTCCTTTGTCGGTCGCCTTCGCTAGGCTCCGATCTCGAGCCGGCGGAGTGCAAGCTCGGCGTCCGCCTGGCCGTGGGCTCCGTGGAAGATCGGAAACTCGATGAAGCTTATCGAGGTGTCGATCACGTCGGACGTGACGAGGGCCTGAATGACGAGCGTCTCGTCCTGGTCGACAACGATCATGGGGCACGCTTCCGAGCAGATTCGCTGCGTGATCGTGTCCCGGTAGTCGGCGTTGCCCTGTACGCCGAGGTCGACGCCGTACCAGTAGCGATACGGCCAAAGCTGCGCGCCGATCCCCCTCACGCGGTCGGCGTCGGCCGACGTGAGAATGCCGAGGCCGATCTTCGCGTATCGGTCGATCTCGGTCGGGCCGGCCTTGTAGAGCTTCATCGTGATCGGGAGAATGCGAGGAATCGCGATGAGTTCCCCGTCGGGTATCTTCCATGTCACGATCTTCGTGAGGGTCGCGGCCACGCTGTCGGTCAGCGTGAGACCGGAAAGCCCCAAGTGGAACGAGGTGTTTGGTACCAGTGTGTTCGTCTGCGGCTGCATGTCGCGCCCTCCTTAGCTCGCGGCCGTCGTGTAGATTTGGACGGCGGCCTTGACTGCCTGCCCGAGGGCGACGCCGGCAAAGGCGGCCCCTGCTCGCGGTTTCCCGAACCGATCCCCGGCCCATGCCGCCGCCCCGGCAACGATAACGGCGCTGCCGACTCCGAGCCATCTCTGGGCGGACGTCGACTTGATGACCCGCGCGGACTGTGCCGTTACGAAGTTGATCGCCATGCTCGAGAGGTAGTATCCGAGCGCGGCGCCTACGACGATGTCGCCGTTACTGCGTAGCGTTGACAGCATCTGACGCATAGTGCTTCCTCCTCCTGATCGCGTAGTGATCGCGTGACGGACTAGACTACAAGCGGGCTTCCGCGTTTGACAAGTACAAAAGACCGTCCGGGGGTCTAGGTCACGGAGTCGGGGCCTGTGACGGCGTCGAAGCCGTCGCGGTTGACGAACAGGAATTGCCGCGGGGGTAGGCCCTTGAGGGTGCCGGCGATGTCGGCTCCGAGGCCCATCTCGCGATCGAAGAGGGCGAGGTCTCTGTGCTCCGACGTCTGGAATAGTACGAGGTACGTCAACACGGCGCGCAACGTTGGGTGGATGTCGACTAGGCGATGCGTCATGAGGAACACGTCGACGCCCGAGGCTCGAGCCGTCCGCATCAGGGTCACGAGTTCCCTCGGCATCTCGGGCTGCTTGGCGAGGCGGTGGGCCTCGTCGATGAATAGGGCGACGTCTCCGAATTGGCGCACGGCGCCGAGGAGTGATCCGAGCCAGGCGCGGAGTTCCTCGCCGTCGATGTCGTATAGCGAGACGTATAGTGCGCGGTATCCCGCTTCGAGCGTCTCGGCGAGGTAGTCGACGTCCATCGGGGCGGCGCCCGAGTTGACGGCGACGAAGCGGGGCCATGCCGTCCCTATGTGCTTCACGTAGCTCGAGTCGATGTGGTCATGGACGATGACAACGAGCCGCCGGCGGCGTAGTCGGATCATGCGCGCGGCGATCCATCCGGCTAGGTGTGTCTTTCCGCGTCCCGACTTGCCGACGATGGCGACGTTCTTCGGGGTAACTGACAGGGACACCGCGCGGGCTCTCGCTCCGCGCGGTGTCCCGTTGTTGTCCGTCGGCTCCATGCTACTCAATCTCGCCGCTCCCGGCTGGCCTCCCCGAGGCGCCGGCACTCGCCGGCTGGTCGGTGAAGATCAACACTCGCGGCGGCGCCGAGGCGATTGCGCCGCGGACGGAGTCGGCGACGGCCGCGGCGATATTCTCCGTCCAGCGCGCCACGTCGGCTTCTGCGTCCGCCTTGGCGCGTTTGGCTCTGCGCACGGATAGCACTCCGAGGAGAATCACGGCGGCCCCGAGGAGCATGGGGCCGATGATGTCGAAGAGCCTCGGCAGTGTCGCGTGTTCTCTGTCGTCCATGGTGTAGCGCCTCCTCGAGTTCTCGAGCATGTTCCTAACGATGCCGGCGGCCCCTGTCGCGCGCCGTTCCGCTCCTTTTCCGGTCGCGGCGTTCCGGGCCGGTGCGCTGCCGTTGTGCGGTAGGCTGCGGCGGCTGCGGCTGCATGGATCGCAAGCGGCGGACGATACCCATCGCGAGGCGTTCGACCTTTCCGTGTGCCGTAGCCGCCGCGAAAAACGCGATAACGGATAGACACACGGCGACGATAGCTAGGATCAGTGAAAGTTGGTTCACGTCTGGGCCTCCTCTGCTGGTTGTGCGTCGTGTTGCTCTGCTGCCTGGCGTTTCGGCTTCGCGGGCATGAGTGCGCGACGGGTCATAAAAGCCGAGAAGCCCGTCACCCCGAGGCCTACGAGGACGATTACCCACGGCGGAAGGTGCGATAGGGCTCCCTCTTTGTCGGCCATCTTGGCGAGGGCGTCGTCGAAGTGGATGACGTCGAGTAGTGCGAGCGTCTGCGCTGAGAATGCGCCGACGGCTTCCTCGGGGCTCGGCGGCCTTCCGGCGGCCACGGAGGCTGCCGCCGCCGAGGGGAGGAACACGCTCGCCGCCACTCCCACCATGAGGCGAGACGGTAGCGCCTCCGGGTGTGTCTGCTCGAGCATCTCGCGCAGTTCCCCTACGGTGATCGTGATCTGCTGATTTGGGTCGAGCCCCTCGAGCCCCTGCTCGGGGGGGCTCCCTGCGAATTGCTCTTCGCGTGGCTGCTCTGCTCCATCGGGTCGTGCTTCGTCCATTAGGCTCCTCCGGCGTCGATGTCGGGATAGTAGCGGCGGAACGCCTCTTGAAGCTCCCGAGGGTATTGCGAAAGGTCGACGTGTAGCCGCTGCGCGTCGGGTGTGCGGGCTGGCTGCGCGACTCGTGGCGCCGGTTGTGGTTTCGTCGGCGTCGGCTGCTGTGCCGCCTTCCGCTTCTTGACGAAGTAGGCGACGGCGACGCCGGCGACAACAAGAACGCCAACGGCGAGGATAATCACTCCGGCCTTGCCCATCTTGCCCTTGGTCTCTGGCTTCTCGGTCTTCTCCTGCTTCTTCCCTTCGGGCTGGCCCGCGGGGGCCTTCGCCGTCGCGGTCGGCCCTGGGGTGTCGGCGAGGTCGCGCACGGTCTTGACCTTCCCGGCGTCGGCCTTCGGTGTAGCCGACGGAGTGCGCGCCGGTTTGGGCTGCGCGGGTGGCGCCGGCGGCGTGGCCTCGGTCGTCGGCGCCGGCGGCGGCGTCCCCTCCGTTGCGCCGGCGGGCTCCTGCGGAGTTGGCGGCGTCGAGGGTGGCGCCGGTGGGCCGAATGCCTGCTGCGCGTGCTCCCTGACTGTCGCGGCGTCCGTCTCGGTGACGTAGTGCGCGTGGGCCGAGCCCGGCCGCGTGTCCTTCACGGGGTCGATTGTCCCCGTCGCGCGTAGATCGTTCACGAGTCGATCAATGCGGATGCGGGGCGTTCTCGGGTACGCCGTCGCGAGGAGTGCCTTGACGTCGGCGACCTTCACCGTCGCTTCGGGCCTGTCCGGGTTCGGCGGCGTGGTGTTTGCTGTGTCCGTCATGCCTTCGAGCCTCCTGCCGGCGCGGCGAGTACGACGTTGCGGCATACGAGCCCGCCGTCGTCTTCAATGACTGGGTGCTCGTCCGAGGTTCGTCCGCAGATACGTCGCTCGACCTCGACGCGGTACGTCTTCGGGTGCGTCTCGTTCTTGTAGCGGTTGCGGATGCGGACTGTGAAGAGCATGGCGAATCGCTCGCCGACTGGTAGGCTCGGGACTTCTCCGCGCGGGATCGGCGTTATGGTCGGGTTACAGTTTCCCCCGGTCTGAATGTTCGCCCACGGCCGGCGGCGCCCCATGTAGACAACGAAGGCGCCCTGGGCAGGGTTCGCGTGTTGGTTGCACGGCCTCCACTCGCCGTTAGAGAGGGCCATATCGACAATATCGTAGATCGGCTGCGGGCTCTTCGTTCCTTCGATCTCGACGAAGGCGTTGTACTCGTAGGGGCCGGTCCCGTTGTCGCGAAAGCCGCTCTCCAGGAAGGTATTGTCCGCGCGGCAGCCGTGCGTGTGGTAGGTGACTTGGATCGTCGTATGGTTCCCTTCGATCCATCCTCCCGCCGGCACGTAGCCGGCGAGCAGTTCGTGAATGCCGAGAAACTCCGGCGCCTCGGTTAGGGCCGGATCGGGCGGCGGCGGTGTCGGCGTTACGTCGGTGTCGTTGTGGTTCAGTCTGCGCCCCGAGCGGATAACGCCCCATACGATCGCTCCGGCGGCTCCAAGAATGATGAGGACTCCAACAATGTCGGGCATGGTGCCCACCTCCTAACGGTGAAAAGCCAGGCGGAACAGGGCTTGTCCGGCGATCCATAGCCAGCCGCCGCCGGCCGCGGCGGCGAGTGGGTTCGTGAACATCATCGGCCGTGCTCCGTCGCGGAACACGAGCCCGAGGCCTATGGCGAACACGGTACACACGGCGACGGTGACGAGGAACATGGCCCGCCCCTCGAGGGGCTTACCAGCTTTCGCGAGGAGTGGCTTGACGAAGTTCAGCGCGGGGACGAGCGCGAGCCCCACGAGGATATAAAGCGCGTTTCTGATCCACGGGGATTGGAAGAGGCCCCGCCTTGTCGCCGGCGTCGGTGCGACCATGCCCGGCGTCGTCGAGGTGATCTCTACGGGGCCGCCTTTGGCCGTCGCCTCGTCGAGCACTTCGACCGTCACGGCGGCCGTTGACGTCATACGGATACCCCGCACGGTCACGCTCACCGTGGGGGGCTGTTTCGCGTCGGCTCTGTTGTCGAAGAGCACGGTACAAAGCACGGCGAGGAGCAGGATCGCCGCGGCGACGCGGAGTGCGGCGAAGTTGCTGCTCGGCGTCTTGGTGTTCTGGTCCATCTCGCCTCCTAGCTCGTGTGAGTGTTGGCCGTTGCCGACGCCTCGAGGGCTCCCGGTGCGCCTCGGCCGAGCGCCTTGGCTACGCCGTCGCTCGCCATGAATGCGTGGCCGAGCGTCTTGTTGAGGTACGCCACCACGGCGTCTACGAGGTAGGCGACGGCCTCCTGCACGATCCCGCGGGCTAGGTTTTTCACCCATGCGGGGATTGGCGCCGCGTCCCATGCGAGCATTACGAGCCCGACCGCCTCGGCGCGCTTCTCCTCCGGCGGCGTCTCCGGGTCCATCACTTGCTCGACCACGAGCACCACGGCGCAAACATAGTCCGTGATCCGATCGGCGAGCGGGAAAAGCCTCTCGAGGGTCTTCTCTCCTGGGTAGTTATAGAGGGTGTCGGCGCCCTCGAGTAGTGCGGCGATCCTCTGCTCCAGTTGCGTATCCATTCCCTAGCTCCTTCGGTTTGTGTCGTCGCTTTGTCTGACTGTGAAGGGGAGCCGCGGCGCGGGGTTCGCGTTGGGTGTGCCCGGTCTCGGTTCTTGTGCGCCGTGGCCCCCCGGTGACTGATCGGCGGATTGTGGTCTACATACTTCACCCCCTTTGGTTCCGTTGGTCGCTAGGCGTGTTCGGAGTGTTGCAGGGTCCAACCTCTTGCCCATCCATGCGGTCGCCTCTTCGGGGCTAACGTGTAGAATGCGCGTCGTCTCTTCGTCGTAGAGGATCGGGTGGCCTTCCTGTATCTCTCTTCCTGCGCTGCGGATCGTCGCGAGGTAGAACCCCGTAGACGGCGCGAGGCGTAGCGGAAAGCCATCCGGCGGCGTCTGCCGAATCGTGACTGACGCGAACACGGTGTCGCTGCGCTTGTCAACGGCGATGAAGGTCAATGTCGGGGCGCGCGGTCGTGTTCCGCTCATGGTTTGCGCTTGGCCTCCTCCGCCTGGCGCGCCTGCACGATGTCGAGCCAGTTGTCTCCGAGGATCGTCGAGAATACCTCGTCAACGTCGCGCATGGATCGCGGGTGAGGCTTGTACACGTCGGCGAGGCACCATCGGCGGACCTGGCGCGGTTCCCTGTCGAGGAGTCGGGCGATTTCGCGGCGTGGCGCCGTCTCTCCTTCTGCGGTAAGGCGAGCGGCGGCGAGACGGTGGGCGCACTCAAAGCCTCGAGGGGTCCACCATCGGCGTATACGATCGACGCGGAGGTCTCCGAGTAGTGCCGTCCTGGGCTCCATCATCATCTCCAGTCTTGTTGGGGTTGCGGCCAGCCTGCCGCGGCCATCTTGGCGCGGACCTGTCGGCGTAGCTCGTCCGTCTGTTCCGGCGTTCGTTGGAGGCAAGCGCGGATCGCGTCGGGGTCGACTCGGCGGAGCCTGGCGCCGTGGGGTGGCGGGTCTTGTCGTGGCTCGGCCTGTGGCGGCGCCTCGGGCGGTCGCTGCTTCGCTGCCTTGCCGGCGAGGAGTCGCCCGAGGGTGAACAGCATAGCCCATCCGGCGACGCGGCGACGGCCGGCGGAGTCCGGCGGCGGATCGAGTAGGCGCCGCTCCCGGATCGCTGCGGCGAGGAATTGCACCGCGGCGCGGTCTCGAGCTAGGGCGCGGTGTTCCGGCGATCCGTGGAAGACGAGCCGCCCGACGGCGTCGACGATGCCTCGCAGTCGTGGCGCCTGTGGTGTGCCTAACGTTTCGACGGCGCGCCGGATCGTTCCCACGGCTCCACCAGGGGACATAAGGCCGGTTTGTAACGCTCGCGCCCGCGCGTCGTCTTTAGGGTTTATGGGTCTCACTTCCGGGGTAGTAGTTGTATGGGCGGGGTGTGACCTTTCCTGTGGATAACTCGCGAAAAAAAAGGTAGCGACGTTCTGTAGGGCGTTTCCTAGCCTCTTCCATAGTCCGTAGAGAGCCCGCACGAGCACGCGGAGACGGCTCCCTCGGCCTTGTTTATCTCGGGCGAGGGTGACAAGGTGGAGCGCCTCGAGGCGTCGAAGTGCTCGCGCGACGGTCGTCGCGGACAATGAGAGAGCCCGACAAACGTCCCGCGATTGGACGCGGCATATTCCGGCCGTCCCCGACGTCGAGGCGGCGAGGCAAAGGAAGCCATACACACGGGGTACGGAGTGCTTCGGGCCTCGCTTGGGATCGGGGAACAGGGTCGCGAGTATAGGCGCGTCGTGGATTATGACGGCCTGGCGGTTCCCGCTGTTTCCCTGCACTCCAACCCCCCCCATCGTGAGGCCTCCGCCGGCGGGGGCTCGAGCGGGTGGCCGATGGGGACCACGAGCCCCGCCGAGGCGGTGGCGTGTTCTGTGCTCGCCGGCGGGTGAGAGGCCCGCCGGCGAGCGTCTCTCGTACTAGCGAGGGCGCGAGCGGATCGGATCGAGGCGCCTACGGTTCACCCGGTAGAATAGGTATGGCGTTCGGCGCCCTTCCCCCCATCACCCGGCGAGGGTGCTCGCGTCCTCTCTCTAACTTACGTTATAGCCGCCGGCGGTGTCAATCCCCCCTGCTTGACCATGAATGCGACCCATCTTTGTGTCTCGGCGGCCGATGGAGTCCCGTAGCAGTCGATCGTCGTGGCGCTGCTCCGGTGTCGGAGTTGACGTTGCACCACGGGGATAGGCACTCCGGCGGCGAGGGCGGCGCGTGCCCAAGTGTGCCGAAAGATGTGGCTATTCAGCTGCGTGCGCTGCGGGTTGGGGTTGGCGATCCCGGCGCGGCGGGCCGTCCGGGCGACGATGTCCTGCACGCTGCGAACACTGATGGCCTTCCGCGTGTAGCGTGGGCCGTATTCCGCCGATGCGATCAGCGGCCCGGCGTCGTAGCGGCCAAAGTGGGAGACGGTGTATCGGCGCAGGGTTCCGACGATGTCCCCGGCGAGTTCAACGTCCCCCGAGACGCGGCCCTTTCCGTCGTGGATGTGGAGGACGGCCGAGTCCGTTCCGCGGAGTTCGACGTCGCGCACGTCGAGCGCGGCGACGTCTCCCGCTCTCAAGGCTCCCCAGAAAAGCAGTTTCAGGACTAGCTCGTCCCTCGAGTTCGTGGCGGCATTCCATAGGGTCGTGAGTTGCTCGGGCGTGAGGGTGTACTCGCTCGCCTGGTTTTGGTCGCGTGGCTCTCTCTCGTGGATCATGCCGCGGTTACGTCGCATGGTGTGGGCGCGGTCTTTTCCCCTCCCGTTACGTCACGTCGCGCCGCGTGGTAGGCTTGGTACACGAGCACGGCGACGGCCGGCAGGCCTGCAAAGCCGTGTCGCTCCATCTCGAGAATGAGTTGGCGGTATGTCTCCGTCCCGAGGACTTTGTCGAGCATCGTCGACCATTGTTGAATCGAGGCGATCGCCCGCCATAGTGCGTCCTCGTGCGTCAGTGGGGCGAGGAGTACTGCTCCCGATGTTGGCGCCGCTCGGCGTCGAGCGAGTCCGTCGATTATGGCCTGCATGTCGGCGCGGTCTTGTGGTGTGGGCACGGTTAGTCCTCCGGTGGGGCGTCGTCGTAGTCGATCGAGGCGGACTCCTCCGCCTGTGCGTAGGACTCGTATCCGAGGTCTCGCGCGAGTTGGGCGAGACGATGTCGCCGGCCGTGCTCCTCACTCTTGACGGCGTAGAGGTGGGCGGGGTTGATGCAGAGCGTATTGCCGCAAGCGTGATGCACGTCGAGGTCTACGAGGTCGGCGAGGGTCGTCCCGTGGAACACGGCATAGGCGAACCGGTGCACGAGCCCGCGGAAGCGGCGCGGGCCTGTTCCCCAATTGACACAACCGTACCTGCGTCCGTTCTTGCCGGCGACGGTTTCGCCCGTCCATATCCAGCACCCCGAGCCATCTCGGCCGCCTGCGGTCTGGACGGTGTAGGTTCCGTCAGGGATTGAGAATCGCGCGACGATGTCCGCGGCGGTCGATGGCGTTATGGCGATAACGCCGAACAGGGCCGGCGCGTCGTACACGTGAGACAGCAGGCGCGAGACGCGGCGGCAGTCTTTCGGGTCGATGTTGTGGCCTGGGTTCTGGCGCATGTTCCTGAGGCCTCCTCCGCCGCCGGCGGAAGGAGAATCGCGCAAGCGCGCCGGCGGACTTGCGCGAGTATAGCAGAAAGGCGCAAGCGCGAGAAGAGAGTCCCTCGGCCGTCTTACGGCGTCGGCGAGGTTGCCGGCGGTGGCGTCTACGTTCTAGCGTGTGCGGTGCGTCGGCCGCGTCGCGGGTGGGGGGGCGGCCGCCTTGCGCGTTCTAGTTAGAAGGCGCAAGCGGCTCCGCCGGCCGCTCGAGGGACTTGCGCGTTCGTCTTCGGGATCCCGAGATGCTTGCGCCTTTCGCTTCCGGGGGTGTGGCGCCGAGCCTCCTCGAGGATGTCCTCGGGTGCCGTTTGTCGGCCGCGGGGACACTCGGCGCCGGATAGCCGCCCGCCGGCCGCCCTCCTGGTCGGGTCGAGGCTCTCGAGGCGATTGGCGGGGGTCTGTAGTCGATCGGTTTCGGCTAGAACGGGGAGCGGCGAGTCTTCCCCGACGTGGCGCGCTTTCCGCGGAGCCCGGCGGCGCGGCGGCGACGTTCCGAGGCGCGGGCGTGCTTCTCGGCGCGAAACTCCCTCCGGGCTTGTGCCGCCGCGGCCTTCATCCCGTCAAGGTCGCGCTTCTTGCGCGCGTAGTATGCGCGGCGGGCCTTCGCTCGCTTCGTCGGGTCTTTGATCGCGGACCAACCTTTCCCACAAGGCATGTCAGCCCCTCTTCCTCGGCTTTGTCGTTCTGCGGCGGGCCGTTGTCTTCTTGGCCCGTCGCGTCGTTCCTGGTCGGCTCTTCTTCATCGCTCGAGCCAGTGTCGCGGCGGTCGGTTTGCGCGTCGTTCCGAGGTCTCGCCATCCGTGCGGCGTCTTGACGTACCATGTCGACTGTGGGTGGTGGCGTCCGTCAGGCATCTCCTTGCGGACAAACTCGCCGAGCGTGGCCGGCCGGCCGTACTGCTCGGCGAACTCCCTCCCCATGTGGGTCTTGGTCCCGTGGAAGTTGTTGCGCTGCTTTTTCATCTGGGCCTTAGTCCGGCCGCCCTTCCATCGGATGATACGCCCACGGCCATCTCGGACGGCCGCGGCCTCTCTCTCGGGTGTCCACTTGGTCGGCATGTCTAGCCCCTCCTCGAGGAGCGCCTATCGCTTGTGTCGCGACTTGGTGGCGGAGTACACGGACCAACCGGCCTTTGTCTCGACCATGCGGGCCACGTATCCGAGGCGGCGCTGGTCTGCGGCGAAGTGGGCGGCCTCTTTCTTTGTTAGATCGTGGTAGCGTAGGTGGTAGGTCTTCCCGTCGAAGCGGCGGGCCACTTTGTGGCCCGTGTAGCCGCGTGGCGGCCTTCCGGCGAAGTTGGCGTTACGCTTGTCCCTCCATACGGTGAAGGGCGCCGTCGTGCGTCCAACGTCCTTGAAGCGGCGCCCCCGGCGTTGCTGTTTCTTGTTCGTCCTCGGCATTGTCCCCCCCCTTATGCGATCTGCTCGGCGACGCTCGTGCCGTCTGTTCCGGCGACTGCTCCAGAGTTTCCCGTCGAGCCGATGGCGCCGCCGGCTACGGTACGGGTTCCGAGTCCGCTGCCAGTCGTGGCGCCGTAGAGAATCACGATTACCCCGCCGCCGCCGCCTCCTCCCCTGCCGCCTCGAGAGCCTCCGGCGCTGCCGCCTTGTCCTCCCGCGGCTGTGATTGTCCCGGCGTTGTTGATCGTCCGCACGATGAGGAGCACGGCGCCGCCGCCGGCGCCGCCGCCGCCGCCGCCTTCCGAGTAGTCTCCCGAGCCTCCGCCGGCTGATCCTGCCCCACCCGGTGCGCCGATCCCGGTCGCCGATCCGGCGGTGCCCGATCCGGCCGGATCTCCTCGGGCTCCTCCCCCTCCTCCTCCCGAGCCGCAACGGATACGTGCCGCGGTGACGGCCGATAGGGCGACGGCTCCGGCTGCTCCTGCGCTGCCGTTGTTCGCTCCGGTCCCTCCCGACGTTCCGCCGGTTCCTCCGCCTCCCGGTGTTCCAACGCTGCTGCGGGCGGCCGTGTACGGCGCGACGCCGGCTATTCCTCCGGTAGCTCCCGAGGCGTTTCCCCCGGCGCCGCCGGCGGCGCTGATCGTTCCATTGTTGACGAGGGTGCCCTTCACGCGGACCTCGAAGCCGGCGGTATAAAGAATCTTCGTGGCGTCGATCGTGAGGTCGTTATAGTTCATGTCGCGCGTGAGAGTCGTGTTACTGCTTATCGTTACGTCGCCGTCGGACCCATCTCCGCACCTGTCGTCGCCGGAACTGGCGCCGATGTACGTTTTGAGGTCGGATAGGGCCATCCGCTTCTTGGCGTAGCTCGCGGCGGAGTCCTCGAGGAGTAGCTCGTCGGCGTCGGCGCCGCTCGTCTTGGCGGTTACGGCGTGAATCTCGCCCGTCTCGTCGTCGTGGATCGCCGAGGCGTCGAAGTGGTCGAGGTCGGTGATGTCGGCCTCGGCGTGGGTGTGGCCGGTAGCCGAGAACACGGAGCCAAGAGCGGT
>Ga0209704_1000063_pt1 | contig 17963 bp, 19 predicted proteins | sample PPLLaktember2015_FD_187258 | JGI IMG/M metagenome (GOLD analysis project Ga0209704, IMG submission 187258) | Freshwater sediment microbial communities from Prairie Pothole Lake near Jamestown, North Dakota, USA - PPLs Lake P7 Core (6) Depth... | ecosystem: Environmental > Aquatic > Freshwater >... | reverse complement strand
GGAAATAGCAAAACAACAAAAAAACGAAACGGGTCACAGTACACAAAAACCAATTGAATGTATGTCTAAACCTATTTTAAATCACGATGGGGATATATATGACCCGTTCCTCGGCAGCGGTTCAACCATGGTAGCCGCGCACCAACTTAAACGCAAGTGTTATGGCATGGAATTAGATTGCAAGTATGTAGAAGTAATCGTAAATCGTATGATTAAGTTAGACAAAACGCTTACTATTAAAAGGAACGGAGTTGATGAAACTCAAAAATGGTTAGATAAATTAGTTTAACTTGACATTATTTCGTATCTTTGTTTTATGAGTGTAAAGAACGGAATAGATAAAAAATGTACTATTTGCAATAAAGAATATTACATAAGAGCAAACAGGGCAGAAGCATCAAAGTATTGCTCAAAAGAATGTTGGAATAAAAGAAGAAAATTAAATGATTGTGAACATTGCAAAAAACCAATTACAAGTTATCACGGCAAAAAATATTGTTCTCGTCAGTGTAGTCATTCAGCAATGGTTGGAGATAAAGCACCAAAATGGATTGATGGTAAATCACTTGAAAGAGATAGGGCAAGATTTGGAACTAAAATTAAAGAATGGCGTAAGCTGGTTTTTAAAAGAGATAACTACACTTGCCAACATTGTAATGAAAAAACATACTTACACGCTCACCACATTATTGAATGGGCAAAAGATGAAAGCAAAAGATTTAATATTGATAATGGAATTACGCTATGTGTTGAATGCCATAGCAAAGTTCACGGAAGGAATATTGGACAAAGGAAAAAGAAAGTATTGTCAAGTCATCATTGACAGGATGCGCAAACTTGATTCATCATTGATTATCAAGCGTAATGGCGTGGAGTTAAAAACTTCGTAAAACATCGTAAATGAGAGAAGGAAGAAATGGCGGTAAACTTAGAAATGGAGGAACAGGAGCAGGCGGACGCCCTAAGAAGCTCCCTGCCCTTGACTTGATTATGGCAAATGTGTTAGGAGCTGAAAAAGACGGCATTAGTGCAGGGGAAGCCATCATCATGAAGCTAAGGGAACAGGCATTGAAAGGCGATATCAAGGCGGCGCAAATCCTTTTAGACCGTGGATGGGGAAAGCCTAAGCAGAACATTGACATAACGACGCAAGGGGAAAAGGTCACCGTGCCAACGATAATTTTTACAAAGGATAAAGAAGAGACAAAATGATATACATACTTAAAAGAGCAAGTGAGTATAATGAAAAATCTCCTTGCGAAGAAGCCGTTTTAAGACCTTTTGAAAATTGGCAAGAACGTTCTTGTACTGAGGAATATTTTGACGAACATTATAGTCCTAAGTTAGGTTTATGGCGTTCAAAAGGATTAAATCACACTACAACTTTAGATGGAAATATAATAAGACAAATGGAAGATGTAATTCAATGGAGTATTGAAATAAATACAATTGAAGAATTACATCAATTTGTTAAAAAGTATGGAAACATAGTAATTTATGAAAATTATGGAAATCATAATGCAGATTGTATTTGCATTTACGATGATTATATTTAATAATATTTACAAAGGATGCAGATAAAGGTAAGTGAAAAGTACGAAGCCCTTTGGCAACCTCGAACCCGTTACTTCCTCATCACTGGGGGGCGTGGTTCGGCTAAGTCATTTACCGTGGGGCTTTGGGCTTGTAATATGCTCCTTGCCAACAAGGGTTGGAAAATGCTTTATACCCGTTACACCTTATCGTCTGCTAACATTTCCGTTATTCCTGAGTTCCGTGAAAAGATTGATTTGCTTGGCGTGGGTGATGAATTTCAAATGACAAACGCGCAAATAAGCCACAAGGTTACAGGGAGTGAAATAATATTTTCAGGCATTAAAACAAGTTCTGGAAATCAAACGGCAAAGTTAAAGTCAATACCAGCGTTAAATGTTTTTATCGTTGATGAGGCTGAAGAGTTTGTAAGCGAAAAGGATTTTGATACCATTGACGAATCAATTCGTATGCCTGACACCCCTAACATTGTTATCCTGGTGATGAACCCGCAAGACGTTGAACATTGGATTTGGAAGAGGTGGTTTGAAAAGTCGCATCGCATGGAAACCATTGACGGGCAAATGATACCGATAAGTACACACCCCGATATAACGCACATACATACAACGTACTTTGATAATTACCACAACCTAAGCAAGGATTACTTAAATAAGATTGAACAAATAAAAAGCCAATACCCTGAGGCATACGCGCACAGGTTTTTAGGCAAATGGCTGGATAAGAAACAAGGGGTGATATTTGATAATTGGATTGAGGGGGAGTTCGATGTTAGCCTTCCGTTTGGTTACGGGCTTGACTTCGGCTTCTACCCCGATCCTTTGGCATTGGTTAAGGTTGCAGTTGACAAAGGTGCAAAGAAAATATACGTTGAGGAAATGATTTATAAACAGTCGCTTTCTTATGAGCAAGTCATTGAGCAAATGAACCATTACGTTGAGCCCAACGCTATGGTAATCGCGGACACAAGTGAACCACGTTTGATTGAAGCTTTGCAGCAAAGAGGATTGAATGTGCAAAAGGCAGACAAAGGGGCTGGTTCAATCGTGGAAGGAATAAAAAAGATGCTGGATTATACCATTGTTGTAACACCTGAGTCGTATAATCTAAAGCATGAATTAAGGAATTACATTTGGAACGACCGCAAATCTTCCACGCCCTTAGACGCTGATAATCATGGAATTGACGCGACAAAATATTGCTGTATGCGTTTATTACAAGGCAGCGATTTACTTGCATTTAATTAAAATAAAGAAATATGACAGATAAAGAAAAAGCGTTAATCATCATTGACTTAATCGCAAAGATTACGCAGGAAATCATTGATAAGCCAATGCAACGCAAAAGATTATTACAAATGCGTGGACACCTTGAAAAAGCCGTGAAGCTAACAGGGAATGGAATCAAACGGGAATGGTCACGACCGCCCAGTCTTCCGATTGTTAGCCATGCCAAAGCAGAACCAGTTCCTTTCGTGCCAACAACAAAGGAAACCAATGGCGATTTATTGGCTGATAATATTCCCGTGATAACCAAAAAAGCAAGGAAAAGATAATGGTAATATTTAACATCGGAAACAAAGCCATCAAGTACAATTACCCCGAAACGGCTGCGGATATAACTTTGGAGCAATATATCTACTTTGCAAAGTTTCTTTTGCCTGAGCATCCAAAGGTTGAACTTGAAGCGATTCAATACATGAATGAACGGGACGCGGTTTATAAAAAGATTTTACCGTATGCAAAGAAGTTGAAAGTTTATACAAAAAATGCTGAGCAAATAGACGTTGTTTACGACTTAGGTAAAATATTACAAGAACAGGAGGTAAAGGATAATGTACGACGTTTCCTTCCACCTTTGATTGAACAATGGAATACGCTTGATAAAGAACTTGAATCACGCCTTGAAATCATGGACGAGGTCTGGGAGGCAAAGGAAAGATACCCGTACATGGCAAAGGTGGTAAACTACTTTACAGGCATTCCCCTTGATGCTTGCTTTGGCAAGGTGGCAGATAGCTTAGAATTAAAATACCTTTTATTCATTTACAGTAAGATAATGAACGCCATTAACACACCAGCCGAAACAAAATATAAGCAACTGTACGATTTTAACGGCAAGGTTTACACCCTTCCAGAAAGGTTAATGGAAAAGTCAACACTCCTTGAATTTACTATGGCGGCTCAGTATGACAAGGCGATGAACCAAGTGAAAAACGGTGACCCTCAGGGATTGTTAAACATCATGGCGGTATTATTAAAACCATTGGGCGAAGATTATTCAGACGAACTCTTTGAGCAAAACAAGGTCGACTTTTTACAAATGTCCTTGCAGACATCCTATGAGGTTGCTTTTTTTTTGACCAAGTTAAGCGAGAGATATACCTTAGATTTGCAGACCTCTATGTTGCAAAGGGCGATGGAAAATCTCAATTAGCAAGTGAAAGGCTCAATGAAAAATATGGTTGGTACTTGACAATAAAGAAAGTGGCGGAGTCTGGATTGTTTAATTTAACAGGATTTACACCTATGGAATCAGCAGAAAAAGCAAAATTGTATCAAGTGTTTCAATACCTTGCGAGCAAAGCGGCAGAAGAAAAGGTAATCGATGATATATCTAAAAGCAAAAAATGAGTTTAGTACAATTAGCAAATATATTCGAAGCAGCCACCGACGCCGTCGCAGGGTTAAACGGCTTCTCTTTCGGTTGGGCATCAGACCGCGTCCGTTCTCAAATATATACGGAAGAAGGCGAAAATAATACAAACATATTCCCAAGGGTATTCTTTGCTGTGCCAACCTTAACAAACAATCCAGTCACTCGAAGGGACACCTATCAAGTGACTTTGTTTTTTGATGACCTTTTAGGCTACGATGAAAACGGGGACGTTGATACAACTTTGCAGATAACAAAGTGGTCAAACCTTATTGCCTTTGCCGAAAGGTTTATTTTGGAACTGGGAACAACGAAAACAACCAATAGCATTCCAGACCAAGTAAATCTTGTTTTGGATTCCTTTACCTCAATTCAAAGGTTGATAACCGTACAGGCTACTTTTAATATTTCAATTAAAAGCGAATGTTAGAAGGTTTACAAAAACTTGCGGACGATATAAGCGCCTTAGCCATTGAGGTCATTGCGATGGAATGGAGGGCACAGGGGCATGAGTTGTCAGGCTCAGCGGTTAAACAAATGGAAACGGTTGTAAAGTTTGAAATCAATACGCTTGTCATTGAGGGGCTTGTTCCTGATTACATGGCAATAAATAATGAAGGTGTGCCTTCAAACAAGATACCATATTACCCAGGCAGCGGAAGGAAAACAAGTAAGTACATTGATGGCTTAATTGATTACGTTAAACGACGAATGGGTAAAAGTGATAAAGAGGCGAAGGGAATTGCTTTTGCGATTGCATCAAAGCATAAATTAGAAGGAATGCCAACGAAAAATAGTGTTATCAAGCATTCAAAGACAGGGAGAAGGACGGGTTTTATAGAAATAGCGTTGGAAAAGAATAGTCCAAAGTTTACTGAGTTAATTGAGAATGCCATCACCTTTAGCGTGGAGGCAACGATTGAAAGTTATTACAAATCAATTCTTAACAGATGAGTTACACGATAAACCCAGACACATTATCAAGCCTTCTTTATCCTGTATCTTATCGCAGCCTTGAGCCTTCGGCGGTTGTTCAGCAACAAATAGACGTTTATGTTGGTGGCAGCCTTGCGGGTTCTTTTTTAGCGGCTCAAACGGGTACAAGTGGAAGCAGCGCGGTCTTTGATACCAATGTTCAATCTTTCCTTTACTCAGACGTTGCACCCGTGACAGGGACAAAGACAAGTTTCTTTGGAACGCTTGATACTTATTCCCTGACAAATAACACGGATGTAATAAAGTCCGTTTACACGGTGGCAAAGAACCAAACGGTATCAAGTGCGGGATTCCTTATAACGTCAACCGCAAGCCAAACAAGTAGCACGGCGTTTGTTATTCCTTCCCAGTTTTACGGGGACGATAACGACTTTAATCTAAGTGACTTTTATCAACCGTCGGCAAGTCCTTTTAGATTCCTTACCACGAACAACCAAGACAGGCGATGCAATGATGATGGAAATATATTTCTTTCATTTGTTGGCAAAGGGGTAAACGCTGGAAGGTTTCAATTTTATACAAAGGCTGGTTCAAGCGCGGAGACTATTGTTGACTTTGTTGTGTCCTCAGCTTCAAACGATTTATATTCTTTGTCAGTTGGTGCGGCTAATGTCTTTGGAAGTTCGGCAGTCTTTCACATGGGTAATTTTCCAGCGTCATCAAGTGCGTACAACTATTATTCCGTATCGGTTGGGTATTACGATGGAAGTTATACGCAGCATTCAGAAAGTATTGAAATTTTCCTTGAGCCAAATTGCAACGATAACATTGACTTACATTGGTTCGGGAAATATGGAGGCGCAGAAAGTTACCAGTTCCGTGGTTTAATAATCGACCTACAAAATGCCAATGCGGATATAATCAACATATCGCAGCCGTGGAACGTGGCAGCAAGTCCAAGGGCAAACAGTTTTGACAAAACAATCATCAAGACAAATCAAAGGGTAAACAAAAGAAAGCAAGTTAAATGTAATATACCGCACGAAGACGCGGTTTACATTGCCTCAATGTTTTATTCGCCTGAGGTGTACATCATTGAGAATGGGAAGTATGTCAATGTTACAATTTCAAACGCTGAAACATTGACGGACAACAACAGGGCAACTGATATTGAGGTAAACTTTGAAATCACATACCCTAATAAACCAACCGCCCAGTTATGATAAAATTATTTATAGGCGGGCAAGAAGTAGATTTAAACCAAGACCAGGTAAATGTTACGATTGATTATTCAATAGAAAACATTGAACTTGGTAATATATCGGGTGCGCATTCCAAAAGGAACGTCACCCTTCCAGCGACAAAGACAAATGTAAATATATTTCAAAACATAACCGACGCTGGGGCGATTGTAACCAATGCTTATAAATTATTATCAGCAAGACTTGAAGCGGATGGCGTGCCAATTCTCACAGGAAAAGCAAGATTAGAGGGAGCAGATTTACAGGCAATCAATTCTGGTTTTGTTGCATCCAATTTCAAAGTATCATTGATTGGAAACAATGCGGATTGGTTTGCAGACGTGGGTAATATATTGGTTCGTGATTTGGGTTGGGACGATATAGAAATAAATACGGCAAATATAAAAACCAATTACGACCCGTTGACCTCGGAACATTGCTACATCTTGATGAAATGGAAGGCGTGGGAAAATGAAACATTCATTGTAAATAATGAAATGACACCAGCCATTTTTGTTTGGCAAGTATTGGAAAAGGCATTTTTAAATAGAGGTTATCAGTTAAACAGTATTTTTAAGACCGACCCGTTTAACCGTTTAATTATTCCAATGGGTTTAGAACTTGGCGCGGATTATCTAAAGAACTTTGTAAATCTTAGGGCATCCATTCCAAGTCCTGGAGTGTTTAACGATTTTACTCCTTCCCCTGTTCTTATCACCTTTACAGATGAAACAACGTCACCTAATTTTGACACGGGTGGAAATTATGTAAGCGGGGTTTATACCGTGCCAATAACGGCAACCTATACCTTAAAGGCGGAGTTAAATATTCTTATTACTTTTTTAATTCCTACCCCAACATCTGAATTATTAATTGGCTGGGAAATAAACGGTGTATTTGAGGAAGGGGAAGACCTTTCACAGGAAGCAGATTTTGACGATTCGGTAAGCATTGAATTTATAACAGATTTGGTTGAGGGTGATTTGGTTCGATTTGTTGTAATACATAATCAACCTGGCTTTACTATGAATTTAAACGGCTCAATCGAAATAATAGGAAGCAAAGCAATCTTTGAGGCTGGAAGAACATTTGACTTACAATATGTTATTCCTATTACATGGTACGTCCGTGATGTGATAGCAGACCTTACAACCATTTTTAACCTTGCATGGGAAACAAACGTACAAAGCAAACAAGTTTACGCGTATCCTAAAGACGATTATACGATAAGGTATCGGGCTGATGCCACGGGAGCAATAAGCCTTACAAGTTTTGACGGCTTCTTTAAAGGAACAGATAAATACGATTTAAATACCCGTGACCTTGATGGCTCGGAGTTCCAAATCTTAGACGGATACAAATCAAGTCAGGTATTAGCGTATGCCACGGACGATGACACAACAAATAAGGAAGAGGAAAGACGAGGGGTAAATATTTATTCTGGTGGTTACAATTTCCCGACTGATAGATTTGACAACGGCGTTGAATTTATTTATACAAAGTTCTTTGCTAAAACGATTCACATAAGCGATGTCGATATAACGAGCGGTGGAATTTACGGGGCACAAATGCCTTTAGTCTTTGGTGACGATTATAACACGGTAACAGATGCTGAACCCAATTATAATCTTGCACCTCGTTTGCTTTATTACGCTGGTAGGCGAAACGGCTTAGATGGATATATAAGGTTATACGATGACACATCAAGTGCTTCAAGTGCTTTTGATTTTCCAGCCGCGTTCATGGTAAATTACAATGACCCGAGTGGAGGGGATTTTAATCTTTCCTTTTCCGATGAGGTAACCAATTTTACAAACGTAATGCAAGGGGTTTTTAAGACCTTTCATTTGCAGACTTACAAGCGCATTGAACTGGGAAAGGTTTACACGACGTTTGCAAAGTTAAAGCCAAAGGATATAACACAGCTATCCTTTAGACGCAAAGGAATCATTGGTTCATCAAATTTTATAATTCAAAGCATTGAGTATAACCCAAAGTCAAACAGTCCAGCCAAAACGGTTTTATTATATGATGAAAAGCCAAACGAAAACGATTTAACAAAAGTTGTCAACACGATAACACTTGCTGGGGCTTCGCCTCAATCGGGAACGGTAACAGGATCGGGCAGCGGCTTAGTGGGAGCAAATGGAGCGACGGTTAACATTCAATTATCTTACACTCCGTTTATTAACTCGATGACCAATGTACTTGTACTTCCTGTTAACTCAGGTATCACTCAGGTATCAAACACGAATGCAAATGTACTTGTATTCCAGAACGGGCAAAAGTTAATACCAACCATTCAATATATAATTAGTGGTTCAACCATTGGTATAAATGTAAATACCCATTATGACGGGGCAAATTATGAAGTAGTTGTAAACGGCGTAACAAAAGGATAATCATGGCAGAAAAGGTAATAGGTTTTAAAATCGAAATTGAAGGTTTAGCATCTCAAATTGAAACTGCAACTCAATTAAAAAATGTAATTGCAAAAGTAAATTCAGAATTAAAAAAAACTGAGGATGTTGAACAAATAAAAAAATTAGAAAAACAATTAATTGCTTTAAAAGCGGCTCAATCAGCTGTAAATGATGAGATAAAAGAAGAAATAAAAATTAAAAAAGAGGAACTTGTCGGGATTGACAAGTCACAGGGTGCTTATCGAAAGTTAAGCAAAGAATTAAACGACCAAAGGAATAGGTACAAAGATTTAGCGGCTGCGGAACAGGAATCAAGTCAGGAGGCACGGGACTTATTGGTTTCCATTGGTGCTTTAGACAAAAGATTAAAGGGAATTGACGCGACCGTTGGGCAATTTCAAAGGAACGTCGGCGGTTATACCGAGGCATTAGGGCAATTCTTTCCTAAGCTTGGTGGAACTATTGGCAATGTTACGGGATTGGTAGGTGATTTATCAAGTGGCTTTGCACAACTTGGTAAAACAACAGGCGTCGCAAACATTGGACTTGGTGGAATTGGTTTAGCATTGACTGCATTTAGTGGAATAAGTGCTATAATAGATGATATAAGTCAATCAGCAAAAGCAATATTTGACCTTAAATTACAACTTGAAAACTTTGGCGTCGCGGCTGAGAACTTAGATGAAGTTGCAGTAAGGGCTCAAACCATTGGAGAAATATTTAAGGTTAGTGCGGATGAGGTTGCAGTTGCAGCCAATGTATTGGTTAAGGAATTTGGCGTACCTTTTGAAAAAGCATTTGATACTATTCAGGCTGGATTCTTAAAAGGTGCAGACGCTCAAGGAGAATTTTTACAAGAGTTAAAAGAATACCCCGCTCAATTTAAACTTGCTGGGATAGGAATTGAAGAATTTTTAGCCGTTTCAATTGATTCAGCAAATAAGGGAGTATTTTCAGATAAAGCCTTAGATGCAATAAAGGAATTTGGCACACAAGTAAGAGACCAAAGTAATTCCTCAAGGGATGCTTTAATAGGTGCATTTGGCGAAGAATTTACAACCAATTTATTTCAAAACATAAAAAACGGAAGCATCACAAGTGGTGAAGCTTTGCAACTTGTAACAAAAGAAATAAAAGAAACAGGTGTAAATTCAGTTGATTTACAAAGGCTGATTTCTACTTTATTTGTTGGTGCTGGTGAAGACGCTGGGGCTTATGTGTTAACCCTTGGAGATGTTTTAAATAATACAGATAATTTATTTGGTGCTGAAACAGAATTACAAAAGCAACTTGAAAGAAATATAAAAGTTACTCAGGATTTAAATGAAGAAACGGCAAAGTATTCTCAAACTGTTATTGATGCAGAAATATCAAGAAAGGAATTTTTAAATGGTTTAAAAAGCATTGGTTTATTTATAACTGATACATTTATTGGAATATTAAATGCAGTTGGAAAAAGTTTTTCTGAATTGTTTGGTATTAATGAAGAGTATGTAAAAAGAGTAAAAGCTGCACAACAAAGAGCAAGCCAAGAAGATTTTGAAAGATTGGTTGCTCAAGGTGTTTTAAAAAGAAGTGAGACAAAGAAACAGGGAGAAGAAATATTAAAAGTTGGTAGTGAAGCATGGAAGAAAAGGGAAAATCAAGAAATGATTCAAAGGGAATCAGATTTAAATAAAGAAAAGGAAAAAGCAAAATTATTAAAAGAATCTTTACTTCAAACAGAAGATGGATTACAAAAGGAATTGGATGCTAAGAAAAAGAAAAGAAAATCTATTGCTTTTGGTACTGAAGAATTTAAAAAGGTTGAATCGGAAATAAAGCAACTTGAAAAAGAATTAGAAAAGTTTAATCCAAAGGAATCAGGAAAGAAAGGAGGTGAAAAATTTGTAAAAGAATTTACCGAAGGTTCAATCGCCGCCTTGGAAAACAAGCGAAGCGAATTACAAAGCGCCTTTTCCAATGCCGTGGTTGGTTCTGATTCACAAAAGGAAATAGCGGTAAAATTAAATGAGGTCAACGCCCAGATTAAAACGGCGGTTGATACTCAAAACGAAATACTTGGACTCAATGCGGAAAAGAAAAAGGCAGATGCCATTGAAGAAATTAACCAAAACTTTAAAGTTGCCCAGTCAGTCATTAACCTTGCACGGGCAAAGGAAACGGCGTCCGAAGATGAGATTGAAAATATTAATCAAAGAAGGATTGTTTTAGATAACGATTATAACGCCGAGGTGCAAAGAATTAATGCTTTGATAGCCTTGGAAGATGCAAGTTCAAAGCAAGTTGAAAACCTTTTGATTGAACGCCGTGCGGCTGAGGCAAATTACATTAAAGGCAAAGAGGGATTAGAAAAACAAGAGAAAGGAATAAATGACAGTAGGTTAGCTGCTCAAAAAAAGTTTAATAAATTAATTGCACAGGGTGACATTGACGCAATTAAAGATAATGAAGAAAGAGAAATCGCAAACGCAAAACAAAAATTAGCAGATGACCTTGAAAACCTTGAAAAGGACAAAGATTTTATTTTGCTTTCAGAACTTGAAAAAGCAAAATTAAGGGAGTTATTGGTTAATAAGTCGGCAAAAGAAATAGAAGAGATTAGAAATAATTATGACAAAAAAGAAATTGAGACAAAAAAAGAAAATACTCAAAAATTAATAGACGCTATCAGTGAATCTATTCTTTCAGTTACCGACATAATTTCTACCTTCCAACAGGCACGGGCGCAAAAGGAAGCCGAGGCAATAAATGAACAGATAACGAACACGGAAAACAATATTGCAGAACTTGAGGCAAAGGCTGAAAAGGCATCGGGGTTAAGAAAGAAAAGAATTGAAAAGGATATAGCAAACCAAAAGTTATTACTGGAGCAACAACAAGCCGAAGCCGAAGCAATACGATTAAAGGCAGCAAAGGAAGATAAGAAGATTGCAATTATACAGGCAATTATTCAAGGGGCTTTGGCGGTTCAAAGGGCGTTGGCGTCTGTACCTTTTCCAGCCAACTTACTTGCAGCCATTCCAACAGGTATAGCAGCAGCCGCACAAATTGCAACCATAGCCGCTCAACCCCTTGCGGAAGGTGGCGTCGTGACTGGTGAAAGAATCAACCGTAAACAAAATATACCCACACGGTCAAACGGTGACAACGTCCTTGCCTATGTTAAACGTGGTGAGGTTGTATTGAACCAACGTCAACAAAGTTTATTAGGCGGTTCACCGACCTTTAGGCGCATTGGTATCAAAGGTTTTGCCGAGGGTGGTTTAGTTCCGCCAATTTCTGCACCGTTACAAGCCTTATCAGGTAATAATGATTTAAGCAACTTTTTACAAGTCATAGAAGCAAAGACCGACGCAATTAATAATCGAATTGACAGGCTACAAGCTTATGTCGTTTCGGATGACATTGCACGGGATCTCGCTGAAGGGAATAAACTAAAAGTAAAAGCAACTTTATAAATGTGTAATTGTATGAAAGGAAATAGTATTTGGGGAGAATTGGCAGACCGCATTCCCGATGAATATAAGACGCAAGTCATGGCAACGGTTGACAGGACTTACCGTGTTTTATCCATTGACCCCGTTGATATGGATTATTTATTCCATATTTATAACAATTTTGTCAACCATTATGAGCCTGAGCGAAGGAATTGTCCAGCGTGTCGGACAAAGGTAGTGGGTAAAATGAGGCAAATAGTACAATTTTGGAGAGATGAGCAATGAGAAAAATAACATTGATAAGGAGTTATTAATTGAATTTCAAATAAGCATCTTGGATAAATTCAAGGCATTGTGCGAAAAGGATAAAATAAAGCATAGTTATCCAGCTTTTATTGACTTCCTGTATCAAACCAATGTTATTAAAGATTTAACCATTGCAAAGTTCATGGTCATGGAATTATATCCAGCCGCCTTGTTTGAAAATGAAAGTAAGATGAATGCCATCATGGATATAAGTATTCAAACGGGACTAAGTGAAAAAACCGTTTACAATATGATTCAACACCCTGAGTCGTTTGGGTATGGAATCAGCAAAAAAAGGAATAAGAAAAATAATAATAAATAAATTTACTGCATGACATACGCGGATTATCCAGACACGGCAAAAAATAACGCAAGGCGCGCACTTGACCATAAAAAAAATGGTTCAAATTGTGGCACGCGTGTCGGTTGGTTAAGAGCGAACCAAATCGCAAACGGCGAAGGATTGTCAGAAGATACCGTGCAAAGAACTTACTCGTTTCTTTCCCGTGCTGAAGTATATGACCAGGGCAAATACTTTGATGAAGATGGAAAGGAAATTTGCGGTTCGATTATGTATGATGCTTGGGGCGGATCGGCGATGAAGGTTTGGGCTGAAGCAAAGTTTAAAAAGATTGAAAGGGAAAAGGAAAGCAAAGCGATGGCAAAATTTAATATTGATATTTTAGGGGAAATTTCTGAATCTGTTAATTCGTACAATGCAGTACAAAGGGAAATTAACAACGCAAAGGGTAAGGAAATTAACTTGGTTATTTCATCTGGTGGTGGCTCAGTCACCGAAGGAATGGCAATAGCTGATTTAATTGCCAATTATCCAGAGGAAACCACGGCAACAGGAATCGGCTTGGTAGCAAGCATTGCAACGGTTGTACTGTTGTCGGCGGATAATGTAAAAATGACGGAAAACGCCTTTATGATGATTCACAGACCTTGGAGTTATACGATGGGTAACGCCGACGAACTTGAGGCAACGGCTGAATTGTTAGACAAGATGGAGGCAAAGTTATTGGACATTTATACCGCATCAGTTTATAAGCGTAAAGGGAAACAGAAAGACCTTGAAAACAAGATTACAAAAATGATGGCGGCTGAAACATGGATGACCGCCCAGGAAGCATTAGAGTTTGGTTTCATTGATGAAATTGTAAAAGTTGGCGAAAAAAATATTGATTTATTACCGTTGCAAAATAGCCTAAGCAAATTTCTGAATGTACCAGCTGCATTATTAACCAACAACAAAAAAGACGATGACATGGGTAATTCCATTTTAGAAAAAATCAAATCGCTTTTAAATAATATGGACGATAAAGAAAATATCGAAAATGTTATGCAAGAAGAAGAGGAGATGAAAAAAGACGAGCCAAAGAACGACGAGGTTGGCGATGCCATTCAAATGTTAAAAGATAATGGCTACTTTGTAATGAGTCCCGAAGAAATGGAGGCTATTCATTCAAAGCAAAAAGAGGAAATGGAATCGATGTACAAGAAGACCGATGAACAAAAGAACTCGATTAATGAAATTGAAACGGTTTTGGAAACATTGGGAAAAGAATTAGTAGCCCTTAGGGCACAAGTTAAAAAAGGCGTTGGGCTTCCTTCGGGCGGAACAACGGCTGAAAAGATTATTGAAACAAAAGCAAAATTGAGTCCGTTTGATTCTTTTGCTTCATTAGTTAAATCTAAAATTTCACAAAGATAATGGCATTCAATCCAACCGCCCAGAATGTTAATGGCTACCTTGGTTCGAACACATACGTCGGACAAAATAGCCTTAACAGAACAAACCCTTACGCAAATGTTGACGGCTTAAACGCTGAACAACTTTACGGGGTTGACACCTTTGAAGACCGCATTCCAGTATCGTTTACTTGGCATATCGCTTCAGCTGGTGACAGAACTACGGTTACACCAATTTACGGTGTTACATCTGCTTCAGATTATTTAAAGTTCAACTTGATTGACGAAAGTGGTAATGAGGCTTACGGACGCTGGATTTCTTCAGCACCTTCAGCAGCCTTTGACATTACAACTACCGCGTTAAACACGGCGAACGACTGGAAGGCTTTCTTTGCTACGTCTAAGGCTGGAGCAAAGACCGAGTTCTCATTTAAAATTGAATCAGCAGCGGTTTTAACAGACACAACTGCGACAATTACTTACGCAAATCTTTAAAATAAAAAACAAATGGCATTAGTAGAAATAAGCCAACTTGACGTATCCTTTAGAGGTACAGAGGCAAACAACATATTTTTAGAGCCTGTCTTTTTTGACGATGATTTACGCGGACAATTCCGTGTTCTTGGCAACGTCGCAAATAAAAAGAAAATGGTATTTGTTCAAGACCTTGAGAATATTGTAAGAAAATATTCTGGTTGCGGATTTAATCCCGTTGGCTCGGTTGACATTTATCAGCGTACAATCGACGTTGAAAAAATGAAGGTTGACCTTGAAATGTGCTGGGATGAATTTGAAGACACCGTTTTTGAGGAGTTATTGAAAACAGGCACAAGGCTTCCAGATGTTTCGGGAACATTGATTGAAAACATTTTATTGACCCGTACACAACAGGCGATTAGAAATGACATTACCCGTCTTTCTTACTTTGGTTCACAGGCATCAAACAATCCTAATTATGATTCATTAGATGGATTTTGGACAGTTTATTACCCGCAGTTAGTTGCAGATGATTTGATTCCAAGAACAAACACAGGCTCAGGTGCAGACCTTGCGGCTGGTGATGGCTTTGCGATCCTTCGTGCAATTTACGACCAAGCACCTTTACAATTAAAGGGATTACCCGCTAACCAAAAGGTGTTTAATGTAACTGGTTCTGTATATTCCCAACTTCGTGAAGACATCGAAGAAGGTGGCGGCGGTGACTACGGTTTACTCCAGTTGATTAACGGGGTTGAGCAATTTACCTTCCGTGGTGTGCCTGTTGTGGCTCAATGGAGATGGGATGACATCGCAACGTCACTTGGAACAACTAAGCCACATTATGTGGAATACACAACGCCACAAAATAAGGTAATTGCAACCGACGTGTTGAGTCCTGAGACGGCTTTGGAACTTTGGTATGACCAGAAGGACGAAAAGGTGTATATTAAGGCTCGTTTTAAAATGGGTGTTAATTACATTCACCATTCATTAATCAGCGTAGGCTACTAATCCAAAATAAATGAGTAGTATAACAAGCGGATGGCTTAATCAATGCGTCGATGGAACGTGTGCTGGTGGTATCGGAAAACTTTATATCGCCAATGCGAATGAAGTGACTGGTTTCACCGCAAATGCCACGGCAGCGGTTACAGCGATTACAATGTCATCAACTGCCTCCGTATTTTACGAGGTGGAATTTAGGGACAATTCAGGAGCATTTACCGAAACCGTGACACAAGACCCAGACACTTTGTCGGTTGCAATCGAACAAAGTTTAGTAGGAATAATCAACTGCCGTGACCAAGAGTTAAGAAACTTAATTCAAGATATGGCGGGACAGGCTTGCGGATTGGTTTGTGTTCACGTTGAAAATACGGGCAACTATTGGATTTGGGGTGCGGAAACGATTGGCGCAAAGAAAAGACCAGCAAGGCTTACAAGCGCTGAAGGTTTATCTGGTGCTTTGTTTACCGATTCAAATCAGGAAACATTGACGATAACTTGCCGTACCACGAACAAAGCAAGATTCATAGTTGACGGTGCAACCGTAATGGGAGCGCTTGATTAAAACATGAAATATGATAGTCAGGGAAAAAAGTAAGTTGATGATTTACGTCGGGGCTGACCCAACGGGAAAGGCGGGAATACTAAAGAAGGCTATCGGAAATTTTACACAAGCAGAATTAAGGGGTTGGTACAATGCCAACCCCACATCTGTTAGCCAACACGTTATTTTTACTCCTGAGAAAACAATCTATGAGCCAAATAAAGAAGACGATTCAAGCAGTACCGAACAGGGCTAACAGAAATTTAAAAAGAAACAATAGCCCTTTATTGGCTTCCGTTACTTTGGACACCTCAAACACCATGCTGGTGCAAGAGGATATTTTTAATGAACCTTCAAGGGAAAGGCTTGATTTTACTGGGGCAAAGTGGGTTAGATTCTTTACACAAAAAGACGACTTTTTAAAAAGTCTTATTGCCATTGTAAACAATTCCCCAACGCTTAGGCGTATCATTGAGGATAAGGTTAACATGGTTGTCGGTGATGGATTTATTCCAATGAAAGGAAAGTCCAACACCTTACTTACAACATCAATGAAGGGTGAGGTAATAACGGATGAGTCTTTGAATGAGATTGAGGAAGTTATTGGACAAGTTAACTTGCACGCACAAAACTTACAAGAAGTGCTTGGCTCATTGGCTTTTGATTACGATGCTTTTGGAAATTGCTTTGCAGAAATTGTACGGGGAAAGGTTGGAAGTCAGCCTTTCACCTACATTTATCATGTGCCAGTTTATAACATTGGAATAAGAAAAGCAGAGGCTGACCAGATTATAAGGTCGGTTGGCATTTACGATAACTGGGAAGAAGTGCCATTGACAACCGAGGGCACATATTATGAAAGGGAAGGGTTTAGGGAAATACCAATTTACCCTGAGTTTAAGAAATTAGAAGACGGAACGGAGCGCTCAATTATCCACGTTAAACAATATGCGGCTGGTTATTTCTACTTTGGTTTACCTGAGTGGATTGGGGCGAAAATGTGGGCTGAGATTGAATACAGAATCCAGCGTTTTAATACAAGCAAGTTTGAAAATGGCTTCATGCCATCGGGAATATTACAATTCTTTGGTTCAATGACATCGGCGGAGGCAAAGAGCCTTGTTGAAGGTATTGAATCAAAGTTTACAGGAATGGGAAACAATCACAAGTTATTCGTCCAAGTTTTACGAGATGAAAAATTAAAAGCAAATTGGATTCCAACCTCAAAAGAAAATGAAGGGGAATTTTTAAACCTTCAAAACCTTGCAGCATCAGCGATTGTCGTCGCTAACCGTTGGTCAAAGTCCCTTGCTGGTTTTGCAACATCGGGACAACTTGGAACAAATCAACAGATACGGCAAGAAATGGAATACTTGCAAAATACGGTTATTAAACCACGCCAAAACCTTTTGTTATCAAAGATTATTAACCCGTTCTTAAAAGAAATTGGGCTTTATAATCCAGCATTCACCGACGTATCGTTTGGTATTTCCAACACTTTACCCGTGTCATTCATGGGTGAATTAAAGGTTGAAGAAAACCTTTCATTAAACGAGAAAAGAGAAATATTAGGGTATGCACCCGTAGAAATAGAACAAACAACCCCAACGAATGAGCCAATTAATACAACCGAGTGAAGTAATAGCTGGAGGGGTTGCACGTCCAACACCAGCAGATATAAGAC
>Ga0209704_1000062_pt1 | contig 18130 bp, 30 predicted proteins | sample PPLLaktember2015_FD_187258 | JGI IMG/M metagenome (GOLD analysis project Ga0209704, IMG submission 187258) | Freshwater sediment microbial communities from Prairie Pothole Lake near Jamestown, North Dakota, USA - PPLs Lake P7 Core (6) Depth... | ecosystem: Environmental > Aquatic > Freshwater >... | reverse complement strand
GCCGGAACCCGTTTGGTACGGGACGCTTCCCGCGGCCCCGCCAGCCAGGTTTGTTGCGGTTCCCGCTGTGGTGGCGCTTCCCGCTGATCCCGCTGTGGCTGCAAAGCTGACAGACAAGCTGCTGGCCGCGACGTTTTCCCAACGCTGGGCCGTGCTGTTGTATTGGATGACGTCTAGGTTGTTAAGGGTTCCAAATTGGACGTTGCCATCAGTACCCCCCAAAACCGACCCAAATGTGGGGCGCACAAACAAAATGCCGTTGCTTGATCCAACGTTGACCACCGCGGCCACCACGGCAATTGCGTTGGGCGCTGCGGGCTTGTTTTTGGTCAACCCACCAGTAACGGCGGGGTTGTAATACAAGATGTCGCCTTGCACCCAATTTTCCGCGCCGCCGGTGGTATTGATGTTTTTCACTTCACCAAACGACAACACAAAAATCCAGTCATTGTTGCCGCCGGATTCGTCAGCCACGCCCAAAATGTAATTGGCCTGGTCAACCGTCAGCCCTGTGGCCGCTTTGCCAATTAAGCCACCAGACGATCCCAGCGTACCGGCAAACGACACGACCTGGCCTTTGGTAATGGCGCCCTGGCAACGAATTCTGAAAAACTGCTCTTGCCCAACGTGCTGAACCACGTTGCCGTTCATTTGAAAGGAAAGGGTTTGGAATTGGTCGTTGTTGTCGTAATACAGCCGCGCCGTGGCATCCGTTGGCAATGGTGATTGCGTGGCGTTAAATTGAATGTATGTCGGGCTGGAAATTGCGCCAGTAATGGCCGACATACTGGTGATGTCGTTGTTTGCGCCCAGGACAGCAGCGGACAAATTCAGCCTGGCGTTTGCAGCGTCCGACGCGCCCGTGCCGCCATGCAGCACTGCAATGTCGGTCGCCGCCCAAGTTCCTGTGCCAATCGTGCCAAGGGTCGTGATCGACGTTTGGCCTGGCCAGGTGGTCGCAATTTGCAACCCGCTGACGCTGGCGTCCAGGCTGGTTCCGTTCAGCTTGACGGAAAACTGGTTGGACAGCAGTTGCAGCCCGTTGCCCGCGGTGTATGTTCCAGCCCCCGAAAACTGCGTCCAGGGCATGGCCGTGACGCCGATTGTGCCGGTCGATCCCGCGGTGGTCACCCAGCCGGTGGACGATAACGTGGCGCCGTCTTCAATGAACGTGAACGCGCCTGGCACCTCCAGCCAGTTGTTCATGTCCGCGGTGCGTATCCATCCGCTGGCGCTGGCCGCGTAAATGCCGTTTTGGGCTGTGTTGGTCTGGTTTTTGACCAGGATGCGGTCGCCAGCGGTCAACGCCGACGGCCAATCGCCGCCAGCCTGGGTGGCCAGGCCCGACAGCGCAATGTTGTTTGTGGTCGTGTACAAACACGACGCTTTGATGTCCAGCCCTTGGGCCACGGAATCAACGTAAGCCTTGTTGGCCACGTCGGCGTCCGTGGTGGGCATTGCAGCCACCTGGGCAGCGGTAAAAAATGCCGCCGCGGGGACATTCCCACCAATGACCGACGAATCAATCGTCGAATTGGTAATGGGTAACCCTGATTGAATTGGGCTGATTGGGGCAAAAAACGGCGTACCAGCGGGGCCAACAAAATATTGGATGGCAAACGTTGGTTCAGGGTCGAAAACGCCCTGAACCGGTACGATGTTTGTGGTCTGTTTGCTGGCGACCTGGTTGGTCATGGCTTACCCCGCGGACAACGGTGTCACAAAGCATTCGCCGTTTGCAGCAGTGCCAATAATGGAAATGAAAAACGTGTTGCGAGGTGCTGGAACCACGATGGGGTAATTCATGCCAGGCGGCAAGATAACGCCAGGCGTCGATGCGCCGGTGGTTGGCACGGCGGGCGCTGCGGTTTCCGCAGCAGTGTTGCCCAGGGACACCACAACCGACGCTGTGCCGGTGTTAATCAGGGCAACGTAGTTGTTTTGAACGTTGGTGTTGGATTCAATCGCCAGGGCGGTTGATGCGGACGCTGGAACAGTAATTCGGTACGTCGGCCCGTTGGGTCTAAAACTTGGCAGCATATTCGTTCCCCTTTCATGGGAAATTATAAAGTTTCAAATAGAAAAAGCCACCCCTTTTGGGGGCGGCTTTCCCGTTTATTTTCGCATCCGATTAAGGAAGGAAAGTTAGGTCGTAACCGTAAATGAACACGTCAGCGGTGGCTGCTGCGCCCTGTGCGGTCGTGCAGCGAATGTAAAGGGGAGTACCCGAAACTGCGTCGGTGGACGTAGCGGCAGTCACAACAACCTTTGCGCTGGTGCTGTTACCGGTCAAGGCATAAGCCGTTTTAATGGCCGTACCAGTTGCACCAGGGCCGGTATAAACGGCCAGTTGCGCGGTGGTCAGGTCAACGGATGCGTTGGCAACGATGATGCTTTGAACGCTGACGTCACCGGCCGCCAAAATGGGGGCAATGGTGTCGGCGACGGCGTTAAGGTTCACACCTTGGGCCGAAGCAATCAAGCGAAGTGCCTGGTTCGTTGCAAGGTTTGAAGGGTGATTACTAGCGGTTACTGCTGGGCCTGGATTAGACATGATCTGTTTCCTTTCTTGGTTGTCGGTTAATGATTAGGCTGCAACGCGGCAAGCAAGTTCAGGGTACAAAGGCGCCCAACCGTACAGCACATCCAAACGGGTTGGGATGCTGTCGTTGTTGATCGTGTACTGACGAACCACGCGGATCGACAAGCCAAGTTCCTTATCGGAAGCGCGGCCAGCGAAATGAACGCCATCAGGCAGTTCCAAGTCGGCGGTGGCCAACGTGAAAGCGTTTTTGTGCATGATGATGTTTTGCGGGGAAGTGGCGCCGGTCTTGTTGAACGGGGTCACAACAGCAGTTGCGCTGGTTGCAGTCACCACGACGTTTTGGAATTGACCGCCGGTGATGATGGCGGGCGAAACCGTAACGGCAGTACCGCCACCGGATGCAACAGTCACGTTTGCAGTCACCACGAAATTACGCAGCTTGCCCGAACCGTAAGCAGCGCGGTTCTGTGGGTTGACGGCGAACACGTTGGCGATCTGGATGACGTCACCTTGCTTCAATGCAGCAGTACCAGCCGACGACACCAGGGTGATGGTGGAAGTCGATGCCCAGCCAGTTGCAATCGAACCGGTGAAAGTGGAAGTGTTGGTGGCCAGGGTGTCAGAGTAGGAACCAAAAGTTTGGTTCACAACGTTCTGATCCATCTTCCAGTTCATACCGCCAGAATCACGGCCCATCAAGCCCTTGGTGTATTGGCTGCTGACTTGCGTTTGTGGATTAAACAAACCCTTCAAGCTGTCCACGATGGTGGCGCTGGTGAAAGGTTCAATGATGCACGAACGACGGCCATCGCGGGGTGCGCCTTCGCTGTCCAGGAAAGCCTGGGCAGTCAGGTACGTGATAAGGCCGGTGGGTGGCGTACCAGCAGTACCAACAATGTTGGCGGTGCTGTTCTTGGCCATGGTCAAACCGTCAAAGTCGATCTTGTTGGCGATGGCGGCGATAGCGGGCTTCAACACGCGGTCGCTGAACATATCCAAAGACAAGGCCAAATCCTGGGTCGTGAATTGGGTATCGACGTGGAATTGGGTGGACAAAGTGACGGGAACGCTGGTTTCGTTGAAGTCTTCAACGTTCAGCGCGGGGCCGGTAGTGCCGATGAAACGACCAGGGCGACGGACGTTCAATGTGTTACCGATTTTGGCGCCGGTAACAGCAAACTGATCGTCATACTCGCGGTTGACTTCGCTGGTGAAAGTCAATTCGTTTTCCAAGACCATCAACGCTTCGTTGGTGATCTTGCTGATGGTAAGCAAATTGTTGGACATAATTTTTTCCTCAAAAATGGGTTAAATGTCAGCGGATTCTACGTGCTGCGCGGGCTGCTTTCCACTGCTGATACGAACCATGGAAATTGCCATCGGCATCCAGGCCCGCATCAACGGTATTTAAGGCTCCACGCAACGGCGAAATAGGCGCTGGCGCTTTTGACTTTCCAACAACAGGCTTCACGTCTGGAACGGTCGCTTTTGCGTCCCTCTCATAACGGGCCTCAATCTTTCCAATCTCACGGACGGCTGACACAAGTGACATTCCGGCCAGCTTTTGTGCAAACTCGGTGTTTTCGGCCAAGTAATACAAAATCTGCGGGCCATGCTCTGATTCAATGATCGCATCGCGCACTGGATCGCTGACGCGAACCTCGCTGCTTTGCACCATGTCGTCAAAGTCGGGTAGGTTCGATTTCGCCGCGTTCACTCGGTCTGCCCAGGCTTTGAATTTCACTTCCTGTTCAGCCGCTGCCTTGCGGTTCAAATCTTGCTGATCCCGTTCTGCCATCTTTTTATCAGCGGTATATTCGGCCAACGCTTTCGCGTATTCGTACATATCGCTGAATTGGTCGGGTGTTGGTTCCTCGCCAATGTCATCCTGTGGGGCTTGCGCCTGGGGGTTGACCCTGCCTTCCAGTTCCTTGACCCTGGTTTCCAAACGTTCACGCTGTTCGCGCTCTAAGCGGGCTTCCTCGCGGGCCGCTTCGCGCTGCTTCGTGATCTCTGAAAACCGCCGTTCCAACTTGGGGTTGGGCTTGCGTTCCTTCTGATCGTCTGCTGTTGTCGCGTCATTCCCGTCCCGATCTTGTTCACTCTGATTTTCCGCGTCCGGCTCGGCATTCACGTTATCGTGTGCCGCCTCGGTGGCTGCGGGTTCTGAATCAACTAAACCAAGTTTTTGGGCTGTGAATTCCGCTAAATTTTCGCTTGTTACGATGTTACTCGCCAGGCGTTCTTGCACTTCCGACATAGGTAATCCTACGAATTAACCCAGTGAAAACCCACTGGTAGGTTTTGGGTTGATTTTCAACCCTAATTCTTGCAATGTCAATCACATCATGCCTGGTTGCATTCCAGGCTGCGGCGGTTGCATTCCTGGCTGCATTGGCGGCTGCTGCATTGGCATTTCAGGCTGCATTTGTGGTTGCATCAATTCCTGGCCAGCCTGAATAAATGGGTTGGCGGTCTTGTTGACTTCCATTTCGGCAAATGTGTGGGCTTGTTGCTGCTCAATATTGCGGCGCTCCATTTCGGCGGCCAACGCTTCGGGCGTGATACCAGCCAACACCAGGCGCGTCATGGCGTCCAGTTCCATCCTGTTTTGGTCGGAAACGGCCTTCATGTTGGTTTGATTGACGCGGGCCTCGTTGATCGTGTCGGTGTTGTAGGCGCGTGAAATAACGTCCATCAACTTGCGGCGGTTGTTGCCGTCTTCCCTGATCTGCGCGACCTGGCCTCGGTTGTTGATTTCCAACTGCAACGCAATCATTTGCTGCTGCATATCGGCAACGGCCTTTTCTGATTGCAACAGCTTCATTTGAATCTGTGGCGGCACGTCTGACTTGTCATCAATCTGCGACAGCGGGTTCATGGATGCCAGGCGGTCGGCAATGATGTCCGCACCAGGGAAATCCATGTTGCGGAACAGCAAATCGCCCGCGGCTTGGAAAATCTGCGGGTCGGCCATCAACGGCATCATGGTGTCCACGGCTTGCTGGCGCTTGCTGTTGTAGCCTGGGCCAATGTCCATCACCACGTCGTACAGTCCCACGGTGACGTCATTCAACACCTCGCCGGTGGCTTGGCGTTCGTTCAGGGTCACCAGGTCGGGCTTGCCGTCGGCGCCGATGATACGCAACACGCGCTGGGTGTCGTACACCTTCGGGATCAAGTCCAGGATAACTTTGCCCGTGTGCTTAATGCTGCGGGTCATGTTGTCGTAAAAGTGGAAGTTCGACAGGTCAACTTGCTGCTGCTGGCCTTGCAAAGCCTTGCCGGAAATGTTGCCTGGCAGCGCCTGGGACGGGTCAAAGATGCCCAGCACGGTTTTCAGGTCGTCAGCAATGGCAGCCGCGGCCACCATAATGCCGTCCGGTGGTGGCTCTGGCTGGATGCGCGTCGGCACTGGCGCGGGGACGCCTTCAATGTCTTTTTGCTTGTAACGCAAAACAGGCGTTGACTTGATGTTGGCCATCGCCCATTCGGATTCGTGGCCTTCGTCTTGACCTTCGGCCAGCAGCCACTTGGGCTTGGGCGCCAAGGCAATGCTCTCGGTCATGCTGGTGCGCCAAAAGTTATACATTCGCTGCGGGTCTTTGGCAAACCGCACCAGGCCGTATTTTTTGCGTTTGCCCTCAATAATCATTTGGGCGCCGTAACACGGGATGATTGGAATGTACTTACCCGCCCAATCCTTTTCTTCCAGCACTTCCATGGCCGTCAGCTTGCACCACTTGACCTTTTTGCGGTACGACGGGCGCTTGTCCATGATGGTGATCTTTGACGCGTCCAGCAACTCAGGGCTGGGCAATTCGTCTTCATAGACCTTTGTGCCGTCCGACAGCATCACCAGGGTGGCGCGTTCGCGCTCCACGTACCAGTATTCAGCAACGCGCACATCCTCACGGGTGACCCACTCCGCGGTGTCGTCGCCGGTGGCCCTTGGTAGAAACCCTGATCCATCGTCGGCGCCTGGGTATTGTTCGCGGAACGTCCGCTTAGACATCACGCTGGTGACCAGGCATTTTTCAGCGTCCGAACCATCGGGCGACACGCTGTTGGGGTCGAAATACACACTGAACGGATCGTCAATAGGGTCAATATAGATTTCCTGGTCGAAACTGTCTTCCGACACGTAATTGGTGTTGACGCGCCAGTAGCCCCAGCCCATGCGGACGGCGTACTCAAACGCGGTGTCGTAGGCGGTATCGGCGTTGGAATTGATTTCAATGTGGCGGGTAATGCCCTCGACCACTTGGGCGATTTTTAGGTCGCCTTCGTTGTTGACAGGGTGAACCTTGATGCGGGGGCGCTGCTGGCGCTGCTGGTTGGTGACCTGGCGCACATAGGCGTCGATCTTGTTGATGGTCAGACAGGGGCGCGATTCTAGGTTGCGGCTGTTCTGAATCTCCACTGGCCACTGGTCGCCACCGGCAAACTTCAGGTCGCCCAACGCTTCAGCGCGGTTTTGCGAATCAGCTTCGGCAACCAATCGCAAAAACTTAATCGCATCACCGATGCGACCATCCATGTCCGTGTCTTGCAAAGCCATATGTATCCCCTTTGTCTAGGATTATCCCATCCATCCCCCGCCCATCGCAACCGGTTTGGGCTTGCGGATTTTGGCGGGTTCTTTAATCATCAGTCCGATATACCGGAATGCGTCGGCCCCGTGCGAATATTGGTCATGCAACGGGGTTCGACTGAATTGGCCCGTGTCGGGGTCAACCTCATAACGGTAATGTCGCAAACAGTTTAATCCGTCCGCGCAATTTTCGCGATCAAAATAACAGTTTGAAAATATCGTGCGGGCCGCGTTGATCGAATCAGCGACCGGCACACGCTCCAATATGCGCGTCTTGTACCCAGCCCCGCGCACAATGTCTTCAATGCTGCGACCGGCTGCGGCCAGCGTTTTGTTTTGGGCGTCGTGTGGCAGCCAAATGGTGTCGTACACATACCCAAACGTTTGCAGTTGCGCCAGGTAGCTGGTCATCGTGCGCTGCGTGTCTTCAAAGTAGCGAATCAAGCGCGTTTCCATTCCCACAAACTGCACAAACCACCAGGCGGTGGCGTCGGCCCAGCCCAGGTCGCAAACGGCGTGGACGGGCTTGGTTGGGTCATATGGCACTCTGGTCAGGCGTTCGTCCCGTTCAGCCTGGACAAGTTCCTTGGCAAAGATGGCGCCGTCCACTGTTTGGCGGCACATCCCTTCCCAAACCTGGTTGTAGGCTTCGGGGTCGCGCACCTTCAGCGCGTCCTTTTCCAGCGCCAGCGTTTCAGGAAACCAGGGGTTGTCGTGCCAGTTGATCTTGATGCTTATGCAGTCCCGCGGGGGCTTGACCACAAAACGCTGGTACGTTTCATCGGTTTCCAGTTCGGGGTTGAACGAAACCCATATCTCGCTGCCCTGTTTGCGGATAGTTGGGATCAAGATGTTCCAGGACAAGCGGCTGACGGTCTGCGCTTCCTCCACCCAGCACACGTCCACGCCTTCAAACGACTTGATGTTGGTCGGGTTGTTCTTCAGGCCAATGAACGCGAATTCCGTACCGTTGGCCCCGCGGATAGTGGCCTGGGTGATGTCGTAGAACCCCAGCAGCCCCAACGCTTCGATCTGGTCGCACAGCAGCTTATGGACGGAATCCTTGATGCTGGTCTGGTACTCACGGGCGCACAACACGCGGATGGGCTTTTTGACGCCCTTAATCAACAGCGCCCTGGCAATGCCCCACGACTTGGCGCCGCCTCGCCCGCCGTACAGCACTTTGTAACGGCTGGATCGGAACAACCCTTGCAGCTTGACAGGAAACTGCGCGTTGGCAGCCGCCTGGTCAGCTTGCTGGGTGACTGTCAAGGTTTGCGATTGATCCATCGGGGTTCATAAATTGCACGGAAATGACTGACGGCCCCAACGGAGCGCCATCCTTGCCGGTGATTTCCTGTTCGATCTTGTCACGCCAGCCCAGCACATTCTTGGCCGTAAAGATGGCAAACGTGCTGTTGTAGGCGCCTTGCATCGTGCCTTCCACCAGGTTGGCTTGCTGCAAATCCTTCGCCTTTTTATAGGCATAAGAAAACGGCGGGTTGCGTAACGTCCCGTCCAGGTTCTTTGCGGTCGCCCAATCGTGCAGCGTCTCAGTAGTAACCCCTATGTTCGTGGCGAACCTGGCCAGGGTTGGAAACTTGCCTGGCAACACCTGGATGGTTTCGTTGCCTGACTTGTCCATTACGGTCACGTCTCTGGTGGGGGATTGGCTGAAAAACTCCAGCAGCATATCCACGAATTCATCGCGGTACTTTGTGGGCCTTCCGGTCGTCTTTGGCTCCACGCTGGCGGGCGTGTCTTTGGGGGTGTGACGCCGCCCCCGCTTTTTGACGGGTGCGTCGGTCGTCATTTTTTACCCTTCGGCTTGGCGGCTTCCCGCTTTACAGAATAGGCAATGGCCACCGCTTGTTTGGGTGGCTTACCGGCTTTGATCTCGGCCTGGACGTTCTTTTCAAACGCCTTCTTGCTGGGTGATTTCGTCAACGGCATGGTCTTCCTTGGATTTGTCCTGGCTCAATTGGGCAAGGACGTTTTGGTATTCCTGGATGGCTCCGCTGATCTGCAACAAGATGGCTTCGTGTTGCTTCGCCAGTTCTCGCAATTCAGCCAGGCGTTTAGCAATTTGTTCCGGTGTCATTTTTTCGCTGTCTTGGCGCTTTGTTTAAAGGCTTTGGCCGTGGGGGCGCCTTTGTCCCCAGGGCTTCGCATACGTTCAGGCGTTTTGCCCGCGGCTTTTTGGCTTTCGATCCGGTCACGCTTTGCAGCGATGTTGGCGTAAAGCCCAGGTTTGGCAGCCATTAGTCAGTCCCTCCAATTTTTTGATCTTTATCAATTGGTTGGTCAATTTGCTGTTGAAGTTTTTGAACCATGCAAAAATAGGCAGCAGCCTGGGCCACCGCCTGATCTCGCTGCCCTTCCAAGATTTCAACCAGGAATTGCACTTCAGGGTCAGGGTGCTTCAGCATTAGGCAGCGTCCGAAACCATCAGGTAATACGGGGTGCCCGCGCTGTCCACAATCCGAATTGTGTGGCTTACAGCGGAAGCAACGTCAGTAGCCACCATTGCCGCCGGTACGTTCATCAGGTTCGTAATGGTGCCGCTGTTGCTGTTGGTAAATCGCAAAAATGCAGCCGAACCAGGCAGCGTTACAGTGTTCGGGAAATCCGAATCCACTTGGATAGCTGCCAAAGTGCCGCCAGGCGTCACGCCAGTTGCTACACCAAGGGTTGCCCTCAAGGCATTACCAGCGCCGCTTATGCTGCCGCCAGCGTTCACTGACATAGAAATGTGGGCGCCATTGGTTGTTTGGCCAGAACCTTGTGCGGCGGCCACGGTTGAAAATGCCCGCAACGTTTCGCCAGCGCCAGCGCCAGTAAAGTTTGTGCGGGCATAAATGCCGCGAACGCCGCCACTTGCGTGGGATGCGGTTACATAAAACTGGTTGACACTTGCTGCGCTTGCCTGAACAACAGGGCTGTCGGACGATCCAGCGTATATCGCGCCAGCAGTGACAGAATCAAATTGTGGGTCGGCAAATGCGACACCGATTGCTTTGGTATTGGGCATGATTTCAGTTCCTTTTTAACAGTTCCAATTTTTAAGGGATGCCTTGGCCCGTTCTGCTGGGCCTTTGGCGTTTTTAACCACCCCTTCCATTCTCGCGCAAAAGGACGCCTTGCGTCCAGCGTCTGCTTTTGACTTCGGGTTTGGTGCTGGTGGTTTTAGGTTTGCGTCATTCTTGCGGTTGTATTCCGCACGGCCCGCGGCGGTCATGCCCGCGCCCTTTTCCGTCGGGTTGTAGTTCTTACCCTTGCCGGTGGTGGTTCGCGCAATTGGTTTGCTGGCCATGACGTGTCCTTTTACAAAGTATCCTGGTTATTCCTCAACCACGCAAGCGATGTCCGCTTCCTGGATGATCTGGTAATCCTGGCCTTCAAAACGCTGTACTGGCCAATCTAGGTAAGTCCCGTTGCCGTATTTGATTTTGTCGCCCACCTTGATTTCATGCACCTGGGGGCCGATGGCCACAATTTCGCCTTCGTTGAATTTTTCGGTGTTCTTGACGTAAATAATGTCTGACAGGTTTCTGACAAACGGCTTTACGACAACGCGATCATGCAGCGGGCGCATTTGCATTTTTTGGCTTCCTTCCAGGTTTCTTACGTTCGACCGGCACATCGGCCATCTTAGTTTCGTCGGTGGTGATGTCGTACACAGGCAAAGAAACCATTTGGATGGTCTGCTCGACGTGTTCGCCGCACCAATCCATTTCATGCTTGTTTTGGGTCGTGGGGTAGCGACGGCAACCGCCAATCACCTGGCCGACGACAAAAAAACGACAGGTTTTGCAGCGGACGTCGCTCATCGCACTGTCTTTCCAGCGCGGACAGCCCCGTTTAGGGCTGCGGCCATGTCTTCAGCCGCCGAACGCACTTTTGCTTCGTGCATCCGCTTCATACGATGTTCAGCGGGCGTTGCCTCGCGTCCCTTCGTAGATGGCTTGGCTGATACTGCCGCTTCGGTAGGCTTTTTCAAGGGCATCACTTAATCCTTTTCTCACTTCATTGTGATCCAGGCGTGGCAACTTGTCAAGTCCGCTTACAACAGTTGCATTGCCTGGGCCGCGGCTGTTGTCGATGACCATCATGTGGAACCGGTGATCGTCGCCGTATTTCGCTTGCAATTGATCCATCACGTCACGCGAACCCATGTGGGTTTTGAAATGTTCGTTGATTGGAACGGTGCGACCGGTTCCCATTTCGGCTTCCATGCGGCTGGCGCGTTTCAATGCGCCGCCTTCCATGGCTTCCACGGGGTCGCGGTAGGTGTACACAATGCCCACCTTGCGACCGGCTTTCAGTGCCTGATCGATTTTCTTGTCAGCCGAATCAAACGTGTTCATGTTGGTGTCGTACACCATTTCCGCGTCACGAATGCTTTGACTGACTTTTTGGGCTTCCTGTAAACCGGTGGTCTTGCCCGCGCCAGTGCCGCCAGCGGTAAACAACACGGTGTTGTCCATACCTGGCGGCGTGGGCTGCGACAGCTTTTCGGCATACATCTGTTTGACAAATGCCGACGACGGCTCATGCACGTCAGCCGACCTGGTGCGGTCGGCGCGGTACTCGGGCGACATTTCGCGGGCGTCGTCCGTGTTCAAAATGCGCCCGCCGTCAGTTTGCGGCAATGCCGCGTATTCCGCTGCCAAACCGGTGTAATCGTTGGTCAGGCGCTCAAAATACGACTGTGCAATCGGATCGCCCGATTGACTTGGGGCTTGGGGCAACGTCGGCTGCGGGGCAAAGGAAGCCAGGGTCGATTGAACCGATTGCGCCCCTTGCGGCGCTTCCTGTTGCTGCCCCACCGCTGCCAGTTGTGACAGCGGGGTAGCCATCAGTCTTGGCAGGATTTACGGTCGTGCGAGTAGCACACACCTTTGCTACGGCCACCGTCAAACTTGCTGTCGGCGCCAGTAGCATCGGCCTTGCCCATGCCCACGCCATTTTTGACCATACCAGTGCGGTCGCCAGTTTTGTCGCTGGCAGCAGCACCGGCGGGCGCCTTGGCGCTTGTACCGTAACCCTTGGGTTGCATTTCGGCGTTATGTTTCATGGTTTTCCCTTTCAGTTGAGGAATTTCAAACGATACAACGTTTTGTCAATCAACGATGCGATTTCGTCGATGATATTCTGAAGTTCAGAATCTTGTGGCAAGTCTTCCCTGGCCTCTTTGACAAACTCAGACAACGATTCCAGATATTTCACTGGATTTTTGGCGTTGTGGAATTCTTCAGGGTACTTTTTGATTTTTTCATATTTACCCTGGAACGCTTCGGCAAAGTCGTCGGCCAGGTCAATGATTTCGACGTAATACTTCCCCAGCGCCTTATGTTCCGAATACGAATCGGTTGAAAGGTGCATGAAATGTGTCACCGTGCTGCTGTGCAGCAATGCGGCGATAAATTCGGATGCGTCGTTTTCCATGTTGCGATGATAAATGAAAAAATCGGGGGGTGGTAGCCCCCCGTCAAGGTGGCTCAGTTCTGGCAACTGTCGATAAGCCGCGTCCATTCTCGTTCATCGGGTAGCGGTACGTCAACAGGCCACTGGCCGCTGTCAACCAGGTGTTGAACCGTTTTCATGTGTGCTGCATACCAGGCTTGCTGACGCTCTCGTTTTGACCACTGGACGCCCTGGTCGATGTCGTGGTGGCAACTCATACAAAGCGCGGCCACCAGGTTGTCGTCGGCCTTGATGCCGCGGCCTTTGCCCCCTCCCCAATTGGTGTGCGCCGCCTGGACAAAATGCCCCGACCCGCACAACTGGCAATCCAGGCTGGCCACCAGGCGCAACAACTTTTTGCTTCGCACGTAAGGGTGTTTGGGAACGGCTGTCATGTTTCAATCCCTTTTTCAGCGCACCATGCCAGCAACCATTCAATGAATTCGGTGGCGTCGGGGATGGTGAATTTGTGTGTCTGTCGGCCCAACTGGACGACGCGCTGGCCATCCAGGCTTGGCGCGACCTTGCCAATCTTGCGGTCGGTTTCGTGCGCCCATTGGTCAATCAACAGGCGTTTCCAATCGTCCGACGACCAATCCGATCCAGCCGCCCGCATCGCCAAATAAATCTGGTGGATGATGGCGTGAAACATATCGTTTTGATCTGACGACCTGGTGGCGCGTTTGATTTCCAGGCGCATTTTGTGGCCAGCCATCAAATTGTTTTTGACTTCGGGCCAAATGTTGTCCATCAACACCTTGGCTTGTTGAGCGTTGTGTAGTTCGTAAATCATTTAATCACCCCCAACGCACGTAAGGCAGCGTCCACGCCATCCACAACGGCCAAGGGGCCACCGCGCCAGGCGCCGTGCCATTTCAGTTGGTCTTCAGTCAATCGCCGCGCCGACGGCGGTTTATGGCCGTCTTTAACTTCAAAAAGGATGGTCTTCCCTTGATAACCCACCAGCAAGTCAGGGACGCCCACGCCAACGCCCGCCAAACTTTGTACCGTAGCGCCAGCCGCCCGCAGCGCCTGAACAACTTGTTCCTGGTTTGCATCAATTTTTGCCGCCCGCCTCATGTTTGCACCTGTTCATGTCTTCCCGCAAGGTACGCGCTGCACCAGGGCCGCGGATTTTCTCGATTTTCTCTATCGTGTCCGACCACCACGCGTTCGCAAATCTGATTCCCTTCTCGCGTTTGTGAATCTTGAACCGGCGCAACCAATCCCTGGCTTCGCATTCCCGCCGCCAGGCTTCCGACCAAGTGGGTTTCTCGCCATCCAGCAAGGTCGCCCGTAACGATAAGGGCTGCGGTGATTTGGTCAAAGTCAAAGGTTTGCCCTTCCTGAAGTTTGTTCAATAAACCGTGTGCTTCATTACGGGTCATCGCACAAGCCCAACAAACACAGCCATCACACCAGCACCAACAGCACCCAACACGATGCCCAGCCACAGCGCGGCCCAGTACTTCATGCTTTTGCGCCACGCGCTTGGCCCCAGTGCCAAGGCTGCGTAATACCGCTGGCCAATCTTGCCTGGTTGCGTTTTTGTGCATCCCAATTCGGCTTCAACTTCTTCACGTAAAGTCATTTGGACATCCTCATTTGTTGGGCCAATTCACGCAACTTGGCCATGGCTTCGGCCTTCGCCTTTTCGGTTGCAATCTTTTCGTGGACGGTCGGCTGGCGCGTAATCATGGTGTTTGGTTTGTCAGGAATGCGCGGGCCGTCGTTCAGCAGCTTGGCAAACGCCAGGGCCGACGGCGGGCGGTCGGGGTTCATGTGCTTCAGCGCGTAATCCATCTTTGGGCGGTAGGTCAGGGCACGCCCGCATTCGTCCATCCATGCCTGGCGAATGATGGCCGGATCAATGTCGCGCCAATGGTTGGCAAAGGTGGCGCCGTAAATGGCGTTCATCTTGGTAAAAATGTAATCAAAGCCGCTGTCGGCATCACAAAAGTCGTTTGCGTTCCACATCGGACACCTCCACGGTTTGTTCAGGTTTTGCCCAAAAGTTTGCTGGCGCTGGTTTTGGTGTGGCCAGGCCGCGGGTAAGGGCCGCCATTTGCGTCAAACGGGCCTCTGACGCGGTTTTCTTGGCTGTCTGTTGCCGACGTACCCAATTGCGCCAGGTCGCCGTCCAATCGGTTTTTACGCCCTTTTGGCCAGGCTGGGCAATCCAGTAGTCGCGGAACCCGTCGAACGTTTCCCTGGGGTCAAGTTCGGGCCGGTGTTGGCGACAAAAACCAACCCATTCGTCAGACAACGGAAAGTCAGGGGCCAAACGCGACCCGCGTTGGCTCTCTCTCTTTGGTTTACTGGTTAGTGGTTGTTGGTTAGTGGTTAGTTGAACGTCCGTTGAACACCCGTTCAACACCTGTTCAACATCCGTTGCACTAATGTGCTTCCGACGTTCAGCGGATGCCCGACCGGCGTTGGATTTTTTCTCCAAAAATGCGCGGTAGTCTGCAATTTCCTGATCGCAGCGTGTGTGATGCCAGCCGTTTTCGGCCAGCCAAAAAAACGATTCCAGCAGCAGTTCCGTTTCGTCAACGGTCGCGCCGATCTGAAATGCCAGAATTTTGGTGTCGGGTTTTAGGGGTTTTTCGGTGTCGTAGTACATCCACAACAGCCGCAAATAGGCCATAGCTTGACCATCGGATAACCTGGCGGTGGCTTTTATAAAGTCACCAATGTGATGCTGGTAATAGTGCATAAAACCTCACGTTGTCGGTTGTCGTTACTGAAAAGAAACAATGGCAGGGCGGTAACGAATCGCCTTTTCCCCCGCTAAAGGTAGCCATGTTTCCAACAATTCTATCCCTTGAACCACTTAGGCCGCAAGGCCCGCAACTGCCACAAACGCGCCTGGGGAACCCTGTCGCCCCATTGGCTGATCGCCTGGCGCGTGATGCCCAGCAACTTGGCCAACGCTACGGCGCTGCCCGCCTTTTCAATTGCTTGATGTGTTTCCATGGTCGCATGGTAAGCCAACTTTCGTTTTTTTGCAACACCTTGAAAAATATTTTGTAAGGGGGCTTGACATGGGTGTAAAGCTGGCTTAATATTCACTCATGCCCTAACACATTGCACGGGGTCTTTTAAAAGGAAATTGTGATGACTACATATCTCTCTTGCGCTGACACTGCAAAACTGGTTCGCGCAGCCCTCAAAGAATCATTCCCTGGTGTTAAGTTCAGCGTCAAGTCCAGCGTTTATTCCGGCGGCGCCAGCATCAACATCAAATACACCGACGGCCCAACCTACGAACAAGTCAAAGCCGTGGCCGGTATGTTTGAGGGTTCTTACTTCGACGGCATGACGGATTACAAAGGCAGCAACTATGGCAGCCTGGACGGTAACGAAGTTCGGTTTGGCGCTGACTTCATTTTTGTAAATCGTGATTTCAGCGTTGCAGTTTTGGAAAGTGCCGTGAAAGCCGCTTGCGAATACTACGGTTACGCAATGCCAGCCATTGAAAATGGTTACTTCGGCGCCAGGATTGTTGACCGGCTGGATTACGAAATCGAACGCAGCATCATGCGGAAGGTTGGCGAAGTCAGCCTGGTGGCCACCAACAAAAGCGCCACATTGGCCCGCGTCGGCTTCCTGGGCGACGACGGTTACGGTTGGAACGCTGTTGGCCGCAAGGCTGCATAAGGGGGGCGCCATGAACCGCGAACCAACCGATTGGGAAATTGTGGGCATGGCACTGGTGATCGCGCCGGTGCTGTACATCTTGCTGTGGCTTGCCATGGCCATCTTTTAAGGGGAACAACGTGAGAATTTTTAGAGTGCATCGGGCTGGCAAAGTTTTCTTTGCCGCCTACCTGGGCAGCGTTTACATCGAACGCGCCAGCGAAAAAGAATTGCGTGAAGCAATAGCAGTCCGTGAAAGATTTGCAAAAATATTTGCGGAACCTGTTGACATTGCCGGTTAAGCTGGCTTACAATCGAACCATGCCGGAAACGGTCTTTTAAAAGGAAATGAAAATGCAATCTCGTACATACAAAGGCGCCTTCGGATGGAAGGCTGAAACGGTGGTCAACCTGACCGACACAATCCGTTTGTGCATTGTCACCATGAAACGCTCTAGCGGCGCCTTAATCACGTCGGTGACTGGCAGCAAACGTGAAGGTGACTATTACTTCTACACCGTGCTGCAAGACTTCAACAAATCTGTGTTGTCGTCCGCACCAGCCCGCGTTACTCAAAAAACCGTCGATCAACAACAAGCCAAGGCTGCTGAAATCTTGGATGCAATCATTGACGACGCCCGCAACTTTTACAAATTGGTGGCAGCATGAACACGACTATTCCCGCAAATCAACTTGCGACATTCAGCAATCCCGACCTGGGCATTGCGTCCCTGGTCACTCAAACACAAAAAGGTTACGCGGTTACGTTGTTGGACACCGACGCGGAAATGATTGTCGGCACGTACATCTACCCCTTGGCCATGCTGGCCCAGGCCGTCAACAAAGCCAAGCAGCTTGCCAACGTTTAAGGGGAACAACATGACACGACCACCATTTGAAATTGACGGCCCGTACAGGGCCAAGCGCAAACCCGCCAAGCGTTACGTGGCCATCGCTGTTGCGGTGATCGCTGGCGCTGCTGTACTGCTGCTGTCGGGCTGCTCTAGTCTCCCACCCAACACAACGTTGGACGCGCAACAGCAACTGATCCTGGACAAACAGGTTCAGCCAATGTCGCGCAATGAAGTCATCACCGCGGTGACTGAATGCACATCCAGCGGCCTTCGCGCTGTGATGCTCTACGGCAAACGCAAAATCAACAACGCCACGACCGACATCGTGGTGGACGTGACTTGCGCCCCGAAATATTGAAAGGAAAATCATGGACACGTTTAGCAAAGTCGCATCGGCCCTGGTCAAAGCGCAAAAGGAATTCGGCCCCGCGCTGAAATCATCCAGCAACCCGCATTTCAAATCGCGTTACGCCGACTTGGCCGCGTGTGTTGAAGCGGTGGTGGAATCACTCAACAACAACGGCATCGCATTGACGCAGCGCGTCAGCCCGTCGGAAAACGGCGTGATCGTCGAAACCGTGTTCATTCACGAATCCGGTGAAGTCATCAACTGCGGCCAGTTGCACGTACCAGCCAGCAAACACGACGCCCAGGGTTACGGCAGCGCGTTGACGTATGCCCGCCGTTACAGCCTCATGGCAGCCTGTGGCATTGCTCCGGAAGATGACGACGGCAACGCGGCCAGCAAACGGCCAACAGCGCCAGCAGTCCCGACGCCTGACATCACCGACCACCTGGCAGCCATCCAGGCCAGCGCCAACAGCGACGAATTGGCCAAAGTGTTCAAAGATGCGTTTGCAGCTTGCCAGGGCAACCAGGCGTTACAAACCAAAGTAATGGACGCCAAAAAAGCCCGCGTGGCCCGTGCCAAAAAAGAACAATCAACCAAAGGAAATGAAAATGTCTGACGAAATCGAACAACGCACCGACGAATGGTTTGCCGCCCGCCTGGGCAAGGTCACGGCGTCCAAG
>Ga0209704_1000057_pt1 | contig 18737 bp, 18 predicted proteins | sample PPLLaktember2015_FD_187258 | JGI IMG/M metagenome (GOLD analysis project Ga0209704, IMG submission 187258) | Freshwater sediment microbial communities from Prairie Pothole Lake near Jamestown, North Dakota, USA - PPLs Lake P7 Core (6) Depth... | ecosystem: Environmental > Aquatic > Freshwater >... | reverse complement strand
ATGAAGTAGATCCTGAATTAATTAAAACTTTTAAGAAACTGGGTATCTCTATCAATGAGCAAAAAAGAATGACCGGAGTAGCCATGGACATTGTTGTCGATTCCGTTTCTGTTGCAACTACTTTTAAAGAAACGCTCGCAGAACGCGGTATTATTTTTTGCCCTATTTCAGAAGCTATAAAAACACATCCGGAGCTGGTTAAAAAATATCTGGGTACTATTGTTCCAAAAACGGATAATTTTTACGCCGCTCTCAATTCTGCGGTCTTTACAGATGGCTCTTTTTGTTATATCCCGAAAGGTGTTAAATGTCCGATGGAACTATCCACCTATTTCAGGATCAATGAAGGCGGAACAGGCCAGTTTGAGCGAACACTCTTAATTGCCGATGAGGGTAGTTATGTGAGTTACCTGGAAGGTTGTACTGCTCCTGCAAGGGATGAAAACCAATTGCACGCTGCTGTTGTGGAGCTGATAGCATTGGACAAGGCTGAGATTAAATATTCCACAGTGCAAAACTGGTTTCCCGGAGATGCAAAGGGCAAAGGAGGGGTGTACAATTTTGTCACCAAAAGAGGTATTTGCCACGAAAGCGCGAAAATATCCTGGACACAGGTAGAAACAGGTAGTGCCATTACCTGGAAATACCCGAGTTGCATTTTAAAAGGTGACAATTCCGTGGGTGAATTCTATTCTATTGCCGTTACCAACCATTTTCAACAGGCAGATACCGGTACAAAGATGGTCCACCTCGGAAAAAATACCAAAAGCACCATTATATCAAAAGGTATCTCTGCCGGTAAATCACAAAATTCTTACAGAGGTTTGGTACAGATTGGAGCGCGTGCAGATAACGCGCGTAATTTCTCGCAGTGCGATTCCCTGCTGATGGGCAACAATTGCGGTGCGCATACCTTTCCTTATATTGAAGCCAAAAACAAAACAGCCCATGTAGAGCACGAAGCAACCACAAGCAAAATTGGAGAAGATCAATTATTCTATTGCAACCAGCGGGGCATTGATACAGAAAAAGCCATTGCCCTGATTGTGAATGGTTTCAGCAAGGAAGTATTGAATAAATTACCCATGGAATTTGCAGTGGAAGCGCAGAAATTGCTGGAGATCTCTTTGGAAGGATCCGTAGGTTAATTTGGAAATGAGTTAATTTGAGAATTTGAAAATGTATTTGTCAATAATTGTCCAAGACACTATAAATATTAAAATATTGAAGAATTAACTGAACTTATTTGAAATATTTCACTTGCTAAAAAAGGGATAATTAACTTTTAAAAAATAAATGGAAGAGAAAGACAACGTAATTATTAAATTAACTTTTCAATTTGCTTTAAAAATTATTGAGTATTGCGAGGTTTTACAGGAAGACCGGAGATTTGTAATTGCCAATCAACTTCTAAAATCGGGAACATCAGTTGGCGCAAATATAAGAGAAGCACAAAATGCGGAGAGCATAGGAGATTTTATACATAAATTTAAAATTTCCGCAAAAGAGATAGAAGAAACAATATATTGGTTAGAGCTTTGTAAATACTCTAAGAATTATCCCAATGTTGAAGAATTACTAGAACAAATAAATAATATTTCAAGAGTAGTCAATAAAATAATTATAACATCAAAACAAAAATAAAGAGTTAATTGAAAGTTCATTATATCAAAAACCTTTAGTTAACAAGAATGTTTTCAATTTTCAAATTTTTCAAATTTTCAAATTAATTATGTTACAAATTAAAAATTTACATGCCGGAATCAACGGCAAGGAAATATTAAAAGGAATAGACCTTACCATCAACGCGGGTGAAGTGCATGCCATTATGGGTCCAAACGGATCGGGTAAAAGCACCCTGTCTGCCGTAATTGCGGGTAATGAGAATTTTGAAGTGTATGAAGGCGACATCCTGTTTAATGGGGAAAGCATATTGGAACTTTCTGCCGATGAAAGAGCCCATAAAGGGGTATTTATGTCCTTTCAATATCCAGTAGAAATACCCGGTGTCACCACCACAAATTTTATAAAAACAGCCATCAACGCCAACAGGAAAGCCAAAGGATTGGACGATTTACCTGCCAAGGAAATGTTGCAGATGATACGGGAAAAATCGGATTTGCTGGAAATGGACAGAAAATTTTTGTCGCGTTCTTTGAACGAAGGATTTTCAGGTGGTGAAAAAAAACGCAATGAAATATTTCAAATGGCCATGCTGGAACCCAAACTGGCCATACTCGACGAAACGGACTCCGGTCTGGATATCGATGCGCTGAAGATCGTTGCCAACGGAGTCAATAAACTGAAGAGCAAAGACAATGCAACTATAGTAATTACCCATTACCAGAGGTTGCTGGATTATATTATTCCTGACCATGTACATGTGCTTCACGACGGAAAGATCGTTAAGTCGGGCGGAAAAGAGCTCGCTTACACCCTGGAAGAAAAAGGGTATGACTGGGTGAAATAGAGTTTGAAAGTTTGAAAGTTAAAATGTTGGAATGTTGAAATGGCAATGGAACTTAATATTTACTGTTTCAGGGCCTAAATTATTAGAATACTATGGAATTAAAAGATAAACTCGTTGCTTCCTTTATGGCCTTTGAAAACAAAGGCAATATTGATCTGGAATCTCCTGTACACAAACTGCGTACAGCGGCTATTAACAAATTTGAGCAGCTGGGTTTTCCTGCCAAAAAAGATGAAGAGTGGAAATACACTTCCTTAAACACTTTGCTTAAAAATGATTACAGTGTTTTTCCTGATACCGAAAATGTTCTGGAACTCAAAGACGTAAGACAGTATTTTCTGGATGAAATCGATACCTACCGCATCGTTTTTGTGGATGGACTGTACAGTCCGTTCCTGTCGCACACCTCACATGAACAGGGTGATATCTGTTTGTTGTCATCGGCGCTTAAACAGCCCAAATACCAGATGATCATCGATCATTATTTTGGAAAAATTGCTTCAAATGATGAAAGTTTAACCTGTTTAAATACTGCCTTTGCCAGAGAGGGGGCCTTTATTCGTATTCCAAAGAACACCATAGTTGAAAGGCCTGTCCAAATATTGTATTTCTCTACCGGAAATGAAAAAGAGCTGATACTGCAACCGAGAAATCTGGTTATTGTTGATGAAAATTCTCATGTCCAGATCATAGAAAGACACCAGAGCCTGACCACAAATAAAGTTTTAACCAATGCTGTAACTGAAATATTCGCTAACAAACGGGCGATCGTCGATTATTACAAATTGCAGAACGACAATCTATCTGCTTCGCTGATCGACAATACTTTTGTGCAACAAAAGGACAGCAGCATAGCCACAGTAAATACTTTTTCGTTTGGAGGGAAACTTACCAGAAACAACCTGACCTTTACCCATGAAGGAGAACGCGTTACCTCTAATTTGAATGGCATCACCATCATTGGTGAAAGCCAGCATGTCGATAACCACACCATGATCCATCATAAACGCGAGAATTGCGAAAGTCATGAGTTGTACAAAGGCATTTTTGATGATCAGTCGACCGGCGTTTTTAATGGAAAAGTATTTGTGGATAAAATTGCTCAAAAAACCAATGCTTACCAACAAAATGACAATGTGCTGATCGGCGATAAGGCTACAATAAATGCCAAACCCCAGCTGGAGATCTTTGCTGATGATGTAAAATGCTCGCACGGCTGTACCATCGGCCAATTGGACGATAAAGCACTGTTCTACCTTCAATCACGCGGAATTCCTAAAAAGGAAGCCAAGGCCCTTTTGTTATTTGCTTTTGGGAATGATGTGGTAGAAAGAATCAGGATACCTTCGCTGAAAGCCAGGATATCCAAACTTATTGCCCAAAAATTAAAAGTCGATTTGCAGATCCAGATCTGATCTTTTTTTCCGGTCAGGCCAGACGGCTGTTGCAATCGGCAATGGCTTTTTCGTTTTTCCGGTCTATCCACTGTTGTCCTTTCATTTTGCGCATCACATTGTCGTAGTTGCGCATTACAAAAATATTGTACAGCGCCTGTGCCAGATTTTTTGGATTTCTCGCTATGGAACGCATGCTCATGGAAAAACCGGGCGTTATGTATTTCATATAGTGCCAATACCCTTCCGGCATATACAATACCTGGCCGTGTTCAAGTTCAGCTATATAACCCTTTGCCTTTTTTAGAGCCGGCCATTTCTCGAGATCAGGTTTGGAAAAGTCAATGGATTCATGGGTGATCAGGGAATTTGGCACCTTGTACAGGTATTTTTTTTCTTCATAAGGAAACAGGATACATTCTTTCTTTCCATGAAAATGAAAGTGCAAAATATTGGCCAGATCGATGTCGTAATGCATAAACGTAAAAGAATCCTGTCCCCCAAAAAATAACATGGGCATTGATTTCATTATGCGCAATCCGATATCCGGAAATTTAAAATCCTTTTGCAGGGAAGGAACTTCTTTTAAAATATTGTAAAGAAAAATACGGTAACGGGTTGGCTCTTTTTGCAGTAGGTCAATATAATCCTTCATTTTCATCTTTGCATGAGGCTCATTAAAACCGTCTTTGTAATCCACCGGGCGGTCATCATACAGGGGAACCTCCTTTTCTCCTACTACTTCTTTGATATAATCCAGATTCCATTTGGTAAAAGCCGGCCAGTCTTCGATCAGATTTTCTATGACCAGGGGTTTTTGCGGTTTTACATAATTCTGTAAAAAATCTTTCCTGGATATGGTTTTAACGCGATCTACTTTTTGCAGGTTGAGTTTCATAAAAAAGAAATTTATATTACTGTATTGCCTCAAGAATTTCTTTCAGCAACTTATTAAAATCAAATTCAGGATCTTCTGTCAGTCCGGTTCGCACGATCACAACCTGTTTTGAAGGAATGATGAATACCATTTGCCCCTGAAAGCCATTGGCCGAATACAGGTCACGGGGTGCGTCGGGATATACTCCGCCGGCATTCAGCCAGAAGTGGCCTCCGTACCTTCCGTCAGAGCCGTTTGTGGGAGTAGCCACAAATTTCGCCCAGGAAGGATCAAAAATTTGTTCTCCATTCCAATTGCCCTTGTGCAAATACAAGAGACCAAATTTTCCCCAGTCTCTGGTATTTGCCCAGGCATAAGATGATCCCACAAAATTTCCGCTCAGATCTGTTTCAACCTGGGCTGAATGCATTCCTATCTTATCCAGCAGTTCTTCATACCAGAAATTCAAATACGTTTGCTGGTCAGGAAATAATTTTCTCAATAGAGGCCCCGCCAATACATTGGAGGTACCGGAAGAATAATTCCAACTTTTATTGATCTTTCCCGTCATAGGCTTGCCCACCTGAACTTCACCCATATTGTCAGCCACATACAGCATTCGGGTCACATCCGACAGATCGCCGTAATCTTCTTCCCATTCCAGGCCACTGTTCATATGCAGCAAGTCTTTATAAGTAATGGCTGAACGGCTATCATTTTGCCAGGCTTTGATACCGGTCTTTTGGTCAATATCAATACGACCTTGCTTCTGTAGAATTCCATAAATAGTTGAGGTTATACTTTTTGTCATTGACCAGCCCAAAACAGGGGTTTGCGCATTAAAACCCGGGGCGTACTTTTCAGCAAGGATCTGGTCTTTGTAGATCACAAGCAGCGATCTGGTCTTTTTTAGTTCTTCAGCCGGTTTATCGAAGGCATTATCTACTGCCTTTTTTAAGAGATCGTAGTTTACTCCGCTAAAGACGGTATCTTTCTGAGGTAAATTTCCATAGGGATAGGGCAGGTTTTTTGCAATTTTATTTCTTTTTGGCTTGGGAATTACAGGAGGTGTTTCAGCACCTTCCTGCAGCAAAACAGCTCCAAGACCCTCAATAAAAACAGCCTTTCTTTCCTTCATTCCAAAAAAGCTTGAAACCACCGATCTCGTGTTCTTATCTGTTTGATTATCAGCCAGGGGCAGGATCGAAAAATCATTATCCCCGCTTTCTATGGATTCAATTGAACGGTTTGCGTAATAAACACCGCTGGCGATATTCTTGGCAGAAAATCCCGTGACGATCGTGAGTCTCGGATAATAAGAGAATACCAGGTAAATCAGTGCCAAAAACATCAATACTGCGGCTATTTTCAGAACTCTTTTCATAAATTTCTAGGGTTAAATTCAAATCAGAAATCAGTGACAAAAATAAAGAATTAATTTGCGTATTCTAAAGGCTGCTGATATAAGTTTTCTATCTTTGTATTTAGAATCATTCTAAAAAATATGATCGATATTCAAAAAATACGCGGGGATTTTCCTATTTTGAGCAGAACTGTAAACGGCAAACAACTGGTTTATTTTGACAATGCGGCAACTTCACAAAAACCGCGGCAGGTAATTGATTCTCTTGTTGATTTTTACTCAAATCACAATGCGAATATTCACAGAGGGGTACATACCCTGAGTCAGGAAGCAACCGATCTTTTTGAAAATGCCAGAAAAAAAGTACAGCTTCATTTCAATGCCGAAAAATCGCATGAAATAATCTTTACCTCGGGCACTACCCACAGTATCAATCTGGTTGCCAGCGGTTTTTCGGCCTTCTTAAAAAAGGGTGACGAGATTATCGTGTCAGCACTGGAGCACCACAGCAATATTGTTCCCTGGCAAATGTTATGCGAGCGTACAGGGGCAGTGCTGCGGGTTATTCCAATGACTTTGGATGGCGAATTACGTATGGATGTTTTTAAGGAATTACTTTCCTCTAAAACAAAAATTGTCTTTGTCAATCATGTATCAAATGCCCTGGGAACAATAAATCCTATAGAAGAAATTATAAAATTATCACATGAAGCGGGGGCAGCTGTATTGATCGACGGAGCACAGGCAACACCGCATATAAAACCCGACCTGCAGGCACTGGACTGCGATTTTTACACCTGTTCGGCACATAAACTCTGTGGCCCAACAGGTGTTGGAATGCTTTACGGAAAGGAGGCCTGGCTTCAAAAGCTTCCTCCTTACCAGGGCGGTGGAGAAATGATCAGCGAGGTAACTTTTGAAAAAACGAGTTATGCCGACCTGCCCCATAAATTTGAGGCCGGCACACCCAATATTGCTGATGGTATCGCTTTTGGAGTTGCTCTTGATTACCTCAATTCGATTGGTTTTGAGAACATAGCCGCATATGAAAATGAATTGCTCGCCTATGCCACTGAAAAACTCATGGCCATAGATGGGCTGATTATCTATGGCCCAAAAACAAAAAAAGCGCCGGTTATCTCCTTTAATATTGAAGGAATCCACCCGTATGACATTGGAGTAATACTAGACAAACTGGGCATTGCCGTTCGAACCGGTCATCATTGTGCCCAACCCATTATGGATTTTTTTAAGATCCCGGGTACGGTAAGATCGTCCTTTGCATTTTATAATACCAAAGAAGAAATTAATATCTTTGTTACAGCTCTTCAAAAAGCTAAAACCATGTTGTCTTAACTATAACCTATCTTTTATGAAAACTGCTGTTTTTTTAATTCTGTTAACCGTTAGTGCCAAGTCTTGTGAAGAAACGAAAAATTTGTATGTAGCTGATCATTTGGTTGACTGTACTGGTGTGTCACCGCAAAAATGTATGCTGATCAAAGAAAAACTGGCAGATGAGTGGCAAAATTTCTATGGAAGTATTGAAGGATTCACTTATGAAGAAGGCTATCAGTATCTCCTCAGGGTCAAAGTAAGTGAGGTAAAAAATCCTCCTGCAGACGGGTCAAAGTATAAATATACCCTGGATCAGATCGTGGAGAAGAAAAAATTTGAAAAGGAAATTGTTTTGGAAAACGACTGGAAAGTTGTTTCCATGCAGGGTATTGAGAATCTGACAATTCACCCTACCATTAAGTTTGATGGAAAGGAAAAAAGTATCAACGGATTTGCCGGATGTAATAATTTTATGGGTAAATACAACCCAGAAACCAAGGAAATGAAATTGGGTGAGATGGCCATGACCCGAAAAATGTGTCCGGATATGTCTGTTGAAAATCAGTTCACCAATTTACTTAAAGAAATTTCCTATTATAAACTTGAAGAACCGGGGCTTAATTTTTACAATGCTAAAAACGAGGTGCTGATGTCATGCGTACTGAATAAATAGTTGCTTTGCACCATTCAAAAAATAGTGTTTGCTTCTTTTTCAAAACCCTGATCAATTTTTAAGAGAGATGCCTGAGCGGCCTGCACGGCCAGTTCATCGCATCTTTCATTTTGTTTGTGGTTGTTATGCCCTTTCACCCAGACAAAGGAAACTTTGTGTTTGCGGTACACTTTCAAAAACCTTTGCCAGAGATCGCTGTTCTTTTTCCCGGCAAAACCTTTTTTCTCCCAGTTAAAAACCCATTTTTTCTCAACAGCATCAACAACATACTTTGAATCTGAAAAGATAATTACTTCTGTTCCTTCCTTCTTAAGTTGTTCCAAAGCAAAAATTACTGCCATCAGTTCCATGCGGTTGTTGGTGGTCCTCAGATACCCATCAGAAAATTCCTTGTGATAGGGTTTTCCTACCCACTCCATCACGATCCCATAACCCCCTTTTCCCGGATTTCCGCTGCAGGCCCCGTCTGTATAGATATGTACCATATATTCAGTTTACAGACATGACGACCTTTTCGATTACCGAAGGAAAATATTTTTGCTCCAGTTCATGAATTTTTGATGCTACGGTTTCAGGGTTGTCACTTTCTTCCAAAGGAACTGAGGCCTGGAACAGAATGGCCCCCTCATCATATTTCTCGTTGACAAGATGGATGGTTATTCCAGACTCTTTCTCCTTGTTTGCCACCACAGCCTCATGCACATGGCTGCCATACATGCCCTTGCCGCCGTATTTAGGCAAAAGACTGGGGTGAATATTTACGATCTTGTCAGGAAAAGCAAGAACCACAGCATCAGGTATTTTTAATAAGAAGCCTGCCAAAACAATAAAATCCGATTCTTCTTTCAGAAAATGAAGAAATTCGGGTCTATTCAATTCTCCTCTTTCCAGGATCTTCACAGAAACCCCGTATTTTCCGGCGCGCTCAATGACCTTTGCATCCCGGTTGTTGGTTATTACATAGTTCACAATAACTACATCTGAATCAGCAAAATAACGCATAATATTCTCTGCATTGGTCCCAGATCCAGAAGCAAAAATGGCGATTCTCTTCATTTATTAATGTAAAAGTTAAGCGCAAATGAAGATAAAATTAAATAATTATGTCTGTTTTTGAAATTAAATCTTTTTGTTTATCTTAGATACCGGATTTTTTTCTGCACTTGATGCAGAATTAAGCTTAATTTATTATTTTTGCAACCGTATTAATTTAATTTAAAAATTTCAATTATGTCAGATATTGCATCAAGAGTTAAAGCTATTATCGTTGATAAATTAGGTGTTGACGAAAATGAAGTTACTAACGAAGCTAACTTTACAAACGATTTAGGAGCAGATTCATTGGATACTGTTGAGTTGATCATGGAGTTCGAAAAAGAATTTGACATCCAGATCCCGGACGATCAGGCTGAAAACATCAGCACTGTAGGTCAGGCTGTAACCTATATCGAGGGAGCAAAAAAATAACAATTCCATAAATAATACAACAACGAGAGATGACCTATTGGCCATTTCTTGTTGTTTTATGGTTTCTATATACAATAAATAATTCTTATGGAGTTAAAAAGAGTTGTTGTAACAGGTTTGGGAGCGCTAACACCAATTGGTAACACTGTAAAAGATTACTGGAACGGTTTGGTCAATGGCGTGAGCGGTGCTGCCCCAATTACCTATTTTGATGCAACACTTTTTAAAACCCAGTTTGCCTGTGAACTCAAAAATTTTGTGGCAGAAGATTTTTTTGACCGCAAAGAGGCAAGGAAAATGGATAGGTTCACACAATACGCACTGGTTGCTTCGGATGAGGCCATACAGGATGCCGGTCTGGATTTTACCCAGATCGATACAGACAGGGTTGGTGTTATCTGGGGTGCAGGTATAGGTGGTTTGGAAACTTTTCAAAATGAGGTGTTGTATTTTGGAAGCGGTGATGGCACTCCGAAATTTAACCCATTCTTTATTCCAAAAATGATCGCCGATATTGCCCCGGGCCAAATCTCAATAAAATATGGTTTAAGAGGACCAAATTTTGCTACGGTCAGCGCTTGTGCCTCCTCAGCCAATGCCATCATAGATTCATTAAATTATATCCGTCTGGGTTATGCCGACATTTTTGTTACCGGTGGTTCTGAAGCGGCAGTAACTATGGCGGGAATGGGTGGTTTTAATGCCCTGCACGCGCTCTCTACCAGGAATGATGACCCAAAAACGGCTTCGCGTCCCTTTGATAAAGACCGCGATGGCTTTGTACTTGGGGAAGGTGCCGGAGCCCTTATCCTTGAAGAATACGAACACGCAAAGGCGCGTGGCGCTAAGATTTACGCCGAGATCGTAGGTGGGGGACTTTCAGCTGATGCATACCACATAACCGCTCCTCATCCCGAAGGAATTGGAGCAACCAGTGTTATGCTAAACTGCCTGAGAGATGCCCACATGGATCCGAAGGAAGTGGATGCTGTGAATATGCACGGTACTTCTACCCCCTTGGGCGATGTTGCCGAATTAAAAGCGATACTTTCAGTTTTTGGGGATCACGCCTATAAATTGAACATAAATTCTACCAAATCCATGACCGGCCATCTCCTGGGTGCTGCCGGAGCCATTGAGGCCATTGCATCTATTCTTGCTATGCAGTACGGCATAGTTCCGCCTACCATCAATCATTTCACCGATGATGATCAGATTGATCCAAAATTAAATCTGACTTTTAATAAAGCTCAAAAGCGCGTTGTAAATGTTGCGATGAGCAATACTTTCGGTTTTGGTGGACACAATGCCTGCATACTTTTCAAGAAATTAGATGTGTAATCTTCCTTTATGAATTTCATCAGAAAAATAACGGGTTCTTATTCTGAAAAAGATGAAGAATTTTTTATTTTAATGAAAAATATCCTTGGTTACAAGCCCAAAAATATTGCATTTTATCAGGAAGCCTTTACCCATAGTTCTCTTAGAAAAACCAATGAACAAGGATTTCCCCTGAATTATGAAAGACTTGAATTTTTGGGAGACGCCATATTGGGTTCGGTTATTGCCAATTACCTTTACAAAAAACTGCCAACGGCTGATGAAGGTACCTTAACCCAAATGCGGTCCAAAATAGTAAGCCGTGAACATTTGAATGAATTGGGGCGCGACCTCGCTCTTAAAAAATTTGTTGATGGTTCCGCTTCCAATCAAACCTTTGGCGATAATATCTACGGAAATCTTTTTGAGGCATTTATCGGTGCCATCCACCTGGACAAAGGTTATAGTTTTTGCGAAAAGTTTATCTACAGAAATGTAATTGAGCCCTATGTGGACCTCGAAAGACTGGTTGGTAAAATTTCCAGTTATAAAAGTTTTCTCATCGAATGGTGTCAGAAAAACAAAAAGAAGATCAAGTATCAGATCTATGAAGACACCGGCAATGATGTGATTAAACATTTTAGCGTCAAACTCAGTATTGACGACCAGCTGCTTGCGAAAGGAAGAGCCACTTCCAAGAAAAAAGCAGAAGAAATTGCTTCAAAAAGAGCCTATTACAAGCTTCGTAACCAAATTGAACACTAATCTACATTTGTTAATTTTAGTATGTTTTGTCAGATAATTGAATTATTTGCAAAACTATTTTTACTTTTGAGAACCCGAATTGATTCTTTTAAGAAAACCCATGTCAAAAATACATTCCTTTGAATTTGATTATGAACATGATTATACGCTGATAGGTGTCCATACCTCCCTCGAAGATTACAGATTGGCCTATTTGCTGAACAAAAACCTGGGCATTCAGTTCAGAAGATACAAGGAAGACCTGGACTTATTTGAAAATTCGGCAAAAAGCAGTTTTTCCATTTATATTTTTGACGATAAAAAAAACCAAACTACCTGGACACTCATTTCAAACAAAAATATTCCGACAGAATCGGCATCAGAAACAACCGACAGTCTTTTTGCGAGTGAACAAAAATCCGTTTTCCTGATTCCTGAGAAAAGGACAGTTGATTATCTGATCAGAATAGATGGAATTTTTCCCGATTCCTTTATTAAATCGGTAATCGAAGCAATAAAAAAGATCAATAACATCATGACCCTTTATACTATTGATCCCATGGATCTGAAATCCAGGGATCATTTGATATTTGAAACCAAACCGGGAAATATATACCTGTAAAATAACACTAAAGATATACCCTTAATACTATGAGAATGCGTAAAAAAACTAAGATTGTTGCAACACTTGGTCCTGCAATAAATTCCAGGGAACTGATGGAAGAAATGATGGTGGCCGGAGTTAATGTCTTCAGGATCAATTTTTCTCATGCCGACTATGATGCGATCACGGAAGATGTAAAAACGATCAGGGAGATCAATGAGCGAAGGGGTTTTAATGTAGCTGTGCTGGCCGATCTTCAAGGGCCAAAACTTCGTGTTGGTGTCATGGCAGAAAATTCCTTTTTAAAAGAGGGCGATATTTTCACTTTTACCACAGAAAAATGTGAGGGTAATTCTGAAAAGGCCTATATGACCTATAAAAAATTTCCTAAAGATGTCAAACCCGGAGAGCAAATTTTGGTTGACGACGGAAAACTTCTGTTTGAGGTTCTGGAAACCGACGGAAAATCAAATGTTAAAACCCGGGTTATGAGGGATGGTGTACTCAAATCCAAAAAAGGGGTAAACTTACCAAATACCAATGTTTCACTACCGGCATTAACTAAAAAAGACACGCAGGACGCCCTGTTTGCCATCTCACTTGAGGTGGACTGGTTCGCCTTGTCGTTTGTCAGAAATGTTGAGGACCTCGACCTGATCAATAACCTGATCAAAGAAAATTCACCTCACAAAATTCCCGTCATTGCCAAGATAGAAAAACCGGAAGCAGTGCAAAACATCAATGCCATCGTTAGCAGATGTGATGGAATTATGGTCGCCCGTGGTGATCTTGGTGTAGAGATCCCTGCCGAAAATGTGCCCATTATACAGAAAAAATTAGTCAAAAAAGCGAAAGAGGCCAGAATTCCCGTAATCATTGCCACACAAATGATGGAAACCATGATCGAAAATCCTGTGCCAACACGGGCAGAAGTGAATGATGTTGCCAATTCAATCATGGATGGCGCAGATGCAGTGATGCTCTCCGGAGAAACATCAGTTGGCAAGCACCCCTTACGGGTTATTCATGCCATGAGAAAGATCATTCAAAGTGTGGAACACTCCGAACTGATCGTGAGTCCGGTGCCACAGATACAATGTGTCAATGACCGGTACATTACAAAATCCATCTGCCATCAGGCTGCGATTTTAGCAGACAGCATTGAAGCCGCAACCATAACAACACTTACACACAGCGGTTACACTGCCTTTCAGATCTCAGCCTGGAGGCCCAAGTCAAATATTTTGGCATTTACGGATGATAAACGCATTTTAGCCATGTTAAATTTACTTTGGGGAGTAAAGGCTTATTATTATGATAAAAACCTGAGTACGGATAAAACCATAGAAGAACTGAACAAATTATCTGTAGAAAAAGGATATGCCGAACCGGGAGATTTTATTATCAACCTGAGTTCAATGCCCGTTTCTGCAAGGGGAATGGTGAACACCTTGCGTGTATCACAGGTGTGATTTAATCGAACACACCTCAACTGATCCCATTCCCGATCAACTCTTTATAACCGGGGTCCCCGGCCAGATTTTTTAAAAAGGCCGATACCCGGTTTTTTATTTTTAAATGATCCGGTTCAGAAAGAAGTTCGGCAATTTCAAGTGCCAGCAACCATTCTGTTGGATAATCAGTTTCCAGGGTATCAAATATTTGCTCTAAACGAACTGCGGATTGCGGATCGAATCCTTTCTCCCTGATATCGCGGACTTCCTGATAAAAACCATGAAGCTTGCGCTGGGCAGGGTTGTAATGGATCTTATGTGTCTTTTCAGCAGGCGGTTCATACGCGATACCATAACTTCCCGGGTCTGCCACTCCTGCAAAAGCAGAAATTACCGTTGCACCGATCGCCATATCATAGGTACCCCAATCCGGATGAAAAAGTACCTCATCGCCTTGTTTGACCATACAATCTTTAAATGAGATCAAAATTATTTTTCCCTGCAGGTTCCTTTTGCCGGTGATTATTTCGCCCTCCACCACAATATCTCCCTCAAATTCCAGCCTGGCCCGCTTTCCTTCGTAAATCCTGTACGCTTCCAGATCTTTTGGTGACATATCCTCAATGGCCAGATTGATTCCTTTTAGTTTCCCGAGCGGAGAGCCGAAACCGTCCCGGTGGTAGGCTTTGTCATGGCCTATAATTTCTTTGTTCTTAAAGGCAAGTGCGGTTGGACCGACGGTTTTAAAATAAACCGGACCGCCATTTTTATCCTCTCTGACTTCTGAAAAAATACCACTGATCTGTATGCCGGTACTCAATTCAATCGTACCCAGATTTTTGCTGCTGATCAGCTTGCGTATACCTTGTATACCTCCCCTGCGCAGGGACATGCCGTTGGCAAACTCCTCCAATACCAAACTGAGATAGGCAAAATCGGGGCTGACAAACAGTTGTGGCTGCGGCTTGGTAATATCAAAAGATACCTCGGCCGCAGCAATTGAATAAGGCAATTTCTTTACCTGATCGCCCATACACCATTTGCTCTCGCCTATGGAGGATAATAGTCCAGCGCCATATATTTTTGGTTCATCGACTGTTCCTATCAATCCGTATTCCACTGTCCACCAATGCAGATTCCTGATCTTCGACATTTCACTGGCTTCACCCATATTTTGGCTGAGGTGTTCTATTCGCATCTCTGCCTCAAGGACCTCCTTATCAGATGTATTCGGGTCTTCTTTGATAATAGATAAATGTCTGATCGCTTCAAACAGTTCATGGTCTTTGCCCGAAGAGATTGCCTTTGCTCCGATCTCACCGAACCTGCGCAGGTATTCGGCATATTCCGGATTTGCAATGATCGGGGCATGACCTGCGGCTTCGTGTATGATATCCGGTGCAGGAGTATAGGCGATGTGTTCTATGGTTCTGATATCGGCTGCAATGACCAGGGTGTTATAAGCCTGAAATTCCATAAAGGCATTTGGTGGAATAAATCCGTCAACGGTTACCGCTGCCCATCCAATTTCTGCCAGAATCTTATTCATGTCTTCCAGCCTGGGTATTTTATCAATCAAAATACCTGTTTTCTTGAGGCCCTCAAGATAGGAAGGATGTGCAACTCCCTTGAGATATACAATATTTTTACGCATCACATAACGCCAGACAGCGTGATTCTGGGCAGTATATTCATCATAATGCTGCTCCACAATAAATTCTTTCAGATGTGCAGGCAATCTGGATAAGATCTTATTCATCATATTTTATAGCTTGTATGGTACCGGAAAATTACTTGATTTAAAAAAAAAATTGAATATCCCTACAAGATAATAAATAATTTAAAAAATAATTAACTTTACCGTATATTCAACCCTACAAAAAAACAACATAATTATGAGAGGAGGAAATTTTAAAATTAAACTGCTGATTGGTGGAGTTATCATCCTTTTTTCTTTTTTGCGCTATTGTTCACAAACAGATACGAATGAGTATACAGGCAAAAAACAACATATTTCGCTCAGTACCGAAGATGAAATTTCTCTTGGGTTGAAAAGTGCACCCCAAATGGCTCAGGAATATGGCGGATTGCACCCGGATCAGGAAGCACAGGCCTTGGTGGACCGCGTTGGCAGTAAATTGGTGAACAGTTCTGTTGCGAGGCAGACACCCTATCATTACGAATTTCATTTGTTGCGCGATCCGCAAACGGTTAATGCCTTTGCATTACCGGGTGGTCAGGTGTTTATCACAGCCGGTCTGTTCAGCAGATTAAATACGGAAGATCAGCTGGCCGGTGTGTTGGGTCACGAAATAGGGCATGTGGTGGGCAGGCATTCAGCAGAAAGAATTGCCAAACAAAATTTAACCCAGGGTATCCTGACCGGCGTGCTGGCAGGTACCGATCAGGGCGGTGCACAGATGGCTGCCATGGTTGCCAATATTGTCAACATGAAATACGGCAGGGAAGACGAACTTGAAAGTGACCAGCTTGGCGTTAAATTCATGATCGATGCCGGTTATAATCCTTATGAATTTATCGAAGTAATGAAAATCCTGGAAGAGGCTTCCGGTGGCCAGCGCGTACCGGAATTTTCAAGCACACACCCGAGCTCCCCTCACAGAATTCAGGAAATAACAGATGCCATAAATAAATACGGGTATACACCACCACAGTAAATGTTGGTTTATTACTATCGGTATTATTTAATATTTGTATTTTCTTCCTTAACAATACGGAATGCTTAAGAATTTATTTTATTTGGTATCCCTTTTACTGCTCAGCTCCTGTAGTTCAGTCGAAATTACGGATAAACCAATACGATTCGATGAGGAAAGGATACAGCTCACCCTCGACTATATGCGCGATCGGTATGGTATCAGCCAGAGTGATGCGACTATAAGTCCCGAAATGGTCGTTGTTCACTGGACAGCAATACCAGATCTTGAAAAGTCTTTCAATGCTTTCTATGAAAACAAACTGCCCGGCTGGCGTCCTGATCTGAAAAATGCAGGCTCCCTGAATGTTTCTGCCCAATTTTTAATCGACAGAGACGGAACTGTCTACCGGCTGATGCCGGAAAATACCATGGCACGGCATGTTATCGGGCTCAATCACTGCGCAATCGGAATCGAAAATGTTGGCGGAACAGAGGAAACTCCGCTTACCGGCGAACAGTTAAGATCAAATGTCAGACTGATTAAATACCTGAAAAAGAAGTATCCTGCCATTCTCTATGTGATTGGTCATTATGAATACACCCTCTTTGAAGAGCATCCTTTGTGGCTTGAAAAAGACAAAACCTACCGGACAACAAAAACTGATCCCGGTATAGATTTTATGACAAGCATCAGAAATAAAACCAAAAAATACCGCTGGGAACCTGTTCCTGAAAAAAATATTGCGCATTAAACAGCCAAAAAACCCTTCCCTTTTTGAATGGACTTGGTGACAATAAAATCCCTGTGTGCACAACAGGAATAAACATACCCATAAAGAACAACTATATCCCTATGAAAAAACTTTTTTCTCTTTCGTTGATCCTGCTTCCATTTTTTATCTTTTCACAGAAAGATTTTACTGCCAAAGCCTTTGAAGATTATGCCTCTTATCAGGAAAAATCACTTAATACACGTAGGTTTAAACATGCAGATATCCAGCCACTGATTGAGGCACTTAAAAAAGAACCTGGTTTTGGTGTCAAAAAACTGGGCAATTCCATAGAAGGAAGAAGTATTTCAATGATCAGTCTGGGTTCGGGCAAAACTACGGTACTGCTCTGGTCACAAATGCATGGCGATGAACCGACTGCTACCATGGCCATATTCGATCTGCTGAACTATTTTAAATCCAACAAAACTTTACTCGATAAAATAAACCTGCATTTTATACCCATGCTAAACCCGGATGGAGCAGAGCAATTCAACAGAAGAAATGCGATTGGCATTGATATCAACCGCGATGCCGTCAGATTGCAATCTCCTGAGTCGCGAATTTTAAAAGCTGTACGGGATAGTCTGAATGCAGATTTCGGATTTAACCTGCACGACCAGAGCAAGTATTACAATGCCGAAAATACAGAAAAACCTGCCACCATTTCTTTACTGGCCCCCGCCTATAATGAAGAAAAAAGTATCAATGAGGTACGGGCCAATGCCATGAAGATCATCGTTGAAATAGACCGGGTTGTTCAGCAGTACGCTCCCGGCCAGACAGGCAGGTATGACGATGAATTCGAGCCCAGGGCTTTCGGAGACAATATTCAGAAATGGGGTACCAGCGCAATTTTGATCGAGTCCGGGGGTTACCAGAACGATCCTGAAAAACAATTCATACGAAAGCTCAATTATGTCGCTATTTTGTCTGCCCTGCAATCCATAGCCACAGAAAGTTACAGGAATATACCGGTTCAGGATTATGAAAAAATTCCAAAAAACGACAGAAAATTATTTGATTTGAAGATCACAAACCTCACTTTTCCTTACCTCAATAAAAATTACACCGTCGATCTGGGAATTGTTCACAATGAACGGGCAAACAACAAGCAAACCGAGTTTTATTATCTGGGACAGTTAACCGAAATCGGCGATCTTTCAAATTTTTACGGATACGAGACCCTCGATGCACAGGGTTTGCAGTATAAAACCGGACAAACCCATCCGAAGATCATCAAAAACACTTCAGAACTTGAAAAAATAGATTTTACAGAATTTTACCAAAATGGCTATACCTCAGTGGGTATGGATTCTATACCCAACAATTATAAATACAGCCTCTTCCCTGTCAATATTGTGGATGTGAGTAAAATGGAGATTTCCAAGATCAACAGCAAACCTAAAAATCCTTTGGTTCTGGGCAGAAATCCATCTTTTTTATTGTTTAAAGACAACAAAGTGAAGTATGCGGTCATCAATGGATTTGTGTATGATGTGGCCAATAAAAAAAACATGATAAAAAATAGTGTTGTTGAATGATCTTTCGGGCAACTAAGATATCATCCAAATAAAAAAACTGTGTATTTTTTTTTTGATTTT
>Ga0209704_1000054_pt1 | contig 19107 bp, 28 predicted proteins | sample PPLLaktember2015_FD_187258 | JGI IMG/M metagenome (GOLD analysis project Ga0209704, IMG submission 187258) | Freshwater sediment microbial communities from Prairie Pothole Lake near Jamestown, North Dakota, USA - PPLs Lake P7 Core (6) Depth... | ecosystem: Environmental > Aquatic > Freshwater >... | reverse complement strand
GTCATTAAAAGCTCGTGATGCTTATTACAAAGTACGTGCATTGCGTGACGTTATGTGGCAAGTACGTAACGATGTGGCTGTGAAGAGCATGACCCGTAGAGGGTTTGTGCAACTTAACACAGGTCTTAAGTTTGATGACAATGGTAACCAACTGTTTGGTAAGCCAACAACACCTAAAGAAGGTAGTTTTGTCTATCTTAGCGATACTGGAGCTATGCAACGTATGAGTGCAGAGTTTCGTGAAGAGATTGCCACTAAGGGTTATGTCTTCTACGAAGCTGCTGAGCCTGTACTAATTGATGGCAAATACCGCAAGACCTTTGGCTTTAAAGTTGGTAGCTTTGCTAGCCAACCTATTGATACGGTAATTCCCTATCGTGCTGGTGAGTATCGCCGTATTTACAGCGATGAGTATTTTGTTAAAATTAAGTCTAGCTATGAAGTTGATGGCGCTATTGAAGAAGTTACTACTACTCATCGTACTGCTGCTAGCGTGGCTGATGCCAATAATTATGTAAAAGCTTTGTCTGAAGCTCAGTCATTACATAAAGCAGGTAAGCTAACCATTCAAGATGCTAGCCGCTTAATGGAGCCTTATGGATGGCGACCAGAAGAAATCATTGATGCACTAAACAATAACAGGTTTGGTACAGACTTTAAAGCTGAAGTAAGGTTTACCCGTACTGATGATGATTATGTAGAAGAAGCAATTGGCCTTACTAGTAACTTTGCCAGCAAGCGGGGTGATAAGGTGTTGTCTGTATTCGGTAAAGATACAGTTAACACAGTGAGTCCGTTAGATAGTGTGGCTGCTGAGATTGGTAACACTGCATATGTAGCGTCTACAACTGAGTGGCGTGAGAGTCACATTCAACGTTGGTTCAATACCTTTGTCGATGACTTGCCAGCTAACGTGCAGACAATGACACCTGACAATGCATTCCGCTATATGTTGAACAACAAAGGATATTATGTTGGTCAAAGCAAGCGTTTGGCTGTAGCTGAGAAAGTGCAAGACTACATCATTGCTCAAATGAATATTCCTACTAAAGAAGAGAAGGGATATCTAGGCTTTATGCGTATGATAAGTGAGGGTATTGAGGGTGGTGTAGGTGGCAAACCAGTTATGAAACTAGGTGCTGCATTACGTGCTACCAAAGATTACCCCACATGGGCACGTACAATTGCATTTCACAGCTTCTTTGCATTTAACCCTGTGCAGTTCTTTATGCAAGGTATGAACGCTTTCAACGCTGTAGCCATCTCCCCTGTGCATGGATTACGTAGTGCTAAGAGTAGTGCTATGTACGCTATGGCTTTGTTTAGCGATCAAGAAAGCATTTGGCAAACTGTTGCTAAGACTAACAAACTAACTAACCTTGGTTTGGGTATGTCTGAGGAAGAGTTCGTTGAAGTTGTACGGGCTATTCGCCGCACTGGTCTAATGGATGGTATCAACACTACTAGCTTGTATGGTGCTGAAGTAGGTAAGTACGGCATTATGAACAAGTTAACTCGTAACGTAGGAGATTTGGCTGCAACACCATTTAACTCTGGTGAAGGCTATAGCCGACTAGTTAGCTTCGACATTGCACGTAGGGAGTTTATGGAAACTAACCCCGGTGCTGCATGGTGGACTGATGACAGCTTAGCTAAGATTCTAGAGCGTCAAGATGATTTGACACAGAACATGACTAAGGCTAACGTAGCTTCATGGCAACAAGGTTGGAAGTCTATCCCTGCACAATTCGTACAGTATCAAGTTAAATTGATGATGAACGTTGTACAGAGTTTGATGGGCAACCCAAGAGCATTCTCACAGAAAGAAGCACTACAGTTATTAGTAACACACGCACTAGTGATGGGTACTGCTGGTAACTTCTTGTGGCCTTTCCGTGACCTATTGACAGAAGTAGTGCCAGAAGATATGTCTCCAGAAGCTCGTTTGTACGTACAACAAGGTGTTGTAGCAGGTATGATTGGTTCCATTACTGATGGTGAAGCTAAGCTAGCAATTGGTAGCCGATTCAACACTTTCAAATATTATGAAGATGTTGTTAAGGGGTTGTTAGACCCTGAGAAAACATTCATGGAGGTGGCTGGTGGCCCGTCAGGGTTTGCTGCATTACGTATCCTAGGTAGTTTTGGTGAAGCATTCTCAATCATTGCTAAAGCCCCTATGACTATGGATACACTGCAAATTGCATTGTCTGAGATTGGTAAGGGAAGCTTCTCTTTCTTTAATAACATTCAAAAGTCACGCATTGCAATGGCTAACTACAACCAAGTACAGAGTGGTGCTGGTGGTGCAATGTTCCGTGTGACAGATACTGAAGCATGGATGTTGAGTTTCGGTATTCCACCTGCTGTACAAGAAGACTTGTCAATATTGTACAGTAGCAGAAAGTCACAAACTGACGATGTTAAAACATCTGCTAAAGCGATTGGTAAACACGCCATGTTAGCTTTAACAGCGTTACGTAATAACGACACTGAAGGACATAGAACACACGCTGCAATTGTACAAGCTATTCTAAATACATATTCAGGTAGCGATTTACAGCAACTATATAAAGAAGCATATAAAGTAGAGGCATTTACTCAATATGAAAAGATGCTTACAGATCAAGCTGTAAAGGATTGGGCAGTGAAAGACATTGTAGTAAATACAGGAGTTAACGAATAATGGCAACCTATCAAGCAAACATTACTAAGAACATTGAGCCAGCAATGGCTAATCCAGCAACATTACAACAAGCTGGTGCAGCAACACGGGCTGCTATTCAAACCCTAGGAGAGGGTGCTAGTGCTGTATATAAGGGGTATGTAGAGCAAGAGGTAGCTAACATTGAAGCAGGAGCTTCTAACTTAGCTCAAGAATTCTTTATTAGTAATCAAGCTGCACAAGTTGCAGGGAGACAAGCTGCTCAAATGCAGAGTGGCGCACCTATGGCAGGGAGTATGTTTGCAGAAACATTGTTAGGTGCACAAGGTGAAGATGCACAAGCAAAGGCTGCACAACAACTACGCTCTTACGATAGCGAGTTGGTACGTTTAAAGGCTGCTGCTGAAGGCGGCATGTCTAATGAACAATATGTCTCCCGCATTGATGCGTTGACAAAGAAAGCTATTGCACAATATCCCGGTCTTGCTGGTCAGATTCGTGAGAAGGTGGGGGCCGTTACAGGGTTGCCATACGCTGATCGTTGGGCACAGATGAACTATGTTAAGGAACGTTTCTCTAAACAAGAAGCACCTAAGCAAGTGTCCCCTGAAGACTTAGCAATGAAAGACATTGACGATGCTGCTAAGACAGGTATGTTTGGTACTCGTGAAGAATTGTTTAAGGATTACCAGACTAATCGGAGTGTATACGACACTAAGATGACTGGCTTTAAACAAGTGCTACAAGTACAGACGCAAACTAACGTTATTAAGAACAACATTGGTGCGTTACAAAATCAAAGTGATTTACAAACAGACACTGTTCGTGCAGGGTTTGCTGCTGTTTTTGATGGTAGCTTAGGTGCTGCTGTCCTAACTACAGGTGTTAACGATAAAGAACAAGTGTTTGCTGACACACTAAAGTTGATGGCACAAGGTGATCCACAAGTAACTGATCCTACAAAGTTTCAAGTACTAGTATCACTACACACTAATCAAATGCGAACAAACATTGAAAGTGCCCGTAAATCTGGTTACAGTGTAATTGATGCTTATTTAGCTAAAAACCCTAATGTATCTGACGCTAAACGTAAGGAGTTGTATGCAGACGTTGATCGTCAAGCTGAGCAATCATTGCGAATGTATGCAGACGATAAAGGAGTTGGTTTGTTATCTATGGCTAACGTGTTGAAAAACTACCGTGATAAGAGTCTTACTGAACAACAGATGATTTTAGACTTAGCCATTAAACAACAATCTGCTATGCAGAATAACCCTATGGTTATGGCATTTTATGGTTTAGGTGCTTCTCGTGAAAACCTTAAGCGAACTAATCCAGATTTTTATGAGTTTATGCTTACAAATGAAAAGCGAATTGCAGATGCTGTTCGAGGTATTAGGAATGATGTTGCTGCTGCAACTGATTTAGCTGATGTAAAACGTGTCATGCTACAGTCAGAGCAAAGTGGTGCTGCTGTACCTGTTGACCCTGTTGCATCACGTACAAATACTCGTGCAGCACATCAAGCATTAGGTGCTAGTGCTGCTGAACTGTTAAAGAAAACTTCACTCCTACCTGCTGAAGTTAACATTGCCAGTGCTGCTTTCTCCACCAGTGTAGCTACTGGTGCTAACAGTTTAACACTATCTCGTGACTATAAGAAGTATGGTGAGCAAATTGCTAAGCTACCAGAAACTGACCAAGCTGTCATTAAGAGTAACGTAAGCAACAGTGTGTCAGGTGCTGTCCTTAGTATTAGCGATGTTAAACGGGTAATTGAAGCTAAGTATAAGACAACCCTAACACTAGGTGTTAATGATGCAGGTGAGATTAGTGTTGTGCTGCCTAAATCTAGGGCTACCCTTGTTGGCCCTAACGCCGCGCCAGCAACAAGTAACAGTCTTACAACAACAATTGCTGCTCAAGAGTTTATGAAGCAAGTTAAACCTATGCTAAATAACATTGTGTATGGTACGGCTATGTTAACACAGAAAGAGGCTAAGGCAGTGGGTACGGAGTTTGCAACTGTTATTAATAATAACCAACCGTATGGTGGATTTTATAATAGTAGTGCACAACCTGTAACTACACCGACCACACCTGTATCTGGTACATCTGACCTAGATGCACAAGTTAAAGCTTCTCTTGATAGGATGAAAGCTGAAAGTCCTGATTTAAATATTGATTATGTATACTCCGCTTATCAACGTGCGACTCCAGAAGCTAAGAAGCAATTAGCTGAAAAGTTTAAGTCTAATACTGCTACTATGGCTGACCTTAACACTAAGTAATATGGACATTCTTAAATTCTTTGATAACTTCTTTTCTTCAGGTAAGCCACCACAAGTGGAACAACCTGTACAACAAGAAGTAGCTGAGCCATCTAAACCTGACTACTATGAGCGCCTTAAGATGGCTGAGAGTAGTGGTCAGGCTGATGTTAAATCTAAGACTAGTAGTGCTACAGGGCATCACCAGTTTATTGAGGGTACATGGGAATCTCTAACTAAGAAGTATGGTAAAAACTACACACTAGATGATAGGAAAGACCCTGCTAAGTCTTTAGAGGTTGCTAAACTATTTACTGAGGAGAATAAATCTTCTTTGCAGAAAGCATTGAAGAGGGAGCCTACAGATACAGAATTGTATGCGGCTCACTTCTTAGGTACAAGTGGGGCTAAGAAGTTCTTGATGGCATCACCTTTTACTAAAGCTAGTAAGGTAGTAAATAAAAATCAAATAAAGAGTAATAAAAATATTTTTTATGATGGTAAAACAGGAAAAGAACGTACAGTTTCAGAAGTATACGAAATTCTTAAAAAGAAAATTGGTGAGTAATGAGAAACGGGGCATTGCGCCCCGTTCGTCATTAGGTAAGTTGCCCAACCATGTTATTAATAACTGTGTTAACTGACTGCTTAGTCTCTTCAACCATCAACCTACGTTCTTCTTTAGCAATTAGATATTGAACGTTGTGCATACACTTGTACAAGTCTTCTAGTGGTTTACCCTTATCCTTGTAGCGTAGCAAGTATTTAAGGGCACTAGCCTCCCACCCATTCAAATCATACGCTTCCCAAATCTCCCAAGGTTGAATGGCACGTTCTTTATAGTGGTTGCCACCATATTGTGTTTCCATAACTTGATTATAGTTCACTAGGTTTACCTTTCAACAAAGCTGGAATCTTATCTTCTTTCTCTAGTCGTGCAATCTCTTTAGTCATTAGAGAGATAAGACCCTCTTGCAACAACAACTGCATCATACGGGGTTCAATGTCTTTCAACACCACTGTTGCTGATCCATCTTCGTGCTCTTCAATCATTTCAACTTCCATGTCATTTCTCCATAAAACTGTTACAAACTTGATGTACCTTACCGTCTTCTGTTTTAAACTGTAAGACAATCTCTACGGTTTTTTCTGTCTCGTACACCTTCAGCTTTAAGTAGCGTCTCAGTGCCTCCATCATTCGATAACTTTCTTCATTGCTGCTCATACCTACTCCTTAATGTTTTCTTTGCTTTGTACACTAGGTTCTTAGCATGTTTAGAAGAACAACACAGTGCAACACCAATATCATTGTAACACATTCCTTGAGCATGTTTCATGTACAGTGCCTTACGTTGTTTTTCTGGTAAATCACCAATCATATCCAACAGCATAAAAAACTCTTGCTTAGTGTTTAAGAGTGTTTCAGGGGTAACACTAGTCACACTATCAACTTCTGTTTTAATGCTCTCAAACGGGCGTTTAGATGCCTTGTTGATGGCAATTGTGCATAGCCAAGTATAAAACTGACTATCACCTCTGAACGTATTCAAATATCTAAAGGCTGCTGCAAACGTATCTTGTGTCAATTCTTCTGCAAGAGCATTGTCATTAACTCGTCTACGTAAGAAACTAAATATACGTTTCCAATATTTAGTTGTCAGGGAGGAGTAAGCCTTTTCACTCCCCCCTAACGCTTCAGCTATTAGTAACTCATCTTCAGATTTCACAGACACCAGATACACAGGCTAGCTGTTGAGCACCCTCAACGTTATCTGTATATTCAATGAAGGTTTCCCAATCAACTGTCTTAGGCATAGCCTCTTTCAGCTTCTCGTACTCTTCTTTACCAATCTCTTCATACGGGGCTTGCTTGTAGCTACCACCATCCCAAGGTAGGAAACTGATACCGCTAATCTCGTCAAAGTGTTCCCACACCCAAGCACCCACTGAAGGCCAATCTTTCTCTTTAACATACACAGTTACTGATGGCTTATGCTCACACCAGTGACGTTGATAGGTTAGCCACAACTTCAAGTGTGTGAAAGAGTCCAACTCATCTCGTGTAACACAACCATCTGGTGCTTTCATAGGGAAGCTAAAGATAGTAGTGTCATAAGGCTTCATCACATCCGCTTCTGAAGGTACTCCCTGACCCTGTAGAAAGGCTGTAATAGGGTCTTTGTTATCGTTCCGAACACGGCGAATGTAGTAATCACTGTGGCGAGCATGAATGCCACTGGCACTATCAACAAGCTGGCTAACAGTACCAGAAGGCTTAACACACGTAATAGCAGCGGATTGAGGAATTCCCAATTCATTAGCAAGTTCCTTATTAGTAACAACAGCTAGCTCACGCAAGCCACTTAATCTTGATGACAGACCCACATCATCAATGTTATTCAACAATGCGGAGTCTAGGATGCCTGTGATGGATACACCTAGCAAACGTTCCTCTTCAGTGTTCTTCTGCCACACCTTCCTTAGATAAGGGAATTCCGTAAGAGTAGACTGGAAAGTGCCAAGGATAGTGGCCAATCTAACTTTTCGCTGTAAACTTTCGTCATCATCGTCTGCTCGGGCAACGACTTCAGTAAGGTTACAGAACTGATACGGACGTAAGATGATTTCGGAGCATGGGTTAGTCCCAAACTCATAAGAGCTGTCTCGTCTTCCATGTTTTTCAACAGTAGTTTTAGCTGCGGCTCGGGAAAAGACTCCCCTTTCACCAGAGTATGACTGATACAACGCCAACCATTCTGACATAAATTCCCCAACGGTGGGGCGTTCATTATAGCTCGCACTATTATTTGCAAGTGCTCGTTGTCCTTCTCGCTCCCACCACTGACCGGCTTTAGCATGTCGCATCCTATCATCTGACAAATCACTGAGGCTAATCATTGCTGATCTACGTACCCCACCAACAACCACGACCTCTCCAATCTTGCACATAATGTCATGGCATTCCAAGCTGTTAAGTTTCCTACCCGCCGCACCTTTAAACTTATTAGTAACAAATTCAAAGAGTTCAGTGAGGGGTTTAGGGCCGCTAGCTCGACCACCAAACGTTTTAAGGCGTGCCCCTGCCGGACGGACTTTAGTAACATCCCACTTCGGTACTTCCCCTGAATACAATAGGGCGATGAGTTGACGTAAACTCTTGGCCCAACCTGCTTTAGAGTCAGACACAGAGATAGTAGTGTCGCTATTAAACATCTGCGTAGGTACTTCAGGTAGCTTGTTAACATACTTACTCTCAACTGAGAATCCAACACCAGTGCCACATAACAAGATGTACATGGCTTCATCAAAGGATTTAACATCATCTACAGGGAGGTATGAACAGTTATACCCTGCTGTGTTGTCACGGTTTAGTGCCTCACCTGCGGTCATCATAGCTCGCATAGAGGGCATTACTTCATGGTTTAGAATTGCCGAGTGTAACTCATTGTACAATTCAGGGGTCATCTTGTAATGCATCTTACCAATAAGGTGACGATGCATGAAGTTCATGTAACGATCAACTGTCTCAGGCCAATGCTCACGGCGATTCTCTTCCTCTAGGAATCGGCTGTAACGACTCTTAGCAATGAATGTTTCGTAGATACCCATTTCGTGTTTAATCATCTTCTAATTCCTCTTCGTTATAAAATGCAACTTCTGCGATGCCTAAGTATAGGCTCACGTATACACCGGGGCCGGGATTAATCTCCAACCCTAGTGCAAAACCTGTCATGAATCGGACGGCAATGGACATTTGACCTCCATGTTGCGTAACTCACATTCACGCATGTTATTAATAATGAACTTGGCTTCATCAGATAGTAGGGCATAGAACAAGGGGCCATACTTACCACTACGTACAATGTAATCAAAGTCTTTAATTACATGGTGTAGCCATGCCTCTTCTTCGTTAACCATTCTTGTTTACTCCTTCCATAAACTTATATTCTGCATCCAACACAGATTGTCCGTAACGAAGCATGTGGAGTAATCTATCTGGATGAGAATATTCTAATGGGCGACTACCTACATATTCAATGTAGTAACCTTCTTTATCTTTCTTCCACCAAAGAAGTGTGAAACAAAACTCCTCACCTCTATCGCTGTCAGGATATGGACTCCATGCAACAATCTCTGAATTCCTTGCTCCTGAGTTCTTTCTAAACTCTAAATCTTCGTACCTCATCGTTCATCTCCACTACCTTGCAACTTACCACGTTCTTGTCGGCTACGCAGTTTATTGATGTTTGCAACTGCTACATCTTGCATATCCATGTTATAAAATTCAGCTAGCACAGCTACAAACCATAACACATCACCCACCTCCTTTTTTAGGCTGTCTCGGTTTACTAACCCTTCGCTGTCCCTCACTGCTTTTGCGAACAGGGACGCTACTTCCCCTGCTTCCCCTACTAGCCCTAGGCTTAGATACTGGTTGTTTAGTGCTGTCGGCAGTGCTAGCCTTGCCGCCAACTCTTGATACTCTCGTAGATTCATTCTTCTCTTCCTTTGTTTTAACTTTATGGCATGTTGTACACAACACCTGTAAGTTATGTTTCTCACAAAACATCCTGTCAATGTATGTGTCCCAAGACACAAAACCAGTAGTCGGGTTAACTACTGGCTCTACATGGTCAACCTGAACATCCTTGGCTGTGTATTCATTGTGGCAGCTAGCACATCTGTAATGCATTGCTAGTTTACCAGACTTCTTATTAGTCTTCCTACCTAACTCTGCCTCTTTCAGTGCCTTCCATTTAGGGGGCCACCTTCGCATTCCACCACGTAGCGTACTAGTAATGAAGCTGCGATAGCGGCCCTCTGTCCACTCTCCATCATTCCTTACTTCACCCACGGTACTACTTTTGTCCAAGCAGCAAAGTGGTGCATAGTGCCATTGCTGTCAATGCATTTGCTGTACATTCCGTCAATACCCATGAATTTGAATACATCACCCATTGCAAACTCTTCACTAGCCGGTGGTACGCTGACCACATCTGTTGGTGCAAGTTTAAAATGTTTTCCATATTCCATGTCATACAGTGCTTTCATATCTGAAATATCAATTTCACTTATCATACATCCTCATTTCAAATTTAACCATAATCCAATCTGTGCAAAGGCATACCCTGTCCAAATCATACCGTTAGACAACTCACCTTTGCTCCATTGTAGCACACCTACGATGAGGTAGCCAACTCCTGTAGCCCCTACAATAAGATGCTCAAGTGTCATGTGTTCCCCATGTTTCGGATTGCGTTTGCTATTTCAGCTTTAGCAGTCATGCCAAGCCAGTGTGGGTATTCTTCGACCACTTGAGCACACGCCTCACGCTCATCAGCACGGACAAGAGATTCAAAGCGTTTAAGAAATTCTTTGTCAGTTGACAGGGTTGAATCCCAATCGTCACCAGCTTCACGGGCAAGTTCTATCGTCTGTTTAAATGTCATAACCATCTTTCGGTAGTGGCTTGTACAATGTGTTCGTTGTTTCAAAACTTCCGTCTGGATACTTCTTTAACACAGCACTGGTTCTAATAATATCTCTGCCCCACACATAATGGTCTACTGCATTAACACGACCTACCTCTATCCCATCAAACCGTGTTTTATCAAACGTTGCTTTACCAGTAAAGTAAACAACAGGTTTAATTACAACTTCATCGTAAATTAGTTCGTCCATAAATACTCCATTGTTGGGTAACATTTAAGAAGCTGCTCCTTTACTAGTAATGCCACCTCTCGGTGTTCTTTCTGTGTAGAGGGGTCAGTGCGTACATCAATGTAGTGAATCCAATTACGTAGTGTACCCTTCATGTACATCTTACTCATTGTCAACCCTTCAGGTAATAACTTACGTGCTTGCTCTTTTGCAATGCCTTTCTTAAGTGCCTGATTATACATCAACTCAGCTTCAGATTGAACACGTAACTGCGCTGCATTCCACCAGTTCTTTATGTAAGTATCATCAGTTTCTAATGAGTTCTGACGATTCTTTTCATCATGCATCCTGACTTCTGAAAACTCAAAGTCTGACACTGCTGCGTAACGTTGACTAAACTCTTGAAAGTAAAAGCTTCGGTGTCGCAATATCTGACGGGCAATGTCTCGTGTAGTTTCAATCTCTACACACATGTCCACCATATCTAACGGCGACCAATGCTTGTTCTTAATAAGGTACTTAACCAACTTACTAGCTGTCTCTTTGTTGTCTTGGTTCTCAGGGTTAGAAACCCGCGCCATGAATGCCACTAAATCCTCCCCGTTGGGAGTGCTCCATATCAGATTTACCTTGCTCATACTCTCGTAACTCCTCTATCCAATCACGTTGTCGTTCGTTATTAATAACAATTGCTCGTTTACTCTTCCCAATCTTCTCCAGTTCCAAAGTTGGGCGGCTCGTCTTCTTCAAGGTCTTCGTCTGTGTCGTCATTTGTTTGAAAGAATTTGTGGTAGTTAGCAACTAATACATCTGGGATGAGGAGCACTATATCGTCTACTGACAATCCTAATGCAATTGTTAACTCAACAGGGTCATCAAAGTTCTCCTCAATGAATTGCTTAACTTGCCATAGTTTATCGTTATAGTTCAATTTCAACTACCTTTGGTTTATCACGCTTCTTGTTGTTCTCCTTACGCTTCTTAGCTGCCTCATCCATTGCATTGCAAAGATCGTCAGAGTTGTCAATGAACATTTCTTGTAGCTTAGTTAACTCAGTGATGAGTAGGTCAAGCTTCTGAATTCGTGCGTCTAACTCTTTCTTAGAGTATACACTGAAGTCTAAGTTGATATGTCGGCTACAGTCTGAGATGGACACTGTAGCGTCAACGCCACCGCTAGACCATGCGTAACTCTCCATGTTTGTTTCAATGGCTGCAATGCCTGTTGTTTTATTAAGAAACTTACGTGAGTGATATTTAATCTTTGCCATACCGTCTTCCTAAATATTCAATTGATAAAAACATCTCGTCAAAGTGACCGTCATTAACTTCATTCAGCATTACCAAACCACGCCAGTGTTTGTTGGATAGTTGATCCATGTAACTCTCGTCATGTAGGTAATAGCTTCCAGTAATTATAGCACAGATAGGTTTACCATCTGCCCTCTTACCATAGGCTACTTGCTTTCCTTGTTGATGACCAGCAATGCAAGACATATGGAGCTTATTGATAATAGCACTAGCAGTGCCAGCGGGCCTGCCCATAGCTCCAACAGGCCAATAATGGTTGAAACCAACACCACCAATGAAAACAGGATGTAAGAATTCATGGACTTCCCAATCTTTTTCGTAACATAAATCCTTGGTGGAGATTAGTCCCTCAAGGGTAGGGTTGTTATTAATAGCACGAGTTATACGATTCTCATGGTTCCCCATAAGCATCACCATACGAGGCTTATACACCTTGTGCTTCGTCTCTTTCTGGGTCTTCTGTAGCTGTCGTAGGGGTTCTAGCATCTTCTGCATTGCACCCTTGGTTACTTCTACATCCTTCTTATAACGCAATCCTTCAAAGTATTTTGATCCTTTAACATCATGCGTCGATAAGGAGGGCATATCAGCAAAGTCACCTAAGTTAACTACAACATCTGGGCGGTAATCCACAATGGCCTTACCTGCCCATGTTAGATGTTCTGTAGCAACCTCTTCTTTAATCTGACAATCCGGGATTACTAGTATCTTCATCGTCAAGTCCTTTTGTTAGAGTTTCCCAATCTTCCGCGATTCGATTCCCAATTTTATCGTGAACACCAACATACCCTGTAGCATCTAGAAACTTGGCAAATTGCAACAAAACATTATCCCATCTTGTTGCATCATCCATCTCAAACTCATGGACAACCTTTAAGTTGGTTGGGTACTCAATGTCACGAAATACATTGTCTTCGATTTCACTAGGCTTAACAGCTTCAAAACGGAATAGCATCATCTTCTCCTTCGGTTACAATAAAAGCTTTTACAGGTTTATAACAAACTTCTTTGTTATCTGTGTGGTAATCTGCATGGTATCGGGCGCTACTAATAGCACTCCTCTCATTGACATACAGCTTAGGTGTCGCTGTATTCTGAGCACACATGAATGATTGTGGGGTTGATCGATTATCTTGTAGCAACCACACCTCTTTAATTACTTGCATTCGTAATCTCCATAACTCGTGGTACATCTACCACTTCAACTAAAAACTCTGGGCCACTAGCGTACAAGAATGTACGTAGTTCAGGGAAACATTCCTTCTTGAAAGAACAATAACTGCATGATGTACACAGCTTCTTGTTCTTACTAGTCTTACTAGCTGGAACAGGGTCAAGTCGTTTGATGCTGTCAGGGCTGGACATACTAGCAATCTCTGCTGCATTCTCAGCTTGCATCTTAAACAAGCTCTTGTTCACTTCAATAGGATAGTAGTTTACATGTCCTAGCTCTTTCTGGATAGTGAGAAAGCCAGCATCGTTATAATTAAGAGAAGTAGCATAGCCGTTAAGTTGTTGATAGTAGCCGAATGGATCGTCAATAAGGTTGTTCTTAAACTTCTCTTCAGAATATTTAGTAACACTCTTAACGTCAACCATCACACCATCAATAACTGCGTCAATACGACCTCGTACATACCAACCATCACCAATGTCGTAAACAACCCTCTCTTGCTTCTTCTCTACCGTATGACCAGCATCCTCTGCCACATTCAATACCAACTCTTCTAGGATATCTCCGTAAAAGAATTTGAGTAGTGACTTGCCATCAGGTTTCTCAGCGATTGTAGGCATATTATATTTATACCATAGTCGCCGTGGGCATGGATCACCTACCTCAGAGAAATATAATATCTTCTCTTCACGTAGTTTATCTCGTGGTGTAAACCACTTGTCGTAGCTAACATCCACCTTGTTGTTACTAGTAACGGGAGCCAAGCTCCCGCTAACAACACTGTAAATATCACTTACTAGCGTTGTAATGTTTTTCATTCTTTAACCATTGCCTCTGCTGCTTGTGCGTCCAAGTCGCCACATGAATAAGCCTCAAACTTACGTGCAATCTCAATGATTAGATCAGCATACTCTTGAACACTATCAAGTCCATCAGAGGTAGCAATGAAATCACACACTGCCTTCGTAGCATTCGTAATAGAGTTCTGTCGAACAATGGCACGATCACCATGTAGTAGAGGGATTGGAAACACCTTCGTAGGAGGGCTGTAAGGGGCTTTAGCGGGGCTAGCGGATGAGGTGTTAGGGGTAGGTGCTCCTGTGCCCTTCTTAATCATCTGCACAGAGGTCATGTCCACATTCTTACCATAGGTGTTCTCGGTATATTGGAAATCAACTTCGTCACCAATTGCAAATACTGGCTTCTTAAAGCCGTAGCTGAAACGTTCACCACCTGCGACAATGGTGTACGCTGGCTTAGGGCCAAACTTGGTAGTAACTTCTTTGGTTGTGATGTTCTCGATGATATAGCTCATTTATCTTCCTTTAATAAAACTTCTTTGTCTTGCCAATTAAAACCTGCTTCCACGCCAACACCTAGTTGGCAAGGAAAGTCAATGTTGAAAATACTCTTCATGTACTTAGGTGCATCCTCCAGTGTTTGTTTTGCTAATATAGCACATTCTTGCAGCTTGTCAATAGGTACATCAAGTACCACAGAGTCATGCACAGTCATAACAAGTTTAACATCTGGTGTTAGTTTAGCATCTTCCAACTTACGTAGCAAGATACCAACCATCATAGGGACAACATCCCCTGTAGCAAAGCCTTGGATAGGCCAGTTCTTTAACTCGGTAGGACTGAATGACAGACCCCCTTTGTATTCGTTAGGATACTTGTTAAAGATGTAGTGTCGCCCTGTTGGGCTGTTGTGGTAGTAGGTGTACTGCGGCCCACTCTTATCTGGGTCATAGCTCACCACCGCATCCTTCTCTGCCTTTGCAACTATTTCTTCATGGTAACGTTTAACTCCTGTATATCGTGTGTAGAATGTGTTAATAAACTTCTTAGCTGTTGCTCTATCACAACCGCTTTGCGCCATAAGAGTAGTAACTCCTCCTCCGTAAACGAGTAGGAAACTGAATCGCTTAAAGGGTTTCCGTTCTTTGTCAGTTGGATACCTACCATACATTCCTTTGTACAACTCTCGGTGCATGTCCCGACCGTTATTAATATCGTCAATGAGGGTCTTGTCATCAGCTAAGTATGCCAAGGCCACCATCTCTAGCTGGCTGTAGTCAAGCTCTAGTAGTTTGCCAAACACCCCGTATCTGCTAATGTATGCTCTCTTAACATTTCCTGTGTCTGTCTGATTCTGTAGGTTGGGGTTAGTTGCTGACAATCTCCCTGTTTTAGTTGCACAATGGTTGAGATTGGGGTAAATGTTTCCATCTGGGAATCGTAAGGATAGCAACCCTTCATAGTAGGTGTCTTTAATCTTGCTGCACTCACGGATGGTTAGTAGCTGTTGTGCGACTCCATCACCACCTGCTGCCAACTGTTTCAACACTGCGTCATCTGTTGAATAGTAACCCCCCTTACCTAGCTCCCCCGTAGGGGCATACTTGCCAATAACTCTCCGAATGCTCTCCACCGTTTTAGTTTTTGGTTTACCATTCTTATAAAAGCCATCATCTACTTTCACCTTGTGCTTCTCAGCGCCACCAAAGAAATATAACGACAACTGCTTAGGGCTAGCTGTGTCTAAGTCAGGTGCTTCTACTGCAACTAACGTCTGTGCATCATCCAACATCTCTGCGTAGTAGTCACGCTGTGCTGATACGTAATACCAGTTAACACACATACCGTTTCTATTCATCTCAATGGTTGCTCGTAGTGCATCCATCTGTGTGAACATCAACGGCAATATATCTAATCCCTCTGCTTCTGCCCACTGTGCTTGAAATATCTGGCATGTATTCTCAACATCACCAATTAGATAGTCGATTAACTCATCTTTAGGAATGGATGGTGTATCAATGCCAGCCTTCCAATAGGCTTTGATACGATCATCCTTCAATGCATGTTTGCCAATGTATTCTGCTGTCAACTCATCCAGTGATGCATACAAATGACGCTGACCACTGAGTAGGTAGGCTGCTAGCTGTGTGTCCCAGATACGTGGCAACTTGTTATTAGTATCACGATAGATGTACAACAAATCAAACTTAACATTGTGACCAATGACTAGCTCAGACTTATCGCAAATCTCACGTACTGTTTGTAGGTCTACACCTAATCTGTCGTACATCACATCTACACTACCACCTACAGCTTGCATACCTGCTGCAATGACCTCATTACCTCTCCACATGGGGTTGCCTGTGCTGTTACCCACTGGACAGCGGATAGTTGTTTCAAGGTCAACTACTAGGTTCATCTTGCAACTCCTTTCTCACTGAGATTAACAACTCTTTGATGTTCATTAGTTTCTTCCCCCTAGTAATGGCATCGGTGTTTGCATCACTTAGCCACATCGTGTCGCCTTCATGTTCTGGCCCTAGGTACAAACGATACCAACACTTGTTGCTGTTCTTCAAGTAACACACAATGTAGCCATCCTCTTCTAAGTAAACATCACCTTCATTTGGTTTTCCATTTACTGACATATCTTGCCTTTGCTGGTTCAATATCAACTTCAAAGCACCCATGTCTGTGTGCCTCTAGTGTTTCCTTACCTCCGAACAACTTGTTCTTTGGTACGTGTATGAATCGTTGTAAGTCCATCCCCGGTTCGTTACTCTTGCCAATGGTAACAATGGCATCTGCCTCACCAATCTTATCGGTCTTACTGCCTCGTAGTTGGTTCATTTGAATCCACTTCTCTCCCTCACCTGTACCATCTACCTGACTAATTGCAATGACGGGGCAATATTCTTTAGCCAAGTCTCGTGCCCACTCATACAACTGTCCGATACGCAGGTCTTCCCTATCTTGCTTGAATCCATGCACCTTGTCAAGCTGGTCAAAGATAATGAGTCCCGGCTTGTACTCCTTAAACAACATAGCAATCTTATGTACACTCTTAATGCCTGAGTCATCATCCAAGATTAGGAAACGTTGACCACCACCATCTAGGAAATCCTCTTCATATCTCTTAGGATTACCAAGTAGTTCGCTACTAGTAACTTGGCTGTATGCTTGAATCACACGCATCATAACCTTGTTACTTGCCTCCTCGTTGTTAATCCAAACCACATGCTCATCAGGGTTTAGCTGCTCCATCATGTAGCTAGCCTCACTTGCAGTGAACGTTGTCTTACCTGTCTCAGGTCGTGCTGCAATGATAATGAAGTCACCTTTACGTATCGGGCCTAGTGCTACGTTCAACTCCTTCAGTCGCCAGTTAAGGCCACCACTTGCTACAGTGCTTGATAGATAGTCTAGTGACGGCTTAACGAACACATCATCTTTTTCTACCGATGCACCAACCTCTTTCTTATACGCATTAAGTAGCGGCTCAATAGATTCCAAATCACCGCCCATACCAGTGCCAATCTTAAGGCACACATCGTAAATCTGTGTTGCATAGTCAGTCTCAATTAGTTTGCCTAGCAAATCTTTAACGATGGGGGATGGTTTGTCTAACGCATCCTTTAGGTTGTCAAACGCTACCTCATAGGCTGATGGGTCTTTGATCTTCCTACCCTTCACAATTGAAAAGAAGGTACGAAACTCTGCGTAGTTCAGTTCAGTGCGTGTTGGGTAGTTGTCCCAATACTCACTTAAGACATTAAAGATTTCTAAGGTGATAGGTGATACGTTATGTTTCTTTACATGCTCCTTAAATCTGTTGTATGTATCTTTGTTACTAGTAACTACTAGTAGGTCAATGTCGTAACTCATTCATAACTCCATGTCTTTTAGAACACTCATGTCAATTTCCTTTGGTTGTTGCGTGAACATAGCTGTTACGTTAGGCACAACAGGGGATAAATCTACAAACAACTTCTTAGCTGCTGCGTGTCCTGCTGTGTCATCGTCCAGCCATAATATCACACGTTTGGTACGGAACATCTGCACAACTTTCATTGCCTGACTATCCAGCTTAGTGCCCAACAAGCACAAGGTTGGATAACCTGCCAATCGTAGTTTGTAACTACTTAATAAATCTTCTACAACTACTAATGGTTTTTCTAACATACCACTAATACAATCTATATAACTAAATCTTTGTTTACTATACGTAAGGTACTTAGGTTTACCTGTGTATTGTCTTACTTGATAACCTACTATAGATGTATTATAGAATACAGGTAGAACAATACCCTTCTCAATTTCTGCTATTCTACAACTACTTGTGTACGTTTTATTAAACCCATACTGACCTAACCACAACTGCCCCTCAACTCTAAACTTATCATAGTCTAATTCTTTTGTCAAATCTTTGTATTCAACAGATGGGCCACGCACCAATGCTACACGTGTCTCTGTCTTTATGCGGCTAACTGTCTCTTTCTGTCGGTAATAGAGGCTATCTCCACAGTTATGGCAATGGCCTAGGTATGCACCATCTACGTTCTTAACGTACAAGCGTTGTCTATTGTCAACACCATTAGGGCAGTCAACATGGTTAAACTTACCTTGTTCACCCTCACTCATCTCCTCAAAGGATGGTATGTTATTAGTAAGAATAGACAATGCATCTCTGCCGTAATGTGTTGTCATGTGTTCTTCTCCTTGAGTTTGGCTTCGATGGCTTCAATGGCATATCGCGTTGCAAAGCTTTCTCGCAGTTTTTCAATTTCCTCATCCGTCAGCCTAACCCATGTGCGCTGTGATTGCTCTGCATCTTTCATTGCCGCTTTAAAGTCAGCAACAAAATCTATTGCTTGCAAACCATATTCATTAAGAATATTTTCAACAGCAGGAAACCACGCTGGTGGCACAGGTGCTGCCAAAGCATCAGCAGCCTCTTGGCACAGCGACATCAGCACGGCATTGGCCTTTTTCGGGTCGGTGAACTCGTAGTGCTGCTCTGGATTTGTCAGTCGGTCAATCAACCCCACAGGCTCCTGCACAGGTGCTGCAAGGGCTTGCTTGATGGCGGTGATGGCTTTTTCTCCTTGATGCGTGTACTGCTCGTAGTGCAGCCTTTCCAACGCCTCCAGCGCCAAGTCGAGTGCTTCGTCTTTGTTCATGTGTGCTCCACAATTTTAATGTTAGTCATGCTAATCATCTGATGAC
>Ga0209704_1000053_pt1 | contig 19143 bp, 30 predicted proteins | sample PPLLaktember2015_FD_187258 | JGI IMG/M metagenome (GOLD analysis project Ga0209704, IMG submission 187258) | Freshwater sediment microbial communities from Prairie Pothole Lake near Jamestown, North Dakota, USA - PPLs Lake P7 Core (6) Depth... | ecosystem: Environmental > Aquatic > Freshwater >... | reverse complement strand
AATCTGCTTTACCATTTAAAGCGGTTGGTTTAACTGCGTTATCTGCAACTTGAAGCGCATCATTTGCAGCTTTGGTAGCAGAATCTGTAGATGATTTAATAGTTGAGATTTGTTGAACAGAAGAAGCAAGCAAACGCTGCAACTTTTTATTCAACAAAGTCTGTTGCTGTAGTTTGCTATTTAGATTCATTATGCAAATACTCTATAGGGAATTGCTGGAGGTGGATCGACCTGTGGAAGAGCAGCAATTTGCTCTGTAGTCAGATCAAAAGTTACTCTGATATTGACATGGAATCTAGAATCTGTAGTTGGTGCTATCACTTCCTGTCCATTTTCATCCCATTGACCACCTTTGGTAATAGAACCAATGTAATCCACATAGACTCCAGAAACTGGAAGTTTAACTTCCTGCTCATCTATAGTATAAGTTTCTAATAAAGAAGCGGATAACAAAGCTTGTTCCATTTCTTCTTTTGTATTTGTTCTTAGCATGTAATCCATGTTAACTCCATATATCCATTTCTGAATTTGATAGTCTTCGTGGTACAAACTTAAAACGATTATACCAAACCTGTGGCATGGGAACACCATTTACATTATTCATAAATAAGTTAGTTCCCCATGTAGTACCTACAGATGCATAAGTAGAAGTAGCAGCTAAATTTTTACTGCTTATTCTCCAATCTCCTGCTTTATAAGTAAGTGCAAAAGCAAACTCAGTTTTATTAGTAACTGCAGCACCAATAGGAACATAAATATCAACATTGTTATTTGCAGCAACAAAAGCATTTAAAAAGAGTTGATTATTATTACTAGCAGCAACACCAGCATTTATTGCTGGTACTGTTCCTGTAGCTGTAAGTATATTAGAACTTTGTGTTAAACAAAATAGTCTTGTATATCCAGATGGGGTATTTGTGACACTTCCTTTAAATAAGAAAGTACCTTCAGCATAGCTATTTAAAAACCAGCGTGAAAGACCTGTTCCTGTTGATAACAAGGAATCGCCTAATTTCAAAACAGTACTAGAGCCTGTTGGGATATAAGAAGTTACAGAGTTATAAGGAGCCGATGCAGGAGGATTTCCTTCATACTGAGCACCAAAAATAAATAAAGATTCAGGAGTAGCTGAAGTTGTATACGATTCTTGATTTGATGCATTATTAATTCTAATTAATGCAGCACAAGCCGTATTTGAATCTGTTGTCGCTGTAAGTGCTACTCTATACCAACCATTTTTATATTGAATGATTTCAGGTAAAACATTACTAAAACCAGTTCCACCTGTAGATGATACACTAGAACCATTACCAGTCAATGTAAAAGTTGCGGCAGCAAAGTTTGTACCACCACCAGTTTCTATTTGTAATTTAATATACTGTGTTGTGTTTGCTTTAACAAATAGAGAAAAAGTGGATACTTCACTCGCAGCTTTTACAACACTTGATTGATAAATATTATGTGTACCAGAAGTAGAAGCTATTGCTTCTAATCTACAAGCTGAATTAAGTATATTATCTGGCCCTGTTGTTTGTCCTGTAACAACTTGACCTCTTTGATTTACCCATTGGTTTGCACCACCACTAGTTGAAAATGTTTCAGACCAAGTTAATTTATTTGTTGCTGGTGCTTCTAATAGTAAACCTCTAAAAGAAAGACTAGTAGGATTATAATCAAATCTAGGTGCAAAATATCCAGTAGCTGTATTAGTATTTATAATGTAAGGCTGTGGTATAGTCCCAATATTTGCTTGTGGTTGTGTTAGACTTACTGATTTTGTACCAGTTACATTACCATTTACACCAATACCAAAACGAGGATACCACTGAGTACTTGTGTTTTTTAGAGAAATTGAAAGAGTTTCTCCAGCTTCAATAGTAGTCGAAGCTGTTACCGGAGATCCGTTTTTCTGTGTAGATCCGTTAATGTATAACACAATTTCACTCATTGTACCATTTGCGCCACCTTCTACAAAAACTTCTCCAAATATTGGTGAGCCGCTAGCCGCAAAAACTGTTATAGAAGCAGTATAAGGAAGTCCGGGTGTTGTTGTAATGTAAGGAAAATTAGGATAAATAAACTGTCTTGCATTGGTTGCACTAAAAGTAATAGTGCCATTCCCATTATAAGTAGGATCGCCTGTTGAGGAAGCATTTTTTAGCCAGCCAGTAGGAATACTTGTTGTATTCCATTCTGTGTTGTACAGTAAGTTTTGTTTTCTATTCTGTAAATAACCTTCATTATTTATAAAAGTAGCATTTGTTGTTGCTGAGAAAGTAAAAGCTGGATCTAATACTTCACTACTAAAATCTACAGATAATGTAGAACCATCCCCACCTTCAATGGGAAGACTACGATTCCTTTGCGTTCTCCATTCAGGTGGATCTGATGTCCAAGACCTGAAGCGATGCATTACAATACTCCGTAGAAAGCGTTGGCTGCGTTTGCTGTCTGTGCTACACCAGCTGAACCAGCTGAAGTAACAAACTCAAGTTCAATATATTCGCAACCAAGTGCATCAACTACAACAAAAGCTGTGTCTGTAATTGTAGTTGCATTATAAATTTTGCCATCACCAAAGTTCTTAACAATGGTCAGGGGAACTCTAAAGTCACTTGCGCTATTGACTGTTATTGCGTTTGTTCCAATTGTTACAGTACCTTCAAAAAGACACTGAGGAACCCAACCAATATGAACATTAGCTGAGTTAACAAGTTTATTCCAACCAGTTACTTTAAACTTTGGAGCAGTAATACCTGTCTTAAATACTGGAATAATCTTTAGATAGTTTAGAGAAGTACCACTAAGTAAAACACCACCAGCTGTAATCGTTGGTAAAGCTGTTGTTGTAGTTGGTAAGTTATTGGAATAAGTGGAAGCACCCATTACACTTAAGTTATTAGTAGCATAAGACGCTAGTTTAACTGACTCTTGCATAGTCTTAAGCTGCGTCATTGTATGTGTGTGAATCATTAATTGTCCTTTAAATTTAAGAGACAGATATTGTCAATAATTGTGAGCATTGCAAACCATCAACACTATTAGATAAAGCGAGACTAAATAATCCTGTGGCTGTTCCTGTTTGAGCACCTAATTGAAAAGTATCACCATCGGTAAAGGTAACTACTGTGTTTGTTTTTTCAGCAAAGGAAACCCAACTACCTCCATTTTTTCGGTAGTACAGAATAACATTTCTAGGAAGAACACCTGATATTAAGTCCCATTTAAGTTGTACAGGTTGATAAGTATTTGTGATTGTAACAGCATCTCTAATAGGACCAAGTACTGTTAAAGTACTTAAGAATACTAAATCAGAAGGTTGCCATACAATGTATTGCAATGCTGGAATATAACCATTTATATCGACTATTCTATTATGGTTTGAACGCCAAAAGGGAGAAGTAAAAGGCCAAGTTCTATTACGATGCATTTCACTTTTTCTTTTTCTTTCTCGTCGGAAGCTTAGTTCCCTTTGGTGTTTCTTTAGACCAACGAGCTGCAATCTTTGGGTGGACTGCGTACATAAACTTACGCTGTTGTTTTGATTTGAATGGCATTACTTCTTGCACTTTCTTCCCTTTGGGCAGCTTGCTTTGGAACCACCGGGACCAGCCCAGAGATCCTTACAAGCCCAATACTGAGCAGTAAGCTTGTTCTTAGCAGAGCCACACTTATGTCTGGCACGGAAAGACTTACGAGCAGCAGCACTATAGTTATGACCATAGCCTGTAGCTCCGTAATGAATAATCTTTTCCTGTCCATTTGCACAAGCTTTTACTACTTTTTTCTTGTTGGGATTAGGAGACTTGCGTGGTTGATTGCAAGGCATGCTAGCTTTATTTACTTTCTTAGCCATCATTAACCTCCTGTAAATGCTGACATATCAGCACCTGAGTTTTGTAGGACATTCATAATACCCTGTCCACCATTCTGAGCGAGGTCTTGCTGACCAGCAGTTACTGCTAGGTTGCCTAGCGCACCAGCTACAGCCTGACCACCAGCTTGCATTGCTTGCTGCTGCATCATCATCTGCTGCTGTTGCATCTGCTCTCTCTGAATATCTTCAGCTGAGCGCACCCAATTACGAGCATCAAAGCCAAGAGAAGTAATAAGTGCTCTAGCATATTCATCCCACTGGAAAGACATTGCTGCCTGTTCTGGTAGGTTTCGTACCATTTCACCCATCTGCATAAGCTTCTGGAGATCTGTATCACGGCTAAGAGCCTGTAGACCAGTAATTACTTCTGTGGTAAGTGAGCCTTCAGCATCAAAGAACTGCTCATACATTCGCTGATCTAGTTCTTCGGCTTCAATCATTAAGAAAACTGAACGCTTTACAATTGGTTCCATTAAATCTCTGGCAATAGCAGAAAATGCCCCACCTAGTACTGTCTCAAGTTCAGAGCCAATCATTCTAACGGCAGTCGCAGTAACGCGGTCGCCACTAGGAAGAGAAGCACTAGACATTAAGAAGGCTTGGCCAATCTCACTGCGCATAGTTTGAACGGCAGTTTGAGCAGCACCAATCTGTGGATTCATTGTCTGTGATGGAGACAGGACGAATACATCCTGTTGTCTTACAGGAACCCATGAACCATTGGTAGAATCGGCAATGTCATCTACTTCGGTAATGCCGGATGGATCAATACACATCCAGAAAGCGGAAGCAGCAGCCATGCCATCAAGCATTGCCCGTGTATAACCGTCAAGACTTGAGAGATCGCCTAGGATATCTTCGCAGTGCGACCTTCCGTAGTTTTCTCCGGGTATGCCATACCACCGTAGGACCGTCACAGGACAAACTTCGTAGACACCTTCCGCTAGTACTGAACCATCGGAGTCTTCTTTTTTGTACTTCCATACATTATCCTCTTTTAGATACTGACAGTAGGTAGTCTTATAACCTTTTTTAGTAGATTCAGGAAGCGAGTAGTGAGGACTAATTGCTTCTGGATCTACTAAATCATATTCAATATGAATGATTTCATTTACATCTCCAGCTACAGTACGCTGAACCACATACTGATCCAAGCGAGTAACACGGAATTTAAAATCATCCATCTCATGTACCAAGCAATCTCCAACAACAATTAAGTTTTGAATAGCTTGATAGATTGTTTCTCGTAAATTAGTACCAATAAGCTTGCGATAAACTTGATAGCTCATTGTTTCTAAATACTGACCAATTTCTGCAGTAGGTTCTACACCAGACCGCAGACCAAACTTGAAGAATGGAGTATCATTTAAAGGCATCATTGCCGAAAGCATTCGGCTTGCTAAAGAAGTTACTCCTCTAGCACCAACAGATGATGTTGGTTGTGGTAATTCCATTTCTTCAGTCCACCCTTCAGGGGGAAGAAGACTAGGAATTGTAAGAGCTGAACATAGTCTTGCTCTATATAACTTGGATGTTCGCATAGCATCCAGCATTCGGAAGCGATCAACTAGATTACCTGTCATTGATAGCTCCTTACTGGTTGTTCATACCATTATATAATGAAGAATAGAAATCTAATGCGCGAACATTAGTACCTTGAATACCCTGCATCTGAGTTTCTTCAGCTTGAGCCTGTGCTTCTAATATAGCTTCTTGCTCAGCTTGTGATGCTTCTTGAATGGCTTGTTCTTCTTGAGCCTTAAGTTGTGATCTTTCGGCTTTTTCTCTAGCGACTCTTCTGGTTTCTGCATCTTCAGCAGCCTTTCGTCGCTCTTCTTCTTGTTGTTTCTGGAATTCTCTTTCTTCTGCCATCAGCTTTTGCTGCTCAGCAAAGGTCATTCCACCACTAATCTTTGGTGATCCACCCATATTACTTTCCTCCTTGCTGTTGTTTGAGGACAGCTTTCAGTTTATTGACAACCTCTATCTGTCCTGCTCTGAACGCAGCTTGCCTAGCAAACTGTAGTTCATTAACATCGGGATTATATTCTAGAGGCTTATAAAGTTCTTCCAGAATCTTTATTAATTCTGGGTCGATTCTCGGAAACTTTTCTAATTTCATTTGTTAGTTCATCTAGCTTAGCATAGATGTCTTTAAGCATAAGCTTTACTTCAGGCATATCAATACCAGAAGAAAGCATTAGTTTTGTTTTGGCTGATTGAATGTTTGTTACCATAGTTTATAGCCTAGCTATTTTTGCTTGTATATCTTTTAATCTATTAGCAGCTTTTGTTTGGTTTTTAGCAATACCAGATATAGTTTTTTCTAGATCTTTTTGATATAACTCAGCATAAGTTTTTTGTAGAGTAGGGGAAGACATGAAACGAGTTGTTTCAATTGCTGTTGTTAGTTTCTTTTTCTCAGTAGATTCTGCTGCTGATAACTTTACTGAATAGATAGGTTTTGTTCTTCTAGTAACTGGATCATAACTATAAGTTACTTGTCTATTTCTTCCGTTAGTCTGTTTCCATCTAGCAAATCCACTAGGAGTATTAGGATCTATTTGATCATATTCAAATGGATTTACACTACCCTTACCAACAACAGGATTTAAAATAGTTGATAAATATTTCTGAAGTACACCTTGTTGTGCTACTTGTTTTTCACCAGCTAAAAACTGCGCGATGTCTTCCTTCTGCTTTTCAACAGCAAGATTGTATTTTTCTACATCACTAATCTGCTGTTCTGTTTTTTGTGCTGCTGTTTTTTCAGGATTAAAAACATAAAAAGCAGTGTCAGTTTTTGCTGCAGTAGTAGGATCACCACCAAAGGTAAACTGAATATCTTTTATGGCAGAAAACTCTTTATTATAAACATCGGTGTATCTAGGAACTTCTTTTGTTACTAGTTTTTGAGCACCTGTTTTTTTAAAGTATCCCTGCTCTCCTATCTCAGTATAATCTAAAAGACCAGCTTTAAGCGTATTTAATATCTTTTCTTGTTCAGCTCTTGCTGAAGTATAGCTTGCTAAATTAGCATTAATTGTATTTAATTGCTGATTAAGTGCTTCTAATGTAGCCATGTCTTATCCTTTGAGATCTATAATCTCACATGCGCCAGCAGTGCATGCCATTGTATGAGAGGATGTTGTTGTATCTGTCTTTTCATAGAAAGATAGATTATTAAAATCGACAGGAACCATCATATATGAATCGTATGTTTCCTTGGTAATTGCTTCAAATGGAGCCTGAGCATACACATGGTCAGACTTTGGCAGGAATGAGATACCAGAGATCTTATCAAAGTTCTCCCATACCCACTGTCCTACTGGCATAAACTCACTATCAGAATAGTTGACGGTAATGCTTGGCTTATGCTGGCAGTAATACTCCTGATAGGCAAGCCACAGATTAAGGTGGTCGATTGCCTGTAGTTCATCTTGAGTAAGAGAACCTGATGGAGCAGACTGAGCAAAGGTGAATACTGCTGTTGAATCTGGATTCATTACACAGTCTTCTACCATAACCTGAGCATCTCTCATTAACTGATAGATAGGGTCTTTCTTGTCGATACGGACTCTACGATAGTAGTGCTGAGCGTATCGTGGGTGAAGACCGCTGGCTGAGTTAGCCAAGCATGAGGTAGTTCCCTCTGGCTTGATGCAAGTGATTGACTTGCTTGGGTTGACACCCAACTGCTTAGCCCAATCAAGGTTAGTCTTGATTGCAATCTCACGGAGATTCTCAAGAACATGCTTGAGCTTTCCATAACCAAGAATGCCAGACATTAGCTTGTTATCAAAGATGCCTGTCATGGATACACCAAGCAGTCTTTCTTCTTCACAATTCTTTGTCCATGAAGAATCTTCACGGGAAAGATAGGGGAAGTGAGTGAACATGCTTTGGATTGTGCCGATGATTGTAGCCATCTCAATCTTCTTAGCTAATGTCTCAGGTGTGTCTGAAGCGCGGACCACAACGGTCGATAAGTTGCAGAACTGATTAGGTCTGAGAATAATCTCAGAACAAGGATTGGTCCCATAGTGTACATCAACATCACGACCAGCCTTGGCTGCAATAGATCTCATCGCATCACGGTTGCAGATACCGCGCTCTCCGCTGTGAGAGTTGTACAGATCAGTCCACTCCTCTAGGAATTGTCCCATTGAAGGGCGACCATTGTACACAGCGGAATTATTGGCTAGGGCGCGGTGTCCTGATGATTCCCACCAAGCACCACTCTTGCATGTTGCCATCTCACGATCCGCGAGATCACTAAGAGAAATCATTGCTGAGCGGCGAACGCCACCAACGATAACTGACTGAGCAATCTTGCAGCAAATGTCGTGACACTCAAGCGGAGTGAGTCTTCGTCCCTGAGCCTTGTAAAAAGTCTGAACAACAAAGCGGAATACTTCCTCAAGCGGGGCAGGACCGCTTGCGCGTCCTCCGAAAGTCTTGAGCTTTTCTCCAGCCTTGCGTACTTTACTGGTGTCCCACTTAAGGTGTACACCTTTGTAGAGATTATCAATTAATTGGTGGAGTGAATCACACCAACCTTCTCGGCTATCTTCTACAAACATAACATTGTCAAACATCTTTTGAATGGTAGGAATAGTTGGCATCTTGTCTGTGCATCTACGCTCAACAGTATAACCAACACCAGTACCACACATAAGAATATACATTAGATTGGAGAATGCTTTTGGTGAATCAATCTCCAGATAAGAGCAATTGTATAGTGCTGTATGATCGCGGTCCAAAGCTGGCCCTGCGGTCATAAGTCCACGCATTGAGGGTAATACCTCAAGATTTAGAATTGCATCACGAATATCAGGTCGTGAAGTTAAGGCAGGAACTTTGGTTGTAAAGTAATTCCACCAACGATCCACTGTTTCATCCCAAGTTTCACGACGGGATTCAGAATCCATCCATCGACTATAACGAGAGATGGCAATAAAGTTTTGAAATGTATCCATATCTGTCCTTCTTAAACGGCTAGTTTTTTATAAACCTGTACTTCCAAAACCACCAGATCCCCGTGTAGTCTCTGGAAGTTTATCGACAGAGATGAATGGGAACTGAGTAACAGGCAAGAAAACAATCTGTGCAATGCGGTCACCCTTGTTGATTTCGACAGTCTCGTATGAGTTGTTTACCAAAGATACCATAATCTCACCTCGGTAATCAGAGTCGATAACACCAACAGAATTCTTGAGGGTAACACCTTTGGATGCCAGACCAGATCGTGGGAATACAAGACCCACGAAACCCTCTGGAATAGCCAAAGATACCCCGGTCGAAATCAGATGACCAGCACCCGGAGCTAGAGTAAGATGTAGCATGGACTTTAGATCAGCCCCTGCAGCACCTTTAGTCTTATACTCAGGTATACAATAGTCAGTATGGAGAACCATAGGGATACCTTCGGGTCTATGGGAATAAGTAGAAGTATTATAATTATTGTTATCAGCATAGACAGCTGAGTTAGTATCATAGCAAGTAACTTTAGTATCCATTAGTATCTCCTAGGGTTTGTTCTTCAGTAGCCCCAACTATTGGGCAGAATAGTTTTATCTGCTTTTTAGCCTTGTCGTACTCACCATCCCGTAGGATGCGGACAGACCTAGCCATAGCCAAGCAGTAATCATAATCATATTTACCGCCATCTGCGGTTTTAGCTTGGTCATAAGCTGCCAACACAGCAACCGACCAGTTTCGTGGGTGGACATACTTAAGCCATTTCTCAGCCTTAGCTGGCCCCCACTTCCAGATACCGGGAATATTATCGGTCGTATCCCCTGTAATCCACTGCTTGTGGAAGTTATAATCAGCTGTATACTGATCCACAATATCTGGTGTATGTTCCTTATCGGGATTCCAATGCCATCCCGGTACAGACCGAAGATCTTTGTCTATGGTCACGGCAATCCCCTTACCAGAGGAAGCCATAAGTCCCATAATATCATCAGCCTCTAACCTTGGCACTGTCAGAATGTCATGCTCATGGATAAGTTCAAGAGCATAGTCCATGCTTTCGGGGGTCTGCTTGCGGACATCCCGGTGAGCCTTGTATGGCTCCCAGAAGTCACGCCTGTAGTTGTCCTTGCGATTGCATGACATGGCAATGTAGACCTTCTTTATTCCCATCGGTGTCCAAGATTTGACATCGTGAGATAGTCGCTCTTCTAAATATTCAACACCCTCTTGGTCTGCCCAGAAAGCAGCACGATAACATAGGATGTCTCCATCCAGAACAGCAACATCAGGTCTTTCCATTATCCTTCTCCTCGTCTATTAGTTTCAAAATATCTTGAATGATTTGTTCTTCGTCTGGTGTTCTATCCTCACGGGATGACTGACAAAGCTCACAAGTACATAAGTTACCTAGCAACCCTTCAGATAGAATATGAAACCATTCTTCAAACTTCTGGGCTGCTTTAGCTTTGTATTGCTTTTCAGTACCACTATTGTAGAGAACATAATCAAAAACTTCTGTGTAATTCTTGTCGTTAAGTTCCATTGAATTAGCTAAAGCTTCGGATTCATGTGTTCTCCACTCAGCTTTTGCTTCTGGTAGTTCACGACTTCCTGCTGCTACAAAGACTGTTAGTGCTCGTAAATCACGGGCAGCAGCAACCTCATTCATGTATCGACAATCATCAACAATGACTACCTTCTCATGCCAAGTATCAGGATCAGATTCAAGAGCTGCTTTTTCTTGCTCATACATTGTGGTAATCTTTTCACGGAAACGCTTAACCCAATAGTCTGGGTCTTTGGATCTCATGTCAGAACCTAGTGTTTGGCAGAAAGCTCTGTACTCTTCTGGATTCTTATCTTTAGAATATCCTTTAGCTTCTGCTTCTTGCTTAAGTGCATTGGCAAACGGAAGGATTACGGGAGTGTAGCCCTCATTATAGGCATACTCACTTAGCCACTTGGCTAGTGTTGTTTTGCCCACGCGGGCCTTTCCACCGATCATTACTATCAGCATGTAAACTCTCCCATAGTTCCTTTGGACTGAAAAGATCAGGGATATCCCAACCTTTAAACTTTAAATAATCGCAGATAAAAGTTACGCAACTGGCTGGTTTCTTCATGCCAAAGAAACGACCGACTGCATAATAAAAAATCATCTTAGCTGCATTGATCTGTCGATACTTCATAAAGAACTGAAAGTCATTAGAAGTTAAATCTAGATCACCTATGTCATATTCATAATACTTCTCTACCTTTAGTTTAGAAAGAGTAGCAACTTTCATAACCTCAGCAGCTTTACCGTCAATAACAATTACAGCTACTGGTGGTTCTGTACTAAACTCAAGATGAGCATGAGTATGCTTTGCGTTAGTAAGTACACGAATAAAGGCATAACGCCACGCTTGTAGTGGCTTGAATTTATAGAAACAAATTTTAGCATTAACTCTCATAAAAAATTGGCATCCCTAAATATGTTGCTAGTGCATGTTCAACTCTAGCTCCCTCTGAATGTTCCCATCCATGCAGCATTACCATAGCGTTGCAGTTTAGGATAGCATTGAGGTCGCGCTTCATGCATGACCGTAAATGTTCTTTAGAATCTTCAGCTGTTGCTGGATCAAATCCTTCATCCTCATCCATACGGGCGGGATTATAAATCTTTTCAATCATTGGGTTCTTTACCCACTTCTTCTCTGCATTATAGAAAGCATCAAAGTTATGGTTCGGGTATCCCCGCATAGGACCAGCAATGTACATAGTAAGTGAACTCATATTACTCCTTAGTGGGTTTCTGCCCAATTATTACCGATGCGATACTCAGCATCAATACGAATGTTAAGATTAAGCTGCTCACCAGCAGCCGTTGCAGCAGCAGTCACAGCCTTGCCAAACTCATCGGCAACAGACTTGGGACAGCTATACTGCAACTCGTCGTGGATATAAGCCAGCTGCTTGGCGTGTAGCTGCGCCGCCGCTTTGCTAGCCTCAACCATCCAGTACTTCGATACGATGGCTCCTGAGCCTTGCAGGAGCGTATTCAGGGCAGCGTGTTCACTGCGGACAGGAACACTCCTGCCATCAGGCAACTTAACCTTACCTGTCTTGATTGTTTCATATCGAACAGCGTCCTGTACTTTTGCAAGTGCAGGGATTTCTTTCTGGAACCGATCACGCAATTTACGGGCAGCATCAACAGAGCAGTCACATACCATAGCAATCTTCTTGTCGCCAGCCCCATAAAGGTAAGCGTAGATGAATGACTTAGCAAGCGCACGACTAGACAAACCAGCAGCATGTTGATTGTGTGTATGAATATCGCCAGTAAGTAGTACCTTAGCATACTCACCATTGTCATACTTAGCCATGAAGTGAGCAAGCATACGCAGTTCAAGACCAGATAGGTCAGCACCAACCAAAGTCTCGCCAACATCTGGAACCCATAATTCTCTTGCACGATGGTCGCCACTTACCTGAGCAATGTTAGGTTGGCTGTGGGTACAACGACCTGTAGCAGCACCTTGTGCATTGATACCACCGTGGATACGATGATCTCTGCTAGCTGTTACACGGGTGTTCCAATCTTCAACCATACCCATAAGCTTAACAGTATTGAAGTACTCAGTTAGCTTCTTTGCTTCGGGATATTCAAGAGTAGCAAGTACTGACTCGTCTACCTTTGGATTTCCCTTGTCTGTCAGGGGTGGCTTCCATCCATACTTTTCAGTTAGGCGGGATGCAATCTGCTGTCGGCTACCGGGATTGAAGGTTTCAATCTTATCTTTTAGTCTCTTGCCCGTCTTTTCGGAATGACGGATGATGATCTTATCAGGAAAGATCTCACGCATTTCATCTTCAATACCAAGCTTCTCAAGCATAAGTTCTTGATACAACTTGTCTCCTGCATTACTGTCATAGTTAAATCCATGCTCTACTTGCTCCATTAGAACTTCAGATACTCGGCTCTCAAAGCGAACCAATTCCTTGTTCTTAGTAATAAATTGTTTTTGGGCTTCATAGATAGCCATGCCTAGTCTGGCATCCTGCAAGCAGTAAGTACCCATCTCATCTGAGTACTGCGCCCATCCACCTGTATAATCCATCTTAGGGAACTTAAGATACTTGCCCCAAGAAGCCAGAGAGTTGTCACCTAGCGGGTGATTGTTGATGTCTGGATGCATCAACTTACTGATAACGAGCGTATCAACAATGCACTTCGGTCGCGCCATCCCGTACAGTCTACGCATTACGGGAAAATCGTAGCCCCAGATATTATGTCCGATGATTACGGGCATCTCACTGAGGTACTTGATCAGATCTTTCATCTGATGTTCTAGCCAAAGAATAGGTTCTTCGTCATTGACCTTGGTAGCGGCGCACAGAATTCGAGTAGCCTCTGTATAAGGCTTACCCTTGCTGTCAAGGATTAGTTCACCAAGTCCGTTACCTTCAATATCAAGGACGCATACCTTCATTTAATTCTCCTCTGGTTCAAAGACAATAGATCCATCCTCTGCCATAGCAAAGCCGATCTCTTTCAAACGACCAGTAGTATGGTCATAGAATAGTGTTGCTGCAATACCAGCCCGACCTGTCAGGCGATTCTTGAGAACACGAACAATTGTAGTATTGGCAATCTTGTGGTCTGTGTTCTGGCGATCACGCTCAAGGGCAATGACTGTGTTAGGTACACTAGCCAAAGCACCGGAGCCACGCAGATCCTGCAAAGTAATTCGATCACCTTCTTCATAAGCCTTCTCTGATTTCTTAAGCTGAGATACAATGTCAATATGAACACCAGTTCGGACAGCCAATGCTCTCAGTTCTTTCATAAGAGTGTCGATGATAATTCGTTCTGAACCACCACCCTCAACATCCTTATCATTCATACCCATTAGACCAGCGGCTGCTGCTGTAATATGATCTAGTACAATAACCTGAACACCAAGAGATACAGCCATGAACTCCATACGAGCAAGAAGATTCTGCATAGCGTTGTTGCCAAGATGATCGTAGATATAGAAGTTAGTTTCACTAAGCTTACGCTTAGCAGTATAATATTCCTCATCAGTTAGATCATCAATCATCTGCATATTGATAGGGTTCTTACCCATCTGCACTCTCAGCTCATTCATCATGCGGCAAGCACGGATAGCCCGGACAGGCTTGTTAAGCATCAGACTAATCATGTCATCCATTGTCTCCTGCGGAGATTCCTCAAGCATGATACAACCTACGCTACGACCCTCTGAAAGATGGTGCATCATAAGTTCACGGAGGATGGTAGACTTTCCTGAGCCAGTACCAGATGCCCATAGGCTAATCTCTCCACCACGCTGTCCAATCAGGAACTCTGATAGACCATCGTATGGAAAAGGATATACCTTACTGTTTGTCATAGTCTCTGATGCATCTACAATCTTAGAGATATGTAGGATCTCATCTGGAGAATACTGGTGGGCTTCCCAGATAGCAGACACAAGCTGCTTAGTCTGAGCATTGACAAGACACTCATTGGCATCCTTGTAAGGAAGCTTAGCAATCTTGCACTTGCCCGGTGGAAGTAGCTCAGCAACCTCATTAGCTGCTTTGATACCCGGCTCATCCATGTCAAAACACAGAACAACTTCTGCATAAGAGTTAACAAACTCTAGGTTATCACGGATAGACTTAGCTGCTGACTGCGCTCCATTTGGGATGGAGACTACAGGCCAAGTACCACCAAGAACTTGATTGACAGTCATGCAGTCAATCTCACCCTCAGTAATAACCAGACGCTTGCCGCCATTCTTCCATAGGTTCTGTCCAAAAAGCTCAGCACCCTTTGCTGATCCCTTCCAAGCAAACTGCTTATTAGGACCACGAAGATGTTGACCAATCAACTCACCATTGGTGTAGTAGTTAGCAATCTGAACTTCTTTGCCATTGACCTTGGCTACCTGATAGCCATATAGTCTGCAAGTTTTCTCCGTAATACCGCGATCCTCAAGATCAATATAAGAACCAGTGAGAGTCTTAAACTCTTTTGGTTGAATCGTAGCAATGTCATCAGTCATCTCTTTTCCTTTTGTATTACGGTGATAACTACACTTAAAACAGTACACATGGTCATCATAGACCGCAAGATTATCTCCGCTGCGGTCTTCACCTTTCGCTGTACAGCGGGGGCATTCGGTTTTCTTTTGGAACAGACTCATTCATCACCAGTTCTCTTCGTTGTAGGTAACACCCTTGCTTACTGCAATAGTGCGGACAATTTTCATAAGCAACTCATCAGACATACTGAAGGCAACCACCTGAGTATCTTCACGGGTACGGAAACCGTCAGTATGCGGAGTCTCGGAAATAATAAAGTACGCAGTAGAAGACTCAACTGGAAACTCAATCTTCATGTAGAGCTGCTTAGATGGCATGCAATCTCCACCACCAATAATCTCTGGACCACCACCAACGGGGAAGTTCATCTGTAGCCACTCACTTGTATCTGTGTTATTCATCATTCGTCTTTTCCTTTGCCCCAACCTAGTTCATTGGGATATGAGTTTCTCATAGACTTGAACACACTAGCAATCTCATTTCTCAGATTGTCACGCTGTTCAACCAGTTTATCATACTTTGCCTGAGTCGATGTACCATCTGTCTCAAGGCGTCCAACCTTGTAGCTAAGGGCTGCAAGATCATAGACCATCTCCTCTAGCTCACTTAGTTTCTTCATCGTTTAGTTTCTCTAAGGTCTTCTTGTGTTTCTCATTTACCTTCTTTGAAGAGTTAAAAATAGCATCGTAATTCTTTGCATACTGCTTGAGGTCAACAGGACGATACTTATCACCCTTTCCAGCACCAGTAGTATTATTACTTTTCTTAGACATGTTTATCCTCCGTAATTAGATAACCCCAACCTCTTGCTTTAGCAGCTTCGACTACTGAAAGCTTAAAGTGTATTGCATCATAAGCAACAAGTTCTCTTCTTGCCTGATCTCTTTCGTAAGTAACCAACTCTAACTCTTGAACAGCTTGAGCTAGAGGATCGTCACTCACCGTCAGTTACCCTGTACTTTTGATTGTTGTGGTTGGCTTCTAGTTCCTCGCCCAACTCCACTAGTCGATCCATAGTTTGCTTACTCTCAGGGAGCAGCCATGAATTCTTACCATTATCAAAGCAATCCCATCTCCATTTCTCAGCAATCTTTTGAGGATCTGCGGGAGACAGTCGCTCACAGTACAAGGCTCTTACCTCGTCTAGTTCGTTCTTCAGATAATCAATCATACTATACAACTCAGCAAACTTCTTTGCAAGAGCAATATGCCCATCAGTAAAGCCATATTCATAAGCATCGCTCACTTGCTGTCCTCCTTGAAGCAGTCCCAGCCACGAACTTTAGCAACCTCTTCTGACTTTTTTCCTGTATCCAGTCCTTGCCAAAGACACACTTCTTTTCGTGCTTCATTGCGCTGAGCAGTCAGCTGTTCAACGAGCATCCTCAACTCTTGGTTTCGCATAAGAATGTCTTCATATTCCATGCCCACATTCATTTGTCATCTTCCATTAAAAAATTTTGCTGATTAATTTCTTCAGACCGCTTATCAAGTTCCTCTTGCAACTTTTTGCCAGCACCGGATTGTTTCCACGCTTCGATGGCGGGGTGATCGCAGGAGCAGACAAGAGCCTCGTCCGTATCGGGTCCAACAAGCATCCCGTCCCACTCGTTACACCAATGCCATCCGGCTTCCCACTCCTCTTTGGTGAGTCCTTCTCCGCTGCGGTCAAGTTCCATGTAGCGTTCTCTGTTCACTTGCCGTCCTCCTTGTAGCAATCCCAACCCAACGCCCGTGCAATATCTTCCTTTGATGAACTTTCTGATCCCCGTTCGTTGTACTCGGCAAAGCCACAGTACATCTTCCTCGCCTCGTCACGCTCCTTGCGGAGTTCCTTGATATACTCAACTACTTGATTAAAGACATCTTCAGTCACGCTAAATTGCAGGAACCGATTCTTGTAAGCCAAGAAGCGATCAAGGATATCTACACCATTTGAATCTTTATCAGGCATTTATAATCTTACCTTCCTCGTTAGAGTAAACGATTCGATCAAATACATGGGAACACCAAGGCATGCAGAACTTGCACGGCTTAGACATCCCCAACCTACCTGTCTTGCTAAATCGAAAATTGTAAAGAACCATCTTGTCATGCGGTGTCTTTATCTTTCGGAAGGCATCCAACTCAGAATGGAGATACGGATACATGTACCCATACTCAGCGGTCTTGGGATGCGTCTTCCAGTTATTGGTTCCGACAGCAAGCAGTCTATTCTTTCTGACGATCAGCGAGATATGCGCCCTGTCTCTATCGACAGTCGATGCGATATGCTTAGCCAGTTCAATCCAGTGTTCCATTAAGAGCCTTCCAAGATATCGGGAATGCTTCAGCGCATGCCTCATTGAGACACATGGCAACCTGTCGGCATTCATTCTGGGCATGGGAATCAAGCCGCAGCTGGCACACACGGGCAAAGCCATACAGAGATCCCGTCCAGTACCACTCGGTCATCATAGACTGAGGAAGCACGGCACGGGCTTGCTCCGGGCATACACCGTTGGCAAGCATTAGATTGTAGGTCAGCATGCAGTAACGCATGGCATCCTCAAAGACATCCTGAGACTCCATAGGATCATCGACCAGATCATCCATAGATCCCTGCTTCTTGTTCTCAGCTTTCTTTCTCCAGTTACCATCTGGATTCCAGAAGGTTGGATCATAGTCAACATATCGGCGGCTTACTTCATTCCAAGCAAACCCTACCTGATGCTTCTGAAGCTGTCGGGCAACAAAGATGGGAGCCTTGATTCTGAATTGCAAAGTACAATGAGCGAAAGGACTCCAGTGATTGTGCTTTGCCAAGTACTTGATAAGCTTGCTGTTCTGCTTCTCTGTGTAGTTGGCAGCTTCTTTGCTGAACGACACCCTAGCAGCATCAACAACCGTGTTGTCTGTTCCCATCTTGTCGATCAATTCAACTGAAATCTTTTCGTACATGATTCTCCTTTTGAAAAAAAGGAAAGGGGATTTCTCCCCAATCCTTTTAGGTATTTACTTCTAAAGTGAAGTAACCGTCTTCACCCTTGTCAGCCCACTGCTTGGATACATGAAGGGAAGTTATCTGGGAGTCATCCTTCCAGATCTTTCCGTTCATGGTATCCAGAACAGCCTTGGCAAAGTTGTCAATATCTGCCTTTGGCCATTCCCTCTCAGTAGTTTTGGGACGCTTTACATATAACTCAATACTTACTGCTAGTTCTGTGTCGATAGGTTCAAAGTCTTTACCGATGGTTTCCCATACAATCTCTGATGCCTTTTCCCTGAACTCCTTGTAAGTACCTGTATAGTAAGCACCCCATTTACCAACCCGTGGTCTTGATGCAGCCACGGGATTGATATTAAATTTCCAGTTCAATTAGAATGGAAGGTCTTCGTCCTCAGTCTCTTCGACTTCGGGCGCAGACTTTGGTGTGGCTGCACCAACATATCCACCATCGACAGCACTAAAGCCACCGCCAGTAGATCCGGTCAAGTTGTTGGCGTTCTTCTCTACAATTTGAATACCATTAAGGTAAACAGATAGGCTGTTATCACGGGCGACAACAGCGGGAGCAAGCTTCAAGCGAACCTTGTCACCGCCAAAAGGAACTGCATCAGTTTCCTGTGCAGCAGAATCTACGCAAGGGAACTTACCCTGCTCGACATATACTCGGCTCTTTGCCTTGAATGTCTTGACTCCATCCTTCTCCATGATACCATTGATCTTCTTAGCACCAGACTGCTTGAGCAACTCAGCGAGCTTTTTCTCAAGAGTCTTGTCAAGAAGAATCGTAATGTTGTGGTTAGCCGAAGCCTCACCAAAAGCCGTATCTGGCTTAAGAAGATTGCTCCACTTAACTTCAACAACCTCAGTCACAAACTGAGGCATCTTCTTCATCTTCTTATTAACCATTAGTGGTCTTGTCCTTATTCATTTCGCTAGTGATCTGATTCACTTGCATGTTTAGGTCATTAACAATAGCACTCAGACCGGAAGCAAGTCCGCTGAGATACGCAACTACGCTATCACTACGGATAGCAGGAACCATTTCCTGTGCGGGAGTGGTAACTTCAGTAACAACTCCATCAATCATTTCAGTTTCAGTGTTCATAATTTCTTTTCTCCTTTCTGATATACAGATATATCTGTAGCCCCAACTATAGGGCTAACTTAAAGACTCATCATTTCAATATATGGCTTACCATCA
>Ga0209704_1000050_pt1 | contig 19451 bp, 24 predicted proteins | sample PPLLaktember2015_FD_187258 | JGI IMG/M metagenome (GOLD analysis project Ga0209704, IMG submission 187258) | Freshwater sediment microbial communities from Prairie Pothole Lake near Jamestown, North Dakota, USA - PPLs Lake P7 Core (6) Depth... | ecosystem: Environmental > Aquatic > Freshwater >... | reverse complement strand
CACTGCGCATCTATGTGAGGGATATCTAATGGCACTTATCTTTGATTTGACGGAAGACCCTCAGCAGGTCGTGCAAGTCTCCGCATGGGTCGGAGACTGGCACTCCTATGTAGTTCGCTTGGTTGACGAACTAGGAAGCCCTGTAGACATTACGACTGGTACGCTGGGTGCTACCTTTACCAACATCCAGACTGGCTCTACGTACACCTTTCCATCCGGATCTGTTACCCTCACGAAGCAGTACAGCGCACAAGGCATCCTAAGCGTGTTGAACCCAGCGGCTTACGGTACAGCGGCTGATATCAGGCTAACGATTTCCTTCACGGTAAGCACTACGGTACGGCGCTTTGGTCCATTGCAGATCGAGGTACTTGCTCCGTGATAAAGATGTCTTACAGCCTAAAGAACGTACGGCTAGATTCTTATCAGAGAAATCTACGCCAACTTTCTGTTGCTGTAGGTAATGCTGCTGGTGATATCGAAGGCAATGCAAAACAAAGCATTGAAATGTCAAGCGGTCAATACAAAAAGTATCCGGGGCGTAAAGAGCATCCGCACTGGTCAAGCCCTCCCGGCAGTCCACCTGCTAATGATTTAGGTGAACTTGCAAACAGTATAGAAAGCAAGATGACCGGCAGGACATCAGCCGAAGTGAATGTCCATGCAAAGTATGGAATACCGCTGGAGCTTGGTTGGATGACTCAAAGCGGTACACACGTACCGGCTAGACCGTTCTTACGTCCAGCGGTTGAAAAGGTAGCGCCATCGTTTCAAGCTGCCGTAAAAGTTATTCTGAAGGGTGGCAAGTAATGGCATTTGAGCCAGCAGTAATAGAGCAATGGATCTACGAAACCTTGACAGGCGATACTACGCTTATGGGTTTGCTTGCTCCTGACAATAAGCCTTCTGGTTTCCAGATGTCGGTCTACAACACCATTGCCCCACAGGTAGACCCTATCAGCCGGAAGCAACCGATTACCCCTTATATCGTCTTTGACCGCGCAGGTAATGGAGGGCAAGACCAAGACGTGCTTTGCGGTAGCCGGGTCTTTACTTATCCGACCTACAGAATCACCGTGTGGGATACTGCAAGTGGTGCGGTAAGCATGTCGCAGAGTGCTGCGATCATGTCCCGTATAGACACACTGCTTGATAATCAGCACGTTTCGAGTACCTCTCCAAGGTTCTATTGCCGGAGAGAATCAACAGCTCAAACGTTTGGTGTAGAGAGCGGTGGTCGGACAGACTTTGGAGTGACGGCGGTGTACCGTATGGTCACACAACAATAGGAGTAACATATGCCATTCTCACGTACATCTGCCCTTATCGGTGAAAACTGTGTTGTAACCGTTGCTTTTGGTGGTTACCAAGACGGTTCACCTTCCACCTTTACGGCTGAAACATATACCTGTATCGCTCGCTCGGTTCGCTTCTCGACATCCGTAAACAGTGTAGATGTCTCTGCACTCTGCGATGCTCAGAACAAGGCTCAGGTAACGAAGGCAAACGGATCCGTTGAGGTTGAGTTCTTGGTTGATTCGGTTGTCGGTCCAATCTTCTACGGCAAGGATGGCTACTACTGCCAGATCGTAGTAACACCGGGGAGCCTTACCGCTAAGACCTTTGTCGGTGTTGTTACCGCTACCGGCCTAAGCGTTGCAAACGAGGAAGCCGTAACCGAGTCCGCTACAGTTACCCTTGGTGCTAACGGAGTGTCCACCGCTTGGTCGTAGTACACTAGCGCATGGCACTAAGTAACCTAAAACAAATCCCGAAAGATGCCGACAAGGGAACTCTAGTAGTTGACTTGTCGGACATCGCTGGTGATGGCGCAGAACTCCGTTTTCGTGAACCGAAGGCGGCTGACCTTTTTCCAGATTCCAAAGAACTGCAATCCTTGCGTGTAGCATTTGCCGAGTTCCCCGAAGCGATGCTGTACCAAATCTATCTGCTTGGTCGGTGCTATGTGCCAGACCCTACAGATGGCGCTGAGGAATCGCCATTACGGGCATTCGGTAATTTGGCACGTACCAGCAAACAGACGTTCTTTAGAATCCTTGGCGAGTTCATTTCTTGGTATCCAACGGATGACTTACAAGGCAGGGTCAAAGACGCAAAAAACGGCTCCGAGGTGTAGCAGGTCAGGTTGCCTACTACACCGTACGGTATCTCAACCGGCATCCATCAGAGACCGATCTAACACTTGACCAAATCGCAGAAGTTGCGATGATTGGACAAGAGATAGAAAAACAACAAGTCGAGATGGTTAGCGCATTGATTGGAGGCAGGTAATGACAGTAGCAGAACTTACAGCCAAGATTTCGGTAATAGGTGAGGCTGCTGCTGTCCGTGCCTTACAGCGTGTAGGAAACTCTGCACGTTCCGTTGGTGAAGCAATCCGAACAGCGGCTGATGCTACTCGATTGTTTGAAGTAGCACAGGCGAGCTTTGCAACTGTCACAGGAATCGAAGCCGCCAAAGCCTATGATTCACAAGTTCGTGGTTTGGCTGCATATTCCCGCAATGCGGAAGAATTGCAAGCACAGTTAGCAAGGCTACAAGAGATAGCAAAACTCCCAGGCTTAGGACTAAAGGAAGTCAGGCAGGGCGTTCTACAGTTAGAAGCGGCTGGCATATCCGCTCAGACTTCAGAACGTGCATTGATGGCTTTTGGTAATGCTCTTGCTCTGGTAGGTCGTGGTAAATCTGAACTAGACGGTGTCATTCTTGCACTCGGTCAGATTGCATCTAAGGGTCAGATATCCGCTGAGGAAATCAACCAGATTGCCGAACGTGTTCCACAGGTACGCCAAGCACTGGTTACTGCATTTGGTACGGCATCAACCGAAGCCATCCAGAAGATGGGACTATCGGCAAACGATGCCATTACAAGAATCATCAGTGCAATGGAGCAACTACCAAAGGCTACCGGCGGTGCGATTACAACGTTTGAAAACCTACAGGATGCGATCGAGCGTGCTTTCCTTCCTATCGGTCGTGGCATCCTTGATATCTTTGGTGCATCAAGTGGTGGCGCAGAACGGCTTATAGATCAAGTTGGAAGGTTAGCGCAGGAACTTGGGAACGTGCTAACCGCCATTGGCAATAGCGGTGTCATTCAAGAGACTCTAGACAAACTATTTAGGACGTTGGGTGGTGGTGGTGGATTCGCTGAAGGTTTTGCACGGATGGCAGCTAACATTCTTGCATTCTTTAGTGACATCGTTCCGACCGTCGAGAATGCGGTGCAATCAATCAAGAATAGCATCGTAAGCGGAATCAACGACTTAACCATAGGAGTACTTGAAAATCTATCCTTGATTCCATTCTCTGGTGTCAACGAGACAACCATAGGGGTGGCTAAAGGTATAGGTGCTGCGTCTGCTGCTCTTGGTCAAACCAAGATGAACAACGTAGATATGGCCGCAACTGCCGAGCGTTATTTTCAACAGATTATGGCTGCTTATGGTCCACAAGGATTACCTGCTGGTTTAAACTTTGGAGGCATCAAAGAAAACGCTGGTACGTCTAGCCCTGTTTCTTCTTTACTTGGTCAGATTGCAAACAACACCAAAACAACCGCTGAAGCACTCACACTACGACGGGAGACGCTTGGCGGAGGACAACTTGGTGCATTGGGTGTAACAGCTGGAGAAATGATGGGCGGTAATGGTGTCGGTGCAATTAGGATGGGCGATTTCTTTGGTGGTGGTAACAACGGCTTGATTCCAGCTGGGACGGAGCTTGAACGCTCGGTAAGACGCATCATGCGGGACGAAGCACGGAAAAACGGCACTCCCGGAATAATGAAGAGGTTCTGATGGCAAACTCGTGGCCGCTTAAGATTGAAGTAGACTGCCCAGAACCACGCCCTCAAAAGGGGCGTTTGGTCGTTGCAGCTGACGGCACCACATGGGATATGGCTAAAAGCAGTAATGTATGGCTTGATCCTGCTACCCTAACACTGATGCTTGCCCCGCTTCCGATTACCGCAGCATGGCGAACAACGTACTCTAGTAACTACGCAAGGTACCAGAAGATTGATTACACGCTAACTACATCAGCTAAGTGGAAAGATATTCAAATTCGTGCGTCTGGTGATTACTTTTTACAATCTCTTGATGTAACAGAACGGGCAACACTTACTACAGCCTGGAGTGCTAACACAGGTGCTTTCTTGGCTTTGTATGTGCCAAGTATAAAGGGTAGTGATGACACCGTTGTTCTAAAAGCAGGATGGGGCGTTGGAGCTTCCGGATCTGTTGAAGTTTGGATTACAGCATCTGGTAAAGCGTCTGTTTACAAGTCTGGTGTCCTTGTCGGTGTATATAACAACAACGATAGTAATATTGCACCACAAGCATCAACGGCTGCATCTGAAGGCATTGCCGGTGAGTTTGTTACTATTATGATGATTCCATGCCGACGGCGTGAATTATTAGTTGTGACAAACTTTGGATTATCTTTCAGCCATGTATTTGCAGACTTATCACCACTTACTGCAAATACGATTGTTCCTGCGGCTACGTTTAGTTGGATTGTTCCAGTCGGGCAGGCAACAGTGCAATTGTCTCGTGTGTTTTTTGAAACAGCCGGATATGCCGTTTCGCCTATAAAGAAACTGCGCTATGCACCCCCAACGGGAGCAACTTTCTACGATACGTATGCATATGATGGAATAGGTACTGGTTCAGCTTTTGCGGCTTTTAGTGTTGTTAAAGATGATCTGACGGCATATACGCCAAACGGGACAATTAAGGATGTACGCGCTAAGGTTAGCCTAACAGGTACAACCGGTTCTGCAACATTCGGAGTTTATTCTATTGATTTAGTCTATGATCCAGAGGTAGGTAGTACAGCAGATGACCCGGTAGACATCACTTGCGATGTCGAGCGTTTAAGCATCAGCGTAGACGATAACGGTAGGGCTACGTGTAGCCTAACAACCCGCAGAAAGCCTATTACAGATGCAGGTGTAGACCAGCCACAGATAACCTCAGATAGACCTATCCGGATTGCTTTGACCGATGGCGCTACACCTACGCCAGCAGAGATAGACATATTCCGAGGGACGCTTACACCGCCAGAGATTACTTACGAGGAAGGCGATACTACTAGAGATTGGAGTATCTTTGTGTACTCCGGTCAAGACCGGTCCCGTGACTTTGACTTGGCGTACATCGTGGAGTCATACCCTTACGATGGGCTTGTAGCCGTAAACGCTATTCTTGATTTGATGCTGATTGCTGGCTATGACGGAAGTACTTACTTTGGTGGGGATAGCCCACTCTTAGACTTGCCGTATAGCCCTAACATCTCAAAGGGTCAATACGCTCTGGCTCCTGATTTTTTCGATACCGTTGGTGGTTATCTCGATAAGCTCAAGAATGATTACTACGCTAACTGGCTCACAGGGTGGATGCCTACTACCAGTGGATATTTGTACATCTGGCAAGACACACCTAACGCCAGTACTACACCTGTGATGACGCTATACCAAAGCATTGCAACGGCAACCACAGCAGGCATTACAGAAGTACTCCGGCCTAAGCGTGTGGTGCGCAGGATGTCAAGCCACTACGAGACACCCGAAGCAACACAGGTACAGGTTGTAGGACAAGACCCAGCAACCGGATTGTTTATCACTAAGAGCCTAGTAGATACAGCTGCGGAAACTGCAAGCACTGCACCAGCGTCAAGGCCTTACAACTGGCGAGGTCGACCAGTACCGTACCAACTGCGTGACCCAGCACTAACCACGCAGGATGCTGTAGATCAGGCTTGTGATTTGCTTTATGAGCGTTTGACCACAGGGCGTATTCTCATCGAGTGGGAATCTGACTTCTTGGTTTTGTCTAGCAACAATCGCCCACTTTGGCTTGGTGATGTAGTTCGGATAATGGAGCCCGACGGCACAACCACCAAGGGTGATTACCGTATCATCGGTATTCCAACGATTGACTTTGTTACCGAGCAGACATCAGGCTTTAGTGTACGCAAAGCCGTGTATCGTGGACAGAAAGTCTAACCATGGCATACCTTGACGGTACACGTACATCAACGCTCACGATGTCGCACACGCAAAACGTCCAGGTGAGAATCTGGAATCCATTTGCTGTACAGCCTGAAGAGCCAGACTACAACACGCACTATACAAACTTTACCTTTGGTGGACATCTAGGCTTTTCTGCATCTCTTGCCATTGCTACTAACGTTGTGGCTGCATCCCCAGGTTCTGCATGGTCTTGGGAACTGCGAGCAAACATCACGGTAAACAACGGGCACGGTAGCACGGCTACAAGTTATAAGGTGCTTGCATCTGGAAGCGAGACAGGCGGGACAACTTACAAGGATGTTAGCGCAACGTGTGCTGGTGACTTTAGTGCATCCGTAAGTACAGACAAACTCTGGGATATTGCCGAGGCTGGCTTTTCGTCTTCTAGCGCACCAACAAGGTTCCCCAGCCTAACCTCCTATACTTGGTATGAGATGACCACATCGGGCGCTACAGCGGCTTGTAGCCTATCTGCTGGCGGTAGTGCTGTGAGCGTGTCGGCTGCTGCATCATCTAGGCAAACGGCAAACTACACGGCAACGCTTGATGCTTACGGCTTCAGCTCTGGGGATGATAGGCACGACTTTGCAGTAAGCCTTGTGAAGGTCAATAGCGTTGCTGTTCATGACATCACACACGCTCACACTTTTCACAACCAGAGCGCCACCGAATGGAGCCTAAGTGTTCTTGGTGAAACCGACGGCTTTGGCATCGTTAGCACGGCATCGGCTGACATCGGTACTTCTTCTTCTCTCGATCGTAACGTGTCTATTGCTGGCAGGATACGTGCTTGGGAGGGTGCATATCCAGATGCACTCAATGTAGTAGTGACTGGCTATGACGGCGGTACCCGTACTGTAGGCTCTTCTGGTGGCTCATACGGGGCTACAGATACCTTTGTGGACTACAGAACGACATCGGTACTTGTTGACCCTACTTACGGGACAGATACGCTAACCACTCAAGCAGACGATGTACCTACATGGATATCTGCGGAACTCTCCGGCAGTGGTCTAACAACCAACGGAGACAGTAGCACGGACAACCGTGTACTGTTCCGTGGTTGGCGATTCAACGGCTGGTCTATTTCCGAGACAAACAACCGAAGCATAGCCGGTACAGGTAACGATAGAACCTACGCACCGTATGAAGGTATGTCTGGTTACCGTTACCTTCAGATTCAGATCAAGGCACAATCTGGCACTAACGCTCCCGGAACCATCGAGTTGACCGATTACCACGGCAACACCAAAAGATGGCAGGTTGTGGCTCCTACGACCTCCTACAGTACTATCACGCTTGACCTTTGCTCTCCTGATACATGGAGCCTTGGGAGCCTACCGGCAACTGATGACAAGGACAATCCGTATCCCCGAAAAAACACGGCATCAAGCAGCTACGCCGGTAGTGAATCCGTAGACTCGGCTTACTGGGGCATCACTTCCTGCCAGCGGTTACGTGTGCAAACCGGAAGCATTGACATTGGTACAACCACTCTGGTTTACACCAACACGGACAGCACTTACGTACCGGATTCCTTTACCGCGCAGTTCGAGCGCATTACGCCTGCTATCGTTTCTGAAGCGGATACCACTACCTATTACTACGGCAGGCGTTTCTGGCAACAAGACCGTGATGGCAGATGCGAAGAAGAATCAGACGTTTGGTGGAGTAAGACCGTAGGCGGTGCTACCGGGGTTACGTCCTACAGCGTAGATCCGGTAACTATCAGCGAGCTGTGTGACCAGATAAATGCAAGCGATGTTTCGATTGTTCGGCATCCCGGCTGGGTGGCAACGAACTCGGTAGCCTATCCTGCTGGTGCTACCTGCTCGGTAAGCCAACCACCGTTGCGTGATTGTTTCCTAAACGGCGTTACAGGCTACTCTACTTGGCTCAGGGGTGGCGGTATCCTTGCCACGCCTAACGCCACAAGCGGTACAGACTTTGCTTACGGGCACCAACTAGCACAAGGCACTATCGTTGCCCAGACGCTCTTTGACCGCATCAATGGTAACTTTCCGCCTGACCTCAATGACCCGTTCGATGTCAACGGCGGGACAGATAGCGGGTTGTACTTACCGGCTGGAAGCTTGCTACGTGGCATCGCTCATGGGGCTTTGCTTGACAATGCAGGAGACCCGCTCACTACTGGTACGGTTGACCTCCTGCTTGCATCCACAAGCGCAAACCGTGGCACAGATAGCACGATAGATGCCGAGGGACGGTATTACACAAGCACTCCCTGGGGACTCGGTGAAAGCAATCACACAGTCACTTACAGCACGAGTACAGACGGCATCCTGCCATTACATACAAGCCATCGGTTTAGGTGCTGGTTTCGAGAACAGGAACTAGCGGGTGTATGTGTATCTGCTGCCGTCGCTCCTAACCAGCGTATGTGCTATGCGGTTATTGAAGATGGAGCGGTAGTCCTGCACTTTGCCGATGGACCGAACGCAACAAACTGGGTTATGCAGACCACGTCTATAGATGCTAGTTGCGTCCATATTGCATATGATCTGACAAGTGCGGTAGGTCGGCTGTACATAATTGTTGATGCATCAGGTAATGATGTTAAGTCGTACTACACAGATGATGAGGGGGTGACAGTAAGCGTGGCAGTAACAGTAACCGGTAATGGCGATAATGCCAGCGTGGCAATCAACCCCATGGGTAAAAGAATCGTGCTCTATCACCACTCATCAGACCTATACAGGGTCATCTACGACCCACAGGGAAACGTTATTACTGCATCTAGTGCAATAGTAAGCGGTGGTGTGACAGGTAATAAGACGGCTATCGCTTGGCGCTTAGGTGTTTGGTACGCCTACTACCGTGCAAGTGGAAGTACTCTAGTCCAGATATCCAGCATCGATGATGGGGAGACATGGAGCTGATAGGAAGGGGTGGTGGGCAGCGAAGATGCGTTGGGAGAACTGCCCACCGGTGTCGGGAGATAAGATCGACAAAAGGAATATATCACTATGAATAGACCTATTGCACTGAGAGCAGCTAAAGAAGCTTTGGACAATGTTGGTGTGCAGGAAGTTGGAGACAATCGTGGCAAGGCGGTACAGATATACCAAGCCTCAACCATCCCACCTGTACCACCCGGTAGCCCTTGGTGCGCTGCCTTTGTCGTGTACAGGCTAAGGAACGCAGCGCACGACTTAGCCCTAACAATCCCCCTAGACTGGCCACGCTCGGCTTACTGTCCCGATCACGGCAACTGGGCACGACGAACCAAGAACTGGGTATCGGTCAAGGATGCGGAAGCAGACCCTACCAAAGTGCGCATCGGTGATCTAGCGTGCTTTTGGTTTGCACCGCTAAACCGCTTGGCTCACATCGGTATTGTTACCGGGGTATTCCCATGGGGTGTCAAGACCGTTGAGGGTAATACATCCCCTGAGATGGAAGACGAGGACAAACCGGAGCGTGAAGGTGACGGGGTCTATCGCAAGGCTAGAGCATGGCGAGAGTTAGGCGCAAACGGTGGCTTTGTCTCTATCGATTGGTAGTATGAAGCAACGAACCCGGCAAGCCTCTGCATATGCTCAAACTGCCGGGTCTCTTATTGAGTGGGTGTTTCCAAAATGGAACTAACCACTTGAACTGTTTCCATAATGGAAAGAGTTGACAGCAAAAGACCACCCTTCTTTCGAGGGGTGGCCTTACGCTTCCAAGCACCGATAGTTGTTGTTTTTTTGGTTTCCCTTGCGGGTGATTTGATTCTACCCCATGAACTCCGCAGTCCATTCGCCAATCATCTTGCGGATGCCCCATTCTGATGGGCTGTGATAAATGAACTCGTCATTGTCAATGTAGTTATCTTCACCGTTGTTGCTGGTGATGACGTGGGTAACACTGCCCTTGAATGTGTGAATCCAAACCGTGAACCGGTCGGCATCACGTACAAAGCGAACCATACGGCAGTAACGGTAGGAACCGTTCTTTTCATCCCATGTGCTGGTTACGCTGAACTCGATATCGTCAAACGTTGGGCCTACTGCCTTGATCTGCTTGTGAAGGTCATCAAAGCATGTCAGCTTTACTTGTGTCTCTGTCATCTCTTATCTCCCTGCGGTATATACCCGCACTGAGAATATACACCCAGTGCGGATAGTTTGTCAAACAGTTTTTATGGTCACCGATTCGCTGGCTGGAATAATCTCAATCCCTGGCGCATGGACGGTGGCAAAGTCACTGAGCTTGCTAACCAGCACGGTGTGCTTTGTCTTGATGGCTTCCGGGTTGTGATGCATCAGCCATTGCACGGTTTCTTCTTCATCAATCACCTTGACCCGCTCGGCTACAGTCCGGAAGGATACTGAGCCAAATGGACACGTCCATGTCTTGACCTTCAGGCTACCGTCGGCTTTGCGTGGCAGTTGGCTCAGTGCGTAGTCTTGCAGCTGTGCATCGTACTGCCTTTGTAGCCAATCAAGCCGTCTTGATTGCTTGCCGATGATGGCTTGACAGTTTGCCAAGATGGCGTGCATCTTTGCTGTCTCGGCATCAATGGCTGCTTCAATGTCCATACGCTTCCGCATGACCAAGAGCGCCAAGTCTTCCGCTGTCTCGTTGCCATTTATCCAACCGGATGCTGGACCGGCATACTCGCCGGTTTCCTCGTCCCACAGCTCGCCATCGATTACATCAAAACTCATCTTATTACCTCCCAATCTTCCCTTGCTTCCTGAATCGCTCGATCATACAGGTCATCTATGGCAGGACACCAAGCGTGTCGGTTGCCATTAGCCCTGTACATAATCAGGTTCTTTTCTCCGATGTCAGAGAACCGGACATAACAGCCCGGCTCCCATGCTTTGCGCCTGATGCTCAATCCCTCAAGCAGTCTTGTATACACTGCCCCGAATCTCATCGTTGTAAACCTCTGGGCTTGATAGGCTCAGAAATAACAATGTTCCCCTGTGGGCCTCGTGGCAGCTGATTGGTTGCCGTGTTGCCATCGTCATCTTCGTCAGCTGATATCGCCAGGAGTGCAGACACGCTGTACCTCCTGCCGTAAGTAAGAGCAGAACCAAGGCCGTGGGCATCAGGCTTGGTTACCGGGATGGTTGCCGTGGTGCTGATCCATTCACCGCTGGTATGGATGATTCGGCTCTCTACTGTAATCGCTACAACCTTGCCGTCTGTGACAATGGTGTCTGTAGTGCCTTGGGTAAGCATCAAATCGTTAGCCGTCAGGATAGGGCGCAGAGCGTCCAAGATGCTGTCAAGGGTAACGTACTTGCTACGAAAGGCAGGGTTAGTGCCCTCTTTGCTGATGCCTTGCATCCGGCTTTGTGCCTTGATAAGGGAAGGGGCAATAGCCCCTATGGTTTCGCTACTTGTCATTAGATATCTTCTCCCATTAGAACATTGAGGTGGTCGATGTGTTTGATTACTTCTGCCCGGTCGTTTAGATCAATCCCGTATTCATCCACAAAGTTTTGTGCAAGCTGGCTTTCACGGTTAGTCATGATGTAGTCTGCGGTCTCTTCATGCTTCATTGCAAAGACTGAACCACACTTGTAGCCGTGGCCACCATCAGAGTAATACTCAACCTCATCGAGTAACTCGCTAGGTATGTAGACCTCTAGCCAGTCATCTGCATATACTGTCATCTTTTATCTCCTAGTCAGCAATAACATATGGAAAGCAAACATTTACAAAAATCATACGATGACCGTTTTGTACAAATGCCAAGAAGTTGTTGCCGTCAATGTTGAAGTCATCGCCATCAACTAAGTTGTTTGCTACTGCGTATGCCCAAACATCTTTGATTTGAGCGTCTGTAAAGTTAGGGTCTGTCATTGTCTTATCTCCAGTACCGCTTGGGTACACATCAATAATATATTCTAAAGGTGTATATGTCAAGGCTTGACAATACATAAAGTGTGTATATACAATGGGGCATGATTAGAGGATTGACCCAAAACGAGCTGGCACGGCGGACTGGTTACACCCAGCCCCGCATCAGCGACTATATGACAGGCAAGAAGGCTCCATCGGACACCAGTCTAATGAAGCTGGCAGAAGCGATGGACATGGATCCTGCGGAACTTTCAAAGCAACTGATGCTGCGTAGAACACTCCGCAAGGGTAAAGCACCGGAAGCACCAGAGCAACCGGGTGAATAGGTAGATAGGGAGATAAGAAGATGCGACGATGCAACGAATGTGGAAACAGCGTAGAAGATACAGATCGAATGTGTACGGCTTGCCGTTTGGCAGAATGGCGGCACTTCCAGACTTTGGAAATCAACAAGCGTAATAGGCAGAATGCTTTGGATGCTAACCGGGCTGCATACCTTGGGCGTAAGCGAGCCATACGGGACAGTATCCGTGCTGGTGTGGTTACTGCTGTAACGGTGCTCCTGTTCTTGGCGCTTGTATCTGCTACCCGTGATGCCATCCGGTATGAGTATGAGACCAAACCTGCGATGCTCAAGGCCAACGGTGTCAAGTGAGATACCTGAGTGTATGTAGTGGCATTGAAGCCGCAAGCGTTGCATGGGAGCCCCTTGGCTGGTCTCCTGTTGCATTTGCTGAGATTGAAAAGTTTCCTTCCAAAGTGTTGGCACATCACTATCCTGGAGTGCCTAACCTTGGTGATATGACAACGTTTAGGGAGTGGGATATTGAAAGAGGTGCAGTTGATGTTCTCGTTGGAGGGACTCCATGCCAGTCCTTCAGCGTTGCCGGACTCCGCAAAGGGCTTGATGATCCAAGAGGAAACCTTGCACTCACCTTCGTTGCAATGGTTGACCACTACCGCCCCGAATGGGTTATCTGGGAAAACGTCCCCGGTGTTTTGTCCAGCTCAGGAGGACGGGATTTTGGTTCCTTCCTCGGGGCGTTGGGGCAACTCGGGTATGGGTTCGCCTACCGAGTGCTTGACGCTCAACACTTTGGAGTCCCCCAGCGAAGGCGTAGAGTCTTTGTTGTCGCACATTCTTCAGGGGACAGCAGACGTGCAGCAGAAGTATTATTTGAGCCAGAAAGCTTGCGAGGGAATTCTACGAAGAGCAGAAAAACGGGGCAAGACACTGCCCAATGCCTTACGACAGGCACTGGTTGCAGGTACGACCCAAACACAGAAACCTTGATACCTGTTATGTATCAAAACAACCAGACAGATGCACGGCTAAAGGAAGAGACTCGCACAAGTCAGACAGTACTTGCACGATGGGGTACAGGTGGTGGGAATACACCTCTAGTAGGGCAACCAATAGCCCTTGCAGAGAACATCATCGGACGGCAACCAGGCAACGGCGGTAACCATGATGGATACACGGTAGGTGGCCCAATGTACACGCTCAACGCAACCGGGGTTCACGGTGTAGCACATCCAGCCCATGCATTCAATCATCAATCAGGTGGTGATATGCGTGGCATTGATCTGCGGGAATATCCACAACTGCAAGCATATCAACAGACATCTGTATTGCACGGCATGGCAGTACGAAGGCTAACACCCACCGAGTGTGAACGGCTTCAGGGCTTCCCGGATGGATACACTAACATCATGCCTAACACTCCAGATGGTCCAAGATACAAGGCACTCGGTAACAGTATGGCTGTACCTGTCATGCGCTGGATAGGCTCTAGGATTGCACTTGCCACCAAGTAAGGCAAGCATACGGCAGACGCTCCGGACCCTATCAAGGACACCGGAGCGTTTGCTATCTCACGATGAGATGGTTTTACTGCACAGTGGCTGGAAGCACGGCATCATGCAGGATGAATGCCTAGATGCCATGGTGCGTCATAACCTTGGATTTATTCGAGACGTGTGCAAGGTCATCAAGCACAAAGAACACTTTGTGGATGCTTGCCAGTACTGCGTTGAAGGTGTCATCAGGGCAATCGAAAAGTGGGAACCGGAACGAGGGCTAAGGTTCTCCACTTACGCTCATCCTTGGATCTATCAGAAGCTCAGACGCTATCAATCAAACCAACTGCGAACCATCCGTATAGCAGAACACGCAGTGGTCAAGTGGCACAAACTCCGCAGATTCTATGTGCTCTTAGAGTTGGAACTAAAGCGCCCACCAACTGATGCGGAACTGTCAGAACGCTCTGGCATGACCATAGAGACCATCGAGATGTGCAGGACGGCTCACGGCTTGGAGCCTGTATCGATGCATCATGGCATCCAAGGCACTGACCTTGTGCTATACGAGTCTGCGGTATTCGGCAAAACCCAGAGCGCAGAGGATGAGTACTTGGAAAGCGTAGAGGAAGGAAGCGCAATGGATCATCTATCTCGGCTTGATGATGAAACCCGGCAGATGGTTGTTTTGCATCTTGGCTTAGATGGACGTGTACCGCAGACAATCCACATGATAGCCAGTCGCTACCGATTACCGCCTGTAGTGGTCAAACAGAGGCTTGCAGAGGCATTGCAGGAACTGAGGACAAACCTTGAGACATCTTGAAGACCGTGAACAAATCGCCTTGATAACTTGGGTCAGGCTGATGGAGTCCAAGCATCCCGAACTGGCTACCATCTACCATTGCCCTAACGGTGGACACAGGGATATTAGGACAGCTGCTAAGTTCAAGGCCATGGGTGTTCGTGCAGGTGTCTGGGATATCTTCTTGCCTTGCCCAGCACCGGGGCTCTTTGTTGAGATGAAGGTAGGTAAAGGCAGGCTAACACCGGGGCAGGTTTCCTTTAGAGATGCCTTGCTACCGTACGGGTATTCTTTCGTGGTGGCTTATAGTTGGGTTGATGCTGCCAAGGCTATAGGTAGTCACCTTGGCTTTACTGTTGATGTATAATGTCTCGTCGATCTAATCGGCTGCTCATGTGATGGAGTAACTACCCGCCTTGCACGTCCTCTGCTTGGCGGGTTTTCTTTTGGTGTATAATGTGACTAACCTTTCCTGTGGTTATGGACCTTGTCCACCCCTCGGAGTAGCTACCGAGGGGAAGTCCACGGAAGGGAATCTACAGGAAACAAAGGTTACATCATGGCTATTCCAGCCACTGATGCCGTTCAGGCTATCGCCTTTTTACGGCATCTATTCAAACCGTACACTGACGGATTCATTGAGATCCGTCCACTCTCCAAACACAAGCCCCACGCTAACCGGACTACCTACCGGATTCCTGAATGTCTCAAGGGTGAAGCCGGGCAAGCACTGAGCCAGCACATCATCAGCCTTGCTATGCGTGGCTATGATGTTTATGTAGGTGTCTGTCCTAGGGTTGCCCCTGAAGGTCCCGGACGCAAGCTGGGCAAAGATGCCATCGAGCAAGTTGGGGCAATGTGGGTAGACCTTGATGCCAAAGTACCGGGCAGTAGTAAAGAAATACTTGATAACTGCGACATCGTTGTTAGCACAGGCAATGGCTGGCACGGCTACAAGATAGCACCTAAACCTGCACGAGTAAGTTCCGCTCGTGACCGTGCAAATATTGAAGCCAAGGTAAGAAGTTTCGCCAATACCCTGTTGGCCGGAACCGATAACGTATCAAATGTAGATCGCATCCTAAGAGTTCCAGGCACTCTAAATTGGAAGGATGTTGACAACCCTAAACCAGTCCAGATGTTGAAGGGTGGAGGCATCAAACCAACCTACAAGGAATCCTTGATAGTTGCGGAGTTTGGCGATGCACGGCTTGATGCTTTACTTGCTTCTGCTAAGGCTGGTGAACTTGGGCACGTTGTGCCGATGATTCGCCACGCTTCCGGACGCTATACAGGATGCTTAGATACATTCTTCCTTGAACTTGAACAGGCTTGCATTTATTCAAAGGCTGATGCAAGATGGTCATTCCTTTTGGCTAACGTCCGGCAAGACTTACCGGAGATTATGGAGCACTTCTTTGGACACTAACGATTTCTGGGATATCCCCCTTGTGCCGGATGCAAAGCCTGAACGCAAAGAGCGTCAACCGGGTGAACCTTCAGGTGATGGCACACTCGCAAAGCTATATCAGAAGCATCCTGAGGGTGGCGGTCCATACGGTGGAAGAGACAACGCCATCACCGCTTATGTTGGTTATCTCAGGAGTACAGGTATCGATTACGATGCTGGGCTTGCTGCTGCTCTTTCGTTCAATAAGAACTGGCTAGATCCATCGTTAGAAGAATGGGAAGTCAGCGAGAAAGTCGGACGAGCATGGGCAGAATGGTCGCTCAGTGTCCGTGAGATGATGACCAAGGAACTAGCCGTAAAACAGTTACTTGCCGATCGTGCCAAAGCACTAGAGCCAAAGCAAGCACGGAAAAAGAAAGTACCGTGGGACTGGGACAGGTTACAGGAAGAAGCCGCCAAGAGCCGAGACACAGAATGGATTGTTCCTAATGTCATAGCACGTCAAGCCATCCACTACTTTGCTGGTCCACCTAGTAGCGGTAAGTCATGGATGGCAGCTGACCTTGTCCGGGCTTCACAGTGTGGCGGTAACTGGATGAGTGTTGCCCCATGTGTCAAATCTAAGGTGCTATACGTCAATGAAGAGATGGGTGTAGGTGAATACAATAATCGTTTCCACCTGCTCTACCCTGAAGCTTGTCGTGGTCTTCATTCATACGTCAATGAAAACATCAGGTTTACCGACCCAGATGACCTTGAAGACATCGTAGAGTTTGTCAAAGAGAATGCCATCGACATCGTGATTGTTGATACTTTTGTCCGGGTCCACAACCTTGATGAAAACAGCAACTCCGAAATGTCCCAACTCTATCAACACTTCAAACGTGTTACGGATGCAGGAGCTGCGCTTGTGGTTCTACATCATGCCCGTAAGGGCGCTACGGGCTCACTGGGGCACGAAAGTATGCGAGGGGCTGTAGAGATAGCAGCGCAGGCAGAAACCGTGCTGTCAATCGAAAACAAGATGGGGCACTACACAGTCAAGACCGTGAAGCAAAGACGTAGCCCGTTTGAGGACCAGCTAAACTTTGAGTTCAAGATTCATACCAACACTCCAAACGATTTGGAGATAAAGCGCATTGATATTGCCACCGAAGAAAAGACACTGGATCAAGCTATCTTGGACTACATCGGAGAGAATCCGGGGCAGACTAGCCAACAGATAGCCGATGGTGTCAAGAAGCGTAAGACCGACGTAGTGAAGGCACTGCAAGGGCTTGAAGATGAGTCAATGTTGAACGTAATGCATGGTGCGAGAGGAGCCAAATTCTATAGTCCATTTAGTATGTTTTGACCTGTTCCCGTGACCTGTTCCCCTTAAGAATAGAGAATGGGAACAGGTGATAAATCCCCCCCTAAGAACCCCCCCTAGCCCGGAGGGCGTTAGGGGGATATGAGAGAGCAAAACCGTTCCCCCGCTTGATGCGGGGAACGGCATTGCCAAGAAAAATAAAGGTTTGACAATATCCCCTTGGTGGGTATATAGTTTGCATGGCAATAGTGCCGTGAATAAGCCGGATGGCTTGAAGGAGTAAAGATGGGATTTTTTGCACAGCATGGTTCGTACAGCGAAGGCAACGGTAAAAAGTTTGCAGTAGCTGAAGCAGGTATCTACACCTGCGCCTTGGTTGACATCGAAGCAGTACAAGGCAAGTCGTTTGATGATCCATCGGTACTTGAACCAAACTACAAGTTTGTGTTTGAGACCACGGAGGTTGGTGATGATGACGGGCAACCCTTCCGGTTCGTGCAGTTCACCAAAACAGCCTATGGCAATGACAAGGCGAAATTGACTATTCTCCTCGATTCCATGGTTGGTAAGCACATGGACCGCAACGAGTATCAAAACCTCGACATCAACGCTCTCAAGGGCAAACAATGGCAGGTTGTCGTTGGTACTCGCCAGAAAATGAACGGCGAGCTTGGCAACATTATTGAGACGGTCAAGCCGGTCAAGGTTGCAACCACGAAGCCCCTGAAGAAGGCTGAAGCAATCACCGATCCATTCGAAGACTAATGCGACAACACTACACGGTTGGCACACTCGATGCCTTGGCAGTAATCGAAGACTGGGGGCTGGACTTTGTATCCGGCTCCATAGTCAAATACCTGCAACGCCAAGAGCATAAGGGGCAGGCAGAGCAAGATAGGTACAAAGTACTCTGGTACGCAGCCTATCTAGTGACACGCTCAAGGGAGTATGCCGATCGTGTAGTTACAGATGCCAAGGAGATAAGTAATGGCAAAATTGCAGGAAGCAATTGATAACTGTGTATGTTCCCAATATGACACACGATTAGATCAATGCAAAAAAATTATACTTTTTGAACTCAAGAAGAATGTAGAACCAGTATCAACTGCTGTATTTAAATACATTTTGCTTGATTATGGTTTTGCAACGGCTACCTATCAACGCGCTCTGACTAGCCTAGCTGAAGATAAAAAAGTATTCACTCGTAGGGGCAGATATCAATATGTTTGGTTATTGCCAGAAACAGAGGCTCATAATGGCAAGGCCTAGATGTAGCATTGTTGAATCACGCATGAGGCGTGATGTAGTTTTGCAAAGATACGAAGAGTTAGTAGCCGGTGGTATGCGATGCCACGACGCATCCAAGATGCTCGGCTTCAACCACACAACGATTTCATATTGGAAAAGACAGCTGCTAGAGCAGAAGCGCCTTGAGATACAGGCAGAAGTGCAAAGCGTGGCTAATGGCAGTTTCTCTGTAGCACTTGAAAAGTTACGCTCTGGATACATGGTACGCAGGTCAGGTGCTTCTTGGTTCCTCCAGCTAGTAGACGGCAAGATATGTCTATACTTGCTCGATGGTGCTGGGAACCGTAGATACAGCCGTGTTGCATCCTTTGGATCCGCTGATGTCCTGGCGATGGACTGGGAGATATTCGTAGGATGACAAAGCTAATCTGGATCACACCGGAAGCGGAACAGGTCATCGGTTACTGCGCTAGGGTCTCCAACCCAGCCAACCAAGATAACCCAGACGTAGCCCGGTTGCTTTCCTACTGCATCAAGCACGGGCACTGGTCAATCTTTGAGATGGCGAGCATGTGCGTGGAAATAAAGACAACCCGTGCTATTGCCCCGCAGATTCTTAGGCATAGAAGTTTCTCTTTCCAAGAGTTTAGCCAAAGGTATGCAGCGGTTGCTGAGTTCCCCGTTCTGGGGCAGATGAGGCTTGCTGGTACAACTAACCGCCAAAGCTCACAACCGATGCCAGAACGGGGGAAGTTAGATGCCGAGATGCAGAGTGTTATCTTAGATGCTGATTTGGCTGTATATCGTGGCTACCATGCATACAACCAAATGATTGAAGCCGGTATCGCTCCGGAGACTGCAAGGATGGTACTACCACTCTGCACTCCAACCACAATGTATATGTCTGGCACGATACGCTCTTGGATTCATTACGTGCAGCTGAGAACGCAGGAAGATACACAACTAGAGCATAGGGAGATAGCAGACAGCATCAAGG
>Ga0209704_1000048_pt1 | contig 19774 bp, 23 predicted proteins | sample PPLLaktember2015_FD_187258 | JGI IMG/M metagenome (GOLD analysis project Ga0209704, IMG submission 187258) | Freshwater sediment microbial communities from Prairie Pothole Lake near Jamestown, North Dakota, USA - PPLs Lake P7 Core (6) Depth... | ecosystem: Environmental > Aquatic > Freshwater >... | reverse complement strand
CCGTTTCTTTATCTTCTTTTTGACCCTCAACAAAAAGTTTACCATCTTGCGTGTAGACATAAACTTCTTTCTTTTTAAATCCAGCAAGTGCAAGTTCAAGGCGTGATTCTACATTACTAACTTGAACAAGATTATATGGTGGATAATTAGAAGTTGTTTCGTGAATTTTAAAAATACGATCAAAGTATTCATCCATACCAATAGTATTGCGGTTGATTCTTTCCAACAAAGCAGGAAGATCCGCAGCCTGATATTTCATCAGATTAGTCATTATAGTAGCTCCTTTACAGCGAGTTTGTGTTTTGTGGACCCTTTCGGCATCCATTACTAATTATACAAGATACAAAAAAAAGAGGAAGAGTAAAAACCCAACCTCTTTTTACGGTATTTTCACTTTTATAAAAAGTTATTTAAATTCAATCAACATCTTCAACTTTTCCTTTTTTACCTATATTATACTTTTGCTCCAAAATCCATTCTCCCTTTTCTTTATAAGAAAGAACTTTAATTTGGTTGAGAGGTGCTATATCAAGAATTTTATCAGAATCAACTACTGTAATAAGTCCCCAATCAGAAAGAAGACGTACAATACGATTTCTACGTTGTACATCATTTACAGTAAGATTTGCGTGTTTGCCATCCAAAGCAAACAGCTCTTTAAAATGAGTAATGAAATATCTACCTTGTTTATGAAGAATGTGAGCACTTTGATATAGTTTTTTTTCTTTTCTAGAAGCTACTCCAATTCTAGTTAAAGTTTCACGAACTTTTAAAAAGTCGTCTGGTTCATTTAAAATGACCTCCACCATCATATTAGGAGACCAATTTACTTGAGGTTCAATTGTTTGGTTAGTCATTTTGTTCCGCCAATATCAAGTCGTTTTTTAATGAAAGCAAGTTGTTCTTTTGTTAGGATTTTCAATGCCTGAGATGCTTTTTCATTACTATATCCATAGTATTGTTTTACACATTCTAAGTCTTTGACTTTATCCTTATGGATCCAGGGAGAAAACCTCTTCCTTTTCCTGATACTATTTAGATAAAATGAATATTGCATATCTTTATCAAGATGATGATTTAAATTCATTTCGTTTGCAAAAAGTACTGTATCAACTTGTCCCGAAAGACAACGATTAATAATATAAGGTGCATACTCCTTCTCAAGTGAAGGGTCTTCATCAATTAGGTTTTGCTTCGTCTGATTGATCGAATTTAACCAGTCCTTCAATTCCATAATTAAAAAGCAATAGTTCTTTACGTTGTTTTTGCTCACGCATATATTCACCAACAGAACGCATCGTATAAGTTAAATCAAACTCAGCAGCATTCCAGTTCTTAAAACGATCCTTCACAAGTTGATCTGAATTATAACTGATCAATTGATCCATATTATTAGTATCGCAATCAGCAGCAAACTTATCGTGATCAAATCTTTTGTGCATTGATCCTTTGTTCCCATAGAGATTATCCTTAATATCATAAGGAGGATCGAGATACATAAAAGCACCTTTGTTCCCATCCATCAGATAATCGTATGAATAGTTAGTTATACGCCAATTAGCAATTAACTTGGAATACTCTGGCAATTTTTCAATTCCTCGCAGGGAAAAGTTGGAGTTACTTGCTTGCCCTGAAAAAGATGAACTTTCGGTAAGACCACTAAAAGAGCATTTGTTAACAATATAGAAAGCGACAGCACGATTAAAGTTCGTTTCAGACTCATCATTGATATTCTCCTTTGATTTTAAAAAAAGTTCTTTGGCAAGTTCTGGCGTACAGTATGCCGATTTCAATTCACTAAGATCACCCTTTAGATCATTCCCAAACATCTGGAGTTGTTGCCAGAAATTTACAAGAGGTTCATATAGATCATTTACCCAAATATCCAGGTAAGGATATTTCTTGGTAATATAAATAGCAACACTTCCACCACCAAGAAATGGTTCTCGGAACTCATCATAGTTGCGAAGGTCAGGAAAATAAGGTCCCATCTTTTCACAAGCACGGGACTTACCGCCAGGGTAGCGAAGAGGAGTTTTTAAAGATTTCATATTACCACTCATCCGATTCATCCTCCCACTTATAAAGTTCATCTACAATTTCGTGATACAGTTCTTTTACTTGGTTTTTAGGAGCAAGAGAAACATTTTTAGCAATATACTCAACATCTCTCTTATCAACAACAATTTTCAATCCAGATTTTTTAAGATTTTTTTTAGGATCAAAATTTTTAAGAGCATTTTCAAAAGATACAATGCCAAAATGGCGTTGAGTTTGATCAATCAAAATCATTTCATCAAACTTTTGTTCTGGAAAATAATTGTTTACATTCCCTTGAAAGTTTTTAAGAGTAATTTCTTTGGTATTAAAAGTTCGATCAGTTTGAAATAACCCATCAAGACCTTTTGCTTCTAGTCGCCAAACTTCTTCATTTACTTTAGTAGTAAAATCATGCCCCAAAGAATCATTTAATCCAACATATACTAAGTTTTTGCTGGTTTTTTCAATTGCCTTTTCAATAAACAGTGCTCTACTAAATTTTTGCCCACCAAACCGAAGACGGCGAGTGTATTCAACTACACCCATTACCATTTCAAAATCAAATTCAATTTTAGTTTTCATAATAATTTACTTAAACTCAACCTCACACATAAGTTCAGTTAATGCTGCTAGTAGGTTAATTTCTTGATCAACCACAAAACAACATTGGTATTGATACTTAGCAATAACAAGAACGGCAGCAGGGATAGATTGGGGTGTAAGGCAATCATAACAGGCGTCATAAACCCTGCGAAGTAAAACAGAAGCATCGTTGTCAAGGTTGGAGACCACCCACTTACGAACTTCTGTAAAGTTTTTGTCTTTGAGAGATTTAATAAGTTCATTTACAGAGATGTCTGAGAAAGATGCAAGAATGCCTGCGTCGATTTTTCCTCCCGTAGAATATCTTTGACATTCGTTGAGAACACGCCTGAAATCAGGAAAGTGCTTTGATACAAGTTCTGCAAGGACTTTTTGATCATACTCAATTTTTTCTTGTTCCAGAATAGTTTGAAGACGTTTGAAGAATGCTCCTGCGAGTTGTGCCTTTTGCTTTCCTTTGATTGTGAAGTCGATGACTGCACATCGTGAGTGAAGAGGTTCAATAATTTTGTTCTTGTAGTTGCAGGTGAAGATGAATCGGCAGTTGCTATAAAATGCCTCAATATTTGCCCGTAGTAGGAGTTGTACGTCGTTGCCCGTGTTGTCAGCTTCATCGATGATGATGACTTTGTGTTTAGAAGATCCCGTAAGTGAGACGGTCGAAGCAAAGTTTTTTGCTTGATTCCGTACAGTATCCAGGAAACGCCCTTCGTCGGATCCGTTGATGACATAATAATCTGCCCCTAATTCATTACAAAGTGCTTTTGCGATTGTGGTTTTGCCAATACCAGGAGGTCCAGCAAGAAGGAGATTTGGGATCTCACCTTTCTCTACAAACTCCTTAAATGTTTTTTTAGTTTCATCAGGAAGAATACAGTCATCAATCACTTGAGGACGATATTTTTCCGTGAGAAGAAATTCACTTGCCATAATTAAATCCAATCAGGTTTTCGTTCGGGCATACGTAGATAGTTATCCTTCACCCAAGGTTTGGACGCGATATACTTTTTGTATGCCTCAAATGTATCAATAGTATTATCAAATTTCCATTCCTCAGGCATAGCACGAGCAAATGGAGTCACCTCTGTAATCTTACCCTTTGGAAACAAGTAATATGCCTCCACAAGAGTTTTATAACAAGAGTGAGTTTTATTATACCGCAGGCAGTATTCGTCAGACAAGTTCAGTCCCCACTTAATTAACCAGTAGGCATTATGGATACTCTCCATTGCCCACTTGGTGCAGGGATGATTGCGGAATGCTCCTTTCTCGGTCCTGTAAGGGGTTCCATCTGCCTTGGGGAGAGTGCCGTACCCATACCCCCACTTGTCTGAAGCCACGATAGAGAGCATCTGACAGCACTCTAGAGGCATCTTAACGATGTGCTTGTCGGGAAGGCAAATGGCGCTCTCTGCAGGCCAGGGAGAAGTCACAAAGATATTGATGGTAGGTTCCTCAACTCACTAGTAGTATATCACCCAAAGGTGCTGTCTGGTTCAAGTGCGATCCAATATGTAACATCAAATCCAGTATTTTTAAATCGAGAAAGAAGTTTAGAAGAAATTACAACCTCATAATTTCCAGGGAGAATTTTAATATTTTCTACCTTAAAGTTAAAAGTAAATACCTCATTAGTCTCCCCAACAATTACAGAAAATTCATTGGAAGTGTCATTCTTTTTATCCCGGACAACAAGTTTTACTACACCAGATTCACCGACTACAGACAGGTCAGGCAATTGATAAACAGAAGAAGCTTTAAGCAACTTATCAAGTTCTTTTGTATCAAGAAGGAAACATACGTCTTCAGAAGGAAGAGCAATATCTTTATCTGGAGGAGTAACAATTACATTAGGATCAGCAAAGAAATATTTGGAACGTGATTTACCTTCTTTAATAACCACATAACTGTCGTTTTGAAAATCAAGTTCTGCATTTTTATGCAGATTCAATCCATTCAAAAACTGGTTCAAATCATAGATTCCAAAATCTTTGGGAATTTCCTCTTCAATCTTCGCCTCTGCAAGAATGTTCTTCATTACAGAAATAGTTTTAAGACAATTTCCCTCTTTAAAAAGAATTGATTGATTAATTGAAGAAAAATTCTTAAGGAGAGTTAAGGTTTTATCAGATAGTTTCATAATCACTTATTTTCAATGAGATTGAGATGATTGATCAGGAGAATAGTATAGTGAAGAACTTTAAACAGATCAGCGCGAGGAGTTCCTTTCGTATCATACCGGTCAATATACTTAGTGACATTACCAGCACAAAAACCCTCACGACGATTGTGTTTAATCTTATCTAGGGTTTGTTCAGTTCCACCTCCGGTACGATCAACATAATGCTGACTATAAGTTCCAGCAATATATTCTTCAAGTTGTTTAAGAATTTTATCTTCGTTATACTTCCAAAAGTGATTATTATTTTGATCTTTCATAATCGCGGGTTTTTTTTCAATTTCAATTTTATCGTTTGAATTAATAGAGAACATAAATTCTGTTCCGTAATGATACTCATTCATAATAAAAGGGGAGACAGTTTTATCTCCCCTTAGTATATCAGTTTTCTTTCTGAGCGTCAAGATCGTAAGTTACACACTCACCTTCAGCAGTTTTGAACTCCGCATCAATCTTGTCATACAACTCAACAAAGGTTGCTTTGGTTTCATCATCAAAACGATTCAGACAAACCTTGATTGCTTTGTCCTTCTTACCGAAGATAGAATACGCCTTGATAATATGAACCAGACGACGAGTGCTGATGACTTCATCAATACCACCATCGTTGAAGGTCTTACGAATAATCTCAGACCAGGTGCAAAGGTGTTTGATGAAATCGGTGTGCTCACCAATCATAGGAATGTTAAGTGATTCTGCAACCTTAGTCAAGATTTTAGTCTCAACACTGACAGTAGGATATTCCTGCTCAAAAGTGATAGGGAATCGTTCCAGGAATGCCTCATTGAGAACATTCGTGCCAATGAACCGACCGTCATCAGAACCTTTACCTTTGGTGTTTGCGGTTGCAATCACGTTGAAACCTGACTTGGGAACAACGTGCTTACCGATTTTCTTGAGGAAGACACCCTTACCCTCAAGCACAGACTGCAGACACATAATCTTGTTAGAAGCAAGGTCAACCTCATCCAGCAGAAGGATAGCACCACGTTCCATTGCTTCTACCACAGGACCATTATGCCACACGGTTTCACCATTCACCAATCGGAAACCACCAAGCAAATCATCAGAGTCAGTCTCAATCGTGATATTAACACGAATGAGTTCCCTTTTCAGTTGAGCACAAGATTGCTCAATGCTAAAAGTTTTACCATTACCAGAGAGACCAGTGATGAATAAAGGATAAAAAATCCCAGACTGAACAACTTTCTTAACATCAGTAAAGTTGCCAAAGCTGACGAAGGTATCATCTTTATCGGGAATAAGGTTTTGTTTTACACTTTCAACAGTAGAGATAGGATTCACAGAAGGTGCATTGTAAGTTTCTTCAAGTTCATCAATTTTGTCTTGAGTGATTTCAAGATTCCACTTCCCTCGGGAAACCTTAAAGTTAGAAAGTTTCTTGGAAAGAGTTGCATAACTGGTTCCGAGTTCATCAGCAACAGCACGAACTGCCTCTACTCCGAACTCTGTTCCGTATTTAGATTTCAGCAGTTCAATTGCGGTTTCCATAATGATTTGTTGGTCTGTCTTGACTACACTTACAGTATAGGGCATTTTTGGTCCCCCGTCTGCCCCTATGGGACAGTCCTTCAGGTGTCCTGGAGTTCATTGGACAATAATCTTTCTCGTTCTTCAAGTAGTAATGATAACCATAATTTTTGTTTTGCTCTTTTTTGTGCAGTCGTTCTTTTATTGTGGCAATTTACACACAATAACTGACACTTGCCTACTTCATTCCAAAACACTTCTCTGGTATTTCTTACTGCATTTCCCACATTATGTTCTTTTTTGGAGTCATCAATATGGTCAAATTCAAGATTTTCGGTTGTTCCGCACCAAACACACTTCCCACCTAAAAATGATTTTGCTTCAGATAAAAGTTCCTTTCTCCTTTCTATTTGTTTAGCAACCCTTGTTTCTTTATTTTTATGATAATAATCTAAATCTTTTTTTCTTTTGTTTTCTTTAAATATCTCATCTTTTATTTTATTTCTATACCTTTCCCTTTCTTTAAAGTTCTTTTCTTCCTTTTCCATTTTAGTATTACAGACGTTATCACTATTTATATGATAACGTCCTTATAGCACAAAAAAAGGTGCCTCTGGAGCACCTTGGGACGGTTTGGGAAGTGGGTTTAGTTAAATTCCCAATAAATGCCGTTTATTGAGATTACAAGTATCAATTTCCTATTCCAAAATTATCATATTGTTGTTTTGTTGTGCCAATATAATAATTTTGAGACATTCTTTGTGCTCTTTGTCTTCCAGTTTCATTTTGGGAAGGTTTTTTTGATTTCATAAACCTTCCACGTTTTGCTCTATATTTTTGTTTTGGAGTTCTACCACTTCCTGGTAGTTTTTCATCAGGTCCATATTCCCTTTCCATAATATTCTCTCTCCACTCTTCACTCATATTTACCATAATGACTTCTGCTGATTCTGGTGTTTCAGCATATCCTTCATCAAGAAGGTGTGAAAGGATAATGTCGTAAATATCATATCCTTCTCCAAGTTCTCCCATTGCCCTTTGCTTACGGAGTTTCTTGGGATTCTTGGTTACTGTGCCAGAACCAGGCTTATTCTCACCAGCACTATATTCTACATCTCTTTCTCTTGACCAATCTCTAGAATCTTGATCTAGCTTACCTCTACCAGTTGCTCCCAGATAACCAGACCATCTAGGAGAGGTGGATCTCTTACCACGATTTCCTACATCAGGACCATCATCCATTCTGCGAGTATGCTTTTCGATTTCTTTTACTTTCCTGGTCTTCTCACCTTTCTGCGAATACTCACTTGCAGGTTTCTCACGTCTCGCAATAGCAACTTTTCCCATTGCTGCTCTTGCTTTTGGAGTTTGTCCATAGGAACCTTCTGCTTCATCAAGTTCTTGATATACTTCCATATATGCTTCTTGAAGATTGCGAATGTCTTTAGAGTCCATTTTACAAATACTTTTTAGTTATTTATAAAAAAGGGGAGTATTAAATACTCCCCCAGGTGGTCTATGGAGTTCTACCCAAAACCCAATCACTTCCAGGAGATTCTATAGACATTTGCGTTTTTCCTGTTATTGGATTATGCCACCATTTTCTTCCCTTCATTGCTTTACTGCGTTTTCTTCTAGTCTCTTCAGTAGGAATCTGCACACCTTTTTTCCCTTTATTCCAAGGAATTTTACCTTTATGAACTCTACTCAATATGAGTTTATGTTCTTCCGAAATTGTTCCCCCATATTGTGGATGATTTTTTCCACTAAATGCATTGCTTAGTTTCTTCCTAGTCTCTTCAGAATGTGATTTACCATAAAAACTATTAGATTCACCTTCTTGCGATTTACTTATTTTTTCTTTATGTTCTTCACTCCAAATAAGTCCAGAGAGACCTTCCCCACCATTAGTTTTATTTCTTAAAATACCTGTTCCTAAATCTTTTCTACCAAAAATATCAATCATATAAACTTCGTGCCTAAATGCTTCATCTTCCGTTAGATTTTTCTTTAAGAAAATTATTCTATTTTTATCTACTGGTGGATTAATCTCTCTTTTAGATTTTTTGTATGCTCTATTACCAACCCCCTTACCAATATAGTAAGGGGTGCCATCCTCTCTCAAGTAAGCATAGGTATAAAAATTCATAGAAATCAGGCAGCTAGAGTAATAGTCCATCCTTTATGTGATTTTTGCTTTTCATTTAGAACATTATACATATTACTTCCATTTAAATTATGTTCCCTACAAAATTCACGAACATTATTTGAGTAATATTCCACATTATCTGGTGAAATAATTTTATACATTTTTTTACACCTGGTTTTAGTTCTTTTTTCTATAGTTTCTTTACTTAATTTTTTCCCCAAATGAGATTCTCTCATTTTTTTACGTGTCTTCTCATTAATAGAATTAGGGAACTTTAACCCTTTATTCCAAGATGGTTTTCCTAAATTTGATTTTCTTATTTTTTCCTTTGTTTCTTCCGATGGGGTTCCTCTCTTTTTCCCAGTGTGGGAAATGCTTTGCTTCTTTTTACTTTCTTCACTGTGTTTATATCCACTACACCCATCCCCACCATTAGTTTTATTTCTCAAAATACCTGTTCCCAAATCCTTTCTTCCTAAAATGTCAATTATATAAATTTCGTGCCTAAATGCCTCATTTTCATCTTCAAATTTTTTAAGAATGAGTATTCTATCTTTATTTGGAACAGGAATTAAACTTCCTTTTCTTCTTTTATGTTTTGAAAACACTCTAGAACCTTTACCCTTACCAATATAATATGGTGTTCCATCTTCACGCAAATATGCGTAAGTGTAATAGTTATTCATACTGCTTTAATCGTGGTTATATCTATTTATAAAAGAATAGGAGCATTACTGCCCCTATTCTTTTTGCTTAAACAACCACGATTAAGCAACACTATTTATGCAATGGTGGTGATGAAATTGGAAAGAAGTTTTTTATTTGTTTTCTTTTTTCCCAACATTTTAGAAAAACTGCTCTTGATTTGTGCTTTAGTAGCATTCTCAGGAACAGAAAACTCCTCATCTTGGGCAAGAGAGTTAGCAGCAATCACATTGAATTGGTCAAATCCAGTGTCTTGGAATTGAACACAACCGTGCTTGCGAAACTCTCCCTTTGCCTTTTCGTAGTTCTCTACACCAGTTCCATACCAACGATGACACATTGCGAAATCACGTCCAGGAGTGATGCGGAAGTTAATCACATTCACAGTTGGGAACCTGTCTTTCACCGTTTGTAGGAGAACTTTGGCATAACGAGGGAAGTTATCATAATCCAGAGAAGAATAAACACGACCAGTCTTCCTATCACGAATAGCAGTGCGAGGATACTTTGTATTCCCAACGTAGGAAGGAGAATCAGGATAACGACCCTTACGTTCAACCGTCACGGAATTCTGGTATCCCTCACCATCAGTCAGAAAGATAACATTCACCTTCTGCAGTTTATTCTTTGCCTGAAAATCAGGAATCAGAGCGTGAAGTGCCATCAGACTTTCGCCAATAGGAGAACCCGAAAGGTCAAGGTGAGGAGGAACAGAACCACTGCGTTTCTGATAAGACCAGCAAGCACACCAGATATTCTTGAGTTGTTCTTCAAGAACACGATTATTGGTTTTGCTGGTGAAGAAATTCATCAGACGGAATGATTGTTCGGGCGCAAGAACACCAGGAACTTTATCATACACAGGAGGATGATTCGGTTGGAGTTCCATATAAGAATGTGCGTCCAGAGTGAAAGCATACACTTCAAAGGGAATATTCACCTTACGGCAGAACCAAATCAGGTTCAGCAGTTGCTTGTAAGCATCCAGAATAAACTCACTCATTGAACCGGACCAGTCAAGAATGAAGATGAGACCGTGATTCTTTCCGTCAGGGACCACAGAAATCTTCTTAAACAGGTCTTCGTTGAACTTATAGGTATGGAGTTTAGAAGTATCTAGAACACCCGTGCGAGCAGTGCTAGAACGAGCATACTGGTCTGCAGACTTCTTGCACTCAAACTCTTTTACCAGATAAGAAACTTCTTTCTCTGCAGATTTCTTGTAGGTAGTGTATTCCTGACAAGCAACCTTGAAGGTTTCTGCGTAATAAGTTCCACAATTCTCGTAGAAGTACTTTGCCTTACTATGAATGAATTCATTAGGAATTACCATCGTCTCAAGATTCATCTTGGGAAGTTCCACATAGTTAGTCTCCTGGGCATACTTATCCACAAGGTTTTGGGACTTTTCATCAAAGGAACGAGAAGTCTTGGAAGTCATCTCATCACGATTAGTTTTCTCGTGCTTATTACTTGCTTCCTGACCGAAACCACCACCATTCGGTGCTTCCATAGACTTATTCAGGTCATCACCGAAGGATTCACCTTCAGTTTGAGACTGTCCCTGCGAATCTTGCTGAAGATTACTTTGGTTCTGCCCATCTTGATTCTCTCCATCCTGGGAATCAGAACTCTGCGGACCTTCTACTTCCTCACCACCAGGACCAGACATTTCTTCCCCACCACCTTGAGTGGGCATATTGTCTACCTTTTGACGTTTGTATTGAACAAACTCAACAATCTCCCGAGAAAGTTGCAACACTTCATCAAAAGTTTCAGTCTGAATTGCACGAGTCAGAAACTCATTCTCTTCATCAGAGAAAGCGATGTTATGAAATGCACCAATCTTATAGTAAAGATTGATTCGGTCAATGAAAGTCAGTTCATCCAGGTTCTCTTCTTTGGTTGAAAAGAAATCATCAGTGTTCAGTTCATTATAACCATTGTAGAAAGTCCGAGAAAGACCAGGATACTTTTTCTTCATCAGACGTTCTACACGAACATCCTCAAGAACATTCACAAAGTCTTTAGGAACTTCGGGATAATCTACAGTCCAGTCAATATTATCGGTAAAGAGTGCGTGTCCAACTTCGTGTCCTACCAAAAGGTCATAGACAGTCGCAGATGCTTTATCCCAGGTAGGAAGAGTCAGAACACGACGGTCCACATCGAACATTGCAGTCGGAACTTTCTTGTGTTCGATAATCAGGTTTTCAGTTGCCAGACATTTGGCAAGAGAACCCTTGACTTCTAGATTAACGGACATCTGGTGTGCTTTTGAACTTCTAATATTGTAGCAGCAGTTCTTTGCAAATGTCTGCTACAATAGACAGTTTTAAAAGTGGTCAGACATTAACCATCCGACTAAATCCTTTTATTTTTTCAAATTTTATAACTCGTTCAAATCTATCTTCAAGTCCAGTCTTATGGGAAATAACAAAGACATTAGTATCTTTAATTACATAATTAATAATTTTAAGAAACTCTTCTGTTCCAAATCCATCAAGTGAACTATCAAACACTTCATCCATAATCAATAGATTTGTATTAACCGAGTTCTTCATTCTTGCAACTTCTCTCCAAGTGAAAAGAAGTGCTAGGTCGATTCTCATTTTCTCCCCCTCACTAAAAGAAGCATAAGAGAAATCTTCGTGAATCGGAGACTGGACGGTTTCGTTAAATTCCTCATCAAGAGTAAAGTTGATGTAGAAATCCATCATCTGAAGATAACGGTTAACTTGCTGATTTATCAGCGGTAGATACTTCTTAATGATTTTGGATTTTACTCCACCGTCTTTTAGTAAACTATACGAAAAATCGTAATAGTTAATTGAGTCTTTTTTAGAAGCGAGTTCGTCGTATGTAGTTTTTAAATTGTCTTTGAAGGATTCTAACTTCTCATGTTCAGAACTTCTATTTGCAAGTTGTTCGGTAATTTTTTGAATTTCCGATTCCAAACTTCTGATTTGTCGCTGACATCCAGAAATTTTAACATTGTTTTGAGAAATGCCATTCGTTAGATTTGAAATTTCCTTCGATAGAGTATTGAATTGACGCTCTCGGTCTTCTTCCTCTTTAATTGCCTCTTCTAGTTCTTTATAACCAGATTGCAACTCTTTTGCTTTATTTTGAGCGTTGTTAATTCTATTTATTCTGAAATCTTCATCTATAGATTGTGTGCAAGTAGGGCATACCGTATTTTCGCTAAAAAATTTATGCTCTTTAGTAATGGTTGATACTTTTTCGGAAATTTTACCTTTCAAGTTAACCATCTTACGAAGTTTCTCAGCATATCCAGTAATAGCATCTTGCTCTTTAATAAGTTCTCGAAGAGGTTCTTCTAAAGAACTATTTTCAATCAAATATTGTTCTATCTCTTTATCTAAATCTGAAATTTTTTGTTTATTATTACTTATATTATCTTTTCCACGATTTTCAAGTTCTTCAATAAACTCTTCTTGCATCTTAACTTTATCGAGAAGAGATTCTTTTTTGAGTCCAAGAACTTTGATATCTTCCTTAACAGAACGAATCTTTTCTTTAATAATATTATTCATTGAAGAAAAGATTTTAATATCAAGCAAATCTTCAATCACTTCTCTACGATGAGCAGTAGAAAGTTGCATAAAAGGAACAAAAGTACTAGAACCCAATATAACAATTTGAGTAAAACTTTTAAAATTCATTTTTATAACATTCTGCTCTAACCACTTTTGTTGATCTAATACAGTAGCAGATTGATCTAAAAGTGAATCATCACGATATACTTCAAAAATATTAGGTTTTATACCTCTAATAACTTTCCAAGATATATTACCAACATCGAATTCAATCTCAACTCTACAATCTTTATCATTTACAGAGTTAATAAGTTGTGGTTTATTAATACGCCTAAAACTTTTTCCAAATAAAACAAAACATAAAGCATCCAATACAGTGCTTTTTCCTGCGCCATTCGTACCAATAATCAAGTTTGTTGAATTTTTTGTAAATTCAAGTTCTGTTTCATGCTGCCCCGTAGAAAGAAAATTACGCCATTTTATAGTTTTAAATAAAATCATAATCAGAATTATTTGGTGGAATTACAATGTCATTAGACGTAATAATTGCGTATTGATACCCATATACTTCACAAGTTTTTAGTATTACATCATCTTCTATCTCTATTACATGCATTTCTGGATAATCATCTTCTTCTAACATCATAGCATATCTTGTAGCATCATCTTCCTCTTCAAAAAGATATAAGATATGATCCCCTTCATCATTTAGTACAGAATATGCACCTTCAGACTCTCTGCCATTAATTGTTAGAATAAACATTAAATCATTTCGCACGCTTCTTGATAAACTTCTTGAAGTATTTTTCGGACTACAAATTTATCAAGATTTACTTCTGCCTCCTCAATATATCTATTCAAAATTGAAAGAGTATCTTCGGATTCAAAAGTTTCAAATTCATTAGATTCCTGAATATAAAAATTCTCAATAATCTTAAGTTCAGAAATATTAGAAGAATAAAGTTTATCAATAAACTTTTCGAATTCTTTAGTGTCGGTTTTTTTGCGAACAATTACCTTTACAATTTTATTCTCATAATCTCTTACATCAAAGGTCTTATGATCAATGTCTTCATAGTAAATGTTATAAAATAACCTGTATGGGTTATCAATTAAAGTATGCTCTAGGGTTTCAGTATCAAAAATAGCAAATCCGCGAGTATCCTCTACATCAGTCCAATAAATTTCATAAGGATTTCCTATGTAAAATACGGTTTGATTATCAGAACGAGTGTGATAATGTCCAGAAAATACTTTTTTAAAATTATTAAAAATATCTGGTTCTAATCCGTGTTCCATAACTAAGGAATGATTTACACGAAACCCCTGAAGCTCTAAATGCCCCATAGCAATTTTTGCTTTGGTTTTCTGAATCATTCTCAAAGATTGCTGCTCATTATCGGAACAAATCCAAGGAAGAAGTAAAATATCAAGATTATCTATTTTAATTTCAGTTGGAGTTGAATATGTTGTTATGTTTGGATAATCCTTAAGAAGAAGTTGGGGAGAATTTATTTGATTAGTATTACGAAAATACACATCATGATTCCCAGTAATTAGATGAACATTATATTTTGAAAGTGGTTCCAAGACAACTTTTTTAGTCCATTCCAATCCCCAAAAATCAATACTTTTACGATTATCGAAAGCATCCCCCATATGAATAACTGTATCAATTCCTTCTTTTTCTAAAGTAGGAAAAAACACATTCTTATAAAAAAGTTCAAAATAATCATGAAACAATCTTGAAGATTTGCGAGCAGACCAGTGAGTATCTGTAATTAAAGCAATACGCATTAATACCTCAATTTACTATGTACTACGTCTTTGATAGTATTGTAATCACTATAATTGGATCCGTCAATCAAATTATCGTCAAAAACCTCAGAGAACCCAGAACGTTCAAGAATTTTATTTTTAATTTCCAATTGACGCTTCTCTTTTTGAATACGTCTCAAAAATGCATAATGGATAATTTGAGTAAAATAAGCAAAAGGATTTTGAGATTTATCTGGATTAAAATTATGAATATATTGAACTGAATTTTCTATACCATCAGAAATCATATCTTCTTTAAACATATAATTTACAAAATTAGGCTTAAAGGAAAGATGATTTGCAATTTTTAAAAAACATTCTCCAATATAACGTGGAATTGGGGGTTTTGTTTCCCAACTTTTACCACACTCATCTTTAGTTGGCTCTCTTCCATACTTTTTAATAAAACTTATTTCTACATCTTCCCTATATTTAATAAGAGCAGAAAGAAAATCTTTATTATTTACATAATGCTCAGACCTTTTTCTTTTGGTCATAACTGCGGTAGTGATCATAAAGGTTCATTATTATTATGTATAGATTATAGCATTTATACAAATAATTGACAAGGTTGTAATAACTGTGTAGAATACCTTTGTTGGGTTTGATGAATAATACTATCTATTCTTATAAATCTTCTCTAAGATTTCTTTAGCATCATTTACATTTGCTAGGTATCCCATTCTACGATTAATTTTAGATTCTTTTGTAGAGGTTTTTAAGGATTGTCTGACATAAGTTTGATACATCATAATCATTTCAATATCGGAAGATTCAGAAAGAGTTAAAACATCTTTTAAGTCAATAATAAACATATCTTCTTTTGATGTTTTTAACCATGGTTCTAATTTATATCCTATAACTCCAGATTTACCTTTAATTTCATCTACAGTTATAGGGTTAGAAACTATAAGTAATGTTCTATCCTCTTCTTCAGAAGCTGCTATTTTAGCGAATATTTCTTCACCAGTTTTTAGTTTGACTGTGCAATAAAAATCTTCTTCAATTCCCATCTTTTTTAAGTTGTATAGTTATTATTTCGTAATTAAAGTTTTCTTCATTATAAATTTTTATTCTTTCAATGAGGTGATTTAAGGTATAATTTTTTCTTGAATTGTATGTACAATCATCAGATATATCATAAAGAACTGCTTTTGTTTTATTTTTCCCTTTTCTTAAAACTCTTCCAATTGATTGAAGATTTCTGATTCTTGATTTACTTGGAGAAGCAAAAATTACATTATGTAGATTTTTTATATTAATTCCAGTAGAGAAAGTTCCATAAGAAGCAACAATAATTGCATTATTTTCTCTTTCTGTAATTTCTCTAACTAATTCTCTCTCTTCAGTGTCCACTCCACCATGAATAAAAAATACTTTACGATCATCTCGTTTAATGTTATTTATTCTTTCATATAGTATAGATCCATGTGCTTCAACTCTAGAAAAGAGAACAAGAGTGTTTCCTTTTAAATCTAAAGAAAGATTTGTAATAAATTTATTTCTTTGTTCATGTTGAATAAGATATTGTATTTCATTTTCATAAGTTTCAAATTTTTGAGGTGGATGCTTAAGAACAAGACAACGAATATCCAATTGAGAAATGTGCCCTTGTTCCATCAACTCGTAAGTTCTTGTTACTTTATATGATGGTCCAAATAATCCTTCAAGAACCCATTTATGAGTTTGCGTTCCGTCCAAAGTACCAGTAAATCCAAAACGATATTTTGCATGATGAAGTTTAGTCATAATGTCAACTAAAGATTTACTCTTAAATAAATGAGCTTCATCTCCTATAATTACATTATAATTTTCAAAAAATGAACGCTCTAATTTATATACAGATTGCCACGTTGTAATTGTGACTGAATGTTCATTAGTTTTTTCTCTACCTGAATATATACGGTGGCAATATGAATCAGCATCCCAACCATAATCTTCAAAATCCTTGTACATCTGCTCTACTAAAGATGTCGTTGGAACAACTAAAAGAATTTTTTGCCCTTTATCTACATAGTATCTTACTATGCAATAAATCATCAGAGATTTACCTGAGGCAGTTGGTGATATCAATAATTTTCTATTATGTCTTAAAGCATCGTGTACTCCATCTATTTGATAATCTCTCGGGGAATGAGAACAAATAGAAGACATATAATCCTTTACACCCTCGTAAGAAATTTCTTCATTTACTTCAAAAGGTAATCCATAGAATTTGTTTTCTTTAAATTCATAAGTATAATTATGCAATTTTAATTTGTCGATAACTTTATCTATCAACCCAGCATAAATTTCCCCAGTATGAGTACTCAGAAGTCGAATCTTTCCGTCCCAGTGCTTGCTTCTATACTGGGACATAAATTTTGCAGATTCAACCTCAAATGTAAAATATGGTTGTAGTTCGTATAAAATATGTGATTCGCAATGAAGTTTAATATAAACTTCATTTTTCTTTTCAATAATTACATCATTCATAGCATTACGACTGCTATGAATATTTATTTACCCAAGTCCTGCATTAAAACGCATAAACTCGATTGAGTTTTTAATTTGGAAAGTTCTATTTTGAATCATTTTTAAAATACTTTCCAAATATACTAACATAGTATCGTAATAATCTATTTTTAAACATACTGAAGAAAGTTTTTCGTCAGCATCAAGATATTTTTGCATAGTATCCTTATCCCTAATTTTTTTAGGAAATGGGTCAGTCACATAAACATCTGGATCTGCCTTTCCTGAATAATATTCATATCTTTCATGGCGAATGTTTCTTTTCTGCTGTTCTGCTTTTTTTCTTAATAAAAATATTGTATTATATAATTCAAAGTATTTTGCGTGAAGAATTGGGATGTTTGTTGATTCTGTATGAAGATTATCTATATCAATCTTCGAATCTTGTTCCCACATTTTTTGAATCATATCAAGATCTAAACTCATAAAGGTTTCCCACCAAGATCTACTATATTGTATATACTATACTTGAAACTAACATCTGCTGTAAAGTATCTTACATCTGTATCTGTAGCATCAAAAGTTAATGTTCCTAAAGAATAAGGAAAAAGATCTTTAAAAATAATCTGAAAATTTGGTATTGAAGAACTTGTCAAAATTTGCAATGTTCCGTCTGAATATAATCCTATTTGTTCTTGGGCGTCCCGTGGAGGATTTATACTACCAGTTGTACGGAAGTCATATATTTGACTCAAACTTTCTGGATAACCAAGACCTCTTATCCAGTTTTGGATTTCCATGTAATTTTCCAAATTTTCATCAACTAAAAATCTTAAACTTAAATCGCCAAAAATTATTTTATCTCCAGGAATGTCAAGATCTTTCAAATAAGTAGGTTGATTTGCAACCCCCAGTGTTAAATCTGGTATGTTTGCTGAGTTGCAAAAAAATGCAACTTTTGGTGTTCTTTTTAATGTGAATTTAAATCCTGTTGGAGATAAGAAATTTCTATTTTCAGGTTGTCCTGCTACCATGATCTTTTTTGACTATTTAGATAAAAAAAGAGACCCTTTCGGGTCTCTTAAAATCAATGTGAATGATTGCTCACATTAAGTTCTTCACAGCAACTCTACGATAGTAGCGGTTAGCATTAACTTGAAGTCTTCCAAGACCTTGATCAGTTCCCTCAGCAAATGGGTTTGCAACCATTCCATAACGGGTCTTAAATCCAATTTTGGGTTGGAAGCTGTTCTCACCAACGGCACGAACCATTTGGAGAGGAACATAAGGACAATAGAAGAGTCCAGCGTCATAAGGTGAAGAACCCTTATAACCAACAACGTAATACTGGTTACCAGGAGTTCCGTTAGAGGAAGTCAGGTTAGCAGCATAAGGATCGATATAAACACGATACTTACCTTGCAGAACACCAGCAAAGGTGTTGCCGGTATCATCAACGTTAAGGTTAGCGTTGAGTGCTGGGGTGTAATCAAGAACACCAGCCATTGTCAGAGCGGAAGCAACGTCTGCGGAGCAAACGATAATGTTGCCCTTTCCACGACGAGTTCTCTGAGCGATAGCATTAGCATCACGCTCAATCTGGAATAGAAGACCCTTGAACTTCTCAACAGACCAACGACCATTGGAGTCGATGTCTAGGTCAAAGATACCAGGAGTTGCAACGTTCTGAACAGCACCTTGCTCAGCAACCTTGTAGATGGTTCTGATAACTTCGCGGTTGATTTCAGCAAGAATCTCAGTTGAGAGAATGTTTGCTAATTCCGCTTCAGCGTTCAGACCGTGGATTGCCTTAAGGTCTTGAGCAAGCTCAAGTGAGTACTCAGCCTTCAGGGCGCGTGACTTTGCAGTAACAGTGACTTTCTCAATTGAGAATGCCATCTGGTTGAAGTGATCACCATTTACACCATCGCCAAGTGCTTCTGCATCTGCAGTTAACATACCGGTACCGGTATTATATGCAGTCTGGTCTCCTGCTCCACCAACTGGGTTCAGAACTGATGGATTAGAACCTGATTGCGAAGTAGTACCAATACCAGCAGCAGTGCTACCAAAACCAACATTATCAAATGCTGAGTTTTGTCCGGAGAATGCGCTGTTTGCTTCATTGTAGAATGCTTCAGTTCCACTTTGGTTAGCGTAACGTGAGCGCATTGCAAAAATAAGTCCAGTAGGACCGCTCATTGGCTGAACGCCTGCAATGTCATAGGCGATCAGATTAGGCATTGAACGTCTGATTAAAGAAATCAGTACGGGGTCGAAACCTGCGGTAGGTCCAGCAACAGATGCTGATCCAGTGAATCCACCATTACCTACTGCATTAGTTGGAGCTTCCATAAGGTTGGAAAGATTTCCAACTTGGAATGCGCTTTCCTCTCTGAGGAATCTTTCTTGGTTTTCTAGCAGAACAGCGGTTACCGATCTACGATGCGAATCTTTGATTTGATCAAGACCCTCATAGTTGAGAAGAGGTGCCCACTTTTCCTGCAGATGCTCTGATTGAAACATTTGCTTTTACCTTTTACTTAGTGTTTTGTTTTTTGTTTGAATTATATTAAATTCAATTATTTGCCGAATGCTGAAAGAGTCTTCAAGTAAGCAGCCATTGAATCCGAATAAGTTTCGGGAGTGGCATCTAGACCCTCAGACAAAGTTTCAGTTCTTGCAGATGGAGAAACTACTCTTGAAGGAAAATATGATTCCTTTAAAGTCTCCAGTTTTTCACGATATTCTTCTTCACTTTCAAACTCAACACTT
>Ga0209704_1000045_pt1 | contig 20119 bp, 53 predicted proteins | sample PPLLaktember2015_FD_187258 | JGI IMG/M metagenome (GOLD analysis project Ga0209704, IMG submission 187258) | Freshwater sediment microbial communities from Prairie Pothole Lake near Jamestown, North Dakota, USA - PPLs Lake P7 Core (6) Depth... | ecosystem: Environmental > Aquatic > Freshwater >... | reverse complement strand
CTAGAGGCATTTATAAGGTATTAAAATCACAAGACTTGAGCACATTTAATTGACTATAAAACACAAGAACTGACATTTATAAGGTATTAAAAACACAAGGTCTAGAGGCATTTATAAGGATTTAATTAACAATAAAAATCAAACAAATATAAGCAAATACAAACAATTCATTATGATTTTTTAATACATTTTTTAATGCATCATTTTATACAAACTCCATCATATAATAATCAACAGTAATCTCCAACTCTGCTGCTTTCCTTTCTAATTCCATTGCATATTCATCAGCATACATTTCATCTTCGTGCTGACAAAAAAGATCAAGTGTAGATTCATTCATAAAAGTCATTTGTTCAGGTTGATGAGTTCTTTTTGAATAGTCAGTACATCATAGATATCATCTACATCAGCAAGATCAACTGGTGCAAATTCAGAAAGATTTACCGTATTATCTTTATAAATGGGAGCATAATACAATTCATTCTCATTTGGATCAAGAGCATAAACACAACCGTGATCTTGTTTTTGAAGAATAATCATTTGAGAGAGTTCAGGATAATCAAGAGTTCTTTACCGTTAATTGCTTTTGACAGCAAATTGATTTTAGTCTTACGTTTCATTCTGTTCAATCTCATTCAGAAGTTCAGTATATGCTTCAATAGATGCTTCAGTGCAATTATGATCTTTGAGATCTTGAATATAATACTCAAGTGCTTCGATTAACATTTGAGTGCGATTGGGTTTCATCATTTTAATGTAAGAGAATCAAAAGTGATAAAAGTAAGTTCAGTTAAAACATCATCATCAACTGGACCAAGTTTATCATGAATTGCATCTGAAATCAATTCATACATTGTCGAAACATAACGATCATTGTATCGAATATAATCAAGCACTTCTGATTTAAGTGCATCAGACAAGTTGTGAAGTGTTTGAGTTGAAAGTGTCATTGGTAAAAATTAGGCACCCAGAGAAGTTCTACTGATTCATTATGTTGTTGAAATACCTCTTGCCATTCCATAAAAATAGCACTTGCATTTGACCTATTCTTTTTCTTCTTGCTCTTCGTCAATTTAATCATTCGCTTTTCCATCTGCAGAAGAGTGTTTTCTGCTTGAAGATTCAGTTGTTCTTTGTTCATTTTGTTTTTACGATTTTAGCAGGGGAACCACAGGAGCGATAAAAATCTACCATTCTCTGTGCTTCTTGAACATCAGGGAATGATTGAAACCTCCACTCACAATCGTTGTAAGGGACTTGATAAGTAATTTGAACTTGTTTTTGAATATACATACTCACTTGCTCTGCGAAATCAGAGTTTTTACTTCATCGAAAGACTTACATTGTCCTGCTTTGATTGCATTGATAATGCTAGTTGTAATCATACCACACTGATGATTTGCATTACAAATCGCATAGACAGGAGTGCGATCTTGAATGTCGAAAGTGGTTTTGATCAGCATTGTTTGTTTTTATGTGGGACAGATGAAAGAGAAGAAAGACCTATTGATAGAAGCGATTATGAATTTCATCTCGCAGACTTTTCAGTTTGCGAACATCAGAAATATATGCTACATCAGGATGATAATGATCTTCAAAACTTGCATAACCAAGAACATCAACAATGTCCTGAACAGTCAAATCACCGTGCTCTTGCAACTCACATTCATCAAACTGATTAAAGTAGCGAGTCAGAAAGAACAGAGCATCAGAGTAGATAGTTTCAGTGAGAGTTTGAGTCATTGTTGTTAAGAAAGAAAAAGGAAGGAAGAAAAGAACTAATCAACCAGTGCAACTCTTACATCTTCTGTAATTCCATTCTTATCATTCGTCACCTTGATATAAACAATACCAGCATCAATCAGTGGTTGAAGTGCTCGCATACGTTGCGACCAGTTATTAACAACATCACCATTCTCAAGAGTGAGAAGAATTTCTTTTTGTGCTTTGGTGAGTTTCATCATTGATTGAAGAAAGAGAAGAAGGAAGAAAGGAAAGAACTACACAAGAGAAAGTGCATCTTTTTTTTGCTTGGGATTGGAAACTTGCTTTACCCAAGCAGACTTGCGATTCTTAACAATTTGAGAAGGAAGTTTAGTCTTACCCTGAACCTCATTGATCAGAGAAATGAATTGAAGAAAGAATTGCTTTTCCATTCGTTGAGCAGCAGTCATCTTAATTCAAATAAACAATGGGTCTTGGGTGGGACAGGCACCCCTGCTCCCTCCACCCTCTTAATATAGCACCTTTTGGGCGCTGTGCTCATTTACTGTGCCACTAGAACAAGTGGCACAAGGGGTCTGCGACTCACCTTGAGACTATGAATCTTTATCCCAATGATGCTTCCAATCATAATCCTCATAATATCCACTCTTTACAATGTCATCATAAACAGTGGGAAGATTATGAATCTTTGCTTTATCCCTATTCCGAAGTTCTACCTCATTATCGTGGAGTAAAGTTTCAAGTTGCTTGATTTCATTAAATGTCTTTGGTCGGCGGTATGGGTAATAATCAGAATAATTACCGTTGCGTTGTGTTTTAGACATTGGTTTTTCCTTTTGTTAATTTAGGTCAGAGTTGAGACAGAATGCTTTTGAGATTCTCTAGATGTTCTTTCTTCTCATCATATTCTTCATTCAAATCATCAACAGAATTATCTTCATAATTTGTCTCCTCTCGAATCTGCCAAGACAGGTCTTCCAAATCACCTTCAATTTGATTGATGAAAAATTTGATTGTTTGAACTTTAGTCATTTTTGAAAGTGTATTGTGAATTGAGTTGAAAGACTAGAGTTGAGACAGTACCCACATCATCGCAGACACTTCCTGTTTAGTATTCCATCCAGATACATCTTCAGTCATATTTCCATTCGGGCGAAAGATTGCAACCTCATAAGTTTCATCTTTAACATCTCCATATAATCCACAACCACCAGGACCAGCAACTACACTAATCTCCCAACCATTCTCAAACTTATGACATGATTGAATAGCATTTACAATTCTGCTCGGATGCGGGACAAATGTAAGTTGATCAAACATTGTGAGTAATTTGATAAGAACTAAAAAGTGTAATCGCGTCAAGAATCTTTAGATGTTCTTGCGTTGGTTCATAATCCTCATCATCATCAAATGGAGAAAAAATAGTCTCCATTTGATTGCAAATAAGTTGATGAAGAATCTTATAATTCTCTTTACTCAATGTAATTTGCACTAAATCTTCAGTCATCATCAAAGAACTCAACCGAACAGTTTAGCACAAACAGGACCAATTCCCATCTGTACAGAGAGAGGGTCATTCAGAGTGCGACCACAAATAGAGCAAGATCCAGACTCGTGCCCATAAATCTTTGCAAGTTGCAGGAGATTTTCATTGGCGTCCTCTAGAAGATTTTTAACATCTTCGGAGACATTACCTTTCAACTCACCGTTTTGAGTAATCTTACCAACATATTGGTTGTTCTCAAAAACATAAACACAACCGATATTTGCACCCTTATTCACAGTGGAGAGAGTAATACCAGGCAGTCGCACTTGAAACTTGGTGCGACTGTTTGCACCTGCATCATACATTTTCTCCACCAGATTGATATACTCACCATTCTCAACAGGAGTTTGAGAATCAATCACACTTTGAGTTGCGAGATAGTGCATCCAAGCAATTTGCTTTTCAGACACTTTCTTCTTCTCAACCAGATTCATTGCAAAATTATTATAGTTCAGTTTATCTTTGATATATGCTTTTGCATCATTCAGAGACTCAAACTTGCTATCAAAAGCAATCTCTTCGCCTTGCTTTTCAACAATGAAAGAAGTCATCTTAATTCAAATAAAGAATGGGACTTGGGTGGGACGGTGAGACCCGCTCCCTCCACCCTCTTAATCTACCAGAAAAAAGTTCCAGTGCCCGTTTAGTGTGCCACTGCTACAACTGGCACATCGCATCATTGGTCTCACACAGTCTGATGAGACAATGCAAACTTCACAATCTCTGTGCGGTTGTTCTTATATTGCAAAATCAAATCAATGATTGCATCAATATCATCAGGTGTTGGTTCATCTTCACATTCTGCTTTTGCAATTTGCGTGAAGATAGATGCAATCTCAAAGTCTGATTCAAACAGCAGATTTCGGTGATTATCAATCTCCATATAATCTTCCACTGCATCAGCAGACAGTTGCAATGGAATATCAGGTCCAATCATACCCAAAGTTGCAAGACGTTCGAGGGCACCAACAACCCACATCACTTTGCACTCATCAATCGAAAGTTGTGCGTTCATCGTATCAAGAATAAAGGAGAAAAAAGAAAGGGATGTTTAACTCACACCCCACAGAGTTGTTTGGTCACAGAACCAGATGCTTGACGGTTCAAAGAAACACCAGCACCTACGTTTGCACCAGAATAAGCACCAGCACCGTTTGCACCATTCATCTTCTTAGCGCGTCCAAATCGCATTGTGGAGAGTTTATTACTCACTGCTTCGGCATCATCATGAACTCGGTTCTCTGCGAGTTTCATTTCCTTCAGACGTTCTGCAACTTTATCTGCAAATGCCTTGCGGAAATTAAGTTTGAAAGAACGGGAAACAGAATCACCGCGCAGAGAGCAAAGGATTTTCTCTGCTTTATGTGCAACTTCTGCTTCTTTCTCCATCACCTGAACAAGGTAATCATAATAGAGTCGCACTTGGATTTGTTGTGCTTCACTACCAATGATTTGAAGAGACTTTGTATCTCCGTTCTTCAGATATGCTTTTGCATCATAGAACGTTGCAATCGCATTGGCAAGAGTAGAAAGAGCAACATTGATTCTCTTGAAAGAAACAAACTCTTCATCAAGAACTTGAGTTTCAGTTGCTTCAGAGATGGTTACACCATACTGCTTGCACAGTTTATCAATCATTCGGGCAGCAGCAGATGCTTCACCCTCAAAGTCAGTACCATTCTGCAGTTTCAGAATAGATTGAATCTTTGCGATGACTTGCGAACGATCCATAACAAGAAGTGAAGAATTGGACTCGGGTGGGACTGACCCCTTCCACCCTCTTAATCTACCAGAAAAAAGTTCCAGTGCCCGTTTAGTGTGCCACCCCTACAAGTGGCACATCATCAATAAGAATAAGCAGAACTTACATAATCATCATATGCTGCCTCTGCGTATCCTTCATTGATTCCATCAAGAATTTCATCGTTAGAAGGAAGTTCTTTATCGACTTGATTCCAATAATAAAGAATAGTCTCCAATGCAAGTTTGCTATCAAGTTCCCACTCATAATCATAAGTAGGATAAAGTGGATCTACTGGATTATTTGAATGTTCTGCTTTGATACTCTTTACCTCATCCAAAACATCAAGATAATCAAGAAAATCTTGAGAAAGATTATTCCATTCTTCTTGAGTTTCAGGGTAGTTGATGATTTGACGATTCATAATTTGCAGTGTCTCGCTTGTTCTTTCAGTTTTCAGGTGAAGTTGTGTAATCTATTTTATAGATGCACCAACCAATTTCATCACTAATCATATCTACAATTTCCTCTTCATCATCAACAATCCACTCACTATCAAGAACAGATTGAATCAGTCCTTTTTGATAATTCATATCAGGGGGACAATCACAAACATCATCAGTGAAATCAATTTCGATTGAATTAACTTTGACTTTCATTTAAGTTTAGTGAGTGAGTGAGTGAAATTAGGCAGAAATTGAAGAAAGTGGTTTGAAATCATAACCATAATTTCCTTCGATTGCTTCATAAACAATCACATTTTCTCCTGAGAGTTCCACACTCCAATCAAGTGCAGATTCCGTTGCTTCAAAAACATCATCAAACCATTCTGCATCTTCAAGAATGAATGTAACAGGACAAGCAATGAACATTGAAGTCAAGAATAAAGGAATAGAGTAGCAATGGGTGGAATCGAACCACCGACATAGAGGGTATGAATCTCTTGTTCTACCACTGAACTACATTGCCCCACAGAGGGGAGAAATAATCTCCCCCCAAAATTAAAACTCAGACTGCAGCAAGGTATGCTTCAATCTCATCATCATTCTCGGGACAGTCAGCAATACCCAGTTGGTCGCAAACATACTCACGAGTCATCTCAACAACATCTTGAGGAACAATCACATCAAGAATGTCCAGAATCTGATTACCAGTAGCACCCTTGCGGAGCATACCGAGCATCACATCTTTAGAGAAATCAACAGTCATTTTAGTTTGATTTAGTTTGACGTTTGTGGAGTGGGTTGGTTGCCCTTCCCTCACCACCCATATACAATACCACGGAACCGACCCAGCAGGGGGTTTAGTGGTCAGTCCCTCAACTGGCACAGTGCTAGGGTTTGGGCAGAAGGCACCAGGGGCACCTAGACTCATTTGAGTCCCAAACGAGAACCCTTGCGCCGCAAGGGGTTTGGGAAGCATCAAAAACCCAAAAACCTGCAATTTGGCGTCACAGGTGCCCTAGGTCATCCGCCGCAGTCTCATCGACGGTCCATCTGAAACTGTTGAGAATCAGGCAGATTCCAGCAGGTCAGGATAGTATTCTTCCACTTCAGTGATAAGTTCATCATCACTATAGGTAGAAAAGTTCTCTTCCAGTTGGTCTCCAACAATTCGCATCAAATCCTTGGTGCTCATACCTTCAAGAATACGGTCAATGTATTCTTGAACAAGTTGGTCGCGGTTAATTTCAGACATAATCAACGAAAAAGAGGAGCAGAAGGAATTTCAACAATTTCGGGTAGTTTAGAATCATCAAACTGATTCATACTATAACATACCCATTCACCATTTCGGAAGAGATAGGAATACTCTTCACTATTCTCTGGAAGTAGATACTCACAGAGGTCAGCATCAAGACGTGGAGGACAATTATCTCCACGTTGAGAATAGTATTGTGGTCCATAAGAACCATCAGCACTATCATCCCAACGTGAATCAGTCCAGCAAGAACTCATATCACCACCATCAATCAATTCTGCAACTTTCTCTCTGGTGTTGTAGTGAGTCTTTAGAATCCGACCTAACCATTCAGGATAACCATCCCAGTGATGATAACAGTTAAGTATGCTGCCATCACTCAACTCAATTCCAATGCGACTTCTTGTACTCATTCAAAAGGATTAGCAAGTTGTGGAATAGTATTGAACTTAACAACATCATAGGGAATAGGAATGTTGTTAAGGTATTCTTCAATCTCAAGATTCATCTCAATTCGATTGAGAAACTTCTTGGATTGAGTTTCACCTATAAAAGTAAGAGTTTTCAAATACCACTCTTTAGATACATCACCCATTGGAGTTTTGATGGGGTAGAAATCTACCACCATATTTCCATCTTTAGATTGAAGTCGCATCAGAACTGATTATCAAAAACAAAACCATCAACATAGGTGCAATCAAGATTATCAAAAGTTGCCTCCCAATCAATCTCAATGAAACTAGGATAGTCAATGGAATAACAATCCGTCACAAAGTCTTCTGCATATTGTCCTTTGGACTCCCATACACCGCGATAAGCATCTTCAAAGGATTGGAAATTATCAATACCAAACTCTTCAATGAAGGCATCTACTGCTCCATAAGAGTGAGATTCACCAAATTGAACATAGTTTTCATAATGCTCAACAAAGTTGCTCTCACCATATTCCGCAATGAACTCATAGATGTCATCTACAGCATAGGAATCCTCAACAAGTTCAGAAATCAGTTCTTGAGTTTCAGTTTTCAGTTCCACTTGAGTAGCAGTCATTGCTTAACCTTGATTACTTCGTAATTGTAGCACCACCAGAGGCGGTTTGGGGAGTGTAGTGTGCCACTAGAACAAGTGGCACACCGCATCAGGCAAGAGCAACCTGAAAGAACAGAGAATCAACCAGGCGATTGGTGTTCAGTTTCACCCAACGATAAATCTTGGGAATAGCAATCACAATCGCAGCAACAAAGTCAATTACATTTACAACAAATCGAATGAAATTAACTTGGGTTGCTTCACCATTGTCATCCCACCAAAGTTGAAATGCAGTCCAACCATAGGAAACTGCAGCAACAACAATAGCAGAAACAGTTGCAGCAAACTTGATTGCATCAGCACCAAACTGAATGTAATCAAACTGCTTGAGTTTGTTGATAGTAGAATCAACAGGGGGGAAAGAATTAGTCAGTTCCATTGTTGTAGAGAATTGGGAATTGGACTCAGGAGGGACTCACTCCCTCCACCCTCTTAATATAGCACCTTTTGGACCCCGTGCTCTTTTAGTGTGCCACTAGAACAAGTGGCACATAGGATAAAGATTTAGTCCCAAGATACGTTCTGAACAAGAAAACCTGGCATCACATATGTCCAAGTACCAAGACCATCGTTCCCCCCAACTTTATAGTCCCACTTATATTCAAATTTATTGTGACTATCCCAAGTCATATAACCTTTCTGATTATCAAACCTTCCTTTGATGGTAAGACTATGTTTATTCGAGTAAATGTTTCTTGTGCGTAGTGCTCCACCCCTCTCACGAGTTTCAATTACTACACAAATATCCTCATATACCTGATTTCCGTTCTCTAGAATACAAGGAGTTTCATATCGGAATGGTTGATATGCTTTTTCTGGTGTAGCAAATGAAGGGAGACTAAACAATGCAGTGGAAACAATGGCAATCAGTTTCTTCATTAAAAAATCTTTATGGTTGGACAGTTGTTAATTTATTTCAGAACTGTTGTTCAATCAGTTCTGAAAGTTCATTAAATGTATAACCAGAATCATTTGCTTAACTTCAGGATTCATTTTAGACTTCAGAGTTGCCATTGACATCATCAAACCAAGTGTCGAGTGAATTAAAGATTTCCGTTACAATAGTATCAGTTATCGAATCAATGTGAGGTTCTGGATTATGCTTAAATGCACGTTGGTATCCATACCTCACACCTTCCTCGATTGCCATTTCTAGTACGGCACGGAACTTAGGTTTCATCATTCATACGCAGGGAACTTACTATCTGGTCCATACTCTTTCACATACTCAGGAAAGGCAAATATCAGTCTATTTTTATTTGACCAGTCTGCTTTTCGCATTGCACCAGCAAGTGCAACAACAAATGAACCACCAAATGATTCCATTCGGTTCATCATTTCATAAACTTCAATGTCAGTCATTTTAATTCATTGCAAGAACAAGATTAGCAACTCTACTCTCTCCAGGCAATTCTTGCAACTTTTGATAAATGCGTTGAAATTGATTCTGCATACTCAAGTAATAAGATGCAAGAGGTGCATCTTTCTGATTGAAATAAGCATCGTCTTCATAATACTCAAGTGCTTTGATAATATCAAGCAACTCACCAGAAGTGAAAGAAATAGAAGTCATTTGATGTCGAAGATGTCGAACAGTTCTCGTTGAGTTTTAGTGAAAAGAGTATCCTCTTGAGGATAATTGTAGAGTTCAAGTTGAAACTCTTTGTAGAAAGTAAATAATGTCCCGCGAGAAAGCAGTTGCTTCTCAGTCAGGATTTCTTCCATCGTCAGAACAGTGTCAATCATAGTTTCAGTAGTCAGTTCCATCATTTTCACAAAGTTGAATCCAATAAGAATAGGCAGCAAAGATGTTAGGATGATCTCTGCATCCATCGTAATTTAGATAAGCACATCTTACTCGGTTCTCTGGAACTTGCAAGCAAGGAAGGTTCGATTGAATTGGAGTGTAAGTCATTGTTGTCATCAAGCAACATAAAGTGCCTTGGAGTAGGCATCATTCAACTTATCGGCAAGCAGTTCGGATTTCTCTGCACGCTCCAACCAATAATCACGGTTCTGCTCACTATCTTGTGCAAGGTAGCGATACCAAGCAGCAGAGTTATAAGCACAAGTAATCAACTCACTGCACTCACCCATTGTGAAACCAGAAATCAGATTAAACATTGCTCCTCAACCGATTACTTTGTAATTGTAGCACCCCAGAGGGGTCTGTGCTCATTTACTGTGCAACCCCTACAAGTGGCACACAGACACATTGGACTCAACTGAGATTGTTAATGTACTTTCTTAGTAGATGTGTTCCCTTTTCTGGTTCAAATCTATTCTCAAAGAGTTCCATTAGTTCTAACACAAGGTCAGCATAAACGACTGGAACTCGAATGTGTTTAGTTTCACCTGATTTAGGAAACTTTTTAGTGAAGGGCATTGTATTTTATGCGGGACATATAAAGATTTATCCAGCAAGCACTTCACCTTTCACAAAGATAGTATCAACAACACTTTGAAGTTGTCGTGCAATCTTATCACCGTAGTTGTTATTCACTGGAACAGTGATTGTACCACAGGGTTTCCTCGTTAGAGAATTGAAGTTTTAGTATTTATCCCTAATCAAAATTATTATGACTTTATCATCACCTTCCGTTAAAACACTTTCAACTCTAAATCCATCATATAGTTGAGAAGTATCGTGATTTACTGTTGTTTTTATTTGATGGCATTTTTCACATAGGAGTTGGCATTTATCAAGTTCTTCCTTAAGAGACTCAAATGAGTTTAGACTCCTTTTTGTTATTGCATAGGATTTATTTTTTCTATCAATATGGTCAAACTGCAAGTCTGTAGTAGAACCACACCCAACACATTTTCCACCAAGATATTCTTTTGCTTTTATAAGATTGTTTTTTCTTCTTTCTGCCTTTTGCTTCCTTATTTTTTCCTTATTCTCAAGGTAATATGCTCTATTCCTGTCCAGAACTTTCTGTGGGGTTTTCATAACTGCTTTATGTTTGGTCTTAATTATTTATACCAAAAGAGGGACATTTCTGCCCCTCTAATGTGCTTCTGCGACCAAACATAAGCACTACTATTTATTGCACAACTTCCCCCTTCACAAAAACAGTATCAATTACATTTTGAAGTTGCCGAGCAATCTTATCTCCATAGTTATTATTGACGGGAACAGTAATTGTACCAAAAGGTTTCCTATAGAAAGCAAACTCTCCCGCTTTTATCTTACCCTCTTGAATTGCTTTACGGTCATCTTTGTGAATTCGGATAACTCTACCGATTGTTTGGCACATCTCAATCAGAGGAAGATTGCGAAGCATAATGCAATGAGTCAGACCGTGAATACTAATTCCCTCACTCATGATCGAGTAATGAAATACAATGAACTTCTTGTCTGGGTCAGAACCAAACTCATTCATTCTCTGAAAGAAAACCTCACGGGATACTTTCTGTTTATCAATATATGCACCGTGCTTTGAAGTGATGTGCATAATGGTATAACCCATCTCATTGAGTTGTTGCAGCAAATCACTTTCAGAGAACATTGCCCAAATTACTTTGGTGCTGGGAGCAGCAACAAGAACTTTAGGTGCATCACAATCAGAAATCTCCGACAGAATACCTACAATGTTTTCTGCATCTACAAAAGGTGCGTTCTCTTTAGTGCGAATCGTTTGTGCTTCATAAGGCACAACTTTAGGAGGAATGATACTACCTACTTCAATGAGTTCTCTTGCAGGAATACTAATGATATTATTACCATACACATCAGTATTGTTCATCGACTCCTTGCTGTTATTGAACTTCGGAGTTGCAGTGAAGAAATAAGCATTCTCTGCAACTGCTGAAGTGTGAGCAATACCCACAAAGTTAGATGGTTTCACACAGTGGTGTGCTTCATCAAAATACACAACATCAACATTGATGTCTGCATCATTCACCCGACTAATCGAATTGTAAGTGGTGAAGATGAATTGATGCTTACCACTTCCGATTGCAGTGTCATTGTATTCTGCAATGACTGCTGAACGTGTAGAGGATTGATGATGAGTTTCTCCACTATGAACGTGCATATAAGCAACATTCTGGTCTTTGAGATACTCTTCGAACTCTGAACAGAGTTGATTTGCAAGCAGAATACGAGGTGCAACAATAACAAATGTCATTGGTTCTAGTGCATTTAGAACCCTTTGACGTGCATCTTCCATCATTACAACAGTCTTACCTGCACCAGTTGGAAGATAACAAGTTCCCCTAATTGCTACCTTCAGCGCATTAAGAGTTCTTTGTTGGTAAGGATAGAATTGCATTGGTTTGACTTGTATTCATACAGTATAGCACCCCACCCGGACCTGCGGGAGAGGTGCTGGACAGTTCAAAAAGTGTCCCTCAGAATAGGATAGGGTCCAAAGTAGGTTCCTTAAGACTCTTAAACTTATCTACACTATTCTTATCATCCTGGACAAAGGTATCATACTCATTATCTGATGTCTCGTCAAGTACATTAAAGATGATGAGATTGATACAAGCATCCTTTGCATCTTTAAGAGTCTTTGTGACCTCTTGTGGAGTATCTACAACATCAGCAACCATCCACTTACCAGCATTGACTTTACGAATGAATCCAACAGTGTTAGAATTCTTTTGTACCTCGTAGATACCAGCAGACAGACGAGGGAAGGTGAAAGACATAATCAGGAAAGAAGTTGGGAGAAGTTATCAACAACAATTTGGCAAGCAAGGTCTTGAACCTCATTGAGGTAGTCAATCTCACCAGATCGAGATTCAAGAAGAGAAATCAAATCCTCTTGAATCTGCTCTCTAACAGAAAGAAGGTCAGTTTCAGTCATCAGTAGCAGTATTGAGGAAGAATACAGAAAGAACCACAGAACTTACGAACCCAGTTCAAGGTATCAGCATAGCAACGTGGTTCAGACATTACCATAGTTGCATCCTTGCGAGGATTGTAAGCAACAGCAACATAACTGTAGTAATCTTCCGATTGCTCAATCTCTTGAATCCACATTTGATTCACATTACCTTCGTGCCAATCCCAACGAGAAGTAGTGTAATGGAAAACATCAAGAACCGTCATGGTCTCCTTTGCTTGTGTTCCCGTATTGTAGGGCATCAGGGGGTCTGTTGGGGGTTTAGTGTGCCACCCCTACAGGTGGCACACTGGATAATCAATCAAACATAGAGAACGTGGTTTTTTGCTCTGTAGTGTTTTTTATTCTTTCATAAGATTTTTGATAGTATACTTCATCTATTTCACATCCAATAAATTCCCTGCCATTTCTAATACAAGAAACTCCAGTGGAACCAGAACCAGAGAAAATATCCAAAACTTTATCTTTTGGATTAGATGAAGACAAAATAATTCTATCCATCAAATCTATTGGTTTTTGAGTGCTGTGAAATTTAACTTCTTTCCTATCATAAAAGTTGATATCATTCCACACATCAGTGAGACCTGGAATGATGTTGAATTTATATACAACTTCATCATATGGAGGCAAATTGCCAAGAGTTGATAACTTATCCCAATCTTCCCGTGTTGGATACGTTCTATGTTCCCTTGGTTTTTTTGTTGATGCAATGCAAGAAAATGTACCACCTCCAGTTGTTGCTTTCCCCAACAAAGCATTCATATCATTTCCATTCATATTATGTTTTCTCTTCACATCAATTAAAAGGTCTCTAATATAATCCCTCGCGTCATAATGAAAGAAAAAGATCGACTCTGTTGCTGTTGGGAACATTTTGAGTTTATCGCTTGTTCTGCCTGCAACAGAACGCATACCCTTATTTACAATAATTTGCTGCCTAAAAGTAAAACCAGCATCTTCGATAAATGGAAGAATATGAGTTAATTGTTGTGGAAATCCAAATATCCATAAACTTCCAGACCATTTTGATACTCTACCCAATTCTTTAATCCATTTCTCGCACCAAGAATAGTACTCATCAATAGTAAACCATTGATTGTCCCATTTATCATTTACTACTCTATAATATGGTGGGTCTATCGCTATCAAATCTATAGACCTATCATTGAGGTCATTAAGAAAAGATAAACAATCTTTGTTTTGATAATTCATATTCAAATAAGTTTAGTTTATCAAAGATTTTTGTTTCGGTCAAGAGTTCCCCTGTCCTTTCCGTGTGTAGACTTCTTAACACCAATCACTTTAACTGCTTCTTCAATCAAAACACTTCCATTAGATACTTCAGAAAAGAGTTTTTGTTCGTTTGCATTGAACAAATCAACGTTCATTTTGGTAAAAGGATCTTTATTTTCGGGACAATAAAAGTCATAAGATACCTTTACTTCTTTATCACATACTTCAACCTCACAATCAACCAATGGAATTGGAGATGACATATAAAAATCCCTACCAAATGGCATAAAGTTTTTGTGTGGTTTTTTTCCTTGTTCCATTTGATACCTCAAAATAGCATTGAACATTTCATTTTTACTATCAATACGAAAAACTCTAATGCGATACTTTGGATTGTTGGGATTTTTATTAAGAGGTTCTACGTGAGAAAGAATATAGCAAGGAATTTGATTTATGTACTTAAAGTGTGCTTTAGTGTCTATTCCCCAACGACTATCTTTGGGGTCTTTTCTTTTTTCCGAACCACATTTATGACACTTCTGTGCGTAATAGTTGTTTTTTGAATTGCAGTCTAAACACTTATAAGTTTGTGCCTTAAAGCAATTCTTTCCCTCGCTTCCATTCTCACCATCAAAAGAGCATCCTCCGTTAGATGGTATCCCTTTAGTATTTTCTACGATAAAAAGAACTCTTTCTCCAAATTTACCAGTATCAAAGGTAAATCCTTGATTATATTTTAGACACCATTTAATTTCAGTTGAAAACCCACTAAAAGTATGTTGCAAAAGTTCAGTGAAATTTTGTTGGGTGTTCATTTTTGTATTATGTTGAGATTGAATTAGTGAGACTTTGCAATGCCACTACGAGTGGCACATCACTTAACTACACCAAGAAACTTAGAGATACGTTGTGCTTGCTTTTTAAGTTCAATTATTTGCTCGTCAGTATAAAAAGAAGCATCTTGTTTCTCATTGATTGCAAGATTCACGAACTCAACAATATCAGCGCGAAGTTGTCGCATTTCGTCAGTCAGTGCTTTTGCCATTAAAATAAATTGATTGTGTTGAAGGTTTGCTTTCGTCAGTCAGTCAATCCAACGGAAAAGCACTGGTTCATCATCAGAATACTCAAGAATTGATTCTCCTGCATTATGATTCAGTTGTTCGTAGATACTTTCATAAATCCAATCGCAAGAGGGTTGGTCATCTTCCAGAAGGAGTTTGATAGTGATGGTGACTTCTTTCATTATCAAAAAGAAATGTAAGGGTGCTCGGGGTCAAGGACATCTACAGTTTCATCAGAGAAATGAAAACTATTCATCGAATAAAACTCATCATTGGCAATGTCGTAAATTGACACATCAGACTTCAACTGTTCCAGTGTCAGAGTCTGAAGAATCTCCAGAAGATTTTGATAGGTCATCAGATTACTTTGAGTTTGCGTTTGATGTGTTGAAGTGCTTGTTTTCTTGCTTTGAGTTTCCCCTTGCAAGAACCTTTTGTATTCTTATCTTTTCCTGAATTGTGTTGCCAATTTGGAGTGGTCATTCCCTTGATTTCTCATAGGACTATGATAGGGCATCAGAGGGGTCTGTGGGGGTCTCAGGGGACGGTTCCCCAAGTGTCCCCCCACTATCCTCTTCTTGGCGTTTTAGTAGTGCTTCATTTGCCGTTTCTCGTTGAGCAGCAATTTCCAACATTTCATCTAATGTTAGGTCTTTCATTGTTTTAGTCAGTAATCACTACTATCTATTAAAATCCAGTCCAAATTGAGATTTTCAAGAAACTGAATAAGTTTATCTTCATCGTCTGGAAGAATCTCATCTTCACTTAATTCAAATGATGCTTCACAAATAGCAGGTCCATACTCAGCAGGGTCATAAAGAGTTTGAGAATACATCAAAATAGAATCCTCAATTACTGCTGAAACTTTTACAACTCCAGATTCAGAAAAAATGCTTTCGATTTGTTTGATTGTCATAATCACAGTTGAATTTCAAAGTTTGGATTAAAACCAGTATCTTGTCCCGGATAACCACCAGGATTACAAATCACTCTACACTGTTCGATACCATAATCAAAGTGGTTGTGAGTGTGCCCATGTACCCAGTATTTGATTTGTGGATGATTGATAATCAAATCATCTAGATTACTACTATATGCACCATTTGCATGATTTTTGTATTGCTGTGGAATCGACTGATAACTCGGTGCGTGATGACTGATTACAAATACATTGTCGTTCAATGTTTGTAGTTGCTTAAGAAGATATTTCTTACTATCTTTGTGGAAGTTAAGAGTATCATTTGGGTTCATCTTCCGATACTTCGGAGTGATACGAATAACTTTATAGTCATTCATACACTGTGCTGCTTCCATCATCTCTAGAGCATTTTCATTACGAAAGTCAGTCCAGAGTGTGAAACCAATAAAGTTCCAGTTGTTGATAGTGATTGTATCATTATCAAGAAGATGGAAATTGTGAGGAAGATACTCCTTTAGTTTCTTTTTTGTTCCCTCATAATTGTATCCATAGAACTCGTGATTTCCCATCACATACAGAACTTTATCATAGTTCTTACTGCAATCATTCAAGAACCTATCATAGACTGCGTGGATATATCCATCAGTCTTGAAATGCTTTGCACAAAGAATGTCCCCAGCAAGAATGAGGACATCACCCTCACCGACAAGAAAGACTTGATTTGCACTGAAATGCTCCAGGTGTAAATCACTAAGAACTTTGAGTTTCATAATAATAAGAATAACGTTTCAGGAGGGACTCGAACCCCCGACCAACTGCTTAGAAGGCAGATGCTCTATCCAACTGAGCTACTGAAACATAGACCCTCTGGTTTGTGCATTGTAAAGAGGCATAGAGGGTGTGGGACTTACTTAAAGTTTGGACCTTTAATGCCCGTAGAAATTAACCGTTAAGGACTTGGGATTGCGAATCCTCTGGGTCAATCTTATTTAGCACATACTGAATCGGTTTCATTTCTTCCTTGAGGTCATTCTCAAGTTCCTTGAATGTTTCAACCAGTGCTTCAAAGAGTTCAGAACCAGTCAAATCTTCGTAATCATAATCATCAAAGACGTTTTCGCGGAAATACTCTGTGAGTTGCTCTTTCAGGGATTCAACCATTTGTCGGGAAGCAGATTTGTTACGACGTGCCATAATAAAGTTAAAGTAAAGGAATCAGAACAAGAATAATCAGAGAGTGCTTACAACACCTTCAGAATCAGTAAGAGACACATAACCGTCATCTTCAGAATCCACAGGTTCAGTATGATTCTCAAGAACAGCGGAGTCATAATTATCCAGTGCTTCGATAATATCAGCACCAGTTTCTGCATTAGTCAGATTCACAATCAGTTGAGCACCAGCAGGGTTGGTATCAACGATTTCAGCAGCAAGAGCAATCAGTTTGTCAGACATATACAAATAGTAATGGACTATTTGGGAATTAGTATTCCCAATGGAGAATAGCAGAATCGAACTGCTAATAAGTGCTTGCAAAGCACCCGTTATACCGTTTAACTAATTCCCCGAACAGTTTATATTTAGAGACCGAACTGTAGCGGTCTATAAGTCAAGCAGACAGGGAGTATTCTAGTTCCTCATCTTGAACTTCATAGTCCCCAATGAATTCAACATAATCTTCAAGGTCAATACCAAGATATTTAAGAGCAAAGTCTTCGTAATCATCTATTGGGTTTTGATTTTTGAACACCATTGGAACCTCCTTGACTTGATGAATACATCATAGCACGATGCCCGTGCCTTGTAAAGTGTTATGTGCCACTAGAAGAAGTGGCACAGTGATATTAGTTATACACTCACCATTGCCCTCTTTGAACAAGAATTTTGCGAATTTCGGTGTAAATAAACTGTTTCAGTTTAGAATCATTAGTTGCATCAAATGCTTTGTATAGACGAGTGAGATACTCATCTTGAGTAGCACATTTAACTACTTTAACGTCAGTAATTCCAAGTTCTTTAAGAGAAGAACCTGATTTTACCTTTGCTTTTCCAAAATTGCCAGAAACAACTCCCTGAGTGCGAAGTTTGGGGCGAATCTTAGAAAGATTTGAATTAGCGAAGTCAGTAGTCATTGAACTCATTTGAAAGAAACATTAACACCAACTACTTTTGCAGTCGGATTTCTTGCTTGGGCAGTTTCCCGTGCATCTTTTGGAGAATTAGCATAAACTTCTTCCTTAAAGACCTTACCACCAACGTAAAGTTCAACCAAATACTTCATAAAGATGGGTTTGTTTTGTGTGAGGTTATTGAAAACGGGAAGCAAACTTAATTGCGTCTTGTTCTTTCTTGTATTCTTTGAATACTATATTTTGCCAATAAGAATCACCTCTCAAGGTGTTTTCTTTGAATTCATCAACCTGAACAATAAAAGTTCCGTCTGAACTGTTTCTAATTCGAACTTTAATGTCACTAATTTTTGGGAGTTCCATCGGTTTGGTTGCTTATGAGAGTATCATACCAGGAAACCTGGGGTAGGTCAAGTGCCCGTGTGCCAGTCCGTCAAGTGTCCGCTTTAGCGCGACCCTTTGAGACCAATCCATTCGCATAAAAGTATTTTACCCTTTCGCGTCTTGCTTGAAGAAGCATTTCATACTCTTCTTTCTGTGCTTCGGTCATACTAAAATTTTGTCGCCTCCAAGTTTGTTGAAGTTCTTGGAGATGCGGGAGAACATTAACAGTATCAGTCATTGATTTCAGGAGTTTCAGTGTTTGCTTGAGTCTTTACACGAACATTGTAAGGGCTATTGAAGAACCTGCGGAAAGCAGTGCTAACAATAATAAACGCCGAAATAACACCAACAAAACCAAGGAGGGTTGTAGCATCACCTGTAAAATTGTACGTGTCGGGAGTCATAAATTAAAAATGAAAATTGGAATAAAACTAAAAATCAGTACTCGTAATTACTTTTTAGAAAGGAGTTGAAAATCCTATCTTCATCATCCTCTTCAAAGAAATTATCGAAAGATGCTTCTGTAAAATCAAATCCAGAGATTTCTTCAATCTGAAAATCATCGAAGTCGTCCATTTGACCTTTTCCAACCGAACTTAAGTATCATACCCCAGATTGGGCGGCGCGGCAAGGGGAGTGTGCCGGTTCCTCAACCGTCCATCAGTTCTCTTTTGAGTTCTTGCTTAAGTTGTTCTCTCTCTTGTTTTTTTCTCATTTGAGATTGACGTGCTTGTGCTTGTGCCTTTGCTCTTTCTTTGAAACGCTGCATCTGGTCTAATTGCCTTTGACGCAGTTGTTTTTTTCTTTGCTCCAGTCTATTTACATCTTCATTAAATTGAGTAAAGGTTTTCATTGTTAAACACTTTTTGATTATTTATTTTGTAAAAGTGTTTTGCATAAAAAAAGGTGCCTCGGGAGCACCTTGGGACAGTTTGGGAAGTGGTTTAAGAAGGTCTTAAATGTTCTCCAGTTCCGTGCCCAACTGCATCTTTACCATAATATTGTATTCTCAATCTTCTATCTTTTCTTTCTTTTGCTTTTTGTTTTGTTTTCTCAACATTCTTTGGAGATTTTTTCATATTCTCTTCAACAATACTCTCTCTCCACTCTTCACTCATATTTGATGCAATGACTTCTGCACCTTTAAGATTATTTGTATATCCCTCATTTACAAGATGATAGAGGATGAAATCAAACTCTTCTTTATTGAGTGCTGCTGCTCTTTTTCTTGCTTTATTACCTCTACCTTGTTCGGGAGCACTCCCTGCAGTATGTGTAGCACCATACTTACTATAACCAGCTTTCAAATAACGATTATGTGCTTCTCTTGATTTATCTGCAACTTTTTTGGTATATATGGAACCACCATATCTCTCTTCATCTCTTTCTGCTCTTGCACGACTACGATTGAGAATTTGTCTCTTTGCAGAAGTATCAGATTTTTCTGGTCCAACATTATATTTCTGACGTAGAACTTCACCTCTACTCATTGGTTTTGGTGCTTCTGCTTCTTTCTTTTTTCTACCAAGAAATCTCTTCAATGAAGAACGGATACCTTCATCAATAGTATGAACTTCTTGGTACGATTGAATGTCTCTAGAATCCATTTGTTTTTTTAAGCACTATGAGAATATTTATATTTACTCATATTCAAATGGTTTATTCATATATCTTGGATATTCAATACTACACTTAATATCTTTAGTTTCTGCTGGGATTATATGAGTTTTTA
>Ga0209704_1000041_pt1 | contig 21914 bp, 30 predicted proteins | sample PPLLaktember2015_FD_187258 | JGI IMG/M metagenome (GOLD analysis project Ga0209704, IMG submission 187258) | Freshwater sediment microbial communities from Prairie Pothole Lake near Jamestown, North Dakota, USA - PPLs Lake P7 Core (6) Depth... | ecosystem: Environmental > Aquatic > Freshwater >... | reverse complement strand
TCATTAGGATACCCATCAAGATGGTTCCACATATGATTTCTCCAAGAATACACACAATACTCAAAGAGATGAATAGAAGTCCAGATATTCCATTTCTTCCAGGTGTCAGTCATTCTTCTATCCTTTCATAATCAGCAAAACCATCTGAATTTAGATGTCCTACTGTGAGTTTGATACTTGTTCCAGTAAGTTCGTGTTGAAGAACAACTCTATGAGAATACTGCTCCATTACAACATAAACATCATTAGAGTTCTTATGTTTCCATTTAGAACCTATTGGTATTTCAGTCATTCTTCATCCTCCTCTTCATCACCCTCCCAGTCAATCTCAACAGTTTCAAACTGTTTTACATCAGTGTAAGGCATAGGATTTGCGGGCCCTCCCATCTCATAATGGATTTTATCAAACAATTCATTAAGCACTAAACTCTCAAATCCTTCTTGGTCTGGATAATCCTCCCAGTCCTCAAACATTTCAGTTGTGGGGGCAACCGTGAGAGTTCGGGTGTAAGTTACTGTGATTGCTTTGAGTGGAATACGCATTCGTTTGGTTGCTTATGAAGTCATTATACGACAAAAAGACCCCCGATGAAGGGGGTCTGGTCCAGTTCGTCAAGTGTCATATTCTGCTATTGCTTCTTGCATAGCATTTGCAATCCTTTCATTCAAGTTATCATTGGGATCATTTAAGATCTGTTGAAATGGATCATTATACTTTGCTTCCACTTCGTTTATTCGTTCAAAAAAGTTATCATCACCAATATCTCCAGAATACAAATAATCCACAATTCTCATAATCTCTGCCATCTTACGAAGTTTAGGTAGTTGTTGTTTGAGATACTCAATTACTTCTGGTTCGTGATCAGGATACCAAGAATAACCATCCTCTGCATTCCCTTCTTTACCATTATTGGCAATTTCTACTTCAAGTTCATCAGCAAACTGTGCTACCTTGTAGTAATCGTAACCATAATCTCCAAAGTGCCCACCGCTCATTCAATTTCTCCGGGTTTAGGTTCAGGGACAGGTGGAAGAGGAGGAGGAGAAAGAACAGTAGGTTGTTGTACTACTACAGGTTTTGGTTGTTCTTTAACTTCTTCTAGTTGTTTTTCAAGGTCATTAATTTTTTCTTCAAAATCAGAAACATCTTGTGTTTGCTCTACTTGTGTTTGCTCTACAGGTTGAGATTGATTTTCATTTGCCAGTTTCCAACCAGCAGCACCAGCAGCAAAAATGCTTGCAAGAGCAGCACAAACAGAGACAGTTTTAGAAAAACTCATAGTCAATCTGCAAGTTTTACAGGCGGTTCAATGTCCGCAAGGTAATCATACAACATCTTTGCGAATCCGTAATGGGGTCTTGTGCCAGTTTCAATACTGGAACTTGTTGCGACCGTCCAAAATATATCAAGTGTTTTTTTATCAGGTAAGGTCTTCATCATTCAACTCCACATCTTTTAAAAGTTCTTTCATTCTATCAAAGAAATCCTCATCAAGTGGGACTACTTTTTCTTTACCAGTTTCAATATCATCAACCATTTGAAGTAAACTTTCCAAGAAATGTTTGGGATAAATTTCGTCTTCTAAACTATCCCAGAAGTATAGGATACATTGCTCTAATGGGTCATCAGATACAAGAAGAGCATATTCTTGATAATTATCGCCCATCAAGTCACCCCAGTTCTTAAAGGCATACCAACAATTATACCATCCCTGAATAATACAAGAGTGCCAGATATATTCAATCCAAGATAGTTTAGTCTTCTTTGTATTTGTTCCTAAAAGTGGTTTGCTAAACATTTTTTTCTTCTTCCTCATCAATATCGTTTAGATAATCCCAACTCCAGGTTCGTCCCAGAAGATTCACACAAATTCCAAACTTATAAATCCAGAAAATAATATCAAGAACATCTCCAGTCCCCGATTTAATTTGAAGATAAGGCCAGGATTTAAAATCATTCCAACTGATTGAGATTTGGAGTAATGAGAACCTTTTGATATTGATGATTTGAACATACCAATCGTGTCCAAAATCTTCACGATGATTAAATTTAATTAGACTCATTGAACAATCTCCTCTGCAAGTTGTAGAATATCATTTTTATCCAAAACTACTCTACCATCTTGTGCATTATAAAAGACAGCGGTTTCTGAAATAAGTTTAAGAATGGAAGAGACTAATTTTTCTTCAGTATCAGCACCTTGATTATTACGTTGGTCCCATACTGCATTCATAAATTCTTTTGCTCTGCTCATAGTTTAACCTCTAAAAAATATACTCTTCCCACTCATCCACTCCAGATTGATTCAACTTAATTTGCATTGTATTATGAGGGGCTTTTGGTTGTTTGATAAGTTTCATATCAGTTTGTGATAGAAGTTTATCACCTTTTTTGGTGTTGCATTTTGAACAGGCAACAACTAAATTAGTCCATTCTTCACTTCCACCTTTAGATTTTGGAATGATATGGTCTATCGTTAAATGTCTTGTAGAACCACAATACTGGCAAGAATTATTGTCTCTCTTATAAATCATTGCTTTTGATGGTCTATGAGAAACAATTTTTGAAAGTGGAATTTTTACGTAACTCAATAAACGAATAACACGATGAGAGAGAACTTGTGCTTTTTCCTTAAGGAGTAATACTATTGCCCTTTTCCAATTTGTGATATTAATCGGTTCAAATGACGAATTAAGTACCAAAACAGAAGTATTTGGTTGTATTGTTGGATTAGTCATGAGTTTTCACCATGCTCACATTATCTAGTTAAGTTTTTTATTTTGGTTTATTTTTTGATTCTAACTCATCCATCAACTCTTTGGCAAGTCTCATTGATTTTTTCCACATCAAATACTTTACAATCGGATTACGTGGATTATACAAAATCCACCATTTAATCTTTTCATATTCAACTCTTATTAGTTGAGTAAGCATATAAAATGCCTTTGCAACCGATTGATCTGTGAGGATTAAATATGCAATGCAAAAAAATATTGTGAAGTATATGTAAGATGGATTCATTTAGTAATTTCCCAATGCTCATTACCTTTCTTTTGAATCCAAAAACAATACATTTTGTTAATGGATACTAGAAAGAATTTATCATCAGTTTCTTGTTCTACTTCACAAGCGTGAAAAGAATTCATAATATTTTTAAAACGATTCACTGCTTTCTTTGATTTAGGAGTAACATTCACAAACTTTCGTTTTACTTTAGTCATTGTATAAAAGTTTGGTGGAGTAGGTCGTGTCATAAGTACTATAAGACCCCTGAGGGTCGTCTCGGGGGTCTTTAGGACAGTTTTTAAGGTGTCTGTGTTATCCGTTTACTCTTTTTAAATGATCGGATACTAAATTATAGGATCTTTCATCTAATTCATAATTATTTAATATATCTTTAAACAAAGATCGAGATTCATCTCCTTTACCCCACGACCATCCAGAAATTCCTTTTAAGAATAAAATTCCATATTTTCCAGGATACTCTACATTTGTTAGTAATGGGACAGAATCAAAATCACATTGTTTCAAAGCAAAATCACACGTAGTATAACAATCTTGCCACCATTCTCTTCTCTCGGAAAATCTTGCTAACAAATAATATGCTTCGGGTCTATGTGGGAGAAACATTTGTGCCTGCCACAACAATGACCTTGAACTTCCATCACGAGTTCCTTGTTTTTCATAACAATATGACCCCCTAATAAGTGCTTCATACGCTAAATCAGGATGAGATTCTGCTCCTCTTTCGGCACATCTCAAATAATAAGATAATGCTGGTGCAGTATGTCCTTCATACTCATACCAATTAGCAAGATTAAAATTATTCACAGGATTTTCAGTATCTAGAGAATACTGATAGATTAATTCTTCAAGTTTAGTTTTTTCTTTTACGTTATTTTTATTTTTCCAATAATCTAAAACTAATTCTCTGGATATTCTGTGATTTGTTTTCTGTCCGTTATTTACATCTTTGTCTCTTCCAACAAAAGTAGAATCAAATCTAGTGTTTTCGACAAAAAGAGGGTAAACGTATGATGTACCAACACTAGAAAATAATATTGTCTCTATCAATGGCATTACATTTGAATTTGGTATCTCTAAATTAAATGTTTCTCCCACAATAAAAGTATCAATTAATTTTTTTGCATAAGTTCTTGATATGATATATGCAGTAGCGCCCCAATCATCCCAGTATCTAGATCTTAAATCAAATGTGTCATATTCTCCTCTAATTGTGAATAACTGAATACATTCTAGATCTTGTGGTATGGAATTCATAAATTCTTCCCAAGTGAAATCCCAATATTCTACACTTTCTAAACTTAAATCATCCTCACAAAAGAAACCATAACTTTCATCAGTTTCTTCATACCACTTTTTGATTGCCTTTAAATGAGATACGCAACAACCTTTTGTTCCTTCATTTAATGAGTCAATATATCTTCCTGTTATTATATCATTAGATTCGCTATATCTTTTTGATATTACTGCATTTGGCGAAATATTATAATGTTTAAATTGTTTTTCTAATTCATTTCTACGATCAGCGCACTCTTCAAGACTTACATAATAAACTGAAGGAAATTTGTCCAATTTTCCACGATCTATTAATTCAACTGCAGTGTAATTTTGATTATCGATTTTAGTTATATTCCATTTTGTATTTGGATTTACATAATATTGAGTTATTTTTCCAATCATATTTTTATTGTATTTTATATGCTGTTGGGATAAAACATATTCTGTCTGCCATTCTAATTCATTTCCACTATAATATTGACTTAAGTTTGTTTTAACCATATTTGAAAAGTTTTCATAATCTGGAAATCCCACAAAATTTTCCACCCTTGCTTTATTTGAATGTGGAATATGCATAATATAAGTATCGTATTCTATTGGAGTTTCAGTTAAACCAATCAAATTCAGTCTTTCGTACAACTCACCATCTTCATATGCATAACATTCTCCTAAATTTTCATTATATCCACCAACCTTATCAAAATATTCTTTTTTAATATACAATAAACCAATTAAATATTTTAAAAATGGACTATTTCCATCAAAGTAATCCTTTAATTGCTCCATAGTCATATCATTTTTATTTACATAAGATGTATCGGTAGATTCATCGTAAAAATAATTTGATTTATCAAGTGGATCCACTCTACCTGAGATGTAGCAATTTTCTTCTGGGTGATATTTCTCAAAAAAATTATAATAGGGATTTAAAATATAATCACAATCCATTTTTAAAATATATTCTCCAGTAGCTAATCTTGCTGCTAGATTTAATGGTTGTGGTTGATTAAAATATTTTTTATTTGATACTCTAATTACTTTTATTCTTGGGTCTATTTTTGTGATTTCCGTTATTGGTTCATCTGAACTCCAATCTACAACTATAATTTCCTTAATTTCATCAAATTTCAACCAAGAATTTAAAGATAATTTTAATGCATCATATCTATTTTTACAAGAACATATTATAGATACATTTCCATTATTTTTTTTATTTTTTCTAATATAAAAAGCATCTCCAAAAACTTGACTATAATACCATTCAACTTCCACTCTCTCAAATCCTTGCTCAAATAGAAATTGATCTATCTCTTCTATTTGAGCATTTCCTTCATATACCTCATCCCTATTTACTTCACAAAAGATATAATTAATATTTTCTAAAGTTTTTATACCACCTTTAAAAACTTCTAATTCATATCCCTGAACATCAATAACCATCATATTATAATTTTTGTAATTATAATCATCTAGTTTTTTCATTTCAACTTCTTCGGTTCCAATAAATGAAACTTCAGGATGAGCAGTTAAATGAATTTTAGGATTTAATATAGAGCTACTTTGTCCTTCATTATCACTAACATTCATTATCACCCGTTTATTTTCATTTCCCAAAGCAACCTGATGTATAATAATATTTCCATCAGTATCATCTACTTTTTTGGATAATATTGAAAAATTATCAGATATTGGTTCAAATAATACAATATCATTTACATTGTATTTTTTATAATCTTGAATGACATTTCCATAATGTCCTCCAATATGTAAAATTCCAGTAATGTCTAGGTTATATTTTTTGTAGACATGATCAAAATTCAATATCATAAGATTTTCCTAATTTATTGGTTGATGAATAATTGCTCTAAAGACTTTTCATTTCCTTTGGTTTTCCACCATTTCATAATTTCATCGAAACTGCTCTTCATTTCTATTTCAGGTTTATCTTTTTGCCACACTGTAGTTTCAAATTGTTCATTTGGGCAAAATAAAGGGAAGGAAAAAATTTCGTCTTGTCCAAAAAAGGTATAGATTATATTCTCTACATATGGATTCAACGCAAATTCTTGTCTATCATATATATCAATTCCTTTATAATCAAAATAAAAAATTCCTTCAATGTAATAATTATCTAATAATTGTTTGGCTCGTTCTCTAGTGATTAGATAGCACAAACATGACCAATCACACCAACATCTAGATCTGAAATGTATATCAGGAGTCCAAAAAGCATAAAAAATTTCACTATCTCTTAAGACAGAAAGTTGGATGCATTCCCAGTTGGGAGGTAAATTTTCAAAAAACTCTTGCCAGGTAAAGTTCCAATATTCTACAGTATCAAATCCTAAATCATCTTCACAGAAAATAGCATACTCTTCATCTGTCGTTTCATACCAATTTTTAATTGCTTTTAAATGAGATGTTATAACTCCCATGTATGAAGGACAATATTTCTCAATTTCTTGGATTTTAGACTCTAAATCTACTTTTTGATCATTATGTGTAAATGAAAGATTTGAATTACTTGATTGTAATATTAATTCGTCACCCTTACTAAATCTTTTGAATATATTTGGTATTACTTGTTCTACTTTAATTCCATTTTTTTGAAAATTTTCATATAATGCTTTTCTTCGATCTTCACACTCTTCTATACTTATGAAATTAACTGTAGGAAAATTTTTTAATTTGTCTTTATTGGATAGATGTGATTTTAATTTATATTCCTTTAATTCTAAAATTTGGTCTTTAATTGTAGTTTTAATTGGAGACTCATATTTGCTACTTAAACTTCTATCACAATATTTTTCCATTTTTGGAATTATATTAATACCCAAGTTATAAATTTCATTTATATATGAAACTAATTCATACTTACTTACGATATCGGGAGAATGATAATGCCTAATTCCCTTCCAGTAAGAATTAGTTTGAATTATGTTGCATATTTGCTTAGATAATTCCAGACAAGTTACACCATTCCAAAAATGATTTAAATATCCATTTATATTTTTATTTTTATTTGACCTTACCCACTCCAAAAGAGATTTTTTGTTTTCTACTTCTTCTCCTATGATAGAAGTCCTAATAATAGTTAAATTTGAATTTTCACCCAGAGATTTACTTTTTCCATAATCATCTATGCAATCGTGAGGAAAATCTTCATCATAAAAACCAGATTTTCCACTGAATACACAATCTGTTGTTATATGAATTACATTACAATTTAATTTAGAAAGAAATTGTGGAAATAAACTATTAACTTTTATAAGTTCTTCCTGTAAATAATTTCTTTGTTTGATTATCCCAGCAGCATTAATTATTACATCAGAATCTTTAAAGTTATATTTCTCTGTAATTTTAGTAAAGTCATCATTCAAATCGATTTCATTTCTTGTGATAGGAACAACTTCAAAATAAGAACTTAAATATTTTGTCAGATATTTGCCAAGCATACCGCTTGAACCAAAGACAAATATAGTAATATGACATTCTTTTGGAAGGTGTTTCATAATTTAATTTTTAATTAAGTGTTTATGGTAGAAAATATTTCTTAATTTATTCAAAAATAAATTTTTTAACGAAATCTTGAGATACTTTCAATAGATACGCTGCATTATCTTGAAAACCAAAAGTCATCAGATAGTCATTTTTATATTCACACATACCAACTGCAAATTCAACATCTGCATTCAAGAATGAGAATTGCTTTGAAACTTTTGCAATATTCCAATTATCATCCCATACAACAAATCTATGACGGTATATTCCATCTTTTCTTCCTTGTTCGCTTTTAAACAAATAAGTTTCGTGATTTAGTGCAAATCTATATTGATCATCCATTCTAATAACCTGAGATCCTCCACGAAGATCTATACATCCAAGATTTCTCCATTGAGTAACTGATACTTGTTCGGTTTTTCCAGTATTAATATCATATTTGACTACTTCGGTACCATTAGTCCATTTTACAAAATGAAATGGCATATCAAGAATAGGCATCCAATTCTTTTCACAATAAGAATCGTTGTTTCCTGGAGTAGGGATTCTGTATTGATTTATTTCTTTAACACCACTTTCTGTAATCTCAATTTCAGAAAGTTCCATACGACCAGTTCCAATTTCATCAAGGTCTCTACGAACTCCGCAGATATAAAGTTTTTCATCCCAACGAACAATTCTAGCATCTTCGAGACCAACAAATTCCCAGAGTTCTTTATCAGGAAACTTTGAGGTGTCTATTTTGCTATACTTTTTAATTCTCATATTACTATCAATTTCACACATATAATTCCATGTGCGAAGACGAATATCATTTTCAGGATGAATATAAACTAGAGGTCCCCAATGATGCTCAAATTTTTTCTTTTCCGAATGATATAAAGTGTAATTAATATTTCTTAAATTCAACAGCAATTTACCATTATCATTATAAATTGAGGGATTTGTTAATGCGGGACCCTTTAAGTCTGAATGCGGGATTACGAGAGGGTATATTGATCCCCCATTTTCTATGGCAAGTTTTACAAAATTAATCATATCAGTTAAATTTAATTACTCCAAGGAAATTCAGAAACTTTAGTGGAAGGATTTTTAATTTGTTCTATTCTATTTAAAATTTTCTTATTCAATCTCTTATCATATGATTCAGTTATTGAATCTAAAATCCATCCCAAAACAAGTTCTTCGGTTAAATCATCATATTCAACAAACTCATCATAACTCACTTTATCCGTATTGAAAAGTGTTGATCCTTGTGCTTTCCCAATGTTTCCATTTTCATCGGTTCCTATTTTTTCCCAAAAAACTTTATAAATAACATTCTCTTTATTTGATAGATCTTTTTTCACTATTTCTTTTATTTTCCAATCATATTTCATTGTTATTTTTTTATTTTCTAATATTTATTTTGGTTTATTTTCATTTCTTTAACTTAGATAGTTTCATTTGATAGATTCATTTGATAGATTCAATAGCCTCAAGTCTTTCGGGTAAGGATAAAGTTTCCGGATTAAATCCACTTGCAAAAATAATGATATTAGGATTATTAAGAGTTTTTCCTACCATTAATAAGTGCATAAAGGCATTCCCAAGCATTTCTCCCCCAATGTTCATTCCTTCACTAACTGCGTGAAATGCATAATTAGCACCTTTTTGAATATCACCAGTACTCAATAGAATTTGACTACAACGAATAAAAGCAAGAACTCTAAAACTATCAAAATATGGTTTAGATACATTCAGAAACTCTTGTCCATATTCTAGTACTTTTTCAAAGTTCTTGACATTATAATAATGATTGAAAATAAACCAAATCCAATACCAGTTAGTTGGATCTTTTTTATGTTCTCTCTCACAAATATTAAAATAGAATAATTCCTTATCTACAGTCTTATTAATCTTCTTTGTAATCTTAATAGTAGTATCTACACCAACTTCAGTAGGGTATTCTTCTGTTGGAATAAAGTTTGGAACTTCGTGAACTGCATTTGCCCAAGTATAATTCTTGGTTCTATGAAACCTTGTATGAACCTCATTAGACTGAACAGGTTCATCTTCACCCCTATCATCATATCTTAAATGATGGAATGTAGTAAATTCATCTGCGATTGCACCAAATCCTTCAGGATGAAACTCATCAACATCCTCATTAAAATCAAGTGCAAACGCCCAATCAGTTTCTACATAAGAAAGTGCCTGATTTCTTGCAACTGAAAAATTAAATTCTTCACGAGTTTGTGGATGCTCATAAACTTTAATACCAGCACTCTTTAATAGTTGGACGGTATTATCTGTGCTTCCAGTATCAACTACAATTACATCATCAAACTTCTCTGCATTTTTAAGAAACTTTTCAAGGTTCTTTTCTTCGTTCTTTGCAATTGCGTATAATGTGACTTTCATAAGTAGGTGCTCCAATCAATACAAGGTGATAAAAATTGTGAATGACAGTGTGTAGAATAACCAGGAATGCTTGAGATTAAATTTCTTCCTCTCTTATGTAGTTCTAAAAATTTACCGTGGTCTGCAGAAGGTTCAAATCCTGTTGAGAAGTGTTTATGAATTTCTTTATCTTCTTTGAGTGTTTTGAACTTAACAGCAAAAGTATTTGTTGTTGAAGGAGTAGGCATCCAGTGAGAATATTTTGTCGCAAGAACTTTAGTCATAAAGTCCTTATACATCTCCTGATACTTATCTCCGTGGTCGTACAAGGTTGCATACTGAACTGGAAGGGTAAATGCATCCATAAGAACTTTATCCCACCCTGGACGGTGTACATAGTCATCTTCAAGAAAATAGATGATTGTATCATCATCAAAGTCTTGTGAAAGAATATATTCTAATGTTTTGCAAAAACTTTCACTTTCTTTACCACAGTTAATTGTTATAGATTCTTCATCTTTGAGGAAAGTATCTTCTTTCTTTCCATAACACTCATCAAAGATGATTATGTAGTTGGTGGTTTCTGGATTGAGTGTATTCTTAAAATTATGGAATACCTTTTCTTTATCCCACCACTCTGGACGATTTTCTGCAGAATATTTTAACTTTGTTTGATAACAATGTCTTAAAAATACTTCAATTTTCATTTTTTTCTGATATAATAGAATGTCTTTTTTGTTCCTTTTCTTTTTCAAAAACTACAATAGAATTATAAAATGAAATAGATTTCAAATCTGGAATATGAGGTGTATATGGTTCTCTCATATGCTGCACATTTGTATCGTGCGTAAAGTTGGATGCGATAGAAACAAAATTAAATGGAGAAGTTATACCACCACCATAATCTTTCCAATAAGAAGTATGGAGATCTTCTACCAAGTAAACTCCATTATCATTTAATTTTGGATAAAGAAAAGAAAATGACTTCAATATATCAAGTTGATTATGACTTCCATCATCAATAATGATATCAAAATTTCCATATTTTTCAATAATATTATGTAAAAAATTAATATCTGTCTGATCACCAATTTCTACACAAATTTGTTCCTCTTCAAATTTATAAATGGAATTAATATCAATACCTATAATGGTGGATTGCTTTCCAAAATATTCCTTCCACATCTGAAGAGATCCACCATCTTGAACTCCGATTTCTAAAATCTTTACTGAAGTTCCAACAAATTTTTGAAAATGCCTTTCATAAATTTCAAAATAGTGATCCCATTTCATTAATGATTTACTTGTACCACTTTCAAAAATATCAATAAGTTTTTTCATATGTTGAATTTATCATAAAGTTTAGTGTTTTCTTCACCAATCACTTCTTCAGGAGGTGGTGAAGTTCTTTGAAGTTTTGGTCGAATTTGATGAAGATTATCAATACCCCATTCGTGATCTTTTTCTTCCTTACAGGTATTTAGAATGTCCAAAAAATCGTGTGAATGATATTCTATTCCTAAAAACTCATAGATCTTATTCAGTTCTCTTTCTGGTTTTTGTGTAAGATCATTATAATCCACTAGATGGATATTTGATCTGTTATGTGTGAGACCATACACCAAACTTTCATAAGGATCGCAGACATAATTTTTCCAAAGACATTCAATACGATTATCAGTATTAATTTCTTTTCCCTCCCTTCTTAAATGAGCATCTACAAAATTGTCTGCTTCATTATTTCTTTGAATGAGTAAAATATAAGAAGCAAGAACTTCACTTATTCTACGGTTGGTTGCTATGATTTTTGGAGTTTGATGTAAAAACTTTTCAATAGAAGGTACATTCTTGCACCAACCACGATGTTTGTCAAGAATATAAGGTTTCTCTATGTGATTATAAAAGTTTTCTAAAATTGAATTATAAGTATTATATTGAATTTGTTGTTTATCATAAGTGTATTGAAGATCTAGTTTAGAGAAACCTTCATCAATCCAACAAAGCAAATCTGCAAGTGGTGATGTTGGAGTTGCTTGTAGTTTTGGATGTTGTGAAAGAATTGATCCAAGTAAAGTAGAACCTGATCTTGGAAGACCAGAAAGAAAGAATAATGTTTTCATAATGAATAAAATAATTTAAATGTAATCGTCTATGTATGTGACTGCGTGAGTTGGACCTCTTCCACAAGAAACTTGTTTCCAATTATTTCTTCCTGCAAATGTGGTGACTGGAGTAGATATGGTAATTCCATTATTTATTCCTAAGTTTCCTTCACTATTATTTCCCCAAGTCCATAAAGTTCCATCAGTCTTGATTGCTGCCATATTATCAGTTCCACAATCAATTTGTTTCCAATTGTTTCCTCCAGCAAATGTTGTAATTGGTGTAAGTCTATTAGTTGCTGCAGTATTAATTCCCAATGCTCCCAAAGATGGAGATCCCCAAACCCATAATGTTCCATCAGTCTTGATTGCTCCAGAAATAAAACCATATCCACAATCAACTTGTTTCCAATTGTTTCCTCCAGCAAATGTAGTTACTGGAGTAGATCTGGCAATTGTACTATTAATTCCCAATCCCGTACCACTTCCCCATCCCCATAATGTCCCATCAGTTTTGATTGCCAATGCAAATCCCCTTGAATATGCAATTTGTTTCCAATTGTTTCCTCCAGCAAATGTAGTTACTGGAGTAGATCTGGCAATTGTATCATTAATTCCTAATCCCCCACTACTAGAACTATTTCCCCATACCCACAATGTACCATCAGTTTTAATTGCACCTATTTGATTATCTCCACAAGAAACTTGTTTCCAATTGGTTCCTCCTGCAAATGTCGTAACTGGACTATATCTGGTAATTGCATCATTAGTTCCCAATTTTCCAAAGAGATTTAATCCCCAAACCCATAATGTTCCATCAGTTTTAATTGCTGCAGCATGACCATTGCCACCAGAAACTTGTTTCCAGTTAGTTCCTCCAGCAAATGTAGTTATTGGAGTGCATATCCTAGCATTTATTGCATCGTTAGATCCTAATGCTCCACTAGAATTAGACCCCCAAGACCATAGAGTTCCATCAGTTTTAATTCCATACACTGAAAAATCAGAACCATAAATTGACTTCCAATTTGCCCCTCCAGAAATCGTAGTAACTGGAGTAGATCTACTTGTAGCACTTCCTGCTTGATTGATACCCAATTGAGCATTACCATTAGATCCCCAAGACCACAAATTCCCTTGTCTAAAAGCATCAGCAGGTACAAAGACATCATCAAAAGAATATACTACTCCATTTTCTGTGTAGTTATAAAAAGTAGGCATCTTAGAGAACTTCCCAGTTATTATTCTTTAAATACAAAACTGGAGTGTTCATCTTGATACTCCACTCCTTAAAATATTCTAATATATCTGTATTTATTTGTTCTTCTGTTAAAGTTAATCTCAAATATTGACCATTCTCATTATTTTCAACAGAAGCAAGAACTCCACATTTATCAGGTCTCATTTCTTCCGATATTAACTCTTGAGACCAAGCACAAAAATACCCCTCACACACTTTTGGTCTTGCCTTATGAACATTACATCCACTTTCGCATAAGAACTTACAAGACTTTCCACCACCAAACTCATATCCATAAGCACTTCCTCTTAACCAAGTGCAGCAGGCAGTACAGTCTCCACAAGGTCTCATTTTATATAATCTTCCTCCCTGAAATAATACTCATAGTTATTAAAGTTAAATGGGTCTCTATCAAAATTTATATTATTATATAATGTCTTTGGATAACAACTATCACTATCTCCAATCCATCTTTCCTTTTCCATTCTACAATCAGAATCAATATATCTAGATTTGATTGTGTTTATATAAGAAGCATTTGCCCACCAAAAGTTTCCCATATAAGCATAAGTGCTATCATTTTCAATTAAAGAACCATCCGCACATATACTTGGTCCTATTGTTCCCAAATGGCATCCAACACAAGTATATTCATCAAGATGTTTTACACACTCTTTCCATTTATCAATTGCAAAATATTCCATCATCAATCTCCAAGATTGAACTGAAAGTTCATCTTTAGTTGCTCCTTTCGTATGAAAATATAAGACTTTATAATCTGGGTTTTCTCTACAAAATTCTTTTAATGATAACAAAGTTTCTTTTTCAGACTTCCAATCTTTATTATAATTAACTGTTGCTTTTTCTGGAATATTAAAAAGCTCTTGGTCTCCATTTATTCCAAAGTGAATATAGTCTGCTGCTTGAATTAAACCAGAAGCATATAATCTATGAACTTGTTGCTGGTAAATAAAAGCACCAAAGCCCATTTGTGCTATATGGTAGAAGATTGCAATTTTCATATTAATTTCAAGTACGTGTAAAATTCTTCATCATTAATAATTTCCTCATCCAATATTTTTATATCACAGGGTCTGGTAAAACTTTGATCATTTGCGATATCTCCGAGAACAGGTTTATTATTTTTTAAATTTTTTTCTATATTATTTTTTATAAATTCACTATTAAATACTTGTTCGGCAATATTTTCCAATTTAATTTTAATATTTGAAACTCCACCAAAATAAGAAAAATGCCATCCACATTTTGGTATGATAGTGATTGGAATATTTATTTCATAATAATTATAATACCTTAAAGTTTGTGGATTCAAATTTAAAAATTTATAAAATTTATATTTAATTATTTTAGATGAATACCACATCTCTGGTGTACCATCTTTTGAAAATATTTGTTTGTTTATTGAACCAGAAAAATTATACAGTTCAAAATTAGAAACTTCAAAATCACCATCAATCTTCAACTCTTTTAATTTTCTTTTATCTGGAATCTCATCAATATCGGATATCATTAAAATGTCATCATTATTGAGATTTAATTTTGATATTCCTTTATCTAAACTAGATCTTTGATGCCTTTCCCTTGCCACATCATCTTTATATGTAAACCCAGAAGGCATATCATCTACCAATATATAAATTATTTTATTTAATATTTTTTGCGGAAATGAATTAATTATTTTTGGAATTATTAATTCCTTATTTTTTCCCGAATGCGTACAATTTGACTCGCAAATTATAAAATAATCTACAACATCAGATAAGTATTGTAGTCTAAATTTTAGCAATTCAACTTCATTAAAAAATAAAAAAGCATCTATAAGTTTGGTCATATAATTCAATTAACTGGTTTTTGAATTAAAATCCAAGTTTGAGCCTGACACAATTCACTATTTTCTATAATCCCGTTTGGGTTAAAGACAACTTCGTGACCTGGCCATTCCCCATAGGTAAACATATATCCAAGATAACTATACCCACCCCACTGACCACATTCGCATATTTCAAATCCAACACTCTTACTCAACATACAAAGTCCAAGAGGAGTAATGCCCCAAAAATGAAAAGGCAACATATGGGGTATATTGATTGTAGGCACAGTTGTATATAAGTATCCTCCAGGTTTTAAATGATCATAAAGTGTTTTCATAGCAAAAAATGGATTGTATAAATGTTCTAGAGTCTGATTAAAAATAACAAAATCAAAATCTTTCTTTTTTAAATTTAAAGTATGAAGATCATTAGTTCCATATTCATACTCGCAGAATTGAATATAATCCGATTCTATGTAAGTAAGTTCAATATCATCTTTCGAAGTTGCTAGTAATGAATTGACTCTTTTTAAATGATATTTTTCAATCCAATCTTCAAAATCAAATAGAGAAGCAACTCTTGGAAAATCGTGATTGATGACTTTTTGTTTTTGAAAGTCAGTTAAATTTTTATACCTTTGATCAACTTTTTCATAGTACTGTTGATCTTTTACAACATATTTTTTATATGTCTCCATAATTTGCTCTTCAGTAAATAACTTTAAATCTATTTTCATAATGAAAATCTATCTCCATCCATACCTTTAATTAAATCTAATCCAAGCACAGGAACATTTAGAATTTTATCCCTATCAATAAAATGATAGAAAGAGTGTTCAATATCAATTCCAGCGGTCATTTGAATTGCTCTTTCCATATACTGAAAACTTCTTTGAAGAACACTAAAAATATCATTAAACAAAAACCTATCAAATGACCATAAACCAGTTACGATACTGCCTTTACATCCATAAAGAAGTGAGTAAATGTTTTCAATATCTTCAAATCTGTCTTCATAATCATAATACTTCATTACATACTTATTTGTTAAGAACCTAGTCTTATAATCATCAATATCAAAATATTCATTCAATTTGTATCTGCCACTTAACTTGAATACTCTAGTTACATCACTAAAGACATTATGTTCCATCATATACTCTAAAACTAATTCCAAACATCTACACTCAAGCATAGACTTTACAAATGTAAATTTATTTGGATCACTATGAAGATTCTCATAAAGAGTTCTCATATATGGGTCATTTCCACACTCAAGAAATAAATCAGATTGCTCTATGAATTTATCTTTATATTCTTGTTTGATAGGAGTTTCGGATGCCTCGTAGATTAAAATATAAGCATCAGGAACTTTATCTTTAATTGATTGAAGTGTATCTAATGTCTGTTGAAATCTTTCTTCTGCCTTAAAAGCACTCAAATCATCTTCTTTAAAATGATTTAATGCAGAACCAACTAAAAACAAAAACTTATAGTTCATAAAAACACGATGAATGATGTGGAATAATCTTTTGATTATCTAGTATATTATTTACTCTGCTTGTCCAGAGGTCTGTAATTGAATCTTTAAACTTACTGATTCTAAAGTAATGCCAAGTTGCTGGATATAAAGTTCCTGTTCCATACATTCCATAACCAGAGAGTTTATATTCTTCGGGTTCATCATACCCAATTGGATACATTAACTGATAAGACATTCCAATTTGGTCTGCTCTTAGTGTTAAAAGTTGTGCAGTATCTATCTGTACTCCATTTTGCATAAACCAAGAAAAGTCTGGATTACCTAATGTATTCCAAGCATCTTTTGTTACAATCAAACAAGAAGCAGCAGCATAGATATGATTCCTCATTTGCGTATGGGAAATGTTTTGAGCATTACCCACAAATGATTGATTTTCTACTGCCCAGGAATATGCTTTCTCCAGAAGTTCTTTATTATGCGGAAGACAATCAATATCTAAAAAACAAGCAACCTCTTCCTTTTCCATCACAGAAGTCATAAACTTTCCGTGAGCAGTATAAACACCATCATAATCAGTAAATTCTTCGCTATGATATTGAACTTCAATACCTATGTGATTACAAACTTTTTTATGGTCTTCTATCAGTTGCTTAGGAAGGTTATCTGTATAAAATGTATGAAATTTCATAGGTAATCTGTATTAAAACTAATAATAATTCGTTCTTCTGTTTCTTCTTCTGTATAATGAACCAAATCACTTGAGAAGATGACTAATAATCCAGGATAAGGATTGATTGAGGTATCTGGAAATATCAAAGGAGTTTTTCCTGAAATATAAAATGCTCCACTTACAATACTTTCTTCGTGTTTATGTGCCTTGAGTTTATTTCCTGGTTGTGAGATATTGAACCAACTGTTGATAAACTTGAGTGGTGGAATCTCATACTTATTGCAATACAATCTAACATATTGCTTAATGGCATTCTTCAGTCCAGTGAGTTCTGGATACAATAAAGTAGGCATTCCATAATTATAAGTGGAAACACCTTTAGTTACAAGTCCGTGAGAACTGGATTCTATTTGTAAAAGTTTCTTTTTGATGGACTCAAGATTCAAAAAAGATAAATCATATTCCTCTATCATTCATAAACTCTCCAAACTCGTTAATAGGAGCATCCCAGGTTCTTGGTTTCTTTTGTCTAAACAAATGAACATTATCTCCATACCACATAGATTTTCCTGTTGAACTTATCCAAACATAATATTCCATAATAGGAACAAAGACACAGACTTCTTTTCCTAGTGATGCTGCAACGTGTGCTACAAAACTACAAGAAGTCACAACCATATCAAGGTTCTTAATGATAGAGAATGTATCAGCAAATTCTCTACCTTGAACTGATAGTGATTGTTTGATTTTTGGATACTCATTAGCATCCTTATTATCACTATGAGTTTGTAATGAATATAACGAGTATCCTTTATTTCCAAGAACACTCATATAGTCTTTAAGTTCTACACTTCTAAATGAGTTCTGTTCAAATCCAGAACTAGATGCCCAGAACATTCCAATCTTATATTCAGTATCTTCCTGCATCCATTTCCACTTCTCATCATACTTTGGAATGGTTTGAAGATAAGGTTCTCTTCCTAAATCTTCTATTGATAGATTAAGATAATAAGGAAGTGCAAGTCCATAAACCCAACAGGCATCTTTAGGAAACTCTGGATTGTCATAAACACAAACAGCATCGTATCCATTATGCTGAAAAAGTTCTACAAGTTCTCTTCTGGTTGAACTCCAAATAGGTTTCATTCCAAGTTCTTTGAGATGCTTCATAAACCTGATATGAATCACCTCATCACCAGCACCACATTCATTATCTACAATAATAGTTCTTCCTGGTGTGATGGTTCCATCCCATTTCTCATACTCAGGAAGATTTCTATTCTTATATGCTTCTACTTCTCCTGCTTTGAGAAAATGTTGAAGTCCTGTGCGAATATCGTCCTTCCTGAAATAATGTCCCGATAAGTTGTGATATGCTTTTCTTTCAATTTCTTCTGGTAGTTTCTTTTGAATAAGATTGAAAAGAAGTTTTTCTGATTTTTCTTTTTGATTAATTGCAGAATAAGCAAAAGTTTCCTCAAGAAGAAGTTCAGTATCTTGAGGATTTTGTTTCTTTAGTTTTTCAATCTGAGTAATTGATTTCTCTGGAATATTAGACTGATTATAGGCATTAATCAGGTTCTTTGCTGTTGTATACTTTTCTTCTTTTGTTTGTGCTAATTTAAGACCTTTTTCTCCATACTCAATTGCTTTGGAGAAGTTTTTAAGTTCAAAGAAGCACTTTGCAATCTCATCATATTGCTGAAATACTTGTGCTCTCTTTCCAAAAGCATCTAGAAGTTCAAATGTAAGTTTATGTTCTTGAAAGGAATATAATGTCTTTGCAACTAACTCAAGGGGGTTCATATAAGAATAATGTATTTGAAGGTATTTAGATACCTTGTAGATCGTCTGAAGTTTTTATTGCTGATGTATGAGAATATCCACAATCAACTTGTTTCCAGTTGGTTCCTCCTGCGAATGTTGTGACTGGAGTGTTTCGTTGCTCTGTTGTATTGTTTCCCAGTCTTCCAGTACTATTACCCCCCCAACACCATAAAGTTCCATCAGTCTTGATTGCTGCAGTAAATTGACCTCCACAAGAAACTTGATTCCAGTTGATTCCACCTGCGAATGTGGTGACTGGAGTGGGTCTATCAGTTGTATTATTGATTCCCAGTTGTCCATTAAAATTATATCCCCAAGTCCATAAAGTTCCATCCCTTTTTGTTGCAGATGTAAAAGATTCTCCAGTACTTACTTGTTTCCAGTTGGTTCCTCCCGCAAATGTTGTGACTGGAGTGCATCTGCTTGATGTATTATTGGTTCCTAGTTGTCCATTACCACCTCCACCCCAGAGCCATAAGGTTCCATCAGTTTTGATTGCAGCAGTATGTCCTGTTGTAGGTGCGTCTCCACCAACTGAAACTTGTTTCCAATTGTTTCCTCCTGCAAATGTTGTGACTGGAGTACATCTTGGAGTTGTTACATTACCAATTCCCAATGCTCCAAAAGTATTTGTACCCCAGACCCATAAAGTTCCATCAGTTTTGATTGCTGCATTATGTTGTCTACCAGCAAAAACTTGTTTCCAGTTGTTTCCTCCAGCAAATGTGGTGACTGGAGTAAGTCTCTGTGCAACGTCATTAGTTCCCAATTTTCCACCAGATCCACTACCCCAAATCCATAAAGTTCCATCAGTTTTGATTGCTGCTGTATTAAAATATCCACAAGAAACTTGTTTCCAGTTGGTTCCTCCAGCAAATGTAGTAACTGGAGTGGATCTAGAAGTTGTCGTATTATCTCCTAGTTGTCCATTACCATTATTCCCCCAACACCATAAAGTTCCATCAGTTTTAATTGCTGATATAAAAGAATTTCCGGCAGAAACTTGTTTCCAGTTTGCTCCTCCAGCAGATGATGTTACTGGAGTAGATTTAGTAATTATTGTATTGTCTCCTAATGCTGTTCCAGTTCCCCAAACCCAAAGTTCTGGAGTAATCAACTGGTTTGCAATCTGCGGATACACAGACATTAAGTATTCTTTGGTAATTAATTTATTACCTAAATCAACACCATTACTATCTCTAAAATTAGTTATTGGATTGGACATTTTAGACTACTCCAGGCATCTCTACAGGAGGAACAATCTCTACTTCATAAACTGCTTCTTTAGTCTCACAAGCATCAATCTCTGCAATCTTTGCAAGTTCCCAATCATATGCTTCTTGAACTTTTACATCTACTGCTTGAATAATAGTTTGCAAATCTTCTGTTGTAATTTCTAACCAAACACCATTATCAAATTTAAAATTATGAGGTCCAGGTCCAGCAACATATTTTGCAATAAGTGCTAGTCTATTTTCTCTATCTGTTGATACTGTAATTGTAGAATTATTAATAGTAACTTCAATTGATGTATTTTCTCTTCTTTGTCTTTCTGGTTTTACTCCTACTTTATATTCACCTTTAATCTGCTCAAGAGTTTTATCAAAAACACCATAATAAAAAACTACTTCATCATCTGCAATTGTGCGACTTGTCTGTGATACTATTTGAAATCTTGGATCAAATTCTGGAATATCATTTCTTGCAGGAATAATTCTAATGTCTTCTGTAATTATAATTGGAACATTTTTATAATCTTGTGAAGTCACTCTATAATCCAACTCTAACTCTTCCTCAAGAACAGAGTTAATCATTCTGTAATTAAATGCAATCGGTCCTAAAAGTAGTTCTTGACCATTAACAAGTGCATACATATGAATTTTTTAGATATTTATGAGATGAAGAAGGTAGGATCAGTACCTGATGTGACCGCTGCTGCATGTCCACCTGAAGAATCAACTTGTTTCCAGTTTGTTCCTCCAGAGAATGTAGTAACTGGAGTGCTTATAGAACTTGATGATAAATTAATTCCCAAGCTTCCATTAGAATTATTCCCCCAAACCCATAAGGTTCCATCAGTTTTGATTGCTAATGTAGAATTACTTGCAGCAGCAACTTGTTTCCAGTTGGTTCCTCCCGCAAATGTTGTGACTGGAGTAAGTCTATTGGTTCCTGATGTATTGTTTCCCAGTTGCCCATTAGCATTACCTCCCCAAACCCATAAAGATCCATCAGTTTTGATTGCTGATGTATGAAAATCTCCACCCTTAACTTGTTTCCAGTTGTTTCCTCCAGCAAATGTAGTGACTGGAGTTGATCTATTGGTTCCTGATGTATTGTCTCCCAGTTGTCCTGAAAAATTATATCCCCAAGTCCATAAGGTTCCATCAGTTTTGATTGCTGATGTATGAAGTTCTCCACCCTTAACTTGTTTCCAGTTGTTTCCTCCAGCAAATGTGGTGACTGGAGTTGATCTATTGGTTGTTGTATTGTTTCCTAATTGACCAAATGCATTTGCACCCCAAGTCCATAAAGTTCCATCAGTCTTGATTGCTGTTGTATGAGATCTACCACA